>Ga0129306_1001749_pt1 | contig 22517 bp, 17 predicted proteins | sample P827metagenome_FD_94438 | JGI IMG/M metagenome (GOLD analysis project Ga0129306, IMG submission 94438) | Capybara group fecal microbial communities from Wisconsin, USA - P827 metagenome | ecosystem: Host-associated > Mammals > Digestive system > Large intestine > Fecal | place: USA: Wisconsin... | reverse complement strand
TTCTGCTGTAAAATTTTTATAGTATCCCATATCTTGTGGCAAATATCCTAATAAGTCTCTATACTCTTCTCCTAAATCATTTTTATCCACATTATTTACTAAAATCTGTCCACAGGTAGGATTAAGTACATCAGAAATCATCCTCATTAAGGTAGTTTTTCCTGCTCCATTGGGCCCTAATAACCCATAAACCCCTTCAGTCATCTCTATAGAAAAATCTTTTACAGCTACCTTATCTGAATATTTTTTAGTTAAATTATCTATTTTAAGTTTCATACAACTCTCCCCTATTATTTTATTAACTATATTTAATACCTAAATATTATCTATTCTTTATTAAAGATTCCTAATTTTAAAGCAATTCTTATGCTCAATTAGAATGTACTTATAAAAATATCCTTCTACATATAATAAAATACTTTATTTCCTGTTTACCTTATTCTTCATACTGAAAGTCTTTCACTTCTGTTTTCATATATTTTTTAAGAGCCATATAGTACAAATATATACCAACCACTACCATAGTCATATAAACTGCCATGTTTATATACATAATTTTTTGTATAAAATATTCATTTTTAAATAAAATGGATACTAATAAAATCCAAAAACTTATAGCCCCTAATGAAACATAGTATCCCCTAATATTTTTTGCTATAATAAATGTTATAAGATTTATCCAAACAAAAGGAACTATCCACAAAATATTAATTTTTAATAGTTCAACATCTATGCCACTTTTAAAAAATAATAGGCTCATAACAGTATTTAAAATAATATTAAAAATCCCAATTATTATAATCCTACTAATTATTATTTCTTTACCTGAAATTTTAAAACTTAGTTCTAGTTCTAACATATTATTTTCTTTTCCCTTAAAAACTTCTATTAAGCCTAATAATAAAGGAATAGGACTTATTGACATAATAACTTTATAAGGATTAATACTCATATTTATAGCTAATTTAAAAGTTATTAAAAATACTAACATGCTTATAATCCAATATAATTTATTTATATAACTTATTTCTATTTGCCCTCTACTTAACAATTTCTCAAATATCTGTAATAAACTTTTCTTTTTAGAAACATAAATTCTTAAATTTTCTATGCACTGATCTATTTCGTTTTGGGTGGGATACTCAACACTATAGTCATTAAAAACATCTATAAATTGTTCCATTTCTTTCTGTGAAATATCTAAAAACTCTTTATCCTTAAATACTTCTTTTGTTTCTTTCATTACTATCCCCCCTTTGTAATAATGTTTTAAGCTTTCCTATAGCAAGCCTTAATCTTGATTTTACAGTGGACTCCTTTATTTCTGTTATATTAGCTATATCCCTTATTTTCAAATCATTATAGTATCTTAATATAACTACTTCTCTTTGTTCTTCTGGCAATAACATCATGGCTTTTTTAATTTCCTGTCTTTCTTCAATCTTTTCTAAATAATTTATAACATTTTCCTTTTCATAAACCTGCTCTAAAGAGCTGTCATCAACAGTGTTATGTTTAACATAAGCGCTTTTCCAATAATCTTTACAAATATTTAAAGCTATCTTCAAAATCCAACATTGAAAATTACCTTTATGACTTTTAAAGATTTTTAAGTTTTTCATAATTTTTATAAAGCTCTCCTGAGTCAAATCCAGTGTAGTATGATACTCTCCTACATTTCTATATATAAAAGCATATACCAATTTATAATTTCTACTTACAAGTACTTCCATAGCAGATTGGTTTCCACTAATAATTTCATTAACCAATTCTTCATCACTCAGTCCCAAAATTATCCCCCCTCCATAAGTAATACGATATAGCTCTATAAAAGGTTTAAATTTAATTATATTATTTCTTAATTATATAATCCCACCCATTTTTTCTAAAGTGTAGGTGATATCAGTACTTATATACGACATAGGACTTTTAAATAACTGAAGTTGAAAATTTTAAGATACCATACTTTTATATAATCTAGGAAGGATAATAATAGAATAGAATTTTGCTTTATTATAAACAAAAAAGAATCTATAACATAGACCTTTTATAAATGTCTACCTTATAGATTCCATTTCAACTTTACTTAACTTTATTATTTATGTTTTCATATAAAAATTAACTAATACAACAATTATTAGCTGCTTTTATAGCTTCCTCTAAAGTTCTTATAAATCTATTTTCTCCTAATCTTGAAACCATTCCCATATTTTTCATAACCCCCATAGGTTGAGCTTGTACTTCGGACATAATTAATTTTATTTCCTCTTCTATGCACAGTTTTTCTATTTTCTTTAACTCACTATAAGCTGTAACATCTAGTACAGGCATATTTTTCATTCTTAATATAACCACTTTTGACTCTGTATCTAAGCTTTCTATTGAAGATATAAAATTATCTATACCTGCAAAAAATAGTGGACCATTTATGTCATATATTAATATTTCATTACCTATTTTATTTGTATGTATACTTTCTAGACTTAATTTTTTAGAACAATAATTTTGATCCAATTCATTGACTTCTATAGCCAAAGCCATTTTTCTCATAAATAAGCACATGGATATGAATATCCCTACTTCTATAGCTATTACTAAATCAAATATAACTGTTAGAAAAAATGTAGCTAATAATATTATTACATCACTTTTTGGTGCTTTTAACATAGCTTTAAAAATTCTCCATCCACTCATATTATAAGATACAACTATTAATATAGCTGCTAAAGTAGTCAATGGAATGTACTTTGCTAATGGCATAAAAATCTTCATTATTAATAATAATGTTATAGCATGTACCATTCCCGCTATAGGAGTTCTTCCTCCATTTTTAACATTAGCTGCTGTTCTTGCAATAGCTCCTGTAGCTGGTATTCCGCCAAACAAAGCTGACGCAATATTTCCAACCCCTTGTGCTATTAACTCCGTATTTGAATTATGTTTTTCACCTATCATACCATCTGCTACAACTGCAGATAATAAAGATTCTATAGCTGCTAAAATGGCTATAGTAAAAGCTGGCTTAATTAACTTTTGTACCGTGATAATATCTATCCCTGGTAATTTAGGTAGTGCTACTTTTGATGATATTTCCCCAAATTGAGTTCCTATAGTTGCCACATCTAGCTTTAAAAAATAAGCTATAAGAGAAGATAGTATTAGTCCACCTACCGCTCCCGGTACTTTTTTACTAAATTTAGGCCATATTATTAAAACTAATAAAGAAAAAATGCCTAGACTTAAAGTTTGCCAACTTAATGTTCCCATATTAGATATGTACATTGACCATTTTAGTAAAAATTCAGATGGTACTTTATTTATTGCTAACCCTAAGAAATCCTTAACTTGAGTAGAGAATAATGTAACAGCTATTCCTGCTGTAAATCCAACTGTTATTGGATAAGATATGTATTTAATTAAAGAGCCGAATCTTAACAACCCAAAGATGATAAGTATTATCCCCGCCATCAATGTGGCTATTACAAGTCCATCTATACCATATTTTTCTATGATACCATATATAATAACAACAAAGGCTCCTGTAGGTCCTCCTATTTGAACTCTACTTCCACCTAAAAATGAAATTAAAAATCCTGCTATTATGGCTGTAATAAGTCCCTTTTCTGGGGATACTCCCGAGGCTATACCTAAAGCCACAGATAATGGTAAAGCTATTATAGCTACTATAATACCAGCTATAAAATCTTTTATTAATCCTTCTTTGGTTAATCCTCCCTCTTTGCATTTTAATATGTCTAAAATTTCTGGTTTTAACATTTATTTACCTCCTTGTACTCAACTATTATTATACCGCTTTATCAGTGTAAATTCTTTTTTATAATAGGTTGCATTTGTACAAGAATTTAAGTATATAAGAGGTTTTTAATACTATTTAGCATTGTTAACAATTTATTAATTTTTTTATTATGATTTTTAAATAAAAAATAAAGTTCCCCTTTTCCTGGAAACCCTTCTATCCGATGACTACCCGCTCTTTACTCCCATCTTTTTCAAAATGGGAGTAAAGAGCGGGTACGTCCCTGGATAACGATTTCTCCTAAAGGATAACGACTTCTAAGGAGTAAAACTCCTAAGAATTCTGTTAATAAGCTTCAGAGAGAGTAAAAACTCCCTCTGAAGCCAAGAACTCTGTTTATACTATATATGTTATTATAATTTTATTATAATTCCCAATTTCTTATTTTTCATTACTGCATATAACTCTCCTTCATGAAGTTTTATTACCTCTAGAGCTATAGCAAGTCCCAATCCTGCTCCTTTATTACTTCTTGATAAATCTTTCTTATAAAACCTTTTAAATAAAAAATCTAATTCATCTTCCTTTAGAGCTTCTATAGGAGTATTCCAAAATTCCATTACTATTCTATCTTTATTTTCACATAAATTTAAACTAATTTCTGTTCCTTTATAGCTATATTTTATAGCATTAGATATTACATTTTCTAATACTCTCATAAATTTTTCAACATCAACCTCTTTATATAAAGGTTTTTCAGGAAAATTCATAGATATAGTGATACTATTTTCTTTTAGTTGTGGATAAAATCCATCACTTATTTGACGTAGAATCTCTTGGAGATTTATATTTTCTTTATTTAGTTTAACATTTTTCCATTTTAACTTTGAAAATTGAAAAAATTCGTCTATAAGAGTTTTTAAGTATAAGCTTTGCTCTTCAATAGTATTTATATACCCTTCTCTTTCTTCATCTGTATCATACTTTTTCTGTTTTAAAAGATTTAGGAACCCTAATATAGATGTTAACGGAGTTCTTAAGTCATGAGATATATTTAATAAAAATTCTTCCTCATTCTTTTTATTTTCTTTTATTGTATCTCCCATGTCATTTAATGCTACTGCCAAAGATGTAAGTTCATTGTTATATTTTAAGGGTATTTTCTTTTCAAAATTTGATGAATAAAGTTTCTTTACTCCTTTTTCAATAAATATAATATACCTCAATCTTCCTTTTGCAAGTATTGCAAAAATAATCATAAATACAAATAACCCCGTGCACATTACAATAAGATCCCCATCTATAACAGAATCATGATTTATCGCTATATATAGATCACCACTTACCTTCTTTATTTCCCTAATATTTATAGTAATATCATTATCATATTTTTTTATTTCCAGTCCCTCTTTTATTATAGATTTACGTATATTATAAAAATTTTCTTCATTATTGGAACTTAGTATTTCCCCATTAGAATTAATAATAAAAACTAAAGTCTTGCCTCTAAAATCATATGGAAATTCTTTCTTTAGTTGTTCATCCATTTTATGTGGTGTTTTAAGCTCATTTATATGTTTTTTTACAAAACTATCTACCTGTTCTCCAACGGTTTTTTTATATTCTTTTATTATGAAGCTATTTTTAAAGTGTTCTGGAAATAAAAACTTATTGATATTATATGATGAAATATTTAGACTTCTTAAAGCCGCACAGACTCCAAAAACTGTAGTTACCAAAGCTATAATAAAAAGTATCATAAGTTCTGTTGTTAATCCAACTCTAAGCTTCCTTTTCAATCTTATAACCCACTCCCCAAACAGTTTTAATGTATTTTGAATTTTTCACAGTATCATTCAATTTTTCTCTTAAATTTCTAATATGTGTTAATAAACTATTATCATTTTCTAAAAATTCTTGTCCCCATACTCTTTCATATAACTCACTTGAAGGAAAGACTCTCCCTTTATTTCTAGCAAGTAAACATAAAATATCAAATTCTTTTGGAGTAAGTGTTATTTCACCTTCTCCCTTATATAAAGTGTGCTCTTTTAAATTTAATTCTAAATCTTTAATTTTTATAATATATTTGTCATCTTCAAATTCCCTTACATTACTCCTTCTTAAAATAGCAGACATTCTTAAAGAAAGTTCTATTAAATCAAATGGTTTTGTTATGTAATCATCACATCCAGAAATAAATCCTTTAATTTTATCTTGCTGATTATCTTTTGCTGTTAAAAATATAATAGGAGTATTAGTAAATTTTCTTATTACTTTAATAGCCTCAAATCCATCTATCTTAGGCATCATTATATCCATTAAAATCAAGTCAAACTTCTCATTTTTTATTTTGTTTAAAGCTTCTTCTCCATTATAAGAAAACTTTACCTCATACCCCTCTTTAATCAAAAATATTTGCAAAAATTCCACTATAGTTTTATCATCATCTACTATTAATATTTTATAATTCACTTAGCATTCCCCCTATCTGTCTGATATAATTATACCAAATAATTCCCAACATCAGAAAGTTAGGGGGGATTATATACTAAATGAATTATTTAAACTTGATTATGTTTTTAAGTTTTTGAAATTACACAAATATATATCAACGAAAAATATAGTTTGATGATATTTTTATAATATATCTCTTTTTACAAAAATAAAATTAGATATTAAATAACACCCTATAGTCCAGGCTAAAAGAATAAATATGATAAAAGGTATATTTACAAATGGTAATCCAATTTTAGGAATTATCTCTCTACTTATTACAAGTTCTCCAGTACTATAAGTGGAAAACAAGTAAGGCATAACTTTATGAATTACTAAGTTTCCTCCAGTAGCGTTATCTAATTGTTTAGTATTTATAATAGATATTACAGCAAACAATACGCCACTAATACTAATAGAAGTTGAACTTTTTTTAGTTAGTGTAGAAATCAATAAACATATTGATACAGTAGCCATTATAAATAGCATATTTATGCCTTCACTCAATACTACAAATTTAAAAATAGAAGACATTTTTAAACTACTTAAATCCGGTTTTACTCCCAAACCTATATTTGCAATTAAATCTTTATTCGCAATATATCTACTATAATAAGCCATTGGCTCTTTAAAAGATCCAAAACTAAACACTGTACCTAAAACTAAAAATGCTAATATTTTTATAATTAAAAATGATAAAATACAAACTAGAACTGAAGCCATAAACTTTGAAAATAAAACTCTTTCCCTAGAAACTGGTTTAGTTAAAAGAAGTTTTATGGTAGCTGGATTAAATTCTCCTGACACTGAAGTAGATGTCATTATTGCTATAATTATTGAAATTATTAAAAATCCTATAATCATATTCACCTTAGGCATAACATTAAATGCAGTTATTTCATAATTTGGTGTAGGCCTAATATTATTATTTAGATAATAATCATTCATTGCTATTTGCTGCTTATATTCACTTATTGCTGCATTTTCACCATTTTTTTCTGACTCTTTTATCTGCTTTTTTAAATTATTATTATCTTTAGTTAATCTCTTTTTCCAATCTAAATTTTTATTTGCAATTTGAAATTTTAGATCTTTATTTCTTCTTTCTATACTTTTTATATTTTGCTCTATTTCATTTTTTCTTTCTTTAGGTATATCTTTATCTTTCTTTTTATTTTGCCAATACTCTAAATTTTTTTCATTAAAACTTAACATTGTTTCAGATTTAGATTTCAATGAATCTTTGTACATTAAAACAATCATACATGCATATAAAACAATAAATATGCTCATAACAACTAAATATTTTCTTGATAAAATAATCTTTTTCATTTCATTTTTTATTAATTTCATATTTTTAAGCACCTTCCTCAAGTATTTTCATAAATTTATTCTCAAGATTGCTTTCAACCTTACATATATCATCAATGTTTACATCATTTTTACCTATCTCTTTTATTATCCTTGAAAAGTTTTTAGGACTTATTTCAACAACAATAGAATTTTGCTCTACATTAATATTCCTTACAAAATTTAATTTTGAAAATACATCTTGTATCTTTTTTATTTCATTAGTAGATATTTTTAATCTTTCAATATTAGAAGATTCTTCTGACACTGCTTGTATTGTTTTTATACTACCTTTATTTATAATTGCAAAGTGATCACACATTTGCTCAATTTCAGATAAAATATGTGATGATATAAAAACTGCACTATTATTTTTTTTTGCTATATCTTTTACTATCTCTCTAAACTCATGCATTCCTATAGGGTCTAATCCATTTGTTGGCTCATCTAATATTAATAACTTTGGATTTGATAATATAGCTTGACCTAGTCCTAATCTTTGTTTCATTCCTAAAGAATACTTTTTAACCTTATCATTGATTCTATCTTTTAATCCCACAAGTTCTGCAACTTCATTTATTCTTTCTTTAGTAATATCACCATATAAGTCTGCATAGTATTTTAAATTTTGCATTCCTGTTAAATCATTATACATATCTGGATTTTCAACTATACAGCCTACATTTTTCAAAGCCTTTATTCTTTCTTTTTGTATATCATGACCCATAATTTTAATACGCCCTTTTGTTGGAGCTATAAGACCTACCATCATTCTTATAGTAGTTGTTTTTCCTGCTCCATTAGGCCCTAAAAATCCAAATATCTCTCCCTCTTTCACTGAAAAACTAACATCCTTAATTATTTCTCTTTTCCCAATTTTTTTATGAATATTTTCCACCTGAAGAACTTCCATTTTTTCTCCTCCATTTTAAATTAATATAAATTTAGAAATTATTACTATATATTTAATATACATAACAAAACTAAAGGAAAAAGAAATATAAACTAAAGAAAATATAAAGATTATAGAATAGCATTTAAAAATTAATTCTGTACAAAATTTAAGGTAGTGTTAAGGTAAAATACACCTTTATGTAATATTCAGATGATAACCTAAAAGTCAATAGATAGTTTAACATGTAATAAATTTTTAACTATTTAAGATAAAAAACAAATGAAATTAAAATAGGAAAGGAAGGTGAAATCCCTTATAAGTTTACTAAACTGATAATACAGTTAATTTTTGTAACTTTTATATAAGGATTCTTTATGGCAAATAATTTATTTTTATTTAGTATAATAATTTTATTTATTGGATTTTTTTTCATGGGAATGAGTAAATTATCCTTTAAATGGAGAGCTTTTACAAATAAGCCAGCTTGGAATGGAGCAACTATACCATTTTTAATGATAGGACTTGTATTTTTTATAATTGGATTAATATTAGTATATAGTTTTTATCCATTCAAATAACAAGAGCTCCCTAAGGAGCTCCTAATAGCTTTTCTATTTCTCTATAAGCTATAAAAATAGCATAGATCATAAATATAATTTTTCACCAGATAAAAATATTACAATTAATAATACTCTGATATTTTGTAACTAATTTCTAAAAATATGCCACATTGCATTATTTCTGCCTCTAGCGAACACATCTGTTCTGTTTGGCCCCCAGGATACTGCAGCTGGATCAGAGGTTATAATATTTCCTCCAATCATTGACCAATTACTCCAACGTGATCCGTTCCAAGACCTGGTCATCAATTGATTGTTTGCTCCCCTAGCAAATACCTCTAATCTATTAGATCTTCTAGAAGAAACAGCGGGACCAGAAGTTAATCTTCCTCCAAGGTCTTCCCATCTACTCCAGCGAGATCCATTCCACCATAAATGATTCAGACGGTTACCTTGGCCGCGTGCAAATACATCAATTCTATTGTTTCCCCAAGACACAGCTGCTGGTGAAGAGGTTAATCTTCCACCAAGACTTTCCCATTCACTCCAACGAGAACCATTCCACCATTTATGCCAAAGAGCATTATCTGTTCCCCTTACAAAAGTATCTATTCTATTAGGTGCCCATGAAGATGCGGCTGGTGAAGATGTCAAGACACCTCCAAGACTTTCCCAGCTGCTCCAGCGAGAACCGTTCCAAAATATATGCCACATAGCATTATCTGTACCTCTAGCAAATACATCAATTCTATTATTTCCCCAAGATACAGCTCCAGGAGCAGAAGTTAATCTTCCTCCAAGACTTTCCCATTCGCTCCAACGAGAACCATTCCACCATTTATGCCAAAGAGCATCATCTGTTCCCCTTGCAAAAGTATCTAATCTGTTAGGAGCCCATGAAGATACTGCTGGTGCGGAAGTTAAAACTCCTCCAAGATTTTCCCAGCGACTCCATCTACCACTAGGAAATGGTATGTTCACCTGCCTATCTAAAGATCTAGTATCATTAGAATCTTCCTCATCATAAAAAAGATCATCCTCTTCCATGTTACTGTAATTCTCAGTCTCATCATTATAATCTTCAGCGTCATTATAATCTTCAAAATCTTCGATAGATCTCATTTGTTCATTTGGAAATGGACAAGGAAATTGCTGCATGTAACAAGGAAAACAAAAAAATAGATTATTATACATTAGGAACCTCCTTATATTATTGTTCCTGCCTAAACAGTCATCAATTATATTTTATGACTAAAAATAAAACCTGTTACACTTTAATTAGTTAGCAATCTTAAAATAAAAAATCCTATGCTTCTATTAAGCATAAGATTTTTGTTTACAGATTTATTTTTTATTTATTACTATTCATCTACTAATCTATATCCCACTCCAACTTCAGTATAAATATATTCTGGCTGAGCTGGATTCTTTTCTATCTTTCTTCTTAAACTTGCCATAAATACTCTAAGTGATTGAGTTTCATTGCCTATTGCAGAACCCCAAATATCGTGAATAATAAAATTATGAGTTAATACCTTCCCTGGATATTTACAAAGAAGAGCCATTATTTTATATTCTATTGGAGTTAAATGTATCTCTTCATTATTTATCACAACTCGCCTTTTGTTAAAATCAACAATTAAATTTTTAACTTTAAAAATATCTCTATTCTGATTTCCACCTTTATCAGTTATTGCATGCCTTAGAGCTACCCTAACTCTTGCTAGTAATTCTCCAATGCCAAAAGGCTTTGTCAAATAATCATCTGCACCTTGATCTAATGCCTCTACCTTTTGTCTCTCATTTTCTCTTGCAGAAACAATTATTATAGGAATATTAGACCATTCTCTTACTTTTTTAACAACCTCAATGCCATCCATGTCTGGAAGTCCTAAATCTAATATTATTAAATCAGGTTTGTATGACATTGAAAGTGCAATAGCTTCGTTCCCTTTATCTGTTTCAATATACTTAAATCCCTGCGCCGCTAAGGATGCCGTAATAAAATTTCTTATGGGTCTATCATCTTCAACTACAAGGATATATTGTTTATTATTCATATTTGCTTTCCTCCTTCGGAATATAAAATCTAAAAACAGCTCCTCCTGCTTTTTTGTTATAAGCATCAATCATTCCATTATGAGCTTCAACTATAGATTTACAAATAGCAAGTCCTAAACCTACCCCTCTCCTTGAATCAGATATTTTACTTCCATTTGTAAAAAATCGATCAAATATATGTGGCAATATTTCTTCAGATATTCCATTTCCATTATCAATAACCTCAAAAAACACCTTTTCTTCCTTTTCATAAGCTCTTACTTCAATCAATGAATCTTTTGGAGTAAATTTCAAAGAGTTGTCAAGCAAATTTATAAGTACCTGCTTGATTAAACTGCCATCCATTGGAGCCATTATAACATTTTCAGGAATTTTTACTTTAATCTTGCGATCTTTAAATCTTTTTGAAGTCCTTTGAACTGCTTCATATATTACTTCTTCCACAAGTTCCATATTTTTCTTTATTTCCATATTTCCTTCTTCAAATCTTGTCATACTTAGTAAATTTTCAACTAATCTTATAAGCCATTCAGTATCATCATAAACACCTTGAAGAAGTTCTTCTTTCTTATCATTAGAAATAAGATTTCCATTTTCAATAATAGTGCTTACTGATCCTTTTATACCTGCCAGAGGGCTTCTTAAGTCATGGGAAATTGATCTTAATAAGTTACTTCTTAATCTCTCACTCTCTATTTCTAATTTAGAATTTTTTTGTGTTTCAGCAAGAATTTCTCTATCTAGTGCAATAGAAATTTGGCTTGAAATAGTCTGAAAAATAAATTTTTCTTCAGTTTTGAGCACCCCATTGATGCATGATATCCCTATAACACCTAATAATTTATCCTGACCTTTTAATGGCATATAATACCCTTTTGCTCCATAAAATGTATTTGTGCCGCTACCTGATTCTTTATCATTTAAAAAAGACCAATAAGCAACAGCTTCTTCATCTTTATTCAGTAAAATATTATTTTTTTCTCCCTCGTCTGAATTATAAATAAATGGAGTTGAAAGTTTATTTTCCTGTGATAAATAGCAAACAACCGTTCTTTCTAAAAGTCTAGAAATATACTTTATTCCTATAGCTACGACATCTGCTTTCCCCGTTGCGCTTAGCAATTTTCTACTTACTCTATATAAAATCTGTGTTGTATTTTCCCTTACTAAAGAATTATGTACTTCTCTTTGAATTTTATTTGTAAGTGTTCCAATCATAAAAGTTACAGCTAACATTATAGGAAAAGTAGCTAAATAACTTTTATCATAAACCTGTAGCGAATATATTGGCTCTGTAAAAAAATAATTAAATAGCAGTACACTAATTATAGAAGATAAAAATCCCCAAAAATACCCTTTTGTTTTAATATTTACGATTATAACCCCTAAAATAAAAATCATAATGACATTGGATTCACTAAAACCTAAGTAGTAAAAAAATAATGAAATTGCTGTAGCAATAATCATTATTAAACTTGATAATAAAACTTCTTTGAAAGATATTTTGAAAATTTTATTGCTATTTTGTATATATATTCTATTTTTTTTATTAAATATTGAATTTGGTATGACATAAACATCTATATAATAATTAGATTCCATAAGCTTATCAACTATATCTTTTGCATAAAAGTGAAATAAATTATTGGGTTTCCTATGATTTTTTCCTATTACTATTTTAGTAACATTTCTAAATTTTGCATATTGAATTATTTGCTCAACTATATTATCACCATATAAAGTAACTACTTCTCCCCCTAATTGCTCTGCTAAATTAAAATTTGCATTTAATCTTTCTTTATCTTCCTTACTAAAATTTTGTGCCTTTGTGGTTTCAATATATACTGCTATCCATTTAGAATGATATGCTTCTGCCATTCTTGTAGCAGTACGGATAACTCTGGCAGATGAAGGAGAAGTTCCAATACAAGCTAAGATTGGGTCCGATGTAGGCATTACTGTTATTTGTCCTTTTGATAGTCTCATGCTTTCTACTTCATAATTTACTCTATCTGCTGTTCGTCTAAGGGCAATTTCTCTAAGTGCAAACAGGTTATTTTTAGTAAAAAAGTTATTAAAAGCTTTTTTTATCCGATCTTTACTATATATTTTTCCATCGCTAAAGCGCATTAATAACTCATCTGGTTCAATATCAATTAATTCCACTTTATCTGCTTCGTCAAATATTTTATCTGGAATGGTTTCTCTTACAGAAATATGAGTTATACTTTCAACTATATCATTTAAACTTTCTATATGTTGAACATTTAAAGTAGTATATACATCTATTCCATTATCTAAAAGCTCCTCTATGTCCTGCCATCTTTTTTTGTGTCTTTGATTACCTATATTGGTATGGGCAAGTTCATCCACTAATATTATCTCAGGTTTTCTTAAAAGCGCCTTATCTAAGTCAAATTCTCTTAAAGTTATTCCTTTATAATTAACCATTTTAGATTCTATACTTTCAATACCGTCAATTAAAGCCATAGTTTCCGGTCTTGCATGAGGTTCAATATACCCTATAATTATATCTTTACCTACTTTTTTCATATCATGGGCTTCCATAAGCATTGCATAACTTTTACCTACCCCTGCGGCATAACCAAAAAATATTTTTAGCTTTCCTTTTAAGGATTGATTTTCTTCTTTTTTCACCTGATTTAGAAGATACTCTGGATCTGGTCTTTTATCGCTATCTATTGAAATCATCTCCTACTCTAATATATAAGCTTAAATATTTAATAAAATTATACAACCTTTTATCTAACATAAAAAATTTCCCCATTAATTTGTAATATATATATTTCTTAAATAAACATTCAATTTATTTATGTTCTAAAATTGAAGCTATTTCTATATTTAATTTTAATATATTTACTCTTGGTTCTCCAAATATACCTAAACTTCTTTTTTCAGTATATTTATCTACTATTTTCTCAAGCTTAGCTTTGCTAATACCAGATGCTTTTGAAACCGCTGGTATTTGAATTTTAGCAGCTTTTGGACTTATATTGGGATCAAGTCCTGAAGCTGAACTTGTTAATAGATCTGTTGGAATATCTTCTTTTTTAACCCCAGGGTATAATTTCAAGAACTCTTCCATATCCCTTTGTACTCTTTCTTTAAGCTCTTTATTAGAAGGTGCTAGATTCTCGGAGCCTGAACTAACTCCACTATAAGCTATTTTTCCATACTTATCTAATTTTGTATCTGCTACTTTATAAGTATTGTAATTTATAGCTGAAACTCTTCCTCTAAAAAACTTTGGATCTGTGAAATTTTGTCCTATAAGTTTTGATCCCACTTCTTTTCCATTAATTGAAATCATACTTCCATTTGCTTTTTTATTTAAAACCAGTTGGCTTATTCCTGTTAATGTAAGTGGATATATAATTCCACAAAGTATCATCAAAACAATACTTACAACAATAGCTCTTTTTATTATTTTCATAAGAAATCTTCCTTTCCTTAATTGTGTAAATTTTATACTTTATCCCAAATTAAGAATTCTAACTAATGGAGTTATAGTTATATCTATAAGTTTAATTCCTACAAATGGGACAAGCACCCCTCCTAGCCCAAAAACAAACATATTTCTAAGTAACATTGTTTCTGATTTCATTGGTCTATATTTAACACCTTTCATTGCTATTGGTATAAGTAGTGGTATTATTATTGCATTAAATATTAATGCTGAAAGTATAGCACTATATGGTGTTGAAAGTTTCATTATATTCATAATCTGCATCTTTGGTATAGCCACAGTAAAAACAGCTGGTATTATAGCAAAATATTTTGCTACGTCATTTGCTATACTAAAAGTTGTTAAAGCCCCTCTGGTTATTAACAATTGCTTTCCTATCTCAACTACCTGAAGAATTTTAGTAGGATCTGAATCCAAATCCACCATATTAGCAGCTTCCTTAGCGGCTGTAGTACCACTATTCATAGCAAGCCCCACATCTGCCTGTGCAAGTGCAGGAGCATCATTAGTTCCATCCCCAGTCATTGCCACAAGCTTACCCTCTTCTTGTTCTTTTTTAATGGCTTCAATTTTATCTTCAGGTTTGCATTCAGCTATGAACCCATCAACTCCTGCCTCTTTAGCAATAGTTGCTGCAGTTAAGGGATTATCTCCAGTGCACATTATTGTTTTAATACCAATTTCTCTAAGTCTTGCAAATTTTTCAACTAATCCTGGTTTAACTGTATCTTTAAGATAAATTACCCCATATATTTTATCATTAACACAAACTACGAGGGGAGTTCCTCCTAATTTTGCAACTTTATTAACAGTATCTTCTAACTCCTCTGGTATAATTCCTCCCATTTCCTTTACCCTATTCTTAATGCTATCATAGGCACCTTTTCTTACCATAGAACCATCTTTTAAATCTACTCCACTCATTCTTGTTTGTGCTGTAAATTCTATAAAATCAAGATATTCATAATCTTTAAAATTAATTGTTGCACCTAATTTATTACCAAGTTCAACTATAGATTTTCCTTCTGGTGTATCATCCTTTAATGAACACATAACAGAATAATTTATTAAATCCATAATTTCTGACTTCCCAACAGGCATGAATTCTGATGCAAGTCTATTACCAAAAGTTATTGTGCCTGTTTTATCAAGTATCATGGTATCTACATCTCCACAAGCCTCAACTGCTTTTCCTGACATAGCTATTACATTAAATCTTGTAACTCTATCCATACCTGCAATACCAATAGCTGATAGAAGTCCGCCTATAGTTGTAGGTATTAAACATACAAGAAGTGCAATTAATGTAGATATTTGAATTTTAACTCCTAAATAACTAGCCATAGGATAAAGTGATACTATAACTATTACAAATATAAGAGTTAAACTAACAAGTATAGTATTTAATGCGATTTCATTTGGAGTCTTCTGCCTTGATGCTCCCTCTACAAGATTTATCATTTTATCTAAGAATGATTCACCAGGTGTTGCAGTTATTTTAATTTTTAACCAATCACTTACAACTGTTGTCCCTCCTGTAACAGAAGCAAAATCGCCTCCGCTTTCTTTCATAACTGGAGCTGACTCACCTGTTATAGCAGATTCATCTACAGATGCAATACCATCTATTACTTCCCCATCATTTGGAATTGTGTCTCCATTTTCCACTAAAACTATATCACCTTTTTTTAGTTCATTTGCATTAATAATTTTAATATTTCCCTTAGAATCTAAAAGTTTTGCTATAGTATTTTTTTTTGTCTTCTTTAAATTTTCAGCCTGTGCCTTTCCACGGCCTTCAGCTACTGATTCTGCAAAATTTGCAAACAATATTGTTATAAACAATATTACTGCTATTATAAGATTATAAGTTCTTATATTGTTACCCTGGTCCCCAAATAAATTAGGTAATAATGTAAGTACTAAAGATATAGCCAAACCTATCTCTACCACAAACATTACAGGATTTTTTATCATGTATTTAGGATCAAGTTTTTTAAATGATTCTAAAATAGCTTCATTTACTATTTTTTTTGTAATAAATTTAGATTTCCCATTTTTATCACTCATTATTATTCTCCTCATCTTCCTTTTTCTTAATAATTACTGTTGTGATTAATGCCATAATGTAAGATGCTCTGCAATAGGTCCAAGTGCTAAAGCCGGCAAGAATGTTAAAGCACCTATTATTAAAACTATAAATACTAAAATTATTGTAAACATTGTATTATCTGTTCTAAAAGTTCCTATAGAAACTGGTATTGATTTTTTTGAAGCGAATGATCCTGCTACTGCCAGAAGTATTATAATTGATAAATATCTTCCATAAAACATTACTATACCTGTAGCTGTATTCCAGAACAGAGTATTGTCAGAAAGTCCCTCAAATCCAGATCCATTATTAGCGGCTGAAGTTGTAAATTGATATATAACTTGTGATATGCCATGGAATCCAGAATTTGATATACTCGCTACCCCTTGATGGACTGCTAAAGCTAGTGCTGAAGACATTAATATTAAAAATGGATGAATAATTATAGCAAGAGCTATAAGCTTAATTTCTTTACCTTCAATCTTTTTTGACAAAAATTCTGGAGTTCGTCCAACCATGAGTCCACATAGGAAAACCGTAAGTATGGCATACATAATCATATTCATAAAACCTATACCCTTTCCACCAAAAACTACATTAAGCATCATATTCATAAGTGCTACAAGGCCTCCTATTGGTGTTAATGAATCATGCATATTATTAACAGAACCTGTAGTAAAAGCTGTTGTTACTGTTGTAAATAATGTAGATTGACCTATACCAAATCTTACTTCTTTACCTTCCATATTACCCATTAATTGATTAAATCCAATATGGGCAAGGGATGGATTTCTTGATTTCTCTGCAAAATAGCATATTGGTAACCCTATAAGAAATAATACTGACATAGCAATAAATATTGCCCATCCTTGCTTTTTATTTTTAAGCATTAATCCAAAAGTATAAACCATCGTACCTGGAAGTATCATCATTGATAAAATTTCTATTAAATTTGATATAGGTGTAGGATTCTCAAAGGGGTGTGATGAATTTGCTCCAAAAAAACCACCTCCATTTGTTCCTATATGCTTTATAGATTCAAGAGCTGCCACAGGCCCTAGTGCTATATCTTGCATCTTACCTTCTATTGTAGTTATAGTTTGTGTACCTGAAAAAGTTTGTGGCACCCCCTGAGCTACTAGTAAAATCCCTACAATCATCGATACCGGTAATAAAACTCTAGTAATAACTCTTACTAAGTCCACAAAAAAATTGCCCATAGTTTTTTTATTTCCTATAATACCTCTCATAAAAGCCAATGCTGCTGAAAAACCTGTCGCTGCAGATGTAAACATCATAAAAATTATTACAACCATCTGACTAAAATAAGAAAGTCCAGATTCCCCACTATAATCCTGTAGATTTGTATTTGTCATAAAACTTATGATTGTATTAAATGATAAACTTTGTTCCATTCCTCCTATTTTCTTAGGATTTAAAATGTGCAATCCCTGAGTTCTAAGTATGATATATCCTATAAATACCATAACTGCATTTACTACAATAATTGAAATCACATATTCTTTCCAGCTCATTTCTTCATCTTTATTTATTCCACATATTTTATAAATAAAATTATCAATTCTATTAAAAAAATTATCTCCAATTGCTTTGTCGCCAGTGGCTACACAATATACATATTTACCCATTGGCACTACTAAAAGCATAAATATAATTAAGGGTACTATTATCTGTAATAATTCCATATAAGTCTTCCTCCCATATCAATTTCAAACTTAAAATTTTTCCGGATTAAATAATGCATAAGCCAAATATATAAAAAGTGATATAATGACTATAATCAAAATCCACATATTCATTCCTCCACATAGTACTATTTTTTAACAACTTGTTTTTCACACCAATTTGCAAATAACTTTATAGAAGTAAATCCTAAAAAAAGTGATGCTATGAAAATAATATCAACCATAATTAATTGTCCCTCCATTGCTTATTTTATATATTTCACATAATAACATTTATAGTATTAAGAAGGTATTAAGACTGCTTTTCATTGTATAAAGATTGTATAAAGATTTTTAATATATTTATAAAACACAAAAAGACCATGAAGTTTTAAGCCAACATAGGCTTCTTCATAGTCTTTTTTAAATCTATATTATTATATTTATGGAGGCTTTATTAATAATAATGAAAATTTTTAACCCTATATATAATTGATATATATTTAAAACATAAATTAAATAGTAATTCAGGTATATTAATAATAGATAAAATAATATTTTTTATACTATTATACCTTATAGAGTAAATCCAAACTTTTCCCAAGGCTCTAAATAGTCAATAAGAAATATTTCTTCATCTGCTATTCTTCCTACAACATTAGTTTTACCTGAATTTTTCATATCCTTAAGTGCAATTTGTAATTCCCCTGCATACCTTTTATATAATGAAGATTCTATTAACAAATCTCCTCTTTTAATGTCTACAGTATTAAAAGCTTGAAAATTATGATCTTTATATTTAACTCTACTTTGAGTTGATCTTACTAAATAATCAGATACATCCCCTCTATTGAAATGAAATTCATCAAGAATTATTCTTTTTTCAACTTCGGGAATTTCATCTACAAGATTAACTTTAAACTCTAACATATCTTTATTAATTTTACTTAACGCTTTAAGTTCTTCCTCTGAAGCAAATGCATTAGCAATAATAACATCATCTATAAATCCTGTAGCAAATAAATGTTTAGTTTGAACTTCTATAGGCAATTCTCTATGCATTTCTAATGTACTTAATCCTTCTGATACAGGCCATGGTCCATATTTTGCTTCTTTTGAACTTACAAATGCCGCAGTTCTTATGCCTAAATCCTTAAATTGTTTACTACACTTTAGAAAATGTTTATAACTTAATCCAGTATATCTATGTGGATAAAAATTATGGCAGCCTAATATATTTTCTAAGTTAGGCTTATATGTTAAAATATTGTCTATATATTTTGTACCATTACTCATATTCAGTTCTACTTTTATTCCGTATTTGTTAAAGGACATTATAGATTCTTCAACTCCACTAAATCCTAAATCTAATCTTATACCATAAAATCCTATATCCTTAAAAATGGATAAATCTGAATAAGAAGTTTTAAGTCTTTTAAATACTTCTGGTTCAACATCTCCTACAACCTCCATTCCTTTTGTATTTGCAAATTGAATTATATCCTTAAATATACTAATTAATTGATCTATTTCCATTTCTTCTGAAGATATTAAACATGTAAAAATTCTTTTAAACCCATACTTCGCTGCAAGTTCTATATACTCTTTTATTTTTTCACTATTTGTGTTTGATGGATATACAGATATCCCCAATTTCCTCATATAATTCACTCCAAACTTTATTATAAGTTATATACTCTTTTATTTTTAAAACATCAGTAATAAATAATATTTATAATTTTTCATCTTTATTATAAAACTCATCTCTATATATTGAGATGAGTTTCAAATTTATATAAACACAATTCTTAGCATAAACTGGAGTCCTTGAAGCCCTATCTCCTTATTAGAACACATTATCTACAGTCATATTGAACCCATTAAGGATTATAGTCTTAATGGTAGCAAATATAGGATAAAATTTGATTTTTATTCATTATTTAAAACCTAATCTAAAAATAAAACTTCTGTTTATATTTCCTTTAAATACATATAATAAGCTCCTTTACTAGATGATACATCTTCTTGTACTATTTCTACTACTCCTAAATTAGCTAATAAATATTCCTTAAAAGCTTGTCTTAAAACTTTAGCTTTTTCTATAACACTTCCCTTTACTCCTATTAAACATTTATTTTCAAAATTCAACCTTTTATATACTCTTTCTGTTATTAATCCAAGAGCTTTTCCTTCTTTTTTTAATATATCTATTGCATTTTCCTCTCCTTCTTCTCCTAACTTGGATATTAATGTAGTTAGGGAAGCTATTTTATCTTTTGTAGAAGAGTATACAAATGCGCAAATTTCATCTGTACTTCTTATATTTAGTTCTTTTAAAATTTCTTTATGCAATTTACTTTTTTCTAACTTTAATTCTTCTTCATAAATCATTCTTTTTAATGCATTAATAGCAATAGAATATCCACTGCCTTCATCACCTAATAAATGTCCCCATCCCCCGCATTTATCTTTAATATTATTTCTAATTCCTATACATATAGATCCAGTCCCAGCTATAGTTAATATACCATCTTGCCCTTTTAATACTGCTTTTAATGCTAATTCTCCATCATTTATTACTAATACATCCGCATGAAAATTTTCCTTTATATTTTTTTCTATTACATATGCATTGTTAGCTACTTCCATTCCAGCAGCTCCAATATATATCTTTTTTAATCCTTCTTTACCTAATTCATCTATACAAATTTTTATTGAATTAAGTATATTATTTATAGCTTCTTTTTCATTCAATACTAAGTTGCCAAATCCAGTAACTTTTTTTATTAATTCATGTCCCTTTAAATCATAAGCTATTGCTTCAGTTTTTGTTCCTCCTGCATCTACTCCTATTACATAATCCATATCATAGCCTCCTATAATTAATTATATGAATTTAATAAATATATTTTATTCTTATTAGCTTATAATCTCATATAAACTTCAACTAATTCAATAGCAAGATCTTTTAATGTCATAGTAGTCATTAAGTGATCCTGGGCATGGATTAACAATAGTGATATTTCAGCCTTATTACCTGCAGCCTCTTCTTGAATTAAATTAGTTTGGTAACTGTGGGCTAACCCTAGTTCCTCGTTAGACTTTTCTATAGATTTTTTAGCTTTATCAAACTCACTCTTTTTTGCATATTGTATTGCTTCCATTGCATAAGTTCTAGCTTCTCCACTATGTGTTATAATGTTGAGTATCATCTCTTCCATACTAACCGCTCACTCCTGTTCTTATTTTTTTAAAATATTCTTTACCATGTTTATAATACTTTTTTATTGCTATATCTTTTATATTCAATTTTATTCTATAGTTATAAATACTATATATTGCTGCTTAAAAAAATTAAATGATTTAACTAAAATTGAAAAATCAATTATTCTACCATAATCTTTGATCATTCTCACTATTTATCAATTAAATCTAAAGCAAAATTTAAAACTTTTTCCCCATTCATAGTCCCATAATCCATACTATTTATAACATCTACATTTATTCCTTTTGTTTTTACTTGATCCCTTACTTGATTCAACAAATATCTTACTTGAGGTCCAAGTAAAATTACATCTACATCATCAATATACTTTTTTAATTCTGCTTCTGGAACAGCATTTATTTTAACATCTATTCCATTTTTTATAGCTACTGCATTCATTTTTGTTACCAGTAAGCTAGTAGACATTCCTGCGCAACATACTAATAAAATATTTTTCATTTAAAGTCCCCCTTTAAACATTCTCATAATTATTACTATATTATATTTACAGCAAATTGCATGCCAACTATATATCCAATGTAATTAAGTGTTTGCAACAAAAAAGTGTGTATATTTAATTACACACTTACACTATTATTAATAAACATCTTTAATATATAGGCTCTTTCGCTATCTCCTATAGATATATTATAAGCTTTTTCTATGTTTATAAAATTTTTATCTACGACTTTAAATTCTTTTTCATATTTAGCTATATACTCTCTTAAATTTTCAAAATTATTTTCTAATCCTCCATTTTTTATCTTATCTATCATAAAACTAATGTGAAGTATCATTCCTATCTTCACATCATTGGGAATGTTTACATTTAAATCTTTCTCCATTCTTTCAATGGTTTCTGTTACAAG
>Ga0129306_1001748_pt1 | contig 22522 bp, 17 predicted proteins | sample P827metagenome_FD_94438 | JGI IMG/M metagenome (GOLD analysis project Ga0129306, IMG submission 94438) | Capybara group fecal microbial communities from Wisconsin, USA - P827 metagenome | ecosystem: Host-associated > Mammals > Digestive system > Large intestine > Fecal | place: USA: Wisconsin... | reverse complement strand
GGGGCGCTACGGACCGGAGTATCCCGTCTGGAGCCTACGCTGCGAACGGTTCTGTCTGATGGGCGGACTGATTCTCGGCATGCTGGTGCTCTACGCCGTCTGCCACGAGCTGGAGCTTCCCTTCTTCCGCGTCTCCGACGATCTGACAACGGGCGCGGGGGCGGCGCTGGCCATTCTCAAGGCCGGGTGTTTTCTCAACGGCTGCTGTACCGGGAAGCCGACGACAAGCGTATTCGGTGTGATTTTCCCCGCGCGCGAAGCCCTGTACGATCTGTTGAACACCCCACCCGAGGCGCGGAGGCTGTGGCCCGTACAGCTCTTTGAGTGTATCGCCTATCTGCTCGGGATCGCCGTTCTTCTGATCGTGGCAAAAAAGAAGAAACTGCCGGAAGGCACGCGCTTCCTCTCTTATGCCGCTTACGTATCCGCGATCCGGCTCTGCCTGCATCCTCTGCGGGAGCTGACCGTCACCGCGGCAAAAATTATCTACCCGGTCCTCTACCTGATCCTGCTCATTGTTTCAGGCTGTCTCCTGATCCGGCAGATCCGCCGGGAAACAAAAGAACGGGGACCTTCCCCCGCGTCCTGAGTATTCATTTCCTGTCAAACCGTCAAACCATTCTATATCATGGAGGAATCGTCATGTTTTGCAGCAAATGTGCGGCGAAAATCCCGGACGGCAGTATCTTCTGCCCCGAATGCGGACAGAAGCTGACGGCGGACAACGCCCAGCAAGTGCCTCTCCGGCAGCAGCCCCTTTATACGCAGCCCCCCGTACAGCAGACGCGTGTTTCCGCGCCGGTGCAGCCTGCCTACGATCCGCAGAGCGCACCCCTCTCCACCGGGAACTTCTTCTGGATGCCCGTTCTGATCGGCATACCGGTCATCGGCTTCATCGTGCTTCTGGTGTGGGCGTTCTCGAAGGATACCAACCTCAACCGCAAGCACTACGCCCGTGCGGCCCTCATCTGGCTCCTGATCAGCCTGATCCTGGTCGTCATCGTCACCATTGCCGGCGGAGGATTCCTGAGAAGTCTGCAGGATGCGCTCGGCGTGAGTTAAGGGGTTCCCGAGATCCGGACGAATCGGCTTTCTAACTTTCATCATCAGAAAACAAACCTGCTGTGTTTGATGCACGGCAGGTTGTTTTTCGCAATTCGTCTCTTCGTTTTATTTGACCGGATCTTCGCTGCTCGGTTCTTTCTCGATCGGTTCAAGGGGCATTTTCCCCCGGTTTCTCCTGGCGGGCAAGATAGGCTTCCTTTTTCCGTTCGTCCTCCGCGAGCAGCGAGGTGGAATTGCGGATGCCGCCCAGGGATTCGAGGTGATGCCGGAACTCGTGGCGAAGCGTGCCGCGCAGGATGTTCCGGGCTTGTACCGCGTCCTCCTGCGGGTAGACCTGATCGAAGGAACCCTTGAACATGACGATCTGCCGCACGCCCGCATACACCTGATACTGCCCGAGAACATAGATATCGTTTTTCCGGGCATAATCCGGGATCACCAGCGCCTCCGACACGACAACGCCGCCGGTAAGCTCCCGGAAAAACTCCTCCGGAAGCTCATCCATAAGTTCCGATACGATTTGCTTGTATTCTTCGAGCGTGAGCATGACCTCTCCTTTATTCAGTCCCCAGGAATGCCGCTTCGCTGTCGCAGACGCCTTCTTCCCTGTATGCAGCGTTCGCCTCGCCGAGCACGCGCAGCTTCATCCCGTCAGCCCCGGCGTCGGTGAAATCCTGGAACTGCCATGTCAGCGCGATCTGGATGCCGGAGGCGCGGATATCGTCGAGGAGGCCGCGGAAATGTTCTTCGAGATCGGGTGCGCCGTTCATGTCCATGAAATCGCCCATTTCTCCGAAGAGACAGGCTTTCCCGCAGGCGTCGGCAGCTTCCTTGTACGCGGTGAAATACTCTCGCTGGGTGATCGTCCTGCCGTAGGGCGCCATGGTTCCGACGTATTTCCCGGAGCCGTCGCCCGTGCCGTGCTGGAGATGGAAACAGACGCAGTCGAGGGGATCCGGCGTCATCACGGCGTTCATCTCGTCGAATTCCTGCCGGGTATTGGTCTTCCAGTCCACCGTCCACGCATGTGTACCCGGATCCATGTTCCGCGACCTCTCCGCGCTGGCGGCAGCAAAGGACCGCATTTCCCCGTTTCCGGATTCGATCATGCGCCAGCCATCGTATGCGCGGATCTTCTCGGCGATCAGGGTGTAGAAGGTGATCATCTCCGCGGAGGAATAGTAGTCAAAGCCGCTCGGCTCCGCATCCGGGTATCCGCTCAGCCAGTTCCACCCCGACGTGTCGCACAGATCCGCCGAGAGGTTGTATTCGTTGCCGATCTCCCAGGCCCAAACTGCGGGAGAATCCGCGTACCGGCTGACGATCGCGGCGGTATAGTCGAGCGCGAATTTCACCGTATCGCTGTCGGGATCTCCCATCGCCGAGCGGTGTTCCCCGAGGTACAGCGGCAGAGCGGTATCGTGCCAAAACAGGGAGACGATGATCCCGATATGCGCCCGCTCCGCCTCTCGACGATGCGGTCCAAATAGCGCAGGACCGCTTCCGGATCCTTGGCGAAGGCCTCATAATAGTCTGTCCAGTACCCGCCGAAGGGCATCCGGATGAAATCCACGCCGTATGCTTTCAGCTTAGCAAACGCATCCACGAACGGGGTGTGATCGTAGTCGTCGTACCAGTAGTGCGCAAACGCGCCGAAATAGTTCACGCCGAAGCCGCAGAACCTTTTCCCCGCAAGCCGGATCTCGCCGCCGTCCGCCACATGAAGGCCAAGGTGAGAGGGATTGCTCTCCCGGGAGAAGGGGATTTCATAGTCAAAATACGCCGACATAAAAGTCTCTCCTGTATCCTCCGATATCTCGTCGGTCACGGCCGCCGCGGGATCCGGATGTGTCTCCGGCTGCCCGGCGTTCTCGGGTGCAGAAGCGTTCCCGCCAGACGGCTGCGCGCTGCACGACGGGAGACAGAGCGCGATGAGAAGCAGTCCCGCGGCGATGCGCGGCAGGATGCCATATCTCTTCGGGTCGATATCGCGGGTCTTCGTCCTTCCCCCGCATCGGATCATCATACGGACAGCACCTTCTTTCTATTCTGCCGGGAGATCACACCTGCATCCGGTGATGGAATCCCCGTGATACATCAGCGTAGGCGCGGTCTGCCGGGAAGCCGAGCAGCGGGATGCCACGGTCGACGGTGTTCTGATAGATGGTCTCCATGTCGTTCAGATGCGGCTGCGACATGTTCACGCCGGTCAGCATGGGCTGGCTGCAGAGGTCGGCGATGTAATGGTCCCCGCGTCCGCAGAAGTGCATCATGCCCCCGCCGAAGTGTTCGAGCAGGATCCTGTCGTACGGGACGGCAAACTCCCGGTACAGATCGGGGGAGAGGTTCATCGCGCTGTCGCAGCGCAGGGCGATCCGTCCCCGATGGCGCAGGTGGCCCCAGTGGACGTTCATCTCCGTCCCGCACGGGTACAGTTCATACCATTTATCGAGGAAGCGGATGTATGTTTCCGTAATCAGGGACATGGCGGCGTGGACCAGCTCCGGCTCGTCGACCATCGCGTAAAACATGTCGCAGCCCCAGAGGAGCTCGCAGATGTCGAGCGGACCCTGCAGATCGGGATGGTAGACCCACACATACCGCCCGATCTTCGGATATGCCTCCCCGATCTGACGGTAAAGCTCGCCGCAGCGGAAGACCCGCTCCCCGAAGCCTGCATAGAGATCGGGGATGCCGGCATCGATCAGCTCCCGCATTTTGTCCGTACTGTTGAACGACCGCACGGTCGGCAGGGTGTTGGTGCTCCGCGGCATCTCGAAGATCTCGGCGCCGAACAGGGAGGCCAAGATCGCGGAGCCGTAATTGGTGCGCACCGCCAGATTCGCCCCGCCGGACGCCAGAGCCCGGGAGACGCCCTGCATTTCCGAGACGATCATGGTCTCGTAATCGGCCAGCGCGTCGTTGATGTTGATGGCGGGAAGCGGCGTCCCGGGCGGAGAGTGTGTGTCCCTCTCCGGGTGATAGATCTCTCCCTCGAACGTGCCGCGCAGAAAAGAGAGCCAGCGGGCGTCGAGCGCGTCTTCGGTTTCCGGACGGATCCGCCGCTCAATGTCCTCGAGCAGCGCGGTCGTCTCGTGTTTCAGCTGCATCATACTACACTCCTGTACAAAAGGCAGAATCGGTCTGCCCGGAAATGGGAATCCCGCTCGATTTGAGCTTACGGCTCACCGAGCTTTTCGAGCGCCGTGTACATTCGTTCGAGCTGCTTGACGGCAGGCTTCAGGATCGTGGCGACGCCGGACGCGTAGTTCGTGCTGTTGTTGTTTACCAGTGTGCGCATGATCTGCCCGATGTTGCTGATCATCGGGGAATACGCGAAGAGGAAATCGGTATAGATCGAATCGTGGATCAGGTCGATGATCTCGGAGGAGAGAAGATCGCGGGAATACTTGCATTTCAGGGTGACCTCATACCAGGCGGGCGTGACCGTGCGGTAGGTTTCGGCATCCAGCGCTTCCAGAACGCAGGCCGCGAGATCGGCGTCCCGGCTTGTCACGGGGATCGTCATCAAAAGACAGACATCGGAGACGAGATCCCGGTAGGCGCTCTGCTCTTCATCCAGCTTGGGCGTGGGCAGGAAGCCGAAATCGTCCTCCATTTCCCGGAATGCCTCCGTCCCGCCGAGCTGCGTCCCGCAGAACAGCGCTTTCCCGACCGGGAATGCCGCGGTCGATTCGGAAAACACGGCGCTCTGCTGGAAGAGTCCGACCGTTTTCTCCGTCAGAGTGACTGCGCGTTCCTGATTCATGTCGATCACGACCCGCCCGTCCGTATCGCGGGAGGTATAGGGAATGTCGGCGCAGTACATAAAGGGATCCACGGTCGAATACTTCATGTAGATCACGTATCCGAACTGGTCTTCCTGACTGATCGATCCGTTTCCGTCAAGGTCCAGATAAGAGGCGGCGATCAGCTCGCTCATCTTATCGATGGTCCACTTCCCTTCGAGTACAAGTTGATAAGGTTCATCCGGATCGCCGAAGAGTCTCTCGTAAATCCCCTTGTTGTAATACTGGATCCAGAGATCACTCAGCGTGGTCAGGCTGAAATCTCCGGTCAGGAACATCCGGTTGTCGGACGTCAGCTGCAGGTTGTCCATGAAGACGGAGTTCCACCACGGCTGGTCAAAATCCAGATAGGGGAGTTCGAACGCATTGCGGTAGAACCCTTTCACCACCGTCTGGGTCATGCCGTACTGTTCGCCGAGGTAGACGTCGAAGGTATCGTCGTCCGCCATGATCAGGTTGCTGACGAGGGACGTAATGGTGTCCCAGTTTCCGGAATTCTCCGGATAGTACCGCAGATCGACGTTCAGGCGGTCGGCGACCGACTCATTGCAGGCAATCACGGAATCGCTCACGATCTCTCCGCTGAGCTCTTCTCCGCCCTCGATGTGTTTATACCGGTCTCTGCCGTTGCTGTAATAGATCGTACAGGTCTTTCCCTCGAAGTCCAGATTGTCCGGAAGAGAGTCCGGCACGTTCTCACGGGTGATCTCCGTATCCGCCTCTTCCGCTGATGCGGATATTTCCTCACTCAGCAGAGATTCCTCCGAGGATGCGGCATCCTGCTCCGGCTGCCGTTCTCCGCACGAGACCGCGGCAAGCAGGAGCATCTGCAGAACGAGGATCAGACAGCACGCTTTTTTCATAAGGCTTCCCTCCCTCATGGAATGCATCGGTGGGTATTCGGCTCCGGCAGTTCTCCGGGAACGGGATCCCATCGGATCATGCGGTTGGGGCAGGTTCCCGCTACTCAGATTATACCGAAAAACAGCCTCTCTGTCAAGAAGCTGCCGTTTTTTCCCACCGTGTTCCCGCTCGTTTTCCTTCGCTTCGTTCCCATCCGTCCGTTTCCGCCCGCTCTTTCTCCGGAAAACGGCTAACGAAGAGGAATCGAAAAATGCGGAAAGATGATTGAAAAAACCGCGGCGATGTGATATACTGGATCCGGAAATCTTGGAGGGCCTGCGGGGATCCCGTTTCCCCGCCGGACGTTCCCTTCACCGTTCCTTCGATCCACTCTTTCTGAGGAGGTATATCCATGAAAATCCTGTTCCAGGGCGACAGCATCACCGATGCGGGCAGAGGCCGCGAAGATTATCACGAGCTCGGCCACGGGTATCCGAAATACACCGCTGAGCTGATCAAAAACCGCCATCCCGGCACGCCGTTCGAGTTCATCAACCTCGGGATCAGCGGAAACCGCGCGGAGAATCTGCGGGACCGCTGGCAGACGGACTGCGTCGATGTACAGCCGGATCTCGTCTCCATCCTGATCGGCATCAACGACACCTGGCACCGCGCGGGCAACCGGGACTGGATGCCGCACGAATACTTTGAAGAATGCTACCGGTACTGTCTCACGGAGATCAAGGAGAAGACAAACGCGAAGATCCTCCTGATCGAGCAGTTCCTGCTGCCTGTCCCGGACAAGGAATTCTTCCACGTCGACCTCGATCCGAAGATCCAAGTCACCCGGAAGCTGGCGCGCGAATTCGCGGACGCCTTCCTCCCGATGGACGGCCTGTTTGCCTCGCACTGCATCGGAGAAGCGCCGACGGTATGGGCTGCGGACGGCGTACATCCGACGGAGGCCGGCGCGCGGCTCATCGCCGGGTATTACGCCGACGCGTTTGACAAGCTCTTCGGGCAGATGAAATAGGTCCCCGGACGCATGCGGTCGAAAACAAAGAGAGAGCCGGTGAACGGTCGTGTTCATCGGCTCTTTTCCGTTATGGATGCGGATTACGGCGTTTCTTCGGTAAAGCTCTTCAGCGTGCGTTCCATCGCCTTCTTGACGATCTTTTCTTTCTTCTGATAGGCGGAGGCGATGTCGCGGCTTTCGTTGTCGAGCAGTTCGCGCGGGAGATGGGTGATGTCGCCCCAGTCGAAGCAGGCGCCGACGTCGTAAAGCACGGAGTTGAAGATGATTTCGAGCGACGTGCGGGATTCCTCATCGCGGGTCGTCTTGCCTTTCAGATAGCTCTCATAATAGGCGGGCGTGAGCGTGTTCTTCCCTTCCGCGCCGAGCGCATCGAGCACCCACGCCGTGCGGGAAAGCTCCAGATTCGTGACCGGGATCAGGCAGGCAGCCGCCGGACCGAAGTTTACCATCACGTGATACGCGTCCTGACTCTCGTCGAACAGCGGCAGGGGCAGGATCCCGAAGTCGTGGTCCATCTCCCGCAGTCCTTCGACATGGTGCAGTTCCATGCAGCAGAAGAGGCCCTGATCGGCGAGGAACATCTTTTCGTATTCCCACGGGTTCTTGCTGCAGTTGGCCGAGATCTGCGGGTTCAGGAGCAGATCGGCGTACTTCTCCCACACGGAGACGGTCTTTTCGCTGTAAAACGTCAGGACGGGCAGGTCGTCTTCGTCCTTGGTCGCATAGGATACGCCGGACGCGATGAAGGCGATGCGCGCGGTATCGCCGGAATACACGAGGCCGTAGCGGTCGCTGTCGTTGAAGATGCCGTTGCCGTCGAGGTCCTCGGAAACCGCGGAGCAGAGATCGGTCAGCGCGTCCACCGTCCAGGTCTTCTCATCGACCATGGTATAGGGATTGTTCAGCTGATAGTTCGCCCCGAGCGCCTTGTTGTAGTAGAGGACGCGGATGGATTTGCGGTAGAGGATGCTGATGTCGCCCGTGATCTGGTAGTTCTTGTGGTTTACGGAAAGCTGCTCGACGCAGTTCTGATCCCACCACGGCGCATCCAGCTCCAGATCGTCGACCGTGTTCAGGTCGTAGATCATCTTCTTTTCCGCGAGGTTGAAGCTGTCCTGAAGCCCGACGAAGCCCGCATCATACGCGTCGTCGCCCGACTGTACGCTCGTGTACATCGGCGTGTAGCAATAGGCAGCTTCGGGACAGGTCACGATGTCCACGTTGAGCAGATCTTCGACGGTGAGCTTGCGGCGGTAGACCGCGTCGTTCAGCACGTCCCCCGAGAGTTCCTCAGCGAAGAAATCCGCGTCGTGCCACACGGAGCTCGATCCGTCGTACACAAGGATCCGGAAACCGTAACCGCCGAGATCCGTTCCCTCCGGGATGTTCGCGGCATACACTTCGGGCTCGTCGTCCGCCTCTGCCGCGGGCTGTCCGTCCGGGACTGCGGCGGGATCTTCTGCGGCGCCGTCATCGCCCGGCTTATCCGAGCAGGCGTTGAACGGGATCGCGACAAGGAACATCAGGAGGGCAAGGAGTATGCAAAAACGCTTTTTCATCATACGAATCCTTTCTGTTGAATCGGTTTAGGGAGAGATCCCCGTGTTTTCCTGTTTCCTATCTGAACCCTTCCGGGTGTTCGCCGTATATGCCCGTCATTCTTCCAGCTCGCGGAAGCCTTTGAGGAGTTCCGTGATCGGCAGATGCTGCGGGCAGGCTTCTTCGCACTGGCCGCACTCGACACAGTCACTCGCCTTTCCCTTGTCCTGCGTCACGATGTTGTATTCGCGGACGGTCCGGAAGCGCGGACTTCCCTTTTTGCGGTTCGCGACGCCGAAGATCTCCGGGATCGGGATGTCCATCGGGCATCCCTCCGTGCAGTAATGGCAGGCGGTGCATGGGATGGATTTGTCCTGTTCGATCGCTGCCTGCGCTTCCCGGATCACGGCGAGTTCTTCCTCCGTCATGGGACTGGAGTTCTTCATCGTCCGGAGGTTGTCCTCCATCTGCGCGAGGCTGCTCATGCCGGAGAGGACCGTGACGATATGATCGAGTCCCGCGGCAAACCGGATCGCCCAGCCAGCGTAGGATAGCTCCTTGCCCGTCCGGTCGAAAACAGCCTTCACCGCGTCGATCGGATCGGCGAGGATCCCGCCCTTGACCGGCTCCATGACGGTGACGGGGATCCCGCGCTCCGTGCAGATCTCCCAGTTCCGGCGGGACGCCACGCCCGGATTGTCCCAGTCCGCGTAGTTCAGCTGCAGCTGGACGAATTCCGTATCCGGATGCGCGTCGAGAAGCTGTTCGAGCAAGTCCGGATCGGCGTGGAAGGAGAATCCCCAGTGGCGGATCTTCCCCTGTTCCTTGAGTTCCCTGACGTAATCCCAGATGTGGTATTCGTCGTATTTGCGGTAGGTGCTGCGCTGGATCGCGTGGAGCAGATAGAAATCGAAATACTCCGCGCCGGTCCTCTCGAGGCTGATGTCGAACTGACGCTTCGCGCTCTCCTCGTCGTGACACTGGGCCGCCGCGGCATGCAGCTTGGTCGCGAGCGTGTAGCTCTCCCGCGGAACCCTCTCGGTCAGGGCTTTGCGCACGGCCAGCTCCGATCCCCCGCCGTCATAGACGTAGGCGGTGTCGAAATAGGTCCCGCCGGCGGAAAGAAACATATCGGTCATACGGATGGTCTGTTCGATATCGATGCTCCCGTCCGGGTTCTTCGGGAGGCGCATCAGTCCGAAGCCCAGTTTGAAAATCTCTTTACCCAAATAATCTTCCATCGCCGTTCTCCTATGTTCAGTCGAATGCGCTCTTCGTCCCTTCTGAGATCATTATAGCAAATCCGCGGGCGGTTTGCAATGCGTTTTTTGCGTTTTTGCAGAGAATTTGCGGAGTCCGTTTTTCTCGGTTCCGCGGGGAGAGCGGCAGATCGCGCAAAACAGGCACCCGCTGCCACAGCGAGTGCCCGCTTTTGTTTGCAAAAATGCTTATTCATCCGTCTCCGGGAGATCCACGCCGCCGCAGACCGCGTTGAGCTGGCGGACGAGATACCGGTACCGCTGCCGCTCGATCGGCGTGGAATGGTTCAGCGTGACGACCGCGCCGGGCGCCGATCCGTCCTCCGCGTCCGCCCTGGTGATCTTATAGGTGACGGTCTCCGCATTCTCGAAGGGGAAGCCCGTGTCCGCGTACGATCCGCCGGTGACGGAATCCGCGATCCTCTCGTAGGTCGGCGCGCTGTCGACGGCCCGCCAGACCGAAACCGGCTCCGTATAGTCCCACGTCAGACAGAGATCCCGGTCTGCATGAAGCGTCGTCGGCACGGGTTTCTTCTCCCACGCCGGAATGCCGTCGATCACATAGGTCCCGCCGGTCTCCGTGGCAAATTCGATCCGGTCTTCGCCGAGCACGGTGTGCGGGAACGGGATCTCGGCCCGCGCAATACCCGGATAGCGGATCCGGCAGACATTCCCGGCGAGCGAGCGGACCGTCAGCCTTGTCGCGCATCCGTTCTTCCACTCCGCGCCGATCTCAAAGCCGCCTCTCGCGACAAGGCCGGAGAAGGATCCTTCCTGCCAAACGTCGGGGATGCAGGCGAGCGGCGCGATGAAGGTCTCGTGGCTCTGTAAGAGCATTTCCGCCACACCGGAGGTCCCGCCGAAATTCCCGTCGATCTGGAACGGCGGATGGAAGTCCCAGAGATTGGGCAGGGTCCGCATGCCGATGAGGTTGCCGTAGAGCTTGTAGGCACGGTTGCCGTCGCCGGTCCGTGCCCATGCGTTGAGCCGGTGCGCCAGAGCCCATCCGGTCGATTCGTCGGAGCGGAAATCGAGGGTCTTTTTCGCGGCGTCGAGCCAGGCGGGTGTCTCGCGGTTGATCTGCGTGCCCGGGTACAGGCCCACGAGCTGCGAAATGTGGCGGTGACGGTACTCGCCGACCTCGCCGTAGAACTTCTCCTCCCGGTATTCCTTGATCTGTCCGCTCCAGCCGACCTGAACGGGATCATACCGGTCGATCTGGCTGCGCACCTCATCGAGGACGGCGCGGTCCTTTTCGGGAAGATCCTCTTCCCCGATCAGCGCGGCGCAGCGCAGCAGATCCAAGCCGTTTTCCCGGATCATCTGCTGGTCGAATGCGCATCCGACCGTGTGATAGTACTGAACAGGATTTGACCAGTTGTTGCAGATGATCTGCTCGGGAGAGGCGGAGAAGACGGAGAGCACCAGCCCGTCGTATTCCCGCACGACCCGGAGAAGGTGCTTCGCCATCGATAAGAGCGCCGGATAAGTCACCTCCCGCAGGGTCTGGGGGGATCCGGTGAAAGCATACGCCTCCCAGAACAGCTTGGACGTGAGGCCGCCCGTGCCGGGACCGGAATGGCCGCCCGGTCCGCTGATCGTATAGGCATAGCTGCCGGTGCCGATGGTCCAGCCGCATTCGCCCGGTTCATCGGTGTATTTCTCCGGGACGGTCGCCTTGACGTAGCGCCGCGCGTATTCCTCCGCAGCGGGACGGAACGCGAAGTTGAAATCCCGGTAGGCGTCAAAGGTCTCAGCCAGATTGGCGACAAAGGCCGGCCAGTAGTTCATCTGCACGTTGATGTTGTGCCAGTAACCGCTTCCCCACGGAGAGCGGTCGTGGCAGTTCCAGGTGCCCTGGAGGTTGGCAGGCAGGCTGCCGGGACGGGACGAGGAGATGAGCAGATACCGCCCGAACTGGAAATACAGGACTTCGAGATAGCGGCTCTTCTCCCCTTTTCCGTAGGCGGCGAGAAGCTCGTCCGTCGGCTTTTCCGGCACATCGCGTTCCCCGAGTTCAAAGGATACCCGCCCGAAGAGCTTGCGGAAATCCTCCGTATGGCGGCATTTTAGTTCTTCATAAGGATGCGCCGCGGCGGCGTTCATCCACTTCGAGACGTTCTCATGGGGATCGAAATCCCGCAGCTTTTTCCTGCCGTCCGGTTCGAGGAAGACCTCCGGACGAAGCTCGTAGTTCGTCCCGCAGCAGAAAACGAAGGTGGTTTCCCGGGCATCCTCCACCCGGAGCGCGCCGTCCGATGCCGTGAGTACGCCGTCGGTGAAGACCCGGAGCTGTCCCTCGAAGCGGACGTTGTAGGCGCACATCATGCCTGCCATGGTGATCGTATCGCCCTCCGCCTTCACCGTGCCGCGCTTCTGCCGGCCTTCCTCCTCGGTCAGGAACGGGATCTTCACCTCGATCCCGAAGGAGAGAGGCGCGGAGGACGCAATGCGCCCGACAACGGCCCGGTCCGGATAGGAGGCGAAGTATTCCCTTTCCACATGGACGCCGTCCTGATCGTACCGGACATATGCAAGCGCCTGCCCGATATCGAGGCCCCACTCATAGCCGGTCGTTTTCTCAAACGCATGGGGAAACCGGAGATAGAGATCGGCAAAGCTGTTCAGCCCGCCGAGCCCGCCCGGGTTTTCCGCGGAATTCTCGGTGATCTGGATCCGCTCGTCCGCGACGCCGCCGAAGACGTTTCCGCCCGTATAGGCGTTCCCGATGGGCATGGAGTATTTCTCCCATCCCTCCTCGGAATCCGGCGCGGGTTTCGTATAGCGCAGTTTCAGTTCCATGTTTTTCTCCTCCGCAATCTGTTACTGGCACGTTGTCAAGGATACAAATCTGCTTTAAGCGGCATCCGGGTGCTCCGGCGGACGCTCCGGGGGTCGGACGGACCGGACGCGGGCGATCACATCGACGCCGAAGAGCATCTTGATCAGGAGCAGGATGCACACAAGCCCGAGGCACGGCAGGATGCAGCTCGTCACGACGAGGATCGCGACGGATTCGACATAGTGATTCAAGAGATCCGCCGCTTTGGCAGACAGGCTCGTCGCCGTCTCGGAGAGGCGGTTCAGGATCGTCGAGATAATGGACGCGTCTTCATCCGCCTCGGCAAGCGGCGCGGTCTGCTCGTTCAGCTCTTCCGAGGAGGCGAGCGTTTCGTTGATCCGCGCGGAGTAGTTGTCGTAAATCTTATCGGAGATAAGCAGGCTCGCCGGGATGGCGATCGCGATCGCCACGGCAAAAATCGCCAGCTTTCTCGCGAGCAGCCGTCCCTTGCCCCAGAACCAGACGCCGAGGATCCCGACCGCGCACGCCACGGGAACGAGGATCTTGAACGCGGCGGCCCCGAGCAGGGTCAAAAGCGCCTTTTCGGTGTAAAGCACGCTCAATACGATGAGAAAATACCCCGTCAGATCGGCCAGCTTTTCGGCGATCGGGGTCGCGGTGTCGCCGGGGATCGCAGTGATGCCGGCGGAGGCGATGGCAGCTGCGGAGGTGAGCTTCATGACCGTCGCGGTCTTGTCGTCGATGGAGGCGAGGAGCGAACGGTTGAGCGCGGAGTTGTCGCAGAGCCGGGCAATCGGGAAGCACGAGACCACCGCAAGCAGGATGAGCAGAAGCGAGAGCAGAATCTTTACGAGTTTCTTTTCCATGTTCGCCCTCCTCATTCCGTCGTCCAGAGAATGTCGTATTTCGTCAGATCGAGGAAGCCGCCGATGAAATTGCTCACGACGCGCCGGGCATTCTCATCCGCCTGTTCGAGTAAGCCCCTCTCGATCGCACGGCTGCGCGCCTTGTTTTCGAGATCGACGATGGAGCCGTTGTAATCCGAGATCGAGAGCGGATTCCCGAGGCCGTTCTTCTCCGAATACAGCACGAAACTGTTCGGATCGATGTCCACGTTCTGGATCTCCGCTTCGGGCATCTGGACGGTGACGGTCTTTTCCATGATGTCGAGGCCGATCCGGATGCGCGTGAAATCGAGGCCCGCCGTCACCACGCCGTCATAGGTCGCGACGTAAGTGGTCTCGGTGAAGCCGAGCGGGATGCTGAACAGCGTCTTGACCTTGGATTGTGTGACCGCGTCGGTGAAATAGTATTCCTGGGTGATGAGCACGCCCATGTCGCATACGCCCTCTTCGAGCGTCCTGACCATGATTTCCTGATCCACGTCGAGGATCTTGCCGCCCTTTTTGGATGTCTCCTTCTTCACGGCCGCCGTCTGAGGCTCTGTCACCGCCGCTTCCGCCGTGCTGTTGACCGCGCCCCAGATCACCACGCCGACAATGCCGAGGAACACCATCACGATCGCGACAAGCAGGGCAACGGAGCTCTTGCTTTTGAACTTCTGGATCACGCCGAATCCCTCCCACAATTCCAGTTGGAACGGATCGCGCGGGCTGTCAAAAAACGTCGAATCCGCTCCTTTTTTGTATGATACCCGATTTTTGCGCAAGAATCAAGAATCAATCTGTGTGCAAAATGTAAACTTCGGCGAGGAGGGATCGGCAGACAGAAAAAAGGCGGGGATCAAACGGTCCCCGCCTCATATTCCCTATTCAGTAGTTTTCGAATTCCCTCAGGCGCCGCAAAGGAAACTGCAGAAGCCAAAATCGCATACCCGGATGGTTCTGCCGTGGAAATCCGTGGGCACTCCCTCCGCCTCTCCGTCGAGGATGTGCCGCGCGGCGTCCCGGAGCTTCGGAATGACCGCCGGTGAGACGGGAATGTCCGCGTGGGAGGGCCAGATCTCGTCGAACTGACCGGCGTACGCATCGAGGTGATCGAGGCTGTCGACGTAGTCCCGCATGTTCCGGTGATCGCCGAACATGAAGATCCGACCGTGTTCCTGGATCGCGTCGCCGCTGATGAGGACACGCCCCCGGATGTCGAGCACGGCGATGCTCCCGGGTGTGTGTCCGGGCAGATGGATGATCCGGAGTTCGCGTTCACCGAGATCGATGACGTCGCCCTCCTCGATGGGCACGACGGTCCCCGCCATACCGGAGCGGCGGTAGACGGGTTCCTCCGCCGGATGCATATAAAAGCGCTCGAACTGCTCGTTGCTGCCGATGTGGTCACGGTCCGCGTGGGTGTTGAGAAGCGAGAGCGGCAGATCGGTCAGGCCGGCGGCGACATCCCGCGCGGTCTTCAGGTTCATGCCGGAATCGATCAGGAGCGCTCTCTCCGTCCCGGCCAGCAGAAAGAGGCGGACGCCGCCGTCCTCGATGCGCCAGGTATTTTCGTTCATGGGGATGATTTCGCAGTTCATGAATTCCTCCGATCGGGTTGGTAGGGTTGGTAAGGGTATTCTGTGTGTTACCGGGCGTCGGGATCCGGCATGGGCAGCTCGTCGAAGACCTCCCGCTGCGGGACGATTTCCGCTCCCCGGAAGGAGGCGGCGACGGCGTCGATGTAGACGAGCGTCGTTTCAACGTAGCTGACGAGCTGTCCTTCCCCGCCGCGATCCGGCAGAAGTTCTCCGTACAGCCGCAGATAAGCCTCGGCGTCCGCACGGGAGCGCTTCAGGATCGCGTCAGCCTCCCGCTTCGGCGAGTTCTTTCAGCGGCGTCATGAAGCTCTTCTCGAGCGACTTCGACATCATCTTGGAGTACTGCGCCAGGAGGGTGGCGAGGTTGATACCCTTTTCGGCGGAGCGCGAGTAGAGGCTGCTCGAGATCGAGCCGAGCTCATAGATCTCCCCGGCGTCGTAGATGCGGTTCGAGAAGATCAGATCGAGCATTTCCGTGGACTGGACGTCGCGGGAGATCTTGCTGCCGAGGTTCTTCTCGTAATACGCCTCGCGCAGGCCGTAGTGACCCTCCGCGTTCATGAGCTCGACGACCGCACCGGTCATTTCCCAGTCGATGGCAGAGGTGTTCGGGATGCAGATCGTGGCGGCGGTGTATTTCGTCACGGTGCTGTAATACGCGCTCTGTTCCTCGTTGTACTTCGGGACGGGGATGATGCCGAAATCGGCCTCCATATCGCGCAGGTTCTGTGCCACCCGCATCCGCAGCCACATGAAGAGGGCGTTGTTCGCGCGGAAGATGTTGCACTCGCCGACGTAGATGTCCGGATACTTCGAGGAATAGTTGTGCATGTTCTGGACGACCGTCGGGTCGAAGAAGATCTGGTCGATCTTGTCGAAGACGTCGTTCGCGTGCTCGGACGTGATGGTGTATTCCGGATCGCCGTCCGCGTTCTTGTCCACGATGCGGGCTTCCGCGCCGTGCATGAAGCTGACAATGGCGTCACGCTGCCACAGGATGCCGAAGCGGTCGCCCTCGATATCAACTTCCCCGTTGCCGTCCAGATCCTCCGCGACGGCATTGGCCATTTCTGCCATCTTGTCGAGGGTCCAGGTGCCTTCCTCTACGAGATCATACGGAGAATCAAGGTGGTAATCTTCGATCAGCTGTTTGTTGAAGACCATGGCGCCGGTGGAGTCGTCGTCGAGAATGATCATATCGCCGGTGACATAGTACAAAAGCCCGTAGTAGGACGCGTCCTGGATACAGCGTTCGTCATACCACGGCCTCGAGAGATCGACGTGCGGCATCTTGTAAAGATTGACGAGATAGCCCTTGGTCACGGTGTTGGGCAGGGACTGGATGCGCGCGGTGGAGATGTTGTAGTCGGCGGAGCCGGAAGTCACCTGCTTGGCGATGGTGTCCGGCATGTTGGCGACGTCCTCCGCCTGAATGACGACGTTCAGTTTGTCCTCGACGTACGCATTCCGGTCGAAGACGGCGTCGTTGATCGGTTCGCCCGTCAGGCCGTCCGACCAGATATCCCGGCTCAGCCAGTCTGCCCAGTCGCCGGCCTGGAAGGGATGCTGCATGATGACAACGGTCGCGCCGCCGTAATCGAGATCAGCGGGAAGATCGGGTTCGAGTTTCTGCGGTTCCGTTTCCTCTTCGACGGGAGAGACCGTCTGCCCGTTCTGTCCGGCTTCAGGAATGTTTTCGTCCCCTCCGGCAGTTTCCGAGCATCCCGCAGCAAGGCAAAGGAGCATCAGGATCGCCAGAAGCATGGCGATGGTACGACGGATTTTCATGGGTTCTCCTCCTTTTTCGTTATCATAGGCGATGGATCGGTCGGTCCGATCCCTTCTTGTTCGGAATTGCGTGGCGCGCTTCAGAGTCCCGCGGACGAGAGCAGGATTTCACAGAGTTCGCGGCAGTACCGCAGCTTTGCGCGAAGCACCGGAAGCGGGCAGCGGTTCTCTCCCGGGATCTCGAGATTGAACAGACGGTCGTAGCCTGCCCCGCGCAGAGCGTCGAGGACTTCGGGCCAGTCGATCGTGCCGCGTCCGTAGGGCATCAGGTGCATATCGCCCGTGGTGTCGTTGTCCGCGATGTGCAGGGCTTTCAGGCGTCTCCCGGCGACCCGGATGAAGTCCCGCTGCGATTCTTCCCGGTCCTTCAGGATGTGGAGGTGTCCCGTGTCGAGGCAGATCCCGAGGTTTGCGTCGCTCCCGACGGCATCGATGAGCGCGTTCAGATCCTCCGCGGTCTCGGGTCTCGTCGCGCCTCGCAGATTTTCGAGACAGATGGTGAAATCGCTCCCCCGGACGTATGCGGTCAGCTCGGACAAGGCCCGGACGCGCCGCTCAAACCGCTCTTCCGGGGTGAGATCGGCGCCGCCGGATGCGTGAAGGACGCCGGATCGGACCCCGAGCGCGGCGAAGAGGTCGATCCACGGCTTGAGAATCTCCACGGCGTCGGGCGCGCAGAGATCGGCGGCGAGGAGCAGATGCCCCTGCGGGAAGGAAAAGCCGAGAGCATCGGCATATTCTTTCAGTTTTCTGCCCTCCGTATCCGGCTTTCCGCGGCGCAGCATCATGGCACCGTGCTCATCCGAAAACTCCGTGGCGGTAAACCCGGCACTCAGAAACTCCCTGACCATCTCCTCCGGAGACAGCTTGATAAAATAACTCGACCAGACAGAATAAGTCAGCATGATGAACCTCCGTGATTCAAATTCTGAGGATGGAAAAACGCATGGGAAGCGAAAAAAACTTTTGATGGTTCAGAATGCCATCCTCGCCCATCCGGTCCCGGCATCGGGTTCCAGCCCCAGCATTTCCCTGCCGAGGCGGACATAGGTCCGGTAGGTCTCGATGGAGACGCCGTTCGGGATGCGGTGATCGAGCGCGAAGATCGTGCTGCCGTGCATGAGATGGGGCGCGAGGCGGTATTTGAGCTCCCGCCGGACGGCTTCGGGGCCTCTTGCCAGCGCATGCTTGTCGATGCCGCCCTTGAAGCAGAGCTTCCTGCCGTATTTCTTCCGCAGTTCGACGATGTCGTTGCCGCCGACGGGCTCCATTGGGTGGATGCAGTTGAGACCGCAGTCGATGAGATCGCTGAGGATGGGGGACATATCGCCGTCGCTGTCCATGGAAAAGAGGCGCGCGCCGGCTGCCTTTGCCGCTTCCCACACGCGGGAATAATAGGGTCTAAAGAATTCCCGGATCTGCGCCGGTCCGAACAGCGGTCCGGATTTTCCGGCCATGTCCTCGTGGACACAGAGGCAGTCGATCGGGACGACGTCGCCCACCCGCTCGATCACCCGGATCGCCGTGTCCGTGAAGGTCTCGAGCATATCGCGGAGCATCTCCGGCTCTTCGTAGCAGGCGACGCAGAGCGCCTCCTCGCCCATCAGCTGCCGCGGTTCGTCAAAGGCGCCGGGGATCCCGATGAGCGTCATGGCGCCGCGGTCCCGCGCCTGTTTCTGACGGAGGAGCACCTCGCGGTCGACGCGGTCTTCCGAGAAGGCGTACCAATGCCGGATGCGCAGCCAGTCGTCCGGTCCTTCGACGGGGTAATCCTCGGGAAGCGGGATCGTTGCGGTCGATTTCACCAGTTTGACGTGCCGCCCGTACCCGTCGATCCCGTGCATGACTTCCCCGTCGTCGTCGAGCACACGGGAGGGGATCCCCGTCCGCGGTCCGGATCCGCCGCTCAGCATGACGACAGGCACGTAATCCCAGCCGAACGCCGTCATGGCGATTTCTTCTTCGGAAGCGCCCTGCTCACGCCATTCCCGCTCCGTCACGTGGAGCGGTCCGAACAGCTCACAAAACATCTCCCGGCCGGTATCCTCAAACAGCGAATGGGCGATATACCGTTCGCGGTCCCAGATCATAGCAAAGCCCCCTCTTGGATGGACTATACAGGATCGACGGCGTTGTTGTCAGCCTTCGTACACAGCGAAAAAGGCAAGGGTCGGTTCCGTGCGGGAATCCAGGATGCGCACGCGTACGGCGTTCGTTTTGATCCCGCCGAGCCGCACGATGCGCTTGTAGCCGACGACCGTCCCGCGGAATACTTCGCGGAATTCCCCGTCTTTGAGGACGTCCACCGCGAAGGCTTCGATGCGCTGGCTCAGGGTGATATTCTCCTTCATCACGAGATTCCCGACCGAGACGGGCTTCTCCCACCGGGCGGTGATCTCTGCGGTATTCTTCCCAGCCTCGGCTCGCCAGAAGGCGTCGTAGCCGTCCTCACGCACGCCGTCGATGACACAGCCCGCTTCCGAGGTATCCGCCGTGAGCGAGGCATCCGCCGTCAGGTTCACGGCAAACGCTTTCCGGAGCGCCTCGCCGATCTCCCGGAGCCGCTCCACGTCGTTTTCGTGGAACAGCCCTTCGTCGGTCGGCGGGATGTTTAGGAGAAACGTCGCGTTTCCTCCGACAGAGTTATAATAGATACGGAGAAGCTCCTCGAGCGGGCGGACCCGGTCGTTTTCCGACGCGTGCCAGAACCAGCCCGGACGGATCGAGGTATTGACCTCCGCGGCATACCAGATGAAATCGGTCTCATCCTTCAGGATCTCCCGGCTGCCGAGGTCGTTGTCCGACGCGCTGATCCTGCGCAGACGGAAGGAGGCGTCGTCGGACTGCTGGCTCTTCGCGGCGATCTTTTCGGTATTCCACATCCGCTGCGGCACGACGCTCCACTCCGCCGGACGGGTATATCCAGCCTCGTTGCCGCACCAGCGCACGTCCGGTCCGCAGACGGAAATGCACGCGCCGGGCTGCAGATCGCGGATGACACGGTCATACCGGTCCCAGTCGTAAACCTGCCGTTTTCCGTTCGGCCCCTCCCCGCACGCGCCGTCGAACCACACGGAAAAGATCTCGCCGTAATTCGTGAGGAGCTCCGTGAGCTGAGCGACGAAATAGTCGTCGTACGCCTTGCCCTGCCCGTAAAGCGGACAGTTGCGGTCCCAGGGGGAGAGATAGACGCCGAATTTCAGCCCGTATTTCCGGCAGGCGTCCGAGACCTCGCGCACGACGTCCCCGTGTCCGCCGCGGAAAGGCGAGGAGGCGACGCTGTGCTCCGTGAATTTCGACGGCCAGAGGCAGAAGCCGTCGTGATGCTTGCAGGTGAGAATGATCCCCCGCATCCCGGCGGACTGCACGGCCCGGGCCCACTGTTCGGAGTCGAGCTTTTCCGGGTTGAAGATCGCGGGATCCTCGGTGCCGTCGCCCCATTCCCGGTCGGTGAACGCGTTGACGGTGAAATGGATGAACGCATAGAATTCGAGCTCTTGATGCGCGAGCTGGCGCGGACTGGGGACGACTTTGACGAGCCTTTCATCGAGTGTCATGGAGTACCTCCACATTTTTATATGTTATTTCGGCGATATGTTTCCGTATCACCGCACCCGGAAATCCCGGTGTTCGAGGAGATGACCGGCATCCTCGGCGAGATAGAGGCGGAAGACGCCCGCTTCGATCCGCCATGTAAAGCTGCGGTCGAGCGTGCGCATTTCCCGCGGTCCGACGGTCAGCGTGATCCGCTTTTCTTCGCCGGGTTCAAGGGATACCCGCGTGAAAGCCGCAAGCGTGCGCTCCGCTTTGACCGTCGAGGCAACCATATCGCGCAGATAAAGCTGCGGGACCGCAACGCCTGCCCGGCTGCCCGTGTTCTTGACGGTGAAAGAGGCCGTCACCGGTTCGCCGGGATCGATCTGTTCCGCGGAGAGGGTGAGGTCCGAATATTGGAATGTAGTATAGGACAGGCCGTATCCGAACGGATAGAGTGGGAGCCAGTCCATTTCGACATAGCGCTTCCCTCCTCCGGGGCGGCGGCTGTAATGGCACGGGATCTGTCCGACATGCTGCGGGAAACTGATGGGAAGACGACCGGTGGGCTCGTTGTCGCCGAAAAGCGTCTCCGCAACGGCCAGCCCGCCCATCTCACCCGGGAACCACGCTTCAAGGATCGCCGGGAGATGATCCTTTTCCCAGACGGCGGTCACGGGACGCCCGGTCTGGATCACGAGAATGACGGGCGTCCCCGCGGAAGCCACGGCGCGGACAAATTCCGGCTGATTCCCGGGCAGATCGAGGCTCACGCGGTCGAGATTTTCCCCGCAGGTGTCCGGACTGTCTCCCACGCAGACGACAGCGACATCTGCCTGACGCGCCAGTTCGACGGCACGGGTGAAATCCTCCGCGGCTTCGTCATAGCCGAAGATCACCCGCGCGCCGCGGTGATCGTTCGTGTATTCGATGCGGACGGCATGGCGAACACCCGCCTCGAAGCGGAAGGGGACGGTCCGCCCGGCATTCTTCGTCTCGCCCCAGCCGTCGAGGATCAGATCCCCGTCGACATAGAGGCGCATGCTGTCCTGCGTGCGGAAGCCGATCCGCCCGTCGAAGGTCTCGCGCGGCGTCAGCCATCCGGTCCATACGACGCTGAAAACCTCTTCCCGGATCGGGGAGCCGTTCATCAGCCAGTTGAAGTCGATCGAGCGGTCGTTCTGCGTCATCACCGGTTCGCCGCAGGGTTCCGGACCCTTATAATATCTTCCTGTCAGCCCGGGCGCACCGTCGTCGTCCGTGAGGATCCCCGGGGGGAACGGCCGCGCGAGATCGCCGAGGATCTTGCATCCCGCGTCGTACAGCACCTTCGTGTCCGGAGAAACCGTCCGGCGGATGCCTTCGAGCACGGAGATCCCGGTTTTTCCGTGCGGCGTGTAGTCGCCGAGGACTGCGTGATCCGCGCACGGACCGAGGACCGCGACGGTGCCGATCTTTTTGTCAAGCGGGAGGATGCTGCCCTCGTTTTTGAGCAGCACGATGCTCTCCCGCGCGATCCGATGGGCGAGGGCGAGATGGGCTTCGGTGTGAACGAACCGTTCCTTCCGGCTTTCTTCTACATAGGGATGCTCAAACAGGCCGAGCAGGAATTTCACCTTCAGAACGCGGCCGCATGCCTGCCGGATCACCGCCTCGTCCAACTCGCCGGAGAGGACCAGATCGCGAAGTCCTCCCTGCCATTCGTCGTGCGGGAAATCAAAGAGCTGCAGATCGACGCCCGCTGCGAGGCCCATCGCCATGGCGTCCCGGCGTGTCGGCGCGATGTAATGGTTGTCATAAAGACGCTCCACCGCGGTCATGTCCGAGCGCACGAAGCCGCGCATCCCCCATCGGTCCCGCAGGATGTCCGTGAGGAGCTCGTGATCCGCGGACACCGGGATGCCGTCGATCGCGTTGTAGGAGCACATGACGTTCACAGCTCCTGCCCCGGCTACCGCGGCCTCGAATACGGGAAGGACGTCGGAATACACCTCGTGCCGCCCCATGATGCAGGGCGCGCAGTTGAGTCCGCCGACCGGGGCTCCGTATCCCGCGTAGTGCTTCGGCTCTGCGGCCACAGCATCCGGATCGGAGAGACGCTCGCCCTGCATCCCGGTCACGACCTCCCGCGCGAAGGAGGCGCAGAGGAACGTGTCCTCGCCGTAGGACTCTTCGGTGCGTCCGTAACGGGGATCGCGGATCAGATCCATCACGGGGCTGAAGGTCTCATGGATGCCGAGCGCACGGGCTTCGGTTCCGATGGCGCGCCCCATCTCCCTCCCGCGCGCAGGATCAAAGGTCGCGGCCAGGCCGATCTGCTGCGGGAACGAGGTCGCGTCCTGGTGACCGACGCCGTGCAGC
>Ga0129306_1001747_pt1 | contig 22541 bp, 20 predicted proteins | sample P827metagenome_FD_94438 | JGI IMG/M metagenome (GOLD analysis project Ga0129306, IMG submission 94438) | Capybara group fecal microbial communities from Wisconsin, USA - P827 metagenome | ecosystem: Host-associated > Mammals > Digestive system > Large intestine > Fecal | place: USA: Wisconsin... | reverse complement strand
AGATTGTCTTTCATTAAAAAAAGCTTCTAAGAAATATTTATCATTAGGTATAGGTGGTTATGGAAGAGAATGTATTGGTGAAGCTGTTCTTGCTAAAAAAAATGGATTTCATGGAGCTATTCAAATTTTTCCTTTAGGATGCATGCCAGAAATTGTTTCTAAATCCATACTCCCTACTATATCTAAAAATGAAAATTTTCCTATTATGTCTCTTGTGGTAGATGAGATGACAGGAGAAGCAGGCTATTCAACTCGTATAGAAGCCTTTATAGATTTATTAGAAAGGAGAGAAGAAAATGTACTATATGGGAGTTGATATAGGTTCTGTAAGTACAGATATTGTAATTATTGATGAAAATTCAAATGTTATTGATGCTCTGTACTTAAGAACCAGAGGAAATCCTATAAAAACTATACAAGAAGGATTAAAAAAATTAAGTAATAAATATGATAGTAAACAAATAGGTGCTGTAGGTACTACTGGTAGTGGAAGGATTATAGGTTCTTATTTAATAGGTGCTGATGCAGTAAAAAATGAAATAACTGCTCATGCTATAGCTTCCTTAAATTTAGATAAGAATGTTAAAACAATAATAGAGATAGGTGGTCAAGATTCTAAAATAATACTTCTAAGAAATGGGATAGTTACAGATTTCGCTATGAATACGGTATGTGCCGCTGGAACAGGCTCCTTTTTAGACAGACAAGCAGAAAGATTAGGGATACCCATAGAAGACTTAGGTGATTACTCTTTAAAAGCAACTTCTTCTGTAAGAATTGCTGGAAGATGTGCCGTTTTTGCTGAATCAGATATGATACATAAACAGCAATTAGGTTGCAGTCAAGAAAGCATAATAAGAGGCCTTTGTGATGCATTAGTTAGAAATTATTTAAATAATGTTGGCAAAGGCAAAGAAATTCTTCCTAAAATATTTTTTCAAGGTGGTGTAGCTTCTAACAAAGGAATTAAAGATTCTTTTGAAAGAGCTCTAGGATATGAAATAATTGTACCTAAACATCATAAAATAATGGGATCTATAGGAGTAGCTTTAATAGCCAAAAATAATTTAGAAAAATCAAATTCTACTACAAATTTTAGAGGGTTTGACATATATAATAAAAATTTTATCTCTAAAACTTTTGAATGTAATGGCTGTGCTAATACTTGTGAAGTAGTAAAAATATTGGACAATAATATTACATTAGGTTCTTTTGGTGATAGGTGTGGTAAATGGAGTAATACCTTAGAATATAGAAAAACATCTTCCTAAAAAATCTAATATAAAACAACAGAGTATTATAAAAATAATAACTCTGTTGTTTTACATTGCATCAGACTATATATTATATTCTGATTATATATTATATTCTGATATTTTTTTATACAAATTTGCTCTACTTATTCCTAATATCTTAGAGGTTTTATTTTTATTTCCATTATTTTTTTCTAAACAGTTACAAATAACTTCTTTTTCTACTTCCGAAATTATGTCTTTTAAATATTTATTTTCTTTAGTGGAAGCTTTTACAATATAGCCTTTTAATATTTCTTTTGGTAAATGTTTTGGCTTTATAACTAAATCTGAGTCTAATAAATTTGCAGATCGTTCTATTACATTCTCAAGCTCCCTAATATTTCCTGGCCAATTATAATTACATAAATATTCTTTAGCTTCTTTAGATATTCCTTTTATACATATGCCTAATCTATCAGATACTTTTTTTACTAAAAAATCTGATATTAATAATATATCTTCTTTTCTTTCTCTTAGTGATGGAACATTAATCCTTATAACATTAAGTCTATAATATAAATCCTCTCTAAATTTATTTTTTTCGACTAACTTTTCAAGATTTTTATTTGTAGCTGCAATTATCCTAACATCAATTTTCTTTAGTATATTGCCCCCCACTTTTTCTACTTCTCTTTCTTGAATGACTCTTAGAAGCTTAACTTGCATACACATTGGCATATCACCAATTTCATCTAAAAATATAGTACCTCCATTTGCCAACTCAAATTTTCCTTTTTTTCCCCCTTTTTTAGCTCCTGTAAAAGCACCATCTTCATATCCAAATAATTCAGACTCTAACAATTCAGCTGGTATAGCCCCACAGTTAATTTTTATAAAAGGCCCTAATCTTCTATTACTAGCATTATGAATTGAATGAGCATATAATTCTTTACCTGTTCCACTTTCTCCTACTATTAAAACATTCGAATTTGTATTTGCAGATTTCTTAGCTAAACTTTTAATATTATTACTTTCAGAAGAATCCCCAACAATATCCTTAAAAAAATATTTAGCTCGTCTATTTTTTTCTAATTTATTATCGTAACATTTATGTGTATTTTTTGACTTATTTAACTTTCCATATAAAAAATAAAAATCATTCACATCTTTAAACATTATTTTCCCTATCGCTCCAATAATTCTATCTTCTTTTTTCAATGGTATCCTCATAGTAATTACTTGTTTGCCATTAATTTTTTGTACTTCTCCACTTTCTATGTTCCCTGTTTTTAAAACTCTATGTAACATAGTATCCTTTATAACATCCCCCACATATTTCCCCTCTGGATCTTTGCAATTAATAAACTTTTTATAGCATTCACTCATCATTATAATTATTCCATTTTCGTCCACAACTACTATACATTCGTTTATTGTATATAGTACTTTATTAACAACATCTAAAACTGATTTATAATATTTTATATCTTTTTTCATTTCGCTGTATAGTTTATAATCTAACGTAGTTGCACATTCTGATTCATTTATACTTATTTTACTTTCTACCTTAGAATTTTTATTAATCTTTTTATGGGTTTCTTTATTTTTTAATATATCCACATGCCTATTATTACTTTTATTTTTTAATAAATATTTATCAGATAGTACATTATTTTTATTATTGATATTAATTGTACCCTTGTTAATATTTTCACTTATAATTTTAAAGTCTTCTTCCATAAACATAGAATATACCCCCTAAGTAATTACCTATAACTTCATTATATACCTTGATGCAATATTTGACAAATATTCTTTTATAATACATATCTTTACATTGTTAAAAAAATGTCTTGATCTATATTTAAATTATATAACTTTATAATTAAATAAGTCTAAAAAATTAATTGATTTTCTTAAATACCATATTTACCTTAACACTAATAATTACAAAAACATTCTCTCTAAAAAAAATTATGTATTTATATATAATATAGCATGGGAATAAAAAAAGAATGTGATATATTATTTATATTTCACATTCTTTTTTTATATGATTATAATATATTTTATAATCAAATTTAAAAGTAACCATTACTATTTTATCTAATTATTAATCTTTTTTATTTCATCTATCATAGAAGGTAATATTTTTTTGTAATCTCCTACTATAGATAAATCTGCTACTTGCATTATTGGTGCTGATTCGTCTTTATTTATAGCTATAATATAGTCACTGTCTTGCATTCCTGCTAGATGCTGAATAGCTCCTGATATTCCACAAGCTATATATAAATTAGGTCTAACTGTTTTTCCTGTTTGTCCAACCTGATAAGCTTTATCTATCCATCCACTATCTACAACTGCACGAGAACCTGATATAGCTCCTCCCATTAAATCAGCCAATTCTCTTAATAATTTAAATCCTTCTGGGCTTCCAAGTCCTCTTCCACCTGAAACCAATATTTTTGCTTCACTTATATCTTCTATCTCTTTTGCTAATTTAACAATTTCTTTTATTTTTATTTTTATATCTGATTCTTTTAAATTTACTTTTATATTTTCAATACTTCCATCTCTATTAGCATCTTTTTCTAACTTTTGAAAAACGCCTGGTCTTACTGTAGACATTTGAGGTCTATTGCTGTCACAAATTATTGTAGCCATTAAATTACCACCAAAAGCAGGTCTTGTCATTAAAAGATTCCTTGTATTATTATCTATATCCAATCCTGTACAATCCGCTGTAAGTCCTGTCCCTAATCTTGATGAAATTCTAGGTGCTAAATCTCTTCCTATATAAGTAGCTCCGACTAATAATATTTCAGGTTTTCTTTCTTGTATTAAATCATATATAACTTTTGTATATCCATCTGTATTATAATTTTTTAATAAAGGATTATTTACATACAATACCTTATCTGCACCATAACTTATTAACTGCCTTGGTATATCATCAATATCATAACCTAATAAAACAGCAGTCAATTCTACTCCTAATTTTTTAGATAACTCTTTACCTTGACCTATTAACTCTAAAGCTACTTTTTGAAGCTTTCCTTCCCTCTGCTCTGCAAAAATCCATATGCCTTTAAAATCTGATAAATTCATCATATCTCCCCCAACCTAAATATAGTGTTTTTCTTTTAATTTTTCTACTGCATATTGTGCTGCTTCTTTAAAAGGCTTATTTATTAAAACACCTTCTCTTTTTGTTTCCTTTGTAACAGATTTTTTTACTTTAGTTGGTGAACCTGAAAGCCCTAATAGTGATTTGTCAGCTTCAATATCCTCTGCATTCCATACTTTTATTTCTTTATTAAAGCATTCGAATATTTTAGCCATATGCATATATCGTGGAGTATTTAAATCTTTTATAGCAGTTAGAAGTACTGGCATTTTTACAGATACTATTTCATATCCATCTTCCAATGATTTTTTAACCTCTAATTCATCATCATGTACTTCTACTTTTTCTACATAAGTAACTTGAGGTATATTTAGATGTTCAGCCATTTCTGGTCCTACTTGCGCTGTATCTCCATCTATAGCTTGTCTTCCTGCAAATATTATATCGTAATCTAATTTTTCTGCAGCAGTTGCTAGCGCATAGGATGTTGCTAATGTATCCGCTCCTGCAAAAGCTCTATCTGATATAAGTATTGCCTCATCAGCTCCCATAGCTAAAGCTTCTCTCAATGCATCTTTAGCTTGTGGTGGTCCCATACTTATTACAGTAACTCTTGCACCATTATTTTCTTTTAATATTAAAGCTTCCTCTAAAGCATTTTTATCATCGGGATTTATAATAGATGGAACCCCTTCTCTTATTAAAGTTCCTTTTATGGGATCTATCTTAACTTCATTTGTATCTGGTACTTGTTTCAAACAAACAACTATATTCATATAAACTCCTCCTAGTGTAATAAGTTATTAGCTATAACCATTTTTTGTACTTCTGAAGTTCCTTCATATATTTCAGTTATTCTAGCATCTCTTAACATTCTTTCTAATGGATAATCTTTAGTGTATCCATATCCACCCAATACTTGTAGAGATTTATTTGTTACATACATAGCTGTTTCAGCTGCATACAGTTTAGCCTCAGCTGCATCCATTGTGTAATTTTCTCCTGTAGATTTTTTCCATGCTGATTTGTAAACAAGATATTTAGCAGCTTCTACTCTCACTTTCATATCTGCTATATACCATTGTAAGCCTTGAAATTTAGTAAGATTTTTACCGAATTGTTTTCTTTCTTTCATATATGCAACAGCGTGATCTAAAGCTCCTTCTGCTATTCCTAATGCTTGAGCTGCTATTCCAATTCTTCCGCCATCTAAAGTTTTCATGGCTATACCAAATCCTTTTCCTTCTTTACCAAGTAAATTTTCTTTCGGAACTTTTACATCTTCAAATATAAGTTCAGTAGTCGATGATGCTCTTATTCCCATTTTATCTTCTGTCTTACCAATGCTAAATCCAGACATTTCTTTTTCTAATATAAATGCAGAAATTCCTTTAACACCCTTACTTCTATCTGTCATAGCAAATATTACAAATGTATCTGCTGCTCCACCATTAGTTATAAATATTTTTGATCCATTTAATATATAATGATCTCCTTCTAAAACAGCTACACTTTGTTGAGCAGATGCATCTGTACCAGCATTAGGTTCTGTTAAACCAAAAGCACCTATTTTTTCACCGCTTAAAAGATCTGGTAAATATTTTTTCTTTTGCTCTTCTGTCCCAAATTCAAATATTGGAGCGCAACATAAAGATGTATGTGCTGATAAAATAACAGATGTAGTTGCACATTCTTTTGCAAGTTCTTCTACTGCTATAACATAGCTTAAATAATCAGTGCCAGCTCCTCCATATTCCTTTGGAAATGGCATTCCCATCATTCCATATTTAGCCATTTTTTCTACTGTTTCAATTGGATATCTCTCTGTTTTATCTATATCAGCAGCTATTGGTTCCACTTCATTTTCTACAAATTCCATTAGCATCTGCTTAACAAGCTTTTGTTCTTGTGATAAACCAAATTCCATATTTAATCCCCCTATTATTTCTGAAACTTTATTTTAGCTATAAAGCTTTAATATTAAAATCATAATAAAAAATTTGTATTATATTTAATTGCATCATTAAAATAAATCTATTTTAATGATGCAATGTTAATGTTATCTTATAAATTGTATTATATTATTAAGCTAGTAATTATATATCTTTAATAAAAATATATTAATATCTTTCAACAATAATAGCTGTTCCCATTCCACCGCCTATACATAAGGTAGCTAAGCCATGTTTTGAATCTCTTTTTTCCATTTCATATAATAAAGTAGTTAATATTCTAGCCCCTGAGCATCCAATTGGATGTCCTAAAGCTATAGCTCCACCATTTACATTTACTTTATCCATATCAAAACCTAGATCTTTAGCTACTGCTAAACTTTGAGCTGCAAAAGCTTCATTTGCTTCTATTAAATCCATATCTGCTATTTTTAGGTTCGCTTTTTCTAAAGTTTTTTTAGTTGCATAAAATGGTCCATACCCCATTATCTTTGGATCTACTCCACTTGTACCATAAGCAACTATTTTAGCTAAAGGTTTAATTCCTAATTCATTTGCCTTTTCTTCACTCATGATAACTAAAGCAGCTGCTCCATCATTTATACCTGAAGCATTACCAGCTGTAACTGTTCCATCTTTTTTGAAAGCTGGTTTTAATTTAGAAAGGCTCTCTTTAGTAGCACCAAATCTAGGAAATTCATCAGTATCAAATACTATTTCGCCTTTTCTACTTTTAATAACTACTGGTACTATTTCCTCTTTAAATCTTCCTTCTTTTACAGCTTTCTCTGCTTTTTGTTGTGATTTAGCTGAAAATTCGTCTTGCTCTTCTCTTGTTATTCCCCATTGCTCTGCTATATTTTCAGCTGTAATTCCCATATGATAGTCATTAAAAGATTCCCATAGTCCATCTCTTATCATCTCGTCTACAATTTTTCCATCGCCCATTCTCTGTCCCCATCTTGCTTTTTCTAAAAGATATGGAGCTGCAGACATATTTTCTGTACCACCTGCTACTACTATATCGTCATCTCCGAGTTTTATTAATTGAGTTGCTAAACTTACTGCTCTAAGTCCTGAACCACAAACCTTATTTATTGTAAAGCTTGGTACTTCTACTGGTATACCTGCTGCTACTGCAGATTGTCTTGTTGAGTTTTGACCAAGACCTGCTTGAAGTACATTACCCATTATAACCTCATCAACATCTTCTGGTTTTACATTAGCTCTTTTTAAAGCTTCTTTAATAACAATACTTCCTAATTCTATAGCTGAAACACTTTTTAATGTTCCTCCAAATTTTCCTATAGGTGTTCTTACAGCACTAGCAATAACAACATTTTTCATTTTCCATACCCCCAAATTTAATTATTATTTATATTCATAAAATCCTTTTCCTGTTTTTCTTCCTAATAAATTTCCTCTAACCATTTTTATTAGTAATGGATGAGGTCTATATTTTGAATCTCCAAATTCAGAGTGTAATACATCCATTATTGCTAAACATACATCATTACCAATTAAATCTGCTAAAGCTAATGGTCCAATAGGATGATTAGCTCCTAATTTCATAGCTAAATCTATATCCTCAACAGTAGCAATTCCTTCTGCATATATACCAATAGCTTCATTTATCATAGGTATAAGCATTCTATTAACTACAAATCCTGGTGCCTCCTCTACTTCTACTGGTTCCTTTCCTAATTTCTTTGATATTTCAATTACAGTGTTTTTAGTTTCTTCTGAAGTTGCTATTCCTTTTATTACTTCTATTAATTTCATTACAGGAGCTGGATTAAAGAAATGCATTCCTATTACTTTATCTGGTCTATTTGTACTACTAGCAATTGTTGTTATTGATAAAGAAGATGTATTTGTTGCAAATATAGCTTCTGGTTTGCAAATCTTATCTAATTGACTAAATATATCTTTTTTCATTTCCATATCTTCTTTAGATGCTTCAACAACTAGATCAGCATCTTTAGCTAAATCCATATCTGTTGTAACTGTTATTCTCTTGATGCAATCATTTTTTTCTTCTTCTGTCATTTTTCCTTTTTTAACTTGCTTATCAAAGCTTTTTATTATTTTATCCATTCCCCTACCAACGAATCTTTTTAAAACAACTTCATGGCCAGCTTTAGCAAAAACTTCAACGATGCCCGCTCCCATTGTTCCTCCGCCTAAAATAAATACTTTCATTTTTATACCCCCTTAAAATTTAATATTTATTAATAAAATTTGGTTTTCTTTTTTCTAAAAAAGCTTCCATTCCTTCTTTTTGGTCTTCTGTTGCAAAACATAAACCAAATACATCTTTCTCAATTACCATTCCTGTTTCAATATCTGTTTCATAACCCCTATTTATTGCTGATTTAGCATATCTTATGGCAGATTGAGGTTTAAATGCTATTTTTTCTGCCAACGTTATTGCTTCTTCTAATAAGCTTTCTGCTGGTACTACTTTATTAACAAGCCCTATATTTAATGCTTCCTCAGATTTTATAATATCTGTGGTAAGTATCAATTCCTTTGCCTTACTTAACCCTACTAAGCGTGAAAGCCTTTGTGTTCCCCCGAATCCTGGAGTTATTCCCAAACCTACTTCTGGTTGACCGAATTTAGCTTTTTCTGAAGCTATTCTTATGTCGCAACTCATTGCTAATTCACATCCACCGCCTAAAGCATATCCATTTACGGCCGCTATAGTTGGCTTTTCCATGGTTTCTATTTTTCTACATATGTTCTGTCCTAATTCTCCAAATATTCTTCCTTCCTTAGGAGTTTTATCTTTCATTTCTGAGATATCAGCTCCAGCTATAAAGGCCTTTCCTTTTCCAGTTACTATAACTACATAAATATCTTCATCATTTTCTATATCATCTAAAATTGTATTAATTTCTTTTAATACCTGAGTGTTTAAAGCATTAAGTACAGATTCTCTATTTAAACTTAAAATAGCAATATGATTTTTTTTATCTAATAAGATATTTTTACTTTCCACTTAACCACCCCCTTATTTTTATAAGAAGCAACTTTCGTGCCAGCATATGGAATTTATTTTTTATTCAGAATCGATAGCTATTATTTTAACAATGATAGCCTATTTTCCAATATATTTATGATAAAAATTTATCTATAAAATCTTTAATTTTCATGTTTTAAGTTGTATACAATGTATACACTTCTTTAGTTTTACTGATATAATTATATATATATCTTGATATACAGCCATTGAATAAGCCTTTGTATATATTTATTACATGTTTATCTTTTTTACATATACTGTTTTATTGAATAACAAAAAAATAACTAAGTTATTACTATAAAAATCACAATAAATTTATTTATTATACAATTATTTTTCTATAAAAAAATAACTTAGAATAAATATATTTATTCTAAGTTATTTTAAAAATTTTTATATTAAAGATGCGTCTAACATCACTTCTTCATCATAAAAAGTTAAAACTATTTTATCAATTGTTTCTCTGTTATTAGGAATACTCCAATGTTTTTTTATAGCATTCCACTTGTGCCCTTCTATTTTCTTTATTCTCTCTACCCTATTATGAGTATAATTAAAAGTTACATAGAGCCTATCGTCATCATCTTTTTCTTTACTTATAACTATTGGCATCTTCTTCTCCCCTAATCCTATTTTATATTTTATTAATAATATTTTATATAAATTTATTTAATTTATCAATCATATAATTAGACCATTTTAAGGATTTTTCTCCTAAATCACAAACATTATCATCTTGTTCTATATTACTGTATACTATATCTTCCTTTTTCATATTTATATATGAAAATATTATATGCACATAATCTATAAATTCTTTGTTTACAATATTTTTTGATTTATTATTATAATTTATTAAATAAAATCCTAAATATATATTCTTAAAATATTCTTCTAAATTTTCTTTAGATATATTATCTATAGTTATAGTATCAATGTACTCTATATTATGATTATTTATAAAAATCACTTTAAATATATTCTTTCTTGTAGCATCAATTATAATAAATTTATTATAATTATTTAATGGAATGATATGTTTATATTCCTGAAACACACTACTAAATACATCTATATACTCTTTAAATATTTTAGCTTTTTCAAACTCTAGAGTTTGAGAATGCTCTATCATAGCTTTTTCTAATAAAATAATTAAATCTTTTTCTCCCTGAAAAAAACTTATAACTTTGTCTACGTATTTTTTATATTGTTTAGAACTTATACTTTCAATACAAGGTCCTTCACATTTTCCTATAGCATAGTTTATACAAGTTGATTTATGCTTTAGATAATTATTGCATTTTATTAAAGGTAAAATTTCATTTAAACCCTCTATAAATTTTAAAATTCTATTATAGCTTATAAAAGGTCCATAATATAATAAATCATCATCTATTATTTCTGAAACTACTTTAATTATAGGATATTTGTCTTCAATATTTATTTGTATATAAACATATCTTTCATGATTTTTCATCAATCTGTTATATTGAGGTTTTATATGTTTTATAAAAGTACATTCTAGTAATAAAGCTTCTAATTCTGTATCAGTACATATATATTGAAAATCTTTAATATTTTTTACTAATTTTTCAACTTTAGAAGTAATATTATTTGATTTTATAAAATAACTGTATACTCTTTTTCTTAAATTTTTAGATTTACCAACATATATTATATTACTTAAAGAATCTCTCATAATATATATTCCCGGTGACTGTGGCAATAATTTAGCTTTATCTTTTAAATTCAATATACCAACTCCATATATAAATTAATTAATATTATAATATATAACTACATGTAAATACAATTTTTTTAATCTGCAACTATCTAACCAAGATAATATAATCATATATTTATCGTAATTTTTTCAATAATAAAAAGCTATTAATTTAAGTTCAATTTAAAATGTACTCTACGGGGTAGATTTTTTAATTGTCTACTCTAAAAAATACATTTTATAATTTATAAATTAATAGCTCTTTATTAAAATGTCAATTACTAATTAGTATAAGAATTTATATAAAGAATTTTAGTACAAATAATGCTCCTACTATGAATGTAGTTAAGCTTACATCCTTAACTTTTCCAGTTAATGTTTTTATTACTATATAAGAAACTACACCAAAAACTATACCATCTGATATACTATAAGATAATGGCATCATTATTATAGTTAGAAAGGCTGGAATAGCTTCTGTAAAATCTTCTAACTCTATTTCTTTTATAGGAGACATCATAAATAATCCAACTAATATTAATGATGGAGCTGTAGCTGGTGCTGGTATCATTATAAATAGTGGTGATATAAATAGTGCTATTAAGAACATAGTTGCTGTAGATACTGCTGTTAATCCTGTTCTTCCACCCTCTGCTACTCCAGATGCACTCTCTACAAAAGTACTAACGGTACTTGTGCCTAAACAAGCTCCTAAGGTAGTTCCTATAGCATCACAAAATAGAGCTTCTTTAACTCTTGGCACATTACCATTTTCATCTAACATTTTTGCTTTAGTAGCTACCCCTACTAATGTTCCTACTGTATCAAACATATCCATGAATAATAATGTAAACAACGCAATAAACATATTAGGAGTAAATATATTATGCCATTCAAACTTTAAAAATATTGGACTTAAACTTGGTGGCATACTAAAAAAACTTGTGGGAACTTTAGTTATACCCATAGGTATCCCTATTAATGTAGTAATAACTATACCTATTAAGAGAGCTCCTCTTATATTTTTAGCTAACAAAATCCCAGTTATTAATATACCTATAATAGCTAATAATGCATCTCCACTGGTTATATTCCCCAAAGCTACTATAGTTCCTCCATCTTTAGGATGAATTACTACATGAGCATTATCTAACCCTATAAAAGCTATCAACAATCCTATACCAACAGATATAGATTTCTTTATATTATTTGGTATTGAATTTACTATAGCCTCACGAACATTAAATGCTGTTAATAATATAAATATTATTCCTTCTAAAAACACTGCTGTTAAAGCAAATTCCCAAGAATATCCCATTTGTTTAACTATGGTAAAAGCGAAAAATGCATTCAATCCCATTCCAGGGGCTTGAGCAAAAGGTAATTTGGCGTATAAACCTGTTAACATTGTAGCCAAAGCTGCTGATAAAGCAGTAGCTGTAAACACTGCTCCAAAGTCCATACCTGCCTGAGATAAAATCCCTGGATTTACTACTAAAATATAAGCCATAGTCATAAAAGTAGTTATACCTGCCAATATTTCAGTTTTAAAAGTTGTATCATTTTCTTTTAACTTAAAATAGTTTTCCATATAGTTCACCTTCTATTTTTCTTCTTTTTTTGACACTAATAAATAGTATCAAATACTTATTTCAAAGTCAATGAAAAATACGAACATTAGCAGTGTTTTCTTTGTTATTATTTTTACATAAATGAATATTATTTAAATTTGAAAAAATAAAAGCTGTTGATAAAACAATCCTATCAACAGCAAAAAAATATGAAATATTAGATATCTTTGTATATTGTATATTGAATATTACTATATTTTTAATATATTACACATATATCTTTCCTTCAATTCTTCTGTCATATTGACTCCAAGTATTTTCCTCTACATCCTTTTTTACTATAGCAATTTTATTCATATTAGCATCTATATAATCTGCATAATGAACAACATAACTTTCTTCTAATTTGGGTGATCTTGGAGAACCATATTCTACTTTTCCATGATGCTGAATTATACAGGCTTTTACTCTTTGTTTGAAATCTTCACTATATGCTTCTACATTATAATTAAATGCTCTTTCAAGCATTTCTACCCCTATAACTATATGTCCTTCCATTTCTCCTTTTAATGTATAAGTAAAAGGACCACTAGTGCTTAGTTCCTCTGTTTTCCCTATATCATGGAGTTTAGCTGCTAATATAGCTAATTCTTTATTCCTAACATTATATCTATAACATAACATTTTAGCTAAATACATTACATTCAATGTATGTTCTGCTAATCCACCTATATAATTATGATGTTGACTTACTCCACCTATTCCTCTTTTAAATTTCTCCAAAAATTCTTGATCTTTAAAAAAATAATTATTTAGTTCTATACACTCCTTGCTCTTAAATTCATCTTTTGATATTTCTTCTATTTCATTCATTATTTCTTCTATAGATCTATCTACAGTAGGTAAAAAGTCTTCCAATAAAAATTTTTCCATTTTTTTAAAATTTAATATCTCACTGTTATTAGAAAATGTAAAATTGCATTCTATAACATCTCCTGCATCTAGAACAGCTTTCTTATCTAAAATTTTAACTTTAATATCTCCAGTTTTATCTCCTATGTAAGCTATAATGCTATCTCCATCTTTATATATTTTTTTTAGTATCATAAATTGAGAATTTATTTTTTCACCGGGCTTTACTTCTTTTATGTATATTTTTTTCATTGTTTCAGCTCTCCTTTTATATTTTGTAAAAAAATAAAGGTAATATAAAATCACCTTTATTTTTATCTTATTTACTTTTTTTATTCTTCCCTAATTTTTTAGATTCATTAGAAACTCCCAGCTCATTTGAGGTTTCTATTTTCATTTTAGCTAATTCCTTTTTAGTCTTTTGTCCTACTTTTTTATTATTTTTACTATTTTTATTATTCTTATGTGCCATATTATTATACCTCCCATATAATAATAGTTTTTATATGTTTATTTTAACCACTATTAGTAAATATATTAGAAGTATAACAAAATAAATTTTAAATAAGGTTTATTTTAAATTATATCATTCAAAACTACTAATTTATCATTATTTCTCTTCTTTTTTCATAATATTGTATATAAAAAATATAGACAAAATTATACCTGCTATACTCATCAATTGTGCTACTCTTATAGATCCCAAATATAAACTATCTGTTCTTAACCCCTCTATAAAAAATCTTCCTAAAGAATATAATCCTATGTAAGCCATAAAAACTATACCTTTCTTTCTTGTCTTTTTTAAAAGATAAATAAGAAAAATGCATACTATAAAGTTCCAAATTGATTCATACAAAAATGTTGGATGATAGTAAGTCCCCTCAATAAACATTCCTTTTTGTATAAACTGGGGAAATTTACTTATAAATTCTTTTGTAACAGGTCCTCCATGAGCTTCTGAATTAAAAAAATTTCCCCACCTTCCAATAGCTTGACCTAGTATTATAGAAGGGGCAGCCACATCTACATATTTAAAGAAACTTTCTTTTCTGTATTTTAGGTATATATATACTGCCAATACTCCAAAAATTATTCCTCCATGAATTGCTAAACCACCCTGTCTTGTATTAAAAATATTAATTAAGTTATCTTTATAATCTTCAAACTCAAAAATAACATAATATAGTCTAGCCCCTATAATTGCTGATGGAAAAGCTATTAAAAACATATTTATAAATTCATCGTAACTTGCTTCTCTTACTTTACAACTATACTCAGCTAATAATAACCCTAAAGCTGCTCCTATAGATATTATTACACCATACCATCTAATTGCTAAATTTCCTACATAAAATGCTATTGGATTCATTTATATCACCTTTATTCTATATATTTTATATGGTAATTATACTATAAATACCATATGAATAAAAATTTTATGATTAAAATTTAATAAATATTAATTTTAATCATAAAATTAATATTTATTAAACTCTAACCTTATTATCCTTTTTAAAATTTTTATAAAATACTACAAATATTTAATTATTTCCAAGGAAATGTTATAATATTTTACTTACTTATTATAAAAACAAACTTTAGCTTCTATTTTATCTTTTTTTAGAGTTAAAACTACATAAGAAAACCATCTTTCTCTTATTTTTTTACTTGGTGATCCTGGATTTATAATAAGAGTTTTATTTTTAGTTTTTATCATAGGTTGATGACTATGCCCAAATAATATAATATCCACATTGTCATTTTTAAAAATATTATACACCCTATCTAATGTATTTTTTTCTGTTCCATGACCATGAAACAAGCCTATTTTATATCCATTTAAAGTAACAATTTCTTTCTCCTTTAGTTCTTGCCTTAATCCACTTCTATCATTATTTCCCCAAACTCCTATTACTTTTTTCTTTTTCTTTATTTTTTCTAAAACCCTTGGGGAAGTAAAATCTCCTAAATGAATTATTAAATCTACATCTTTCAAAGATTTATCTATAAGTTTTTCTATTTTGCTAGTATGCTTATCCATATGAGTATCTGATATAACACCTATTTTGATAATATCACCTTCCTACTGCTCTTTACCACAATGGTTACAAAAATCAGAATACAAATAAATTTCCTTTCCGCAATGCTTACATAACTTCTTTTCACTATATTTTAATTTTTTTTCTTCTAATTCTTTTACTTCTTTTTTTATTTTTTGTATAGACTTACAATACTTTTTATAATCTTCCTCTACATTATTGCCCTTGTTATATTTTTTATATACTTTTCGTCCTATTTTTTTATAATAATAATCTATCTCTTCCTGTAAAGACTTTATTTTAAATGTTATTTTAGAAGCCTCATATACATTCTCTGATTTTTCTTTTAAGTTATATCCTTCCTTTTGAATATTGTCTTTTATTTTAGAAAATTTATTTTTAAAAGTCATTATATCCCCCCTTTGTAATTCTATAATATGAGTTATCAAACTTTAATGTACAAATAATTAATCATAAAAATGATGTTAATCATATAATATATTAATAATATTATAGAAAGATAAGAAAGAGAGGTAATAATGAAAATTTTTCCACTTAACATAGCTCATCGGGGTGCTAGTTCTTTAGCTCCAGAAAACACCTTAGAAAGCTTTAAGAAGGCTATAGAGCTGAAATGTGATGGAATAGAACTAGATGTTCATATGACAAGAGACAATCAATTAATAGTTATACATGATGAATTTTTAGATAGGACTACTAATGGTACTGGATCCGTTAGAAATTTAACTCTTAATGAAATAAAGAAATTAGATGCTGGAAGCCATTTTAGTAATAAATTTAAATACTCTAAAATCCCTACTCTTAAAGAAGCATTAGATTTAATAGTTCCTTCTAACATTTTACTTGATGTAGAAATTAAGCAATGGGAACCTGAAATAGAGAAAAATGTGATAACTATGATACAAAATTATAACTATGAGAAAAAAACTATAATAACATCTTTTAATCCAATGTCGGTTTTAAAATGCAAAGAAATTTGCAAGGATATTAAAACAGGTCTTTTAGTTTTCTTCCTTCAAACTAACCCTTTAGACATGAAAAAAAAATTAAAAATAGATTATCTATGCATGGATGTAAATTATATTAAACTACTTTCACAAAATAATATTGATACTTTAAAAAAGAATAATTTAAAAATACTAACTTTCACAGTAGATAGAAAGGATGATATGGCATACATGATTGAACATAAAGTTGATGGCATTATAACTAATAAACCACAATTATTAAACTTATTTAAATATAATCCCTTTAACTTTATAAAATTTAAGTAAAAATTAGATAAAAAGGTCTTTCTTTAATAAATCTGATTCATGTAAAACCCGAATAAAGAAAGGCCTTTTTATTAAAATTTGAATTACTTCTATTTCTAAATTTCGAATTTGTTAACTAATTCATCCAATGTACTTGTTATTTCTTTTAAATCTTTAGCTGTTTGTGAAATACTTTCCATAGACGCTGTTTGTTCTTCAACTGAAGCTGATACTTCTTCTGTAGAAGCCGCTGATTCTTCAGCTATAGCAGATATTCCTTGTATTGCAGTTAATACTTCTTCCTTATCTGAATCTACCTTATTAACATTTTCTACTAAAATTTCTATTTGATTTATTATATCTACTATAGATTTTGTTATGATATCAAAGGATTTCTTTGATATTTTCATAGCATCATTTACTTCTCCCACAACTTTCTCTGATAAATCCATATTATTTTTTGTATTATCTATTTCAAATTGTATTTCCCTTACTATATTTTCTATTTCTTTAGTTGAAATAGATGTTTGTTCTGCTAATTTTCTTATTTCTTCAGCCACAACGGCAAAGCCTTTCCCTGCTTCCCCTGCTCTAGCTGCTTCTATAGCCGCATTTAAAGCTAATAAATTTGTTTGTTCTGCAATAGACTGTATGGAATTTATTATTTCTCCTATAGATCCTGACTTACTAGATAACATCTCTACATTTTTGCCTAATTCTTTATTCACCCTATTATTCTCTTTAAATTTATCTATAGTTTCTTCCATAGATAATATGCCATTTTCACTATTTTCTTTAGTTTCCAAAGAATATGTTTTGACTAAATTCGTACTATTATGTGTTATTTTAATTTCTTCTGCTAAACTAAACAATTTTTCTGACCCATTTTGTGCATCTTTAGCCTGATCTACAGATCCCTTTGCTAGTTCATCTACTGTTGTTGATATTGCTTCTATAGATTGAACTGTTTCATCCGTAGCTCCATTTACTATTTCTGAATATTTTAATACATCCTTTGATGATTTTTTTAGTTCTTCTACAATATTTTTTAATTCTTCTCTTAAATCTATAACTGCCCTACCTATTACTCCTGTTTCATCTTTATATAAAGCTATAGTTTCATAGTTGTTCCTGCTAGTTAAATCTAGATCTTTTGTTTCATTTACTAACTCTGTTATCTTTAAAATAGGATCAGATATTTTTTTACCTGCATATAGGGCAAAAATTACTGCTGCCACTAAGGATATCGCTATAACTGATAGAAAGCCTATAATAATATTATTTAAAGGTTTTTTAAACTCTTCTACAGGTACTGAAAATCCTACTGACCAATTTGATGATGGTATCTTACTTCTTGTAAATATTTTTTCTTTATTATCATAGTCTTTTGACTTTAAAACTTTATTATTGCTAGAATCTAACTGTGCTAAATCTTTTAATTTTCCATCCATAATTTTGCTTACATTAATCACTTTTTCATCTTTAGGTTGAAATTCTTTATTAGGATGAACAATAAAGTCATTATTACTATCTAATAAAAAACCATAACTATTTTTTACTGGTGTTGCTTTTTGTACTAGAGTTTTAAGGTAATCTACAACTACATCCATACCTACAACGCCTATTATCTTTCCATCTTTTCTAATGGGTTTAGCTACAGTTATTACCATACTATTAAATTTCTTATCTATATATGGGGCCGAATATATTATTCCATCTTTTTTAACAGCTTCTTTATACCAATCTCTTTGTCTACAATCATAATCTTTAGTTGGTATCCATCCATTACCGGATATAAATTTTTTATCCTCAAATCCAACATACATGCCTATAACGTCTTTATTATCCTTTAATTGACTTTGAAAATAGCTATATATATATTTTTGATCATATTTATTATTATATTGAAAATCTACCGCCATTGAATCCATTAATTTAGCTTTAGTTAAAAGCCATCCATTTATCATTTCTGAATATTTTTGGGATGCCATGCTTACTTTATTTGTAGATTCTGCCATTATAGCTTTATAAGAAAAATAGTAGCTTATAGAAGAACATAAAGCTACACTTACTACACAAACTATAGCTATAATTGTTACTATCTTAGACTTTATACTTTTCATATATATTTCTCCCCCAACTTTGTTAAAATAATAATAATATTTATGTTATCGTTTAAATTCTACAAAAATTAATACATAAATTACATTTTTATCTTTATTTTTTTATATTTACCATTAATTCATCAAAATTCTAAAAGCAAAAAATAAAAAAGCTACTAAATCAATAGTAACTCTTTTATAATTATATTTAGATTTTATTTAAAATATCTATTTAATAATCCTCTAAATGCTGATCCATGTCTAGCTTCATCTTTACACATTTCGTGTACTGTATCATGAATAGCATCATAGTTTAATTTTTTAGCTAATGTTGCTAAATCCTTTTTCCCTTGACAGGCACCATGTTCTGCTTCTACTCTCATTTCTAAGTTTTTCTTTGTACTATCTGTAACAACTTCTCCTAATAATTCAGCAAATTTAGCAGCATGTTCTGCTTCTTCAAAAGCTATTCTTTTATATGCCTCTGCAACTTCTGGAAATCCTTCTCTATCTGCTTGACGACTCATAGCTAAATACATTCCTACTTCTGTACATTCGCCCATAAAGTTAGCTCTTAATCCTTCCATAACTTCTGGATCTACATCCTTTGCTACACCTATTCTGTGCTCATCAGCCCAAGCCATTTCTCCTTCTACCTTTTCTACAAATTTATCCTTTGGCGCATTACATTGAGGGCATTTTTCTGGTGCTTCCTCTCCTTCAAAAACATAACCACATATTGAACATATAAATTTTTTCATATTAACATCCTCCTACTATAAATTTATTTAAATTTATTTAATTAATTTTTTCCTTGTTAACAATTATTATTATATAATAGTAATTACAAATAATCAACCCTTTTTCTAAAATTTATTTTAAATATGTAATAAATTCCTGCAATTTTAAAATTACTAAATTTTTAAAACTAATTCTATTATAAGCTTTTAATCTAACTAAGTAAAAAATATTATCATATTAAAATACTTTTTATATTTTGTAACAAATTTTAACTATTAGAATATATTAATGTATTAATAGTAGTTAGGGGGAAATATTATGACTAGAGAAGAGGAATTTGAAATTACAGAAGATGTTATTGAGGAATGCCTCCAGGAATCTATTGGTTAATATATATTGAATTTAAATCTAGTTATATGAACATTTTGTTGTTATAACATATGTTGTTATATATAATTTTCAAATTAATAAGAGCTTCTAATTTGTTTTTCATTAAAATATATTATTATAAAATAAAACTAAGTCTGTCTTAATAATAATTTTATATAATATATAAAAAAAACAAATAAGAAGCTCTAAATTTTTATAAATTTATAAGCATTTACTATATTTTAATATAATCATTTAAATATAATTTTTATATTGAAATAATTTTCTTTAATTCTTCAAGCTTATCTTTACTCAAAGGACTTACATTTTTAAGTTTATATTCTATTCCCATATTTTCATATTTATTTACACCTAATGTGTGATAGGGTAATAGTTCAATCTTTTCTATGTTGTTAAAAGTATTTATATAATCTTTAAATTTATATATATGTTCTACAGTATCATTTATTCCTGGAACAACTACATGTCTTATCCATAATTTTTTATTAAGTTTATTTAGAACATGCTTAAATTTATTGAATTCTTCCATTCCTTTCCCACAGATATTAATATATTTTTCTTCCTCTATATGCTTAATATCTAATATAACTAAATCTACATATTGAAGTATTTCTTCATAATTTCCTTTTCCTACTCCTGATGTATCTAGTGCTGTATGAATACCTTGATTTTTAGATTTTTTTAAAATTTCTAAAAGAAATTCAGGTTGCATTAAAGGTTCTCCTCCTGAACAAGTTATTCCTCCAACTTGCTTAAAATATGGCTTATATCTTAATACTTTTTTTAATATTTCATCACTACTAATCTCTATACCCGCATTTAAGTCCCATGTGTCTGGATTATGACAATAAATACATCTTAATTGACAGCCTTGAAAAAATACTACTACTCTAATACCTGGACCATCTACAAGTCCCATAGTTTCTATTGAATGAATTTTACCCATATTAAATCTCCTTATGAAGTAATTATAATACTCAGATGAAGAACATTGCTCTCCACCTGAGTATTAAAAACTTATCTAGGGCTATAGTATCCCTTATATACAGTATAACACCCTATAAATATATATCTCCTAAAAAGACTGGTAATAATAGTCCTAATATCCATAATACAAAAATAATTTACATATCCTTATGGAAAGTTCTGCTTATAACTTCTAATTGTTGTGCTTTAGTCAATCTATTAAAATGAACTGCATAGCCTGATACTCTTATAGTAAGCGATGGATATTTTTCTGGGTGTTCCATTGCATCTATCAATAACTCTCTATTTAACACATTAACATTTAAGTGATGAGCATTTTGTACAAAATATCCATCTAATATAGATACTAAATTATTTATTCTTTCTTCTTCACTTTTACCCAATGCATCTGGAACTATAGAAAATGTATTTGATACTCCATCTTCACAAATATTTTTGTAAGGTATTTTAGCTACAGAATTTAATGATGCTAAAGCACCATTTTTATCTCTTCCATGCATAGGGTTGGCTCCTGGAGCAAAGGCTTCTCCTGCTTTTCTTCCATCTGGTGTTGAACCTGTTTTCTTGCCATACACCACATTAGAAGTTATTGTTAAAACTGAAAGTGTATGTTTTGCATCTCTATAAGTTTTATTTTTCTTTAATTCATTAATAAATTTATTAACTATCTCCACTGCTATTTCATCAACTCTATCATCATCATTACCGTACTTAGGGAAATCCCCTTCTATTTCAAAATCTACAGCAATACCATTTTCTCTTACTGGTTTCACTTTTGCATATTTTATAGCACTTAATGAATCCGCTACAACAGACAATCCAGCTACCCCAAAGGCCATAAGTCTTTCTACTTCTGTATCATGAAGTGCCATAAGTCCAGCTTCATAAGCATATTTATCATGCATATAATGTATTATATTCATAGTATTTACATACAAATCTGCTATATATTCTAATACTTTGAAATAATTTTCCTTAACTTTTTCATAGTCTAATACGGAATCTTCTATTGCATCTATATTATATATTACTTTAAAGTTTTTCTTTTCATCTACTCCACCATTTATAGAATACAATAAAGCTTTAGCCAAATTGCACCTTGCACCAAAAAATTGCATCTGTTTTCCTAAAGTCATAGCAGATACACAACAAGCTATACCATAATCATCTCCATATATATCTCTCATTAAATCATCATTTTCATATTGAATAGAATCCGTCTTTATAGACATATCCGCACAAAATTTTTTAAAGTTTTCTGGTAAGTTTTGTGACCATAATACTGTCATATTAGGCTCTGGTGCCGGTCCTAAATTATTTAAAGTATTTAAAAATCTATAGGATGTTTTAGTAACTAAAGTTTCACCATTTAACCCCATTCCTCCTATAGCTTCTGTAATCCAATTAGGGTCTCCCGCAAAAAGATCATTATACTCTGGTGTTCTAAGATGTCT
>Ga0129306_1001742_pt1 | contig 22653 bp, 15 predicted proteins | sample P827metagenome_FD_94438 | JGI IMG/M metagenome (GOLD analysis project Ga0129306, IMG submission 94438) | Capybara group fecal microbial communities from Wisconsin, USA - P827 metagenome | ecosystem: Host-associated > Mammals > Digestive system > Large intestine > Fecal | place: USA: Wisconsin... | reverse complement strand
CTCCGCCCATTTAACCGCACTTTTTCGCCCCTGGCACATTTCAAAAAGTGTCCTATATTATCCAGCCGCCAAAACCGGAAAACCCAAAACCGGCACGAAGCCGTGTCCCCTTTAGGGCGGACGCGTTTTGTCGAAAGGGGGGGATTCGTGATCGTTCACGTATGCCTTTGTTTTGTTTTTTTCAGTCGTTTTGGCAATAGCGCGGCAGGGCCTCGCGGAGTATCATTGCGTTTGGCCGGCCGGACATATTCTATTCAGAGATCGGAGCATTTATCATGACTGACACATTGCAACAGATCCACGCGGCGTTTGCTGAGCTTTTGCGGGAAGACGGCGGCAAGCTGTCGGTGCAGAACATCGCCGACCGCTGCGCGATCAGCCGCAACACGTTCTACTATTATTATGAGTGTATCGAGCCGCTGGCGGCCAAGCTGCTGGACGGGTGGTTCACCGCGCCGGAAGACGAGCCGCAGAGCCTGAGCGACTGCATCGAGCCTTTTGTGGCGCGGTGTCAGCAGCACAAGGCGGAGGTGCTGCGCCTGTTTGATTCGCCCTACCGGCATATCCTCTGCGACAAGCTGCGCGTCCTGGTGACGGAACGGCTGACGAAGTTCTGCCGCACGCGTCTGCGCCCGCAGCTGCCGCGCGAAGAGGCGGCCGCCGAGCTGTCGCTGTATGCGCACATCCTCATGGGCTTTATCGAGCACTGGCTGGGCAAGAGCATGGCGTCGCAGATCGCGCCCTACGCGCATCGCCTGGAAAAGGATTTCGACAAGCTGTACCCGCCCGCCGGCGACGGCAGATAGCGTTTTTTTGAAACGATCGGGGGAGCGGTCCCGCGCGGCCGCTTCCCGCTTTTTTGCATGAGCACAAGTTGCTGTAATAGCGGCGGAGGTGAGTTCTATGCCTAGGATTCGACCTGTGACCGATCTGGAACATTACGACGACGTGCTGCGCGATGCCGAACGTGAGCGCGTGTTCTTCACTCGCGAGGGGCGGGGCGCGTTTGTGCTGCTCAGCCAGGAGGAGTTTGACGAGATGGACCGGGCGAGGGAGTTTGCTTTCCTCGTCGCGCGTCTGAACGCGGTGAAAGAACGCTGCGACCGCGAAGGGTGGATCGCGGCGGAAACGGTAAAGCAAAGACTGGGTTGGTAGAATAATACATTGTTTGCGAATACATTGTTTGCGGCGGGAAGCGTATCCTCGCCGCTTTTTTTATGCGCAAAATTGAGCGTTGACTTGCGGGCGGCGCGGCTTTTCGGCATAATAGTACATGTTTTGGCATACAACGATTCTGCCCCGAGGTTGGGGGCGCACAAAAAGGGGTTTTTGACGATGATGGCGATCGTGTATCTGTTGGGGGTGTTCGCGTGCATCGTGGTGCTGCTGGCGCTGGGGCGTCCGCTGTGGCAGGCGATCATCGGCGGGCTTGTTGCCTGCGCGCTTTTTTACCGTATCGACCCGCTGACGGCGCTGACGATGGCCGCGCGGGTGCTGACGCGGCCCAGTGCGCTCAGCGTGCTGGCGGCGCTGTATCTGATCACGTTTTTGCAGCGGATGCTGGAGCGTCGTTCGATGATCCGCAAGGCCAGCGACGATCTCAACGGCCTGTTCCACAACCGGCGCGTCAACGCGGCCGTGGCGCCCATGTTCATCGGGCTACTGCCGTCGGCGGGCGCGATGATTCTGTGCGGCGACATTGTCAAAGAGGCCACCGAAGGGCATCTGTCGGCGGTCGATCAGGCGGCGGCCACAAGCTGGTTCCGCCACATCCCGGAGAGCACGCTGCCCACCTATTCCAGCGTGCTGCTGATGCTCAGCCTGTCGGGCGTGCCGCTGGCGCAGTTCGTGCCGGGCATGATCGTGCCGGTGCTGCTGCTGGGGCTGATCGGCTACGCGTTCTTTTTGCGGCATCTGCCCACCGACCCGGGCACGCCCAAAAGCACTGACCGCCTTGGCGACTTGGGACGGCTGCTTTTCCACCTGTGGCCGCTTGAGCTGCTGCTGGCGCTGCTGCTGGGGCTGAGGCTGCACGTGGTGTCGGCCATGCCGTGGGTGCTGCTGCTGATGGCCGCCGCGCACCGCTTTCGGTGGCACGAGCTGAAGCCGATGTTCGCCTCGGCGTTCGAGCTGAAATTGCAGCTGAACACGTATCTGGTGCTGGTGCTGCGCGAGTTTTTGGCGTACACGGGGCTGCTGGCGCAGCTGCCGACTCTGCTTTCCGGGCTGCCGATCCCGCCGGCGCTGGTGTTTGTGCTGATCTTTTTTATCGGCGGGTCGATCAGCGGCTCGGCGGGCATCATCGCGCTGGGCACGCCGCTGGCGTTTTCGGCCGTGGGCGGGCCCAGTATGCCGCTGATGGTGCTGCTGATGTGCGCCACGCACGCGGCCAGCATGGTGGCGCCCGTTCACGTGTGTCTGGTGGTGGCTTCGGAATATTTCAAAGTGTCGCTGGGGCGGCTGATCGTGCGCACGCTGCCGCTGTCGTTCACGTTTCTGGCAGCGGCCGTGGCGTATTATTACGTGCTTGTTCGCCTGCTGGCCTAGCGGGCTGAGGCTGTGATACTCTTCTCGAATTGAAATGCTAACATCCTGTAGGGGCTGGCCCCTGTGCCCGCCCGTCGTTCTCGAGCACACAAAAATCCCCCGGACATCCGTCAAACGATGCCGGGGGGGTTGCGTGCGCCGAAATACCAGCTCGAATAGGGGCGCGCGCTGTTATGATCTTCAAAAAAATACGTTCTTCGGGCCTTGGTGTTGCCCCTGGTTTCAAATCTGCGGGCACAAAGGCGGTCTTCCCAAGATCATCCGTAGGGGCCTTCGGGCCTGTGGGCCTTCGTGCTGATTCGGTTTGAGGAAACGCTGCTCCATTCGCCCGCGCCCCGACAGGGCGCGAACGAATTAATCAGCGTCTCCTTAAATCAGTGTCTCCTTAAAACGCCGCGGCCGCTATTCGTACTTGGGCGGCCAGCGCGTGTGCGAGTGCTCGTCGCGCACCTCCAGCCCCTCGATTTCCTTGGCCAGCGACACGCTCAGCACCACGCGGATGATCACGATGGCGGCCAGCAGCCCCACCGTCTTCACATCCGGGTTGCAGATGGTGAGGATGATGTCGGCGGCCACTAAAAACTGCAGCCCCAGCAGCATGATCTCGCCGAACGAGCGGCGCAGCTTCAGCCAGTTGTAGGTCAGGTCCATATCTTCGAGGTACCTTTTGAAGCACAGTTCGATCACGCGCCACAGCGACAGCAGCACGCCCCAGGCGATGATGACCACGCTGATCAGCTCGATGGCCGAGGCGGTGTAATGAGCGATTTGAACGATCACAGTCGGTTCCTCCTCCGTCAGGAAACAGCCGGGAGCCGCCGCTCTTCTGCCGGCAGCCCGTGCGTGACTTGCCCTCCGCGCGAAAGATTCGCGTGCAGACGGGTGCTTCCTGAAAAAATATAAAACTCTCATTTATTATACAAAATTACAGCCGCACAGAAAAGAGCAAAATCAAAGGAAGACGGCTCAAATGCGCCATGGCGCCGGCACGGTGGCAGAGGGCGCGCGTCAAACAAAAACGCCCCGCGCCGGCAGCCGAAATCTTCGATATTTCGTGAGTAAAGCCCTTGACTTTATTTCACCTTGTCAGCGCGGCCAACGTCACAAAAGCGCGATTTCGGACGTTTTCGTTTATAATCGGGGAGAAAAAGCAGAGGCGCCGCGTGCGCCTCCTCAAGTTCCTGAAACGAGGAGAATGAACGATGATCAGGATGATCGCCACCGATCTTGACGGAACGCTGCTGGCCACCGGCGGCATGACCGTTCCCGAACGCAACCTGAAGGCACTGGCGCGTGCCGTGGAGCTGGGCGTGCGCGTGACCATCTGCACCGGGCGCATGTTTGTGGGCGCGCGGCGCTTTGCGCTGCTCGTGCCCGGCGACCAGCCCGCCGTGTGCGTCAACGGCGCCGTGGTGCGCATGAGCCGCTCGCTGGAATACGTGCGCCGCATCGGCCTCGAGCCGGCGCGGGCCCTGCGCCTGCTTGAGCTGCTGCGCTCGTGCGGCGCCAAACCGTGGTTCTATGTGGGCGACACCTGTTATGCCGAAGAGCACACCGAGGCGCTGGAAGCCCTGCGCCGCCGCACCGGCGTGACCCTGGAGCTGGTGCCCGACCTGAGCGCCTGCACAGCCCTCCGCCCGGAAAAGATCCTGTGCGTGCAGTCGACGGAGCAGACGGCGGCGCTGCGGGCCCGCGTCGGCGCCGAGCTGGGAACACAGCTCTATATCACGCTGTCGCACCCGTGGCAGTTGGAGATGATGGCGCCTGAGGCCTCCAAGGGCAAATCGCTGCGTGACGTGGCCGCGGCGTTCGGCATCGGCAAAGAGGAGATCGCCGCGTTCGGCGACAACCTCAACGACCTGGAACTGTTCACGGCCGCCGGCACAAAAGTGGCCATGGGCAACGCCGAAGACGAGCTCAAAGCGCGCGCCGGCATCATCGCCCCGACAAACGACGAAGGCGGCCTCGGCGCCGTCGTCGAGCGGCTGCTGGGGGAGTGAGGGCGAAGCGGTATTCTTGACATGACGGAGCTTTTAAGCTATCACCTCAACGAGGTGAGATCGTGGCTGTTATTGTTTACTATAAGGATGCCCATGGCACAAATTGCGCCCCTGCCCCAGCCCATCCCGGCCGGAGATTGAACCAAAGGAAACTCTGATAAAATGCGTCATCTCCTGCGAAACGCTGCCCGAGGGGCTTCTCCACCGTACGGAAGTACGCCTCCGAAGCCCATTCCGGGCAGGTTTCTTCGGATCTGACGCATTTTCTCAGGTTTTCTTCACGCTGGCCAATTTGCTGCACTATGTGAATTAAGGAAACGCTGATTAATTCGTCCGCGCCCTGTCGGGCCTTTCGCCGCCTGGTTGCGTCGAAGCTCGTCACCATAGCACCACTATGCCTCCTCGCTTCTCCTTGCCAGACGACGAAATACCTCGACAGGTCATCGGGCTCATTTAATCAGTGTTTCCTTAATCAGCGTTTCCCAAACACACACAACAAAAGGACTGCTTCGCACGAAGTCGAGGCAGTCCTTTTATGATGTTCGTTTTACGGGGCGAAGGCATCACGGCCGGGGCGCAGAGTTTGCCGGGAGCGGCTTCACTTGCCCAGCAGCCGGGCCAGCTCCCTTTTGTCGGGCGCGCTCATCAGCGTGTTGTAGCGCAGCAGGCGGCGCAGCGGGTTGCCGCCGAAGGTGACGCGCGTGTCGGCGCCGGCTTCGATCAGCGCCTGCGCGGCCAGAGGGCTGGCGTTGTAGCGCACGGCGCAGACCAGGGCGGTGCGTCCCTCGCCGTCGCGGGCTTCCAGCTGTTCACCCCGTTCGAGCAGCCACGCGATGATCTCCGGCGCGGCCTCGTAGGGATTGACGGCGGCCAGCATCAGCGGCGTGACGAGCGTGGCGTCGCGGCGGAAGGCCGGGCGCATCTTTTTCAGACCGCGGCGCTTGGTGTAGCGCGACGATTTCGAATCCAGCAAACGCGATGCCTGATACGCGGGGCGCGACACCAGCCGCGAGGTTTTGGCCACGCCCGCCAGCAGCTGCGCGGGAACGGGAGCGTTGCCGGCGCCGCTCTGGTCGAGCGGATCGGCCTTGCTGCGCGGAAATTCGCGCGCATTTCCGCGCACGCTCTTCTGGCGCGCGGCCTCGGCGAGGCTGCCGGCCAGGCTGCGGGCGCTCTCTTCGTTCTGCGCGCGCGCTTCGTCGCTTTGCGCGGCGGTCACGTCGGCGGCAGCGAGCGTCTTTGCCGGGAACGGGTCGGCGTCCGCGTCGGTCGAAACGGCGGCGCTGGGGGCGGGATGCCGCTGCGAAAACGGCTGCGCCGGACGCATCAGGGCCGATCTGGACACGCTCGGAGCGCGGTTGCGGGGCTTGTACGGCTCGGGATCCGCGGCCGCGGGAGCCGGGGCGGCCGTGTCGGCGGAAGTTTTGCCGGGGGCGATGGCGGGTTGGGGCTGGCTGTCTGCGGCCGTTTCCGACTCAAAGCTGATGTCGTATAAGGCGGCAGGCTGCGGCTCGTGGCGGCGGCCGGCGCGTTTTTGGGCGCGCGCGTCCGTCAGGTCGCCGGCCGCAAGCGTCGGCAGGGCGGCGGTGATGGCCGGCTCGTCGGCGCTGGCGGGCGTTTGCGAAAGCACGCTCACCTCAAGCGGGCCTTCGCCGGGCGCCAGCGGCTGCGGGCGCAGGTCGTAGGACACGAGCAGATCGTAGAACGAGGGGCGCGGCGCTTCCGCTTCGTCGGCGGAAAGAGCGGCTGTCACGTCGGGAGAGAGGTCGGGCGAGGCGTCGGGGCTGGCGATGATGTCATACGAGACGAGCAGCTTGCGCACGGCCGTAGCCGCGGTGCGGTCTTTGGGGGGCGTCACGGCGCGCGAGGCGGGGCGGGGCGCGTTGATCGTGCGCAGATAATCTGTCTGCGCCTGCGCGGCCGGGGCCACGGCGATCAGCGTTTCCTGCTTCTGCACGGCGCTTTCGGGCTCGTGAGCGGCCAGCAGGCGCACGATCTCGGCGTCGCGCGCGGCGCGCAGGGCCGCCATGAACGGCGTGCGGCCCGACCAGTCGGTCAGGGTCAGGTCGGCGCCCGCGGCGATCAGGGCCCTGACGATGCCGGCGGCCGCCGGCGTCTCGTTCGTGGCCGCCAGCATCACAGGCGTCATGCCGGCGCCGTTGCGGGCGTTCACCTGAGCGTCCGCGTCGAGCAGGGCCTGCACCGTCCTGACGCTGCCGGAAAACTGCGCGGCGATCATCAGCGGCGTCCAGCCGCCTCTGTCGGCGCAGTTTATTTCGGCGCGCAGGTCGAGCAGCAAGGCGATGATCGCGGCGGCGCAGTCGTTCTGGTTGCGGGCGGCAAAGTGCAGCGGCTGCTCGCCGTTGCCGCGCGGGCGGGTGGCTTCCGCGCCCGCCTCATAGAGCTCGGTGACAAGCCGCGGGTCATTCGCGTACTGACAGGCGATCATCATCGGCGTGGCGCCGTCGCGGGCGTTCTTGTGGTTTTCGGCGCGGGCGCCCCAGTCTTTCAGCAGGCGGCGCACGAACGCGGCCGGTTTGCCCGTGCGCAGGGCCAGCATCAGAGGCGTCCAGCCGTCTTTATTGGCGGCGTTGGCGTCGGCGCCGGCTTTCAGCAGCGTTTCGGCGGCCTCGGTGCCTGGGTTGGCGTATATGGCGAACATCAGCGCCGTCCAGCCTTTTTTGTCGGCGGCGTTGGCGTCGGCGCCCGCTTTCAGCAGCGTTTTCAGCGCCGCGGTGTCGTCGCTGAAGAAGGCGGCGTTCATCAGGGCCGTCATGCCCGATTTTCCGCGCGCGTCGATCTTGGCGCCCCGCTCCAGCAGCGAAGCCGTGAGTTCGGCGTCGCCGGCGCGGGCGGCGAGGATCAGCGGCGTGTTGCCCGACCTGTCGCGGGCGTTGATGCCTTTTGCGGTCAGGCGTTCGACGGCCTCACGCGCGGGGGCGGCGACGGGCTCAAAAATTGGGTCTTCGGCGGCCGCGGGCACGGCTTCCGGCGCGCTCAGCAGGTCGGTCCCGGCGGCGGGAGCGGCGGCGCACGAAGCGGCCAGCAGCGCGGCGGCGAGGAATGATTTCAGTTTCATTGGCAAAGCCTCCGTGTCATGTGTGAATAAAACTTCCGCGCTAATCATATCACAGCCCGGCGTTTTGCGCATTGTCCGCCGCCCGAGGACGTTTTTAGCGATCGCGCGCGCCTGTTTTGCCGCGGCGTGTGAGGCCGCTCAGCTTGACCGCCCGCAGCGCGCCGCCTCCGGCATAGCCGCGGGAGCCGCCCGCGTTTGACGCTCCCGCGGGCCCTTCTTTCAAGGAAAAGCTGATTCAATGCCCCCGAAGCCCGGTCAGAGGCTCTCGTTGGCGTCGCGCGGACGAACGAATCAGCGTCTCCTTATGGAAAGACGTGGCCCGTTTTGCACAAAACTGGTATAAAATGGGCGTGAAAGGACGACGCGGCGGCGCACCGCCTGCCGCGCCTTTGGGGAAACGCCGGAGAAATGCGCTTTCTCCTGTTTCCCCGCCGGGAGCTCCCTTCGAAGTGCCGGAAGGCGCACCCGCTGTCGGCTTTTGGGTCAGGCCGTTCGCGGCGGCGCATGGTCCCGCGCACCGGGATGATCCCGTATGCAGGGGAGCGATCAACGTTATGTAAGGGGGATCCGCAATGGACATGATGCAGGGCCGCCCGTTCACGGGGCGGACGCTGGAGCGCGTGAAACAATTTTTGGCCTCGGTAGGCCTGCTGTACGACGACGGCGTGGAGATGACCGCCTGTGCCTGCGACGACGACGGCGAGATCGTGGCTTCGGCGTCGCGGCAGGGCCCGGTGCTGAAGTGCGTGGGCGTGGCGGGCGACCATCAGGGCGAGGGGCTGGCCGCCGCGGTGGTCAGCGAGGCGGTCACCGACGCGATCAGCGCCGGATATTCGCACGTGTTCGTGTTCACCAAGCCAGGCAACCGCGCCATCTTCGACGATCTGGGCTTTTTCCCGATCGTGCAGACGGCCGACGTGCTGTTTATGGAAAACCGGCGCGACGGCGCGGCCCGTTTCGTCGCCTCGCTCGAGCGTCCCGCCGACAACGCGCGGCCCGTGGGCGCCGTGGTGGCCAACTGCAACCCGTTCACGCGCGGCCACCGCTATCTGATCGAAACGGCGGCCGCGGAGTGCGCGCATCTGCACGTGTTCGTGCTCTCCGCCGAAAAGAGCGATTTTCCCGCGGCGCTGCGGCTTCAGATGGTGAAAGCCGGCACGGCCGACCTGAAAAACGTGATCGTGCACCCCACGGGCGATTACCTGATCTCGGCGGCCACGTTTCCGGATTATTTCCTCAAAGACCGCGCCCATGTTGACGACGTGAAATGCGAGCTGGATCTGGCCATCTTTGCCTCGTGCTTCGCCAAGCCGCTTGGCATCACGCGGCGCTTTGTGGGAACGGAGCCGTTCAGCCCCGTGACGGAGCGGTACAACGAGGCGATGAAGGCGTATCTGCCCGGCCGCGGCGTAGAAGTGACGGAAGTGCCGCGCCTGAAAGCCGGGGATGCGGCCGTCAGCGCCACGCGCGTCCGCGAGCTGCTGCGACGCGAAGGACCGCAGTCGCCCGGGCTGGCAGCGCTGCTGCCTCAGTCGACGCTGGAGCTGCTGCGCGCCGCCTGGCCGCAGCTGGCTTCGCATTTTGAGGCCTGACCGTGCCGCTGCGGCTTTTTTCCTACCGCCGGCCGGCTGACATCGCGCCGGCGCTGCGGGGGCTGCCCCCAAACCGCGAGCGGCTGTGGCTGGTGGGCGCTTCCGGCGACCGCGAGCTGCTGAGCGCGATGCTGGGCGACCGCCGCGAGGGGCGCGTCGTGCGTTGGGACGAACTGTACCGTTATTTTTCCGACCTGTGCGAGGTCAAAAACGCGCGCGTGCAGATCGACCCGCCCGACCACTGGCTGCTGCTGAACGCCATCCTCGCTTCCCGCCTCGCCGAAACGGCCGAGGTGCCCCCCGGAGCGCGGCGGCGCGGTTTCCTGGACCTTGCCTCCGAGCAGATCCACGAGCTGCTGCGCGAAGAGATCGCTCCCGAAGCGCTTGAGCGAGCCTTTTCGCCCGACGACGGCGCCGGCGCGCTGCTGACGGGGGCTTACCGCGACTACCTGGCGGCGCTGGATGAACGCGGGCTTTCCGACAGTCGCGGCGTCACCACCGAAACGCGCAAAGTGGTGGAAGCCGGCCCCGCCGAAGTTTGCCGCGGCGTCGATCTGGTGCTGGCCGGCTTTTCCAGCTTCACGCACTCGCAGCTGCGGCTGCTGCGGACGCTGATCGGACGCGGCGCGGCGGTGACGGCGTTCGTTCCCGTGGCCGGCCTGAGCGGTGCCTACGGCGCGGCGCAGCAGTTCGGCGTGGAAGCGCAGGAGCTGGGGCAGGCGCGCCCGTTTGCCGTGACGCAGCTCACCGGCGGCGATCCCCGCGGCGAGCTGGAGACGATCGCGCGCTCGCTGCTTTTGTGGGAGCAGGGCGAAGGCCCGCTGCGCGAGTACGGCGAGTGGCCCGGCTGGGGGAGCGTCGCGCTTTCCGTGCCGAGGGCCTCCATGCCTCAGGCGCGCGAGACGGCCGCGCGGTACGGCCTGCCCTGCACGTGGGCGTTCCGCCTCAAGGTGACGGAGACGCCGCTGTGGACGCTGGCCTCGTCGTGCCTCGACGCGGCTTCCGGCGGCTGGGGCACGGAGCCCGTGCTGCGGCTTTTGTCGCTGCCGTGGCTGACGCCCGCGGGACTGGACGTCGAAGCCCTGCGGGGCCTCCGCCCCCGCGGCGTCGAAGGCTGGCGGCGCGCGCTTGCCTCTGGCAAAGAGGCGGCGGAGGCGTTTGAGGCCTGCCTGAGCTTTGCGTCGCGAGTCGCGGCCGGCGGCACCCCGCTGGAACTGCTGACTGCCCTGCGCAGCTTTGCGGGCGCGCGGGCGCTGGCGGTGTCGCGCCTGATCATTTCGTCGCCGGAACTTGACGACGCGGTGGGCGTTTTTTCGCAGGCGCTGCGCGAGCTTGACCGCAAGCTGCTTTTCATCCGCGAAGTGGTGCGCGACCTTGGCCGCTACGGTTCTCAGCAGCTGGCCGGCGCCGAGGCGCGCGCGTTTCTGACGGCCTGGGCCGACGGCACCACCGTGGCGCAGGCGGAGGGCGGCGGCTGCTGCATGACCGTCTTTGCCGACACGCCGCCGTCGCTGTATGCCGCGTCCCATTTCTTCATCGTCGGCGCCGAGGCGGGCGCGTGGCCGGGGGCGCTGCGCGAGTCGCCGGTGCTGGACGAAGCGTGCAAAGAGCGGCTGCACGCCTCTGCCGAGCTGGGGCTGGACCGCTGCCATCTGCCGCTTCTGGCCGAGCAGCGGCAGATGCGCGAGTTTTTGTTCCGCCGTCTGCTGGCGGTGGGAAGCGTGCGCACGTTCGCCTGCCACAGCGCCGCCGACGATCAGGACCGCCCGCGCGAATTCTCCTCCTTCATCGCCGCGGCTGCCCGCGACGGCTGGATCGAGCTGAACGGCGAGCCCATCGTCCGCGGCCTTGACGGCATTCTGCCCGCCGCCGGCGAACCGGCGCTCGTGCCGCTGGAGTGCCGCGCTCCCGACCCCGCCGCCGGGCAAACGCTGCCGCCTGTGCGCGTTAAACCCGGCTCCCTTGCCGCGCGCGCCGCGGCAGTGCCGTTCAGCTGGGTCGACGACTATGCCGCCTGCCCGTATTTCTTTGCGCTGCGCCATCTGCTGCGCGTCCCCGAGCCGCCGCGCGATGAGGAGTACGACCGGCTCCGCGGCGGCACGGCCGTGCACGCAGTGTGGGAACGCGCCTGGCGCGAGTACGCCGCCGGCGGGGCGCAAAGCAGCATCGCCGCCCTGGCGCGGGGCTGTTTTGACGAGGAGGTGGAGCGGGTCTATCCCGAGCTGCTGACGCAGGCGTCGCTGCGGCGCTCGCTCGACCGGCTGAGATGGCAGACGGAGCGCTGCGCCGCCTTTCAGGACGAGCTGGAAGAGCAGCTGCGCCCCCTGCGCGTCTCGATCGAGTGCGAATACCCTCTGCCGCCCCTCGAAGTTGACGGCGTGACGTTCAGCGGCCGCTGCGACCGCCTCGACCGCCTGCGCGACGGGCGCTTCCTGCTGTGGGATTACAAGGCCGGCCGCTCGCAGAAGTATACAAAAGCCGCTCAGGCCGCCTGCTATGCGCTGGCGCTGGAGCGCGAGGGCGAGTGCGGCGGCTGGGCCTTCATCGGCCTCAGCGACGCGGGTCTGGCCGGCGTCTGGGACGACGATCTGCTCGCGATCTTCGCGCCGGGGGCCAAAAAAGCGCCGGTCAAAACGGGGCGTCTGGACGAAGCGCGCGCCCTGCTGGCGGCAATCGCGGCTGCGGCGAAGGCGCATCTCTATCCGCCCAAATTCGACAGCAAACAGTGCCGCGTCTGTGCGTTCGCGGCCATGTGCCGCCGCGGCGAGTTCCTCGGCGAGGAAGAGGAGGAGAGCGACGATGACGAATAACACCCCCGGCGGCCTTCCCCCTCTGGAAGCTGCCGACCTTGACCTTCTGAAAAACTACGTTGCCGCGCAGGGGCTGCCGGCGCAGGTGGAGGCGATCGTCTCTGACGCGCCGCTGACCGTGGTGAGCGCCGGCGCCGGCACCGGCAAGACCTGGACGCTGGCGTGGCGGTTCGTGTGGACGGCGCTGACCCGTCAGGATGCGCGAAACATCCTCACGCTGACGTTCACCGAAAAAGCCGCTGCCGAGATGCGCTCGCGCATCGCCGCGCTGCTGGCGGGGCTGGAGCCTGCCCTGAGCGCCTCGCCCGAGCTGGAGCGGCGGCGTGCTCAGGCGGCGGTCGTGCTCGATCAGGCGTATATTTCCACGCTGCACGGCTTTGGCGCGCGCGTCATCGGCGAAGCGGGGCTGAACCTGCCCGTGGAGCCTTCGCCGGGGCTGATGTCGGACGCGGAGGCCGACGAATTCTGGAACGAGCTGGCGGGGGCCCTCGACCGCCTCGACGCTGCCTGGTTCGCCGCGGGCCTGGACGAAGACGCCGCCCGCGAGGCGGAACGGCTGCTGAACGATCCCGACACGGTGCAGACGATCAACCTGTTGGGAGCGGAGGGGGCGGCCCGGTTTGCGCGCGACTTTGAAGGCATGATGGCCGACCTGGGGGGGACGCCCGAGTCGGTGTGCGCCAAAGCCGGCGACGGCGCGGCCTCAGCCCGCGAAGCGCTTGGCAGATTGCTGGACGACGAGTACGCGCGCCTTGCCGACATGTGGAGCGACGCGCTCGACATCGACCCGGCCGGCTACGGCAAGACCAAACTGGGCGAGCGCCTGGCGGCGTTTCGCGGCAAATGGCTGGAGCGCGGCTTTGAGGGCGCCGCCGACTGCCGCGCCTTTGTCGCCGAGGCCGTCGACGCCGTCAAGGGCGCGACGGGAAAACTTGCGGGCGCCCTCGCCGAGGCTCTGGGCATGAAGGTGAAGGATTGGCGCGACCGCGCGATCGACCTGGCGCCGTTTGCGCGCGTGCTCGATTCCGGCTTCACCCCCGACGAACTGCGGCTGCGCGCCGCTCTCATCCGCCTGGCGGCGCTGTGCTGGCGCCGTTGGAACGCCTTCCGCGACGGCAGCGGGCGCATCACATTCAACGACATGATCGCGCTCTCGCGCCGCGCGCTGGCGCTCGATCCGCGCTACGCTTCGCGCTTTGCCGAGGTGCTGGTGGACGAGTTTCAGGACACCAACGAGACACAGGACGCCCTGCTGTCGGCTATCCGCGACGCTTCCGGGGCGCGGTTGTTCGTCGTCGGCGACCTCAAGCAGTCGATCTACCGCTTCCGCCACGCTGAACCGGCGCTGTTTGAAAAATACATCCGCGAGGCTCGCGACGGCGGCGGCAGGTATATCGCGCTGTCGGTGTCGTTCCGCAGCGGCGAGGGCCTGCTGGACGCCGTCAACAGCCGCTTTTCGCAGATTTGGAAACGCTCGCTCGGCGAAGGGCTGAACGTGCCCTACGAGGCGCTGGAGTCGCCGCGGGGGCTGGAACGTGCCGCCGCCTGGATCGACGAGCGCCAGAACACCGGCCTGCCCGTCTGCGAACGCCTGTTTGAGGCGCCTTTGCCCCGCGAGGAGGGCGAAGCCGCGGAAAAAACCGGCGAGACCCGCGACCGCGCCGCGCTGCGGCTGGCCTGCCGGTTGAGCGAACTGCGCGCGCAGGGAGCATCCGTGTGGGGCGGTTCGGCGCTGCGGCCCGTGGCGTGGCGTGATATGGCCGTGCTCGTGCCGACGCGCACCAGCTACGAGAGCCTGCGCCGCGCCTTCTCGATCGTCGGCGTGCCGGCCGCCTTCAGCGGCAGCCGCAGCTTTTACGCGCGCACCGAGATCCGCGACGCCTGCGCGTTTGTATCCTGTCTGGCTCAGCCCGACGACGCGGCGGCCCTGGCGGGATTTTTGTGTTCTCCGTTCTCCGGCCTCCCGCAAAACCGCGCTCAGGAACTGCTGCCGGCGGTGATCGCCGATCCGCGTGGCGCCCTGGCGCGCGAGGAACCGGAGCTGGCCGCGCGTCTGCGCGATCTGCGCCTCACCGCGCGGCTGCGTGGCGCTTCGGCGGCGCTGGCATCGCTGCTTGCCCGCGGCGACCTGCTGAAAAACGTGCACCCCCGCAAGCGCGCCGGAGCGCTGGCCAACCTGCGCCGAGCCGTGCTGCTGCTGGAACGCTGGGAACAGAGCTTCGGCGCCTCGGCCGAGGGCGCGGCCGCCTATCTGCGGCGGGCGATGCGGGCCGACGCCGCCGACCCCGAGGCTGGCGCGGAAGACGGCGGCGACGCCGTGCAGGTGATGACCATCCACGCTTCCAAGGGGCTTGAGTTCCCCCTCGTGGCCGTCTTTGGGCTGGAGCACACCGGCAGAAAAGGCGGCGGCGGCCGCGCCGTTCCCTCGCGCTCGCTGACCGCCGCGGCATCCACATTTCCCGACGAATGGGGAGCGGAAGGCGAATGTCTGCTGGGCAGCGTACACAAACGCCTCGACGAGCGCGCCGAGTACGAAGAGCTGCAGCGGCTGTATTACGTGGCGCTCACGCGCGCGCGCGACGGCCTCATCCTCAGCGGCCTGCTGCCGCGGGGTGAGTATCACGTCGACAAAGACTCCTCGATGATGTCGGTGGAGTACGCCGCCGGGGCGTTCTCTCCTGCCCTGGACGAGCTCGACCCGCTGCGGATCGGGGCCTGCCGGCGCGCTAACGCTCCCGCCGCCGGGGCACAAGTCGTGCGCGGTGCAGATGTGACGGTGCCGCGTGCGCGTCCGCGCTCCCTTGCCGGCGTCAGTGCCACGTCGTTTGCGCTGTGGAGCATGTGCCCGGCAGCCTGGCGACTGTCGTTCCGGCAGCAGCTCGACCTCAGCTGGAACGCGGCCGACGACGCGTCGGCAACTGGCGAAGTTTCGGCCGGCGGCGCGGGCCTGGGCACAGTGGCGCACTGGCTGATGGCGGAGTGGAACTTGAGCGACGCCGACTACCGGCGCCTGCTGAGCCTGCCCGACGGCCGCCTCAAGCCCGAGTACCGGCGCGTGTGGCGCGACCCTGCCGCGAAGGCTGAACTGGCCGGCTTTTTGAACGGCTTTCACACCCCCGCCGGCGAGGCGCTCCTGTCCCGCCTGCGCGCCGCCGAAGAAGAAGGCCGGCTGCGGCGCGAGTTCCCGTTTCGCGTGCCGCTGGGCCCGGGCGACCTTGTCGGCGCCGTCGACGCCTTCTGGATCGATCGCGATGAACGGGGCCGCGATGTCAGACTGTGCGTGCGCGACTACAAGACGACGCGCCTGCCGTCTGATGCGGCCCGCCGCGGCTGGCTTGACGCCTTTTATGCCGCGCAGCTGCGGTTCTATGCGCTGGCGCTGCGTCGTCTGCGTCCTGAGTACGCGGCGCTGGAGCTGGACCTGGCGCTGTGGAACCTGCGCACCGGCAGCGAGCAGGCGCTGGCGCCCCTCTCGGACGACGGTGAGCGCTCTCTTGAGGAAGCCGTGCGCGAGCAGATGACGCGCGCCGCCACAGGTCCGTGGCAGCCTGCGCACTCCCACTGCGCCGGCTGCGCCTATGCCCGCGGCTGCGTTTTCCGCGGCGAAGGGCAGGCAGCTCCTGTCACCGGATAAAACGCGCGGAAGGCGCCGAGCAAAAGAGCCGCAGGCGGCGGCTTTTGAGCGCAGTCTAAAAACTTTCGCGCCTGGATCTGGAACTGGAACTGGAAAAACGTTTGCAGGCGGCGGTCCTGTGCGCCCGCTGCCTTTCGGCTGAGGGGAGGCACCTGTGGCGCTGCGTACACGTGTGAGATTGGGCGGGGAGCATCACGTTTTTATTCGTGCCGGAATCAACGGAGAGGCCAGCGGCGCTGATGTCGCTGCGCCCCGACGCGGCCCGGCGGCGACAGCCACGGCAGAGCGCGGTTGAGCGGTCAGCGTTTGGCCGATATCATGACCTTGGGCTCCTGCCCGGCACCCCGCCAAAACGGACTTTGCGCCTGCGGTTAGGCAGGCACGTGCGATGTGCCGCGCAGATGTTGTTGACATTCCGAGCCGGAACGAGTCCCGAACGAGAAAGAAGAATCGACGTCGTGCCCGCCGCCAGAGCGCCCCGTGTCGGCCGGCTGCCGACAAACCGCGGCAACGATGTTTTCTCACGGCGCGGGGGCCGCAACGACAAAAATGTTCCACGGAGAACATCGCCGTAAAAGCGTTTTCCGTGGAACATTTTTGTCGCGAGATCGCGACACGAAAAAAAACTCACACCCGGGCTCTTTTGTCCTGAGTGTGAGTTTTGTTGTCCGCACGATATGGAAGGTTTGTATCTGATCGGCTGGAGTCTTCAAATAAGAGCATTATCAAATAAAGCGGCACGCATTTTGGCGGCGGCGCTCACTCTTTTGGCGCGGCGCGCAGCGTGAAACGGTTTTTGCGAAAGTCGATCAGGCCCTCGCGGCGCATCTTTGACAGCTCGGCGGAGAGGGCGCTGCGGTCGACGGCCAGAAAGTCGGCCAGACCCTGCCGGTCGAGCGGGATTACGAACGTCGATTTGCCCGCCTCCTGCGCCTGCTGAGATAAGTAGCCGAGCAGACGCTCGCGGATCGACCTGCGCAGCAGCAGCGTATTGGCGCGCAGCAGCGTCAGATTTTTCTGCGCCACGACGCGCAGCAGATTGGCGCGCACCGCCTGCAGCACATGCGCCTTGCGCGAGTCGCGCAAGAGCAGCTGGGGGTCGAAAAAACAGCGCCCGCGATGCGGCCGTGCTGACGACGCTGACAGGCAGCTCGGGCACGCCGGCGCAGACCAGCGCTTCGCCGAACATTTCGCCTGATGCGACCGTCGTGATCACCGATCTGCGGCCCCAGTAATCGTCTTTGATGACAAGCGCCGCGCCCTCCAGCAGCAGGCCGACGCCCGCAGGCGGATCGCCCTGACGCATGATGAACTGATCCTTTTCAAAAGCGCGTTCCCATGGCGACAGCGATTCGACCGCCACGGTCAGTGCATCCAGAGCCACGCCGTCGAACAGCGGACAGTTGGCTAAGACGCGTAGATCCATCGAACTTCCCCCGTTTCGTTGTTGAAACAACAGACACAACGTACATATCATACTATACTTGCGGCGCAGCGTCAAAGAGAAGTCTGCGATCTTTCGCGCCTTCGCGCGCATAAACAGGAGGAAATCATCATGATCCGCAAGATCGTCAAGATCGACCAGGAGAAATGCAACGGCTGCGGCGCCTGTGCCTCGGCCTGTCAAGAAGGCGCCATCCGGATGATCGACGGCAAGGCCGTCGTGACGCGTGACGACTACTGCGACGGGCTGGGCAACTGTCTGCCGGCCTGCCCGACCGGCGCCATCAGCATCGAAGAACGCGAGGCCCTGCCGTTTGACGAGGCCGCCGTCAAAGCGGCGATGGCCGTCAAAAAATCGAAAAGTCAGGATAAGTCAGCGCCTCAACACACAAATTGTCCCGGTTCAACGGCCCAAAAACTGGGTGCCGCGCCCGCTGCGGCCGGTTGTCCGGGGGCGGCAGCGAAAAAACTGACACTCGAAGCTCCTCACGCCGGCTGCCCCGGCTCGATGGCCAAAAGCCTGACCTCCGCGGCGAGCCCCGCACATCCGGCGCCGTCAGCCGCCGCCGTGCCGGATGAAGAGCGCCCGAGCGCCCTGAGCACCTGGCCCGTGCAGATCAAGCTGGTGCCCGCCAATGCGCCCTACTTTGCCGGAGCCGACCTGCTCGTAGCCGCCGACTGCACGGCCTACGCCTACGCGCGCTTCCATCAGGATTTCATCGCCGGACGCGTGACGCTGATCGGCTGCCCCAAACTGGACGCCGTGGACTATGCCGACAAGCTGACGCAACTATTGGCGCAAAACGACATCCGCTCCGTCACGGTGGTGAGAATGGAAGTGCCCTGCTGCGGCGGGCTGGAAAAGGCCGTGCGCGCGGCGCTGACAGCCTGCGGCAAGTGCATCCCCTGGCAGGTGGTCACGATCGGCCTGCGCGGTTCTGTCACCGACCGCCGCCCGTGAGCGCGGCTCGAAGTTGGAACGGTGCGAAAAGGGGCCATGATCAAAACCGCGGCACCACGCGCGGGGGAAGGCTCCGAGGCCCCTGAGCACAGCAAAGTATTGCGGAAAAATGAGCTGTTATGCGGAGCTGCCGAGGCGTCCCATGCGGCCGCCCGAGCGGAGGATCAAAAACGCTGTGTGAGTTGAGGCAAGGCTAGACTCAACAGAGAAAGAGAACATTTTGCATAAAGCGCGGCTGCGTAGTGCGCGCCATTGAAGAGAGGAAGAATGAAAATGGAAGAGAAGATGTTTTGTTTTCAGTGTGAGCAGACGGCCGGCTGCGTCGGCTGCCGGGGCATGGCCGGAGTGTGCGGCAAGAAGGCTTCTACGGCCCGGCTTCAGGACGAACTGACTGCCGCGCTCGTCGATCTGGCCCGCGCCGCGCGCGCGCACGGCGCCGACGAGAGCGAGACGCTTATCCGGGGCCTTTTTACCTGCATCACCAATGTCAATTTTGACGACGCGTCGCTGGCCCCGATGGTGGCCGACGCCCGTTCCCGCGCTGCCGCGCTGGGCTTTGCGGGGGCGCCGTTTGACATGAAGAGCGTGTGGCACGCCGCCAATGAGGATATCCGCTCGATGAAGTCGCTCATCCTCTTCGGACTGCGCGGCATGGCCGCCTATGCCTGGCACGCCCGCGTGCTCGACAAGCGCGACGCCGCCGTCGACGCCTTCTTTGCCGAAGCGTTGGCCGCCCTGGCCGGCCCCGACGACGATCAGACGCTCCTGTCGATGGTGCTGAAGGTGGGCGAAGTCAACCTGAAAACGATGGCCCTGCTCGACGGCGCCAACACGGGCGCATACGGAACGCCCGAGCCGACGACCGTCAGCAAGACGGTGAAAAAAGGCCCGTTCATCGTTATCACCGGCCACGACCTGAAAGACCTGGAGCAGCTCCTCGAACAGACCGCCGGCACCGGCGTCGCCGTCTACAGCCACGGTGAGATGGTGCCCGCGCATGCCTATCCGGGACTGAAAAAATACCCGCACTTCGCCGGCAATTTCGGCACAGCCTGGCAGAACCAGCAAAAGGAGTTCGACGCGCTGCCCGGCGCCGTGCTGTTCACGACCAACTGCCTGATGCCGCCGCGCGCCAGTTATGCCGACCGTGTTTTCACCACCGGCGTCGTGGAGTATCCCGGCCTGGTCCACATCGAGGAACGCGACGGCAAAAAAGACTTTTCGCCCGTCATCAAAAAAGGCGCTGGAACTGGGCGGTTATGCCGAAGACCGGAATTTTGCCGGCATCAACGGCGGTCGTTCCGTCACCGTCGGCTTCGGCCGCGACGCCGTGCTGGCCAACGCGGGCACGGTGATCGACGCGGTCAAAAACGGCGCGCTGAAACACATCTTCCTTGTCGGCGGCTGCGACGGCGCCAAGCCGGGCCGCAACTACTACACCGAGTTCGTCAAGCGGACGCCCGCCGACACGCTCGTGCTGACGCTGGCCTGCGGCAAGTTCCGCTTCAACGACCTCGACCTGGGCACGCTCGGCGGCCTGCCGCGCATCCTCGACATGGGCCAGTGCAACGACGCCTACAGCGCCATCGTTGTGGCCGGCGCGCTTGCCAAAGCCTTCGGCTGCGGCCTCAACGACCTGCCGCTGACCTGCGTGCTCTCGTGGTATGAGCAGAAGGCCGTCTGCGTGCTGCTGACGCTGCTGCACTTGGGCATGAAAAACATATTGCTCGGGCCCAGCCTGCCGGCGTTCGTGTCGCCGAACGTACTCAAATTCCTCGTCGAGACGTTCAACATCGTGCCTGTCGGCACTCCCGAAGCAGACCTGAAAAAGATCCTCGGCTGAGGCCGAAAGCCCTGTGACCGTCGCTGCCCCGTGCCGCGGCGGTCTTTCTTTTTGGCGCGTCGGCGAGCGAAAAACGATCTGATTGGAAGTGTTTGTAGAGAAAGGTTTACAATCTCTTTCCAAAAATGAAAACCTGTTGTATAATAATTTCACAACAGGCACTCATATAATGCCCCCGCGTCCCCCTTGCGGCGGCAAAAAATCTTTGGGGAGAGAGGACTGAACTGTGAACACCGACAACAACACCGTTTTTCACCGCATCGATGTAAATGACGAGAACGCTGCCCGGCGCGCCGACGCGGACGCGCTCCGCTTTATGCCCCTGGCGCGCCGTCTGGCTCACGCTTATGAAGGGCGCGGCGCCGAGTACGACGACCTGGTGCAGGAGGGCTTTCTGGCCCTGCGCGAGCTTGTGCTGCGCTGGTATGCCGAACGCCCCGCGCAGAGCATGAACCTGTATCTGTGGAGCCGGCTGCGCGGCCGCGTGCGCGATGCCGCCGAACGGCTGCGGCGCACCTCGTGGCACGACTCGCTGGACGAGAAGCTGGAGGACGACGGCTTTGATCTGCCCGCTAACGACGACGACTTCGCCGGGTTCGACCTGCTGGAATGTCTCTCCGCGCCCGAGCGTGAACTGGCCGGCCGTCTGGCGCGCGGCGACTCGCAAAAAGACCTGGCCGCGGCGTGGGGCATCAGCCAGCAGGCCGTCAGCAAGCGCGTGGCTGCCCTGCGCCGGCGCCTGCGCTCGCAGTGGTACAGCTAAAGACTCACAGGCATGCACAACGCCGCCCGGAAAGAACTTTCCAGACGGCGTTTTTTTGCGCTGGGCGATCGGCGCCGGGGCTCCTCCAGCGAACGGCCTTGGGCGCGCGGGGCCGCACCTGCAAATGATTTTAGCGTTCAGAAGTGCAAGAGCGTCAGCGCCTGATTGTTGCTTATGGCGGCTGAGTTCGTTCCAGTCAGGATAAGTTTATGCTTCTGACCGCGTCGCCGCGGGGCGAAGTGGTTATTTCAGCGTTCATTCCCGCGGTATCGCCGCTGTAGTTTATATTGTCAGCGTTCAGCGTAACTGTTCCGCTTGCATAAAAGGCTCGGCCCTCTGCAGCCAGTTCGTTAGGTCGCCGCCGCGCCGCTATCTCCGCACCCAGCCGACAGCCCCCAGCAGTTTCATCAGCGTGCCCTCGCGGAACAGGATGGCATCCTGCGGGCACATCTCGTGACAGCAGTAGCAGCGGATGCATTTGGCGTAGTCGAATTTCAGCTTTCTGCCTTCCAGGACGATCGCCTGCGCAGGACAGATCTGTGCGCAGCGGCCGCACCCCACGCAGCGTGATAGATCCTGCTCGGGGCGCGAGGTCAGCAGCGAACGGGTCAGCGAATCAAAGATGCGCGGCGCCAGGCTGAGCGAATCAAGGGACGGGATATCGACGTTTTCAAAGCGTGCATCTGGGGAAAAGTCGCCGCGCCATTCCACGCTTTCCAGCCCCGCATCGCCCACGCCCCGGTCCATCGCCGCCGCGGTGACGGCGTAGTCGCGCGCGTTTTGGCCGAGCATGGCGCACAGAGCTGCGTCGAGGGCGGGCGCGTCCGCTGAGGCGCCGATAAGGCCGAAAAAGCGCGGCTTGCCGCTGCCGGGACCGTGACCTTCCATGCCCATGACGCCGTCGACGATCGACAGCACCGGCGGCAGCGACACAAGGATATCGATCAGCACATCGGCAAATTTGCGCCGGTCCAGTCCCACGGCATAGTGCCACTGCGCCTTGCGCGTGCCGGGCACGGTGCCGAACAGGTTTTTGACGGCCAAAGTGAGTTTCATTTGGCAGTGCGTCTTCATTTTGGGCAGGCTGACGATCGAATCGGCTTCAAGCGCGTCGGCGGCCAGTTCCAGGCGCTTGTTGACGCGAAACGCGCTTGGCGGGCACAGCGCCGGCCGCGACAGCTCGCGCACGGGCACGCCAAGACGCTCGCCCACCCCGGCGATGCCGGTGACGCGAGCCACGCGGTCGAACGGCTCGATGCCGGGACTGTCGCCGATGAACGGCCGGGCGCCCAGGTCGAGCAGCGCGCGGCAGGCTGAGTCGACCAGCGCGGGATGCGTGGCCACGCACGTTTTCGGGGCGCGGGCAGAAAGCATGTTGGCTTTGACCAGCACGCGCTCGCCGCGCGAAAATTTCCGCAGCGACAGGCACTCGCGCACGATCGGGTCAAGGCGTGCGGGCGTGTATTCGTCACAGTGATACAGGGCGACGACGGACATGGGATCACTCCTTTATGACTGGGGATGCCGGAAAAACGTATCTTGCGCGAAGTCAGGACGGTGCGCCGCCAAAGCCCTTTCGGAGCGGGGCTCTTCGCGGCGGCGCCTTTTTCCGACATTTGTATGTGCTCATCAAAAATTGTAACAGGACAATGATCTCAGTTCAAGCCGCGAAAATTGTCGTTGACCGCACGCGCAAAACAGGGTACGATCATGCCGGAACATCCATCACATGTAAAGGAGACGATCGAACGATGACCCCAAACAAGATCCTGGGCGTGTACGGCGGCATGGGGCCGGCCGCTTCGGCCGAGTTCCTGCGCCTGCTGGCGGCGATGGCCCCCGCCAAGAAAGACCAGGAGCACCCTGTCGTGTACCTCTATTCAAACGCGCAGACGCCCGACCGCAGCAGCGCGTTTTTCGGCAACGGTCCCAGCCCGGCGCAGGCGCTTCGCGAGGGACTGGACAAGCTGTGCGACTGGGG
>Ga0129306_1001741_pt1 | contig 22656 bp, 26 predicted proteins | sample P827metagenome_FD_94438 | JGI IMG/M metagenome (GOLD analysis project Ga0129306, IMG submission 94438) | Capybara group fecal microbial communities from Wisconsin, USA - P827 metagenome | ecosystem: Host-associated > Mammals > Digestive system > Large intestine > Fecal | place: USA: Wisconsin... | reverse complement strand
TTCATTTATCTTTCGTGGCTGAAAAAGGGTAACTTTAATAAAGCTCCCTACAAAGGTGCTTTTTTCAAATCTATAGATTAAGGTATCCGACCTATTATTCGAGGTTGAATTCTACATTGTCAGTAAGCATCTTATAGATGACTCTGACAAGCTTGCCGGCACAGTGCCCAAGGGCATTATAATGAGACCGGCCTTCGGCTCTCTTTGAATCATAGTATTCTTTGAAAGTCTTATTATTCTTAACAACATTGTGTGTAGCATTCATAAGGGCATATCTGAGAACTTTGGATCCGCGTTTGGACATTCTGGTTTTCTTAGCCTGAAAGTTGCCTGATTGATATACAGAAGGATCCAATCCGGCATATGCAAGCACTTTGTTTGGTGCAGAGAAACGATGAATATCGCCTATCTCACCTAGTATAATTCCACCATTCACGATACCAATACCGGGAATGGTAAAAAGCACTGACTAAATGTGCGATTCGAGGTCACACATATGAAGTTCGGTGCAGAAAAGCTGGTGTTCAAGTAACTCGATTTGGGCAATGGTCTGAGTTATTTGCAGTCCCAGCGAGCTGTCATTTATTCCGACAGACTTCTTTGCTAGAACTCTTAATTCTCTGGCAGTATCTTTCTTGAAATGACCGTGTGAATTGTCTTCAAGAAGATGAGCGAGATGAGTCAAATGCATTGAAGCAACCTGATTAGGTGTCGGAGCCTCCTTAAGGAGAGCATAGACAGAGTTTTGATGAATACCGGACTTAAAGAAGTACTGCAGTTCAGGAAATACCTGATCAACATAAGAGGTTAATTGAATCTTTAACCTGGTACGTTGCTTGATAGTCTTCTGATGAAAACGGCCAAGCTCTTTAAGTTCGATGAAATCAAGATCCTCGAGGGTGACAAATCTGAGAGAATCTTCCATCATAAGGGTTTTAGCGATGATAAATGTGTCGACTTTGTCAGTCTTCGTTTTGCGTATGTTGTTCTTGCGCATAGTAGAAGTCTTAATAGGGTTGATAACACACACATTGAACCCCATTGTTATTAGATAACGAACAAGGTTGTCACCGTAGTGCGCCGTTGATTCAAGACCTATGACGATGCTGTCCTGGTCAAGAGCGACCAGTTTAGAAATCAGCAGAGAGAAGCCGTCATAGTCATTTGTAAATTTGAACGGCTCAATGAGTACTTCGCCATCTGAAGAAATGGCAGCGGCGAAATGGTTGAGTTTGGCAATGTCAATGCCTACATAAATCATGAGGTTGTACCTCCCTTTCATAAAGTCTGATACCGTGATATCCACCAACGATTATCATTGTAGACTTGATTGAAATAAGTACTTAGGAGAAGCACTCCGGCACATCCAGCTTATAAACAATTCAGATAAAGGTAGCGGCAATACACTCCAAGGTAAGTAGTTGATCTACAAAAAAACATTAAATGTCCACAGTATCTGAATGTATTGAACCACGATATAGAAAAGAAAGGAAATTAGATGTATTTCGCTTCTAAATACATCATACAAGAAAAAACATGGAACAATCACTTTTTAGAAAAAAAGCGATGGATCGTATTTCCTCCCCGGAGGATCTTACAAGCTATCTTAAGGTTACAAACCCGGGAGTTTGGTCAGTGCTGGCTGCTGTTATTATTCTGCTGGCAGGGCTGTTCGCGTGGGCAGCGGTAGGCACATTAGAAACTTTGGCAGATGCGAAGGCTATAGTACAGGATCATACGGCTCAGGTAATCATATCAGGGCAGAACATAGATACACTGGAGCCGGGAATGTCAATAAGGATCGCGTCTCAGGAATTTGTTGTTGCGTCTGTTGAATCAGATGAATATGGGAGAGTAACAGCTTATTCAGATGTGTCGCTTCCGGATGGAACATATGAGGCGAAAGTTGTACTGGAGCAGACCCGTCCAATTGAGTTCCTGATAGAAAGCAGGTGACAGGGAGATGACTGGCAAGAAAAAAATCAAACCCACATTAACTAAGGGAGTTGCCAGGGTTCCAGTTGTGATGCAGCTGGAAGCGCTGGAATGTGGAGCGGCTTCGCTTACCATGCTCATGGCCTATTATGGCAAATGGGTACCGTTGGAGGAAGTGCGCCTGGCATGCGGCGTCTCCCGGGACGGATCCAATGCCAAGAACCTCTACCTTGCGGCACAGCACTACGGATTTAATGTTAAGGCTATGCGAATGACACCGGAGTCTCTTCAGACAAAGGGACAGTTTCCCTGTATCATTCACTGGAATATGAACCATTTTGTAGTACTGGATGGATTCAGGGGCAAGTGTGCCTATCTTAACGACCCTGCCAGAGGTACTGTTAAAGTTACGATGGAGGAATTTGACAGTTCCTTTACCGGTATCGTTCTTATTCCAACTCCAATGGAAGATTTTAGTCCAGAAGGCAAGCGAAGGAGCACCATTGACTTTGCCAGAAAACGACTGATCGGAGCGAGTGCTGCGGTCGTATTTGTTATGCTTGCAACAGTCATATCCTACCTGTTTGGAATCGTAAATTCGGTCACTTCCAGAATATTCCTTGACAGACTTCTGACCGGAGAAAACCCGGATTGGATGTCTCCTTTTCTATATATATTGATCGCACTGGCAGTGATTCAGGTGACGGTAGCATGGATACAGGCTGTTTACTCGCTTAAGATAAATGGGAAAATGTCCGTAATCGGAAGCACAGGCTATATGTGGAAGGTGCTGCACCTGCCTATGGAATTCTTCTCACAGCGTATGGCGGGCGATATTCAGTCGCGCCTTGCGCTTAACAGTACCATCGCCGGTACACTTGTAGATACCTTTGCACCGCTGGTACTTAATTCCGTGATGATGGTGTTCTACCTGGTGCTGATGTTGAGACAAAGTCCGATGCTGACACTGATAGGGATTTCGACACTGATCCTTAACGCGGTTTTGTCAAAGGTGATTTCGGACAAACGCATGAATATAGCACGAGTTCAAATGCGGGATGCCGGTTTGCTGGAGGGGGCTACTGTTACCGGTATTGAGATGATCGAGACGATAAAGGCAAGCGGCGCAGAAAATGGCTTTTTTCAGAAATGGGCGGGTCATCAGGCTGCGGTAAATACACAGACCGTTGAGGCTTCAAAGACACAGCAAAGCATCGGAATTATACCTGCTTTTCTCGGCACACTGGCAAATTATATCGTCCTCATTCTTGGTGTCTGGCTTACTATGCAGGGAAAATTTACTTTAGGCGCAGTTATGATGTTTCAGGGCTTCTTAAGCTCCTTCATGGAGCCTGCTATGACACTGGTGAACGCCGGACAGACGATACAGGAAATGCGTACACAGATGGAACGCGTGGAAGATGTAATGGAGTATCCCGATGATGTGAGCATTACATCAGATGTATCGGATGAAGAGGACTTAAATAAATTAAGTGGAAACATAGAACTAAAGAATATCACATTTGGATATTCCAGACTTGCCGAACCTCTTATCAAAGACTTTTCGCTTACCATGAAGACCGGAGACAGGATCGCTCTTGTAGGAGCTTCCGGGTGTGGCAAATCCACGATTTCAAAGCTTATATCGGGCATGTATCAGCCTTGGAGCGGGGAGATTCTCTTTGACGGCAAACAAAGAAGCGCTTATCCGCGCGACGTGGTAGTGGCGTCTATTGCAGTGGTCGATCAGGATATTATCCTTTTCGAAGATAGCATTGAAAACAATATCAAGATGTGGGATGACACCATATTGGACTTTGAGGTGATTCTCGCGGCGAGGGATGCCCAGATCCATGATGACATCGTTCAGATGCCCGGAGGCTATAAGCATAAGCTGATCTCCGGCGGAAGAAACCTGTCAGGCGGACAGCGTCAGAGATTGGAGATTGCAAGGGTTCTTGCACAGGATCCGACCATAATCATACTGGATGAAGCAACAAGCGCTCTTGATGCAAAGACAGAATTTGAAGTTGTGAATGCGATTAAGGAACGGGGAATCACATGTATAGTAATCGCTCACAGGCTTTCTACCGTACGTGATTGCGATGAAATCATTGTGCTTGATAATGGCAAGGTTGTTGAACGAGGCAGACACGAAGACCTGATGCGTGCGGGCGGAGCCTATTCGGAACTGGTAGCAAGCGAGTAAAGGAGGGGCATATGGGTTGGTTTGATAATCAAATAAGAGACAGACGCAACGCTGATCAGCAACTCCTGGAGGATTCCTTTATCCGTATCGCAGGCGTGGTCATGGGCGAAAAAAGCGCAGAGAGGATCGGTGATGAACGCATCATCACCAAGAATTCTATAGATGAGATACTGAAATATTATCACTATAAGACGACAGAACTGCCCGGGAGTATCAAGAATCCGGATGAACAGCTGGATTATCTTCTCAGACCGCACGGTATTATGAGAAGAACCGTAGAACTTAAGACAGGCTGGTACAGGGATTCTTACGGTCCGATACTTGCGTTTAAAAAAGAAAGTGGGACACCCGTGGCATTGCTGCCCGGAAAAATTAACGGGTATTACTTTAAGGATGCCTCTACCGGCAAAAACGTTCGTTTAAGCAGTAAAACGGAACAGCTTTTTGATACAGAGGCCATATGCTTTTACCGCCCGCTTCCGCAACGTAAGCTTGGTATTCCAGATCTGCTGCTTTATATGAAGCGGTGCGTGACAACAAGCGATATATTGATGATCGTATTTGCATCAATAGCTGTTTCCGGGATTGGGATTCTGATACCCAGGCTTACCAAAGCATTGACGGGACCGGTTCTTGCAAGCGGAAAGGCAAATGCACTTATCGGGCTTGCAATCTGCATAATCTGCGTATCCTTATCCTCACAGATATTATCATCTGTGAGCGGCATGGTGAGCAGCAGATTGGAATCAAAAACTTCCCTGGGTGTCCAGGCTTCTATGATGATGCGTCTGATGTCTCTTCCGGTGAGCTTCTTCAGAAAGTACAGCCCCGGGGAGTTGAAGAGCCGTTCAATGTCTGTCAACCAGCTATGCTCCATGTTGCTGGGAATTGTAATGACAACGGGGCTTACAAGCCTTACGTCACTGCTTTATGTCACACAGATCTTCCGGTTTGCACCAAAGCTTGTTGTCCCTTCGCTTACAATCGTTCTGATAACTGTAGGTTTTTCTGTGATGACGACTTTTATTCAAATCGGAATCAACAGGCGGGTCATGGAACATACAGCAAAGGAATCCGGGATGAGCTATTCTATGATCTCGGGAATACAGAAGATCAAGTTGTCCGGCTCTGAAAAACGTATCTTTGCGAAATGGCTTGGAGTATATGCGGATGGGGCGGAACTGACTTACAATACCCCTATGTTTATTCGGGCAAACTCTGCTATAAGTATGGGAATATCACTCATATCAACCATTGTTCTTTATTACCTTGCATTAAACAGTGGGCTGACGCCGTCCTCATATTTTGCATTTACGGCAGCTTATGGTTCTCTTATGGGAGCTTTTACAGCCTTGTCGGGTACTGCCATGACCGGTGCACAGATAAGACCGATATTGGAGATGGCGGAGCCCTTCTTAAAAACGGAGCCGGAAACACAGGAGAAAAAGGAAATCATTACGGATTTAAGCGGCAGTTTGGAAATGAACCATGTGAGCTTCCGCTATAACGAGGATTCACAGTATATCATAAACGACCTCTCTCTTAAGATAAAAGCCGGCGAATATGTAGCCATAGTAGGCAGGACAGGATGTGGGAAATCCACACTCATGAGGCTTCTGCTCGGCTTCGAGAAACCGGAAAAGGGAGCTATTTATTATGATAGCAAGGATATAGAGGGAATAGATCTCGGCTCTCTGCGTCGTAAGATTGGAACTGTTATGCAGAGCAGCGGTCTGTTCCAGGGGGATATTTACTCCAACATCGTCCTCACTGCACCAAGTCTGTCAGTAGACGAGGCCTGGGATGCGGCGGAAAAGGCGGGAATCGCCGATGACATACGCGCCATGCCCATGGGTATGTATACCATGGTTTCCGAGGGTGGAGGCGGCATCTCCGGCGGGCAGAAGCAGCGGCTGATGATCGCACGAGCCATTGCGCCGAAGCCCAAGCTCCTTTTCTTTGACGAAGCAACGAGTGCGCTTGATAACAAGACACAGAAACAGGTCTCTGAATCGCTGGATGCCATGGGCTGCACCCGGGTGGTGATTGCCCACAGGCTTTCCACCATCCGTCACTGTGACCGCATTCTTGTGCTTGATGGAGGAACGATTGTGGAGGACGGCAGCTACGATGCGCTGATCGAAAAAGGCGGTTTTTTTGCCGATCTTGTGGCACGTCAGCGTTTGGATGTGGAGGCCTGAAAATGACAGAATTGTTCAAAGCGGATTTTGCGGAGGTGTTTGAAGCGTATTACGACCGCATATACAAATGTAATGGAGTTAAAAGACCGTGAGGTGGCTATGCTTTACGGCATAGAACCCAAGGCAGTGAACAAACGCTACCAGCGGCTTTTGAAACGCTGCCGGCAGATTTTGGACGGCGGGGAAGAAAAAACTTAAAGATAATTCAAATCTGCTGTCTCCAAATGAAGGGCTGGCTTGTATATAGGATAGAGCGGTCATGAGACCGAGCTAAATAAACAATTATGAAAAGGAGAGCAAAACCATGAGCGAAGAGATAAAAAAGGAAGTACAGGACGCGGAGCTGAGTTTGGAGGATTTGACGAAAATTGCCGGAGGAACAAATTCGAACAATGTGGACTGGGGAGACCCTTCCAAGCTGCCGTACACTTGCCCCCTCTGCAATGCAACACTCACTACACGAGAAGAAGTTGTAGGTCATCTTACGGCTCATGTATCGGATGTGTTACAAAAAACGCATCCATCGTGGTAGGCAGCAGATTTAGAAGGAGCAAAATAATCAGAAAAGGAGAACAAAACCTTGAACGAGAACCTGAAGAAATTTCTGGAAGAGGCAAGCAAAAACGAGGAGCTGAAAGCCAGGCTCGCCGCACTGACCGATAAGGAAACCACCGTGGAAAAGGCCATCGAACTGGCCAAGGAGTACGGCTTTACTCTGACCGCCGAGGATTTTCAGCCCGCCGATGACGCAGAGCTGTCTCTCGATGAGCTGGATAGTGTTGCTGGCGGCGGATTATTCGACATTTTGAAAGAGATTGGGAAAGAATCCTGGAAGGATGAAAAACCATGAGTGAAGAGATCAAAAAGGAAGCACAGGACGCGGAACTGAAACCGGAGGAGATGGACAAGATTGCTGGTGGCAACTTCAGCAATCCGTGTGCAGTATGCGGTAAACGACCTGCAATCTGCAATGTTCTGCGGGAAATTGATGGGGTATCTGTGTCGCAGGGGTTGTGCTTTCTCTGTGCAAAGGAACTAAAATTGCCGTTAAATTGATTTTAATATTCCGAAAAGGAGAACAAAACCATGAGCGAAGAAATCTAAAAAGAGGCACAGGATACGGAACTGAACCCGAATGAGCTGAAACAAGTTTCCGGGGGCTGGACCGACCCTTTTAAACGCGAAGAAAGATTTGTTTTTTTCAGAAGAAGAAATGAAAAAAATGAAAAATGGCATTTGCCCAATATGCAACCAAAAAATCGGTTCTGGAACAGATATCATGAAAGTTTGGGAGCATGCGAAGAACTGCAAAGGGTGATGCTTGAAAAATGCACCCCTGTCTCCAAGCGGCGGGCTGCCTTGTATATAGGATAGAGCGGTCGTGAGACCGATCTAAATATTTTTTTGAAAAGGAGAACAATACCATGAGTGAAGAAATCAAAAAGGACAATGAACTGAATCCTGAGGTGTTGGAAAATGTTACCGGTGGGGGTATGTTTACACCGAATGATAACGGAACAATAGTCACTGAGAAAATCACAGATGATCCGGGCAAGAAAATAGTATGTCCGAAGTGCGGATCTTCGAATTTAAGCTACAAAGGCGGTACCACTTTCAAATGTTATATCTGCAGTACTGAATTCACCGTCTGAGTAACAGAACTTGCGAGTTAAAAGTTTAGCACCCGCTGATGCCATGATTATAAACAATTATGAAAAGGAGAACAACACCATGAGCAAAGAGATCAAAAAGGAAGTACAGGATGCAGAGCTGAACCCGGAAAAGCTGGACAAGGTCGCGGGAGGATTTATTATTGATCAAAATAAAATATACACATGTCCAAAATGTGGAGGACAGTTTAAGGGCATGGATTATTATGTTCATTCGCAAGGTTGCGGAGCTGAACCCGGAGGATGGGGAGAAGGTCAGCGGCGGAAAAATTAGCACCACTCCAAAATGCCCGAACTGTGGTGAATATTTGGACTGGAATGGCGGATTCGGTACGTATATTTGCCCCAAATGCGGCTATCACAAGCCGAAAATTGATGGGTACGGTCCATTTGGACAATAATTTTGGCAATCCTGCGCCAAAAGAAGGGGATAGTTCATGAGAAAACCACCTGACCGAGACGTTGAAGCGCTGCTGCGCGACGCCAACTTTGCCAACCCCGCACACAAGGAGGCTTTGCGCAAACGGCTTTTCGGAGAAGGCACTGAATTGGAATTGGACGATCTTGCTATGGTGGTAGGTGGCCTGAACGAACCATTAATTTCCCTGGAAGATTGGTCGGATAAGGATACGAGCCATGAATAAAACAAGTGTATTGGGATGTCTTGCAGAGGAGTATCCACAGCTATATCTGAACCCTTTGTGCTCATCGGCACACTGATGGTAGCAGCAGATTTAGAAGAAGCATTATAATCAGAAAAGGAGAAAAACATGAACGAAAAAATCAAAAACGAAGAGCCGGACGTGGCGTTGGAACTGGACAAGCTGAATCAGGTCAGCGGAGGGGCGGGCCTGTTAGAGCAGCTTGTTACCCGTATCAAAGCCGATGGTCACGCCAAGGAACTCAGAGATTTACTCAAAACCCAGGGGAAACCAGCTGCATGCGCGAAATGCTGTGAATACTATCCGGAGCTCTGTGGACTTGCTGGGGCTGCCGTCACGATGCTATAACAGGCCGGGAAGGCTGTTTTGACGAAAGAAGCAGGCCATGAATAGAATTTGCGAAAATCTGGTCACAGGGCTAAGACTCGCGCTTGCCGGGGATGGCGATCTGTACGTCTATAAGGAAAAGCAGTGGCAAGCGCTTGGCTTCAACGAGCGCTTTGCCGGGGAATTTCCGCCCTGCACCTTTCAGGATACTCTTTACGCCCGGGATGTTTTTTACGCCGCCGGTACGACGGACGACGGACAGGCCGTACTCTATTTCTCTCTGACGGGAGAGCTCTGGTCACCCGTGAATCTGACAGAGCAGCACTATTGGGAGGAGAAGGGCCGGCTGCCGATGGGCGGCGCAGTGAAGCTCTTTTTCGAGCCCTGTATGGATCAGATCCTGCTGGTCAGCGTTGGCGGAGACGTGGCGATCCTTCCGGAGTGTCCGAAGTGCGTGAAGATTCTTCATCTGACAGACCGCACGGTGACGGACGCGGCCTATGAGGATCACCGTATGACCTTTACCTATAACAACGGGGAAACGGAGACTTTCTCACTGTCCACCGCGGACCGGATCCGGGTATCGCTGAGCTTTGTGAAGGAGGCTCTGGCGGCCGGCGGAGAGCTGATCGACGTCCGCCCGCAGCACCGGCGGCTCGCCGAGGGACCGATCCCCTGCACCGCCGCCGTCGATCCCGAGGAGCTGGACGATTACCTCAAGAACAAAGACCCGGATACGAGACTGTTTTTCATCTGCAGCTTCGGGACCGTCGCCGACCAGGCGACCTGGCATGCCTATCGCCTGGGCTTTCGGAATGCCCGGTCCATCGGGGGCTGGCACAAAGGGATGCATATCGACTGATTCTGATCCATTGCGAAGCGTGTTTCGCAATTGCCTTAACGAATATTTGGCATAGAACAGACAAACGTCTGTTTTATAATATTTAAAAAGGAGAACGAAACCATGAACGAAAACCTGAAAAAATTTCTGGAGGAAGCCAGCAAGAACGAGGAACTGAAAGCCAAGCTCGCCGCACTGACCGACAAGGACACGGCTGTGGCGAAGGCCGTTGAACTGGCCAAGGAGTACGGCTTTGCCCTGACCGCCGAGGATTTTCAGCCCGCCGATGGCGCGGAGCTGTCTCTCGACGAACTGGATAGTGTTGCGGGCGGCGCGTGGTGCTTTATGATAGGTGGCGGCTCACGTTGCCATTGCATCACAAACGGTGCCGCTAGAGATGAACAAGATACAACACAGATACTATTTTGTGAGAAGTGCCAGAGCTATTTTGCTTTTAAAAAGAAAGGCGATCTATGCCCCGACTGTGGCACGATTCTCATTGAAAAGTAGCCCAAAATAGATCGTACTGATACTATTTGAAAAGGAGAACGAAACTATGAACGAAAACCTGAAGAAATTTCTGGAAGAGGCAAGCAAGAACGAGGAGCTGAAAGCCAAGCTCGCCGCGCTGACCGACAAGGAGACGGCCGTGGAAAAGGCCATCGAATTGGCCAAGGAGTATGGCTTTACCCTGACCGCTGAGGATTTTCAGCCCGCCGATGGCGCGGAGCTGTCTCTCGACGAACTGGATAGTGTTGCTGGAGGGAGCGTTTGCTTATTGTTTGGTGGCGACCATAATAAATGCGCCCATGTGGGCATGAGCGATGGCCCAACCATATTGTGAGAAGTGCCAAGAATTTGTATGGGATGGCACAGTAGGGCCCCCACAGTTGCGGCACTATTCTCGTTGAAAAAACGACTATACTCTGAGTTGCTTTTTGCGAGAAGAATATAGGATAGAGCGGTCATGAGATCGAGCTAAATAAACAAATCTGAAAGGAGAACAAAACCATGAACGAAAACCTGAAGAAATTTCTAGAAGAGGCAAGCAAGAACGAGGAGCTGAAAGCCAAACTTTCCGCACTGACCGACAAGGAGACGGCCGTGGAAAAGGCCATCGAACTGGCCAAGGAGTATGGCTTTACCCTGACCGCCGAGGATTTTCAGCCCGCCGATGGCGAGGCGCTGTCTCTCGACGATCTGAATGCGGTCGCGGGAGGCGGTTGTATTGGTTTCGCTACAAATGACAATTCTAACTGCTTCTGTGTCATGTTCGGAAACGGGTAATGTTTTTAGCCATGGCATAGTGAAAAGAAAAGCCCCTATAAAGTACGCATAGTTCACATAGGGCGACGCGGTAGAGCATCCTTGCCCTGTTTGTGGCACTATTCTCGTTGAAAAAGAGTCTATTTTCTGAGTTGCTTTTTGCGAGAAGATTGGGGTGGATGGGTAAGTATATACTACCGTTTGAAAGATAGATATATCTACAAATCATTCATCAAACAGGCACGTCACCCTTTGAAGTGCCGTGCCTGCATAAAAAAATCGAGAGGAGGGGATACTATGTATTATCGTATAAAAGACAAATACAAACTGCGGGGATGGGAACTGCTGCCCTACGCTCTGGTGGACAGTGAAACGCATCGGACACACTTCGTGCAAAAAGCAGAGTTTGACGCCCTTTCCCTCTGCGACGGAACGATAGACTTTGCCCTCCCCCTGATTTCGCAGAGTGTGCGGGAAAGTGCTGAAAAACTGTCTGAGAAGGGATATATCGAACAATGTTCACCCGGAACAGAGATTTTGGATGAGCAGAAATATAAGCGTTATCCTAACCGCTTTATGAAACATGCCCATTGGTCCATCACCGGAAAATGCAACTGCAAATGCAAGCATTGTTTTCTGTCTGCTGCCGACGGGCGTTATGGTGAGCTAAGCCACGATGACGCCATGAAGATAGTCGATGAGTTTGGAGCGTGTGGTGTGCTGTCTTGTTCCATCACCGGAGGTGAGCCTTTCGTGCGCTCCGACTTCTGGGAGATTGTTGATGGACTGACAGAGCGGGGCATATACATTAGCCAGATATACTCCAATGGTTTACTTGTAAATGAAAGGCTTTTAGATAAGTTTGAAGATCGCGGACTGCATCCGGAGTTCAATATGAGCTTTGATGGTGTAGGATATCATGATTGGCTCCGTGGCATAGATGGGGCAGAAAAAGCCGTGCGTCATGCCTTTGAAATCTGCCGGGACAGGGGTTTTCCAACCGGGGCTGAGATGTGTCTGTGGAGGGAAAATGCTCATACCCTGCGTGATAGTGTAAACTATTTGGCTTCTGTAGGCTGCCGGAGCCTTAAGACCAATCCTGTGGCAGACACAGGTGCATGGCAGGAGGGTGGCTATGCAAAGAAACATGGCCTGAGCTCAGATGAGACGAATGCCATATATCTTGACTACATAGAGGATTTCTATCAGGACCTGCCGGAGATTTCACTGCATCTGGGAGGCTTCTTTGCTGCGGATGGGCGGCAGCCGGATACATACAGTCTACCCGCCATCCATGTGGCAAAGGATCCGGAGAATACCTGCATGTGTGCTCACGCAAGAAATTCTTTGTATATTTCAGCGGAGGGACGTGCGCTTACCTGTATGCCCATCTCAAACAACGACGAGTTTCAGGCGGAGTATCCGCTGATCCAAAAGCTAGGGCTTCGGCAGTGCCTGACGGAATCGAAGTACATGGAGCTTATAAATACTCGTTCCGCTGCCGTGCTTGCTCATAACGAAAAGTGCGTTGACTGCGCCTATCGCAGACTCTGTCTCGGCGGCTGCCGGGCGGCGGGTCTCCAGTGCCATCCAGGCGACATCCTCGCCCCGGACGAATCCACCTGCAGGCTCTTCCGTGACGGCTGGCTGCAGCAAATTACGGAAAAGGTAAGCAGACTGCGTCCTTCGGCGGAGTGTGCGGAGCAAAAGCGTCTGCGTGAGCTTGGCCGTGAAGACGAGATCAGGCGCTGATGAGGGCGGCCTAAAAGAGGTGTTTTATCGCGTCTTTGATGGATGCATTGACAGAGGAAGAAGCAGAGATAATTATTTTCGTGCGCATAAAGACGGAGATGCGGTAAGACGAAAGGGAATGGGATAATGCTAGATTTTAAGCCCGTATGTTTGGATGACTTGAATAAAATATATGAGTATACGTCAAGATATGGAGAGGGTTCCTGCCAGCATTCTCCTGTAAGTATGTATTCTCTTTTTGAGAAATATGGCGATATGTTCTGTATAAGAGAAAATTTTCTGTATGTATTAAGAAAAAACTTATGCGATGATGTGTACAGAGTATACATGGCTCCTTTCGGGGAAATGGGTATGCCGGAAATGAATGCGATACGTGATTCTGTTTTAGATAGTAATGTATACATAAAAGCTTATAATGTGATTTTGGAGGATGCGCATTCATATGGAAAGAAGGCCTTGTTTATGACTCTGACAAGAAAGCATAAGGCTTTTCTTGAAGATAAGTTCTGTGGATGCTTTGATTTCACACAGGACAGGGACTTTTCTGAATATATCTACAATGTAAATACTATGTTGGAGTTTCCCGGAAAAAAACATGCAAGGAGACGTACTGAGATAAGATCGTTTTGGAGAAATTTTGGAGAGAGAACAGTTGTGCGCAGAATGGCTGTGGAGGACATAGATGAGGTTAAGGCTTTTTCTTTAAAATGGTATGAAGAAAATTGTGAATCGCATGATGCACAGGCACTTCAAAGAGAACTTACCTGCATATATAGACAGTTGGAGAATTTTACTGGAATGAAGCTGTCTGGAACTGTAATTACAATAGATGGGGAAATAAAAGCGTTTTGCTATGGGGTAGGATTGAATGACTCATATTATGATGTGTTGATAGAAAAAGGAACCAGAGAATATCCGGGAATATATAGGGTGCTTAGACAAGAGTCCACAAAATTAAATGCAAGAGGGTATAGATATATTAACTTTGAAGAAGATGTAGGGGTGCCGGGACTTAGAAAAATAAAGGAATCATACGGTCCGGAGTTTATGATAGATAAATATATTGTAAGGGAAAAATGAGTATCGTGTGAACAAGGCGTAAGAGACTAAGAATGTGTTCGAATTTTTTTGTGTTAATTTTGAGGAAGTGAACTTATGAAGAAAAATGTTAAGGGCTTATCCATTATGGGCCTTATTTTCATTACCTTTTTGGCCGCAATTCAGTACGTATTTTTATCAAACGTACCTGAAAGTGTCTCATCATTTTCTTTTGTGTTCATCACAAATCTGATTGGTATTGTGGTGCTTCTGGTGACACGTTTCAGGGCTGTTTTTGCAGCTAAAAAGAAGACCTTCTTAAGGGGAGCTTTCCTGGCAGCACTGCTTACAGGATTTAATTTCTTCGTGCTTTTAGGTTCGCAAGGTATGGATTCTGTCGTGGTATCCAGTGTTGTCAGCCTCTATTTTGTATTTGTTACGCCTATTTTGGTTGTACTTAAAAGAAAAGTCAATTTTCTCTCCGGTATAGCTTCAGCGCTTGCGGTTATAGCCTTACTTCTTATGTTTGGCGGAGATGTAGAAGCACTTATATCATCGGGCAAGGTAACTTATCTTATCATAGCAGACGTGTTTTTTGCAGCATATGTGGTCGGAGTATCCGTACTTGGGGAGGGAGAGGACAGTGCTCCGCTTACTTTCTCCCAGATGCTGTTTTCGGCTTTGTTTTCGTTTGTGGGCTGGGTATTGGAGTCTTTTGTCGGGAGGGCTGCCTTTAGCATTCCTATGAATACGGGATTTTGGATTAGTGCCCTTTTTATCGGTATCTTTATCAGAGCGTTGTATGGACTCGTGCAGGTAGCCGCTCAGAAGCATGTATCTGCCATGAGTGCGTCCCTTATTTTTTCGACAGAGATTATTATCACTATGTTGATGGATCCTCTCATGTGCCGTATCCTTGGAACCACTCATACCCCTGTTACTTTCTTTCAAGTCGTAGGAGCTCTGCTCCTGATATTAGCCACTCTGGTTGTGGATGATACTATCATAGAGAAAATCGGATACGAGGGGATTGAAGAACATTCCATTACAAAGAAGATAGTTACGAATACTATAGTTTTTTCTTTGATGACATTAGTGATATCAACGGTGATAGGATTTCTTGCCATATATATGATAAGGGATTCTGCGGTAGAGGGTTCCGAAAATCTTGGGGAAAAGGCTTCACAGATAAGTTCCGGTGCCATGATAGATGAGTTGGAAGATAGCATTACCATGCAGGTCAGGGACAAGGCGAGCCTGGCTCAGGATAAGTTGGAGGGCTACGCCAGGTCTATGAGCCTTACAGCTGAGTATGCAGCCTATCTCTATAGAAGACCGTATGACTACCCGGACAGGAATGTAGAATATGCAAGTGAGGAGAATGCGGGTAAATGGACAATGCAGCTGTTGCTTGAAAATGAAAGCCTCGATTATGAAAAAATGCTGCCAGAAATCATGCTTCTTGGCAATATGGAGGATGTATTTTCACCAATAGTGGACAGTTATGAGAACATAACAACCATCTATATCGGAACCGAGGACGGTATAATGGTAAGCTATGACAAGGACTCGCAGCTGGCCGCGGGAGAAGAGAACAGATACTATGAATACAAGGACGCAGGGTGGTATAAGTTGGGAAAGGAAACGAAAGAATGCACGTTTACTGATACGTATTGGGATAGATATGGCAGAGGACTTACCATCACCTGCGTATGTCCCGTCTATAATGACAAGGGGCGCTTCCTTGGGTGTGCAGCAATGGACATCCTGATGAATGATCTTAACAATGCCATGGTTAGTGATGGTATAGTGGATCCGATGGTAGCAACGATGTTAGATAAGGATGGAGGGATTATTGCAAGCGGAGATATAGACCCCAAATCGGAAGAGGTAATAAACATATTTGATGATAATTATAACGGATACCTTAAGAGTATTGGCAGGAGCATACTTGATAGTGATTCCGGCGTAGTACAAACGGGAGAAGGTGATGATGCCGTATATGTAGCCTATGCCAAGATTGAGCTTACAGGATGGAGGCTTTGCATTAAGAGTCCTGTTGCCACGGTTTTGAAACCTGCAAACATGATAAGGGAGAGCATCAACACAAATACTGATCAGGTGGTAGCTGCGGTGACACAAGGGGTGCTCGATGCTATACAAAGGAGTCTGTTACTGGTTGCAATGATACTTGTTATAGTGACTCTTACTACCGGTAGGATATCAAGTAAGATTACTAATCCAATAAAGCGGTTGGAGAAGGATGTACTTGATATCAGTGCGGGAGATATAGAAAAACGTACGAACGTGGATACAGACGATGAAATAGGAAGTCTGGCGAGGTCTTTCAATCATATGACGGACTCTCTGCAGAAATATATTGCGGATCTTAGGGATGTTACTGCCAGAGAGGAGAGAATAGCCAGTGAACTTGCCGTGGCAACGAATATTCAAGCCAGTATGCTTCCTATGGATTTTGATAAATTTTCTGCCCGTGATGGGTTTATGATATATGCCACCATGACGCCAGCAAAGGAAGTGGGAGGGGACTTCTATGACTTCTTCCTTGTAGATGACGACCACCTGTGCATGGTGATGGCGGACGTATCGGGCAAGGGAGTGCCCGCGGCATTATTTATGATGGCCTCGAAGATAATTCTTGCTAATAATGCCATGCAGGGAAAATCTCCGGCAAAGATATTGGAGGATGCGAATGTCGCCATATGCGCTAATAACAAGGAGGAAATGTTCGTTACAGTATGGCTTGGGATACTTGAGATCTCAACCGGAAAGATTACGGCGGCAAACGCCGGACATGAATATCCTGCTATCCGTTATGCTGACGGAAGATTTGAATTGTATAAGGATAAGCACGGTTTTGTCATAGGTGGGATGGACGGAGTGAAGTATAAGGAATATGAATTACAGTTATCTCCTGGAGCCCAGCTTTTTGTCTATACTGACGGTGTGGCAGAAGCGACAAATGCAGAAAATGAACTGTTTGGCACAGGCAGGATGATAGAGGCGCTAAATATTAATCCGGGAGTAAAGCCAAAAGAGGTACTCAGTAATGTAAGAAGTGCGGTAGATGGATTCGTAAAGGAAGTGGAACAGTTTGACGACCTGACGATGCTTTGTATGGAATATATCGGACCTGCGAAGGAAAAGGAGGATTCTGCGGATGGCGAATGAAATAGAGATCAAGGCTCTTACGGAAAACCTGCAGGAATTGATTTCCTTTGTGGATGGTCATCTTGAAGATATGGGAGCGTCTATGAAGGCGCAGATGCAGATAGACATAGCGGTGGAGGAGCTTTTCGTAAATATCGCGCATTATGCCTATGCCCCGGATGTCGGAGAGGCGGTGATCAGTGTGACAAAGGATAAGGAGAAAAATCAGATTTCTATCACATTTGCTGACAGCGGAAAGCCCTACAATCCCCTTGAAAAACCTGATCCGGATGTGACACTTTCAGCGGAGGAGAGAAGTATCGGAGGACTTGGAATCTTTATGGTCAAAAAGAGCATGGATGATATGCGCTACGAGTATAAGGACGGGCAGAATATCCTGACCATCACGAAGAGACTGTGAAAATATAGGAGAATGAAATGGTTTTATATATAAATGCGTGTGTAAGAAGCGAGTCTAGAACAGACAGGATTGCAAGAGCAATCCTTGAGGAAATAACAGATAAATATGGCGAGATAAGGCTTTCGGAGATACATTTGCACCCGTTATCAGAGGAAGAGTTGAATAAACGCACAGCGTATATCGAAAAGGGCGAATACAGTAATCCTATGTTTGATCCGGCAAAGCAGTTTGCCGATGCGGAAATCATAGTGATCGCGGCACCCTATTGGGATATGTCCTTTCCGGCATCACTGAAGGTTTATCTGGAAAATATCTATGTGACCGGAATCGTGTCAGAGTACGGCCCGGACGGGAAACCTCATGGGCTGTGTAAAGCAAAAAAGCTTTATTATGTCACTACAGCCGGAGGTCATTTTGTTCCAAACTTCAGCTACGATTATATCAAAAAACTTGCGAATGAGTGTTTTGGAATAAGAGAGACAGCGCTTATCAAGGCAGAAATGCTTGATGTTGTCGGATTTGACGCAGAGGAGATTGTGGAGAAGACTATAAACGAGGATATTGGACATTTGTTGGACGGCAAGTGATAAACTGTACAATCTTTTATTTAAAAGTCCTCTTTTTATCCTTCAGTTCTTGTTGCCGATATAAATATTTCCCTTATATTTTCCCTTATCAGTTTCGAAAAACGATATAACATGATATAATCTCTAATGTTATCATTCGGAAAGTTGACATCATTAAATTTCGCTAAATATAAGGCTTTCCGATAAATCTGATAACAAAATATAAGTCTTGATAAAGTCTTATAAAAAATGAGATTTTGAATCGGAATTATACGTGCTAAGGCACAAATCGGAGTTTATCGGTGGAGAGAATGGAGGCTTTTGTAAATAGATGATAAAACTTGAAACAGAACGATTATGCCTGCGTGACTATGTAGAAGCGGACTTTGAGGCATATTATAAATTAAAAACAGATGATCGGACGATGTACTATATGCAGGACATCAAGCTGGATGATCGCGAAACGGCTCGAGTCGAGTTTGAGGATTTGCTTTCTGACATGAAAAATATCCATCGTAAGTATTATTTTTTTCATATGGAATTAAAAGACACTCACGAACAGGTTGGAAGCATAGGGTATACAGTAGTAGATGATACACCTGTAGGGAAAATAGTTCATCTTGGATACTTCACTTATCCTAAATTCTGGGGGAATGGATATACCTCTGAGGCTCTTAGTAAGGTTTTGGAATTTGCATTTACAAAGGACAGTGTGTACAGAGTTACAACAGGTTGTCTTAAAGAAAATTTCGGCTCTGAAAGAGTTATGCAGAAGAACAGAATGATAAAAGAAGCAGAACATGTTGATTATGAATGGCATGATGGTCATATGAAAACGCGTTTGGAATACAGACTTCTGAAAAATGAATGGGAACAGTTTGGTTAGCATGTCAGCAGAGATAAATCGGTGTTTGAAGAATCATTTAGCTACAATAGGAGGGACATAAAATGGGAAAAAGAATCATATTGGAAACAGACAGATTGTTACTTAGGGAAATGAATATGGATGATTTTGATGCTTTATACAAAGTTCTCTTAGATAGTGATATCATGCAGCATTATCCATATACTTTTGACGAGAAAAGAGTCAGCGATTGGATTGAAAGAAATATGAACCGATATCGTGAGAACGGATTTGGGCTTTGGGCTGTATGTTTGAAAGATACTGGAGAGATGATTGGTGACTGTGGATTGACACTTCAGAATATTGAGGGTGAGATGCTCCCTGAGATCGGTTATCACATTCGCGCAGATCATCAGCGTAAAGGCTATGCTAAGGAGGCAGCAGCTGCTGTACGAGACTGGGCATTTGCTAACACGGATTATCCTGCACTCTATTCATATTGCAAATATACAAATGTCGGTTCTTATAAGACTGCAGAATCTATAGGGATGCATTTTGAGAAGGAATACCCGGATCCGGAAAACAAGATTACTCATGTATCTGTAATCTTTCGTGGAGAGGCTACTGTCGTATAAATTCGGATTTGTAGAGACAAATTATATTGCAGTTTTATTGACTATGGGGGGATTACTATGGAGATGGATAAAGATTTTAGAGGAAATGCATATATAGTAAAAAAAGAAGTATTACTGAATTATAGCGGCGGGTTTGCTGACTTGGCAAATGAGATTCCCAATACGATTGAAACAAGATTTGCGTCTGCATCCATGAGCAAGACTTTTGTAGCTGTGGGCATCTTGCAATTGATCGAAGCAGAAAAGCTGGAATTTGAAGATACGATCGGAGCAATTTTGGATTTTGATCTGAAACACATCGATCCCTATGTTACAGTAAGACAACTTTTGAATCACACTTCCGGTGTTCCGGATTATTTTGATGAATCGGTTATGGATGATTATGAGGCGTTGTGGACTGATTATCCTAATTACAGGATTAGGCATAACCGGGATATGCTTCCGCTGTTTATAGACAAGCCAATGATGTACAACAGGGGAGAGAGGTTTCAATACAACAATTCCGGGTATGTATTGCTTGCCATGATTATTGAGGCGATAACAGGCATGGACTTCGATGTATATCTTAAACAAAATGTTTTTGACAGATGCGACATGTTTTCTACAGGATATTTTTCTTTTGACAAACTTCCTGCAAAATGTGCTAACAGTTATATCTATTGTCCTGAAACAGAGGATTACCGTACAAATGTATACTCTGTTGGCGCAAAGGGAACCGGTGACGGAGGTGCATTTGTTACAGTAGGAGATATTGTGAAGCTTTGGAATGGACTTATCGGGTATAAACTCCTTTCCAAGGATATGGTAATGCAAATGTTTTCCAAGCAGAGCGGTGACGGGAAAGACCCTGAAGAAGGATATTATGGCTTTGGATTATGGATCATCGATAATCCTAAGGGCCAGGATTATGTGTATATGCAAGGATGCGATGAAGGAGTAAGCGCCATCTCCGAATATAATCCCAATAATGGAATGATAACGGTTATGCTCAGCAACTATGGCGATAATGTATGGGCGAGGATGAGAAAAATACGAGAGGAAATGTATTAGCATTGATAAGTTCTATCGGAAGTTAATTGCACATATTCAAATTTGTTGAGAAATTCAATTTCAGTTTAATGGAGGTCGGAAATTAAATGAATAATACATATATAATTAGAGAGGCTGTTCCGGATGATGCAGAGAATATGATTTCATATCTGAATCAAGTGGGTGGAGAATCTGATTACTTATTATATGGAGAAAATGAATTTAACGTTCCGATTGAAGGCGTAAAACGAAAACTGGCTATGAGTAAGGACTCTCAGAACAGTATTGTTTTGATAGCTCTTGAAAAAGAAAAGATTATTGCAAGAGCAGAAATAGATGGATATTATCCGGCAAGAATCCGTCATAGGGCTAAATTCTCAATCTCAGTAAGAAAGGAGTACTGGAATCAGGGAATAGGAACAGATATGTTAAATAGAATCTTCGAGCAGGCAAAAAAGATGAATATCCGGATTATAGAACTGGAAGTTATTACTGATAATGCAAGGGGGATTAATCTGTACCATAAAATGGGATTTACAGACATAGGAATATATAAAGATTATTTCTTTGTAAACGGGATGTTTAAAGATGCAGTAGTAATGCAGAAAACATTATAGGATGTTCCAGTTTAACATTCCATATACTATAGGGATAGATTGTAAAATTGGAAGAAAGATGCAGCATGTAAAACTGGATAGATTGATAAAAATATAAATGTCAACCTGCATATAGTAGTGGGTTGACATTTTGTTTTGCCTTTGCTATAACCTACTATGTCCTAAAAAATTATTGGCAAGTCCAAAGAACAATCATCAGATGTCTTGTATGAACAATCATCAGCATGTCTTGTATGAAAACGATATAGCGAGGGAAAAATGAATATTCAGAATCTTACTAATGAAATAATAGATGGAAGAAGACTTGGAATAAAGGATGACCTAAGCTTCCTTAAAGAATGCCCACTTGATGAACTGACAGAAGGTGCGGACAAAATACGCAAGGAGCTGGTAGGTGAAAGAGTTGATCTATGTACTATAATTGCTGGAAAGAGTGGCAATTGTGGTGAGAACTGCAAGTTCTGCGCCCAGTCTGCTCACAACCACACAGAGTGCGAAGTATATGGTCTTATGGATTACGACAGGATATATGCGGAAGCTAAATCTAATGAAGAAGAGGGCGTGGATAGATTTGCCATAGTTATATCAGGACACAGCCCATCTAAGGAAGACTTTGAAAAATTGATTGAAATATATAAAAAGCTTAGAAATGATCTCAAGATATCACTTTGTGCCTCGCTTGGATTTCTGACACAGGAACAATTCGACAGGCTCTATGAGGCAGGAGTCAGAAGCTATCACAATAACATCGAAACATCGCGGAGATTTTTCAAACATATATGCACTACTCACACATTTGACGATAAGATTGCTAATATAAAGAGAGCACAGGCTTCAGGGCTTAGCGTCTGCTCAGGTGGCATCATCGGAATGGGTGAAACCATGGACGACCGAATCGATATGGCGCTCGAACTTTCGGAACTGGGCATCGGGTCAATCCCAATCAATTCGCTCATCCCTATCCCTCATACACCGCTGGAAAACCTTCCGACCCTTACGGAAGATGAAATCCTCAGGACAGTAGCTATCTTCAGATACATCAATCCGAAGAGTAACATACGGCTTGGTGCAGGAAGGAAACTGATAACTGGAAATGGAATCACGGCATTTACAGGTGGTGCAAGCGCGACGATAACAGGAAATATGCTGACAACTTCAGGTTCAACAATCCAGAGTGACCGTGATATGCTCAAGGCTCTGGGCAGAAAAATAGTATAAAAGATAGTAAAACGGTGGCTTGTAAATGTTTATTCCAGTTTATCTGATTAAAGGACCCTATTAGAGGAGTAGGAAAACTTCCAAATTCGACAAATCGTGCGAGGTTTGGAAGTTTTTTGTTTGACAAGAAATTTTATCAATTCTAAGCGAGAATACTCCGTCTTCTTTAAGGCGGGGATGAATCGCACTAACGGGCTCTAAAAATCTATAATAAATCGTCTATCTTTCATTGGAAAAGATGTCTCAATATGATA
>Ga0129306_1001737_pt1 | contig 22694 bp, 19 predicted proteins | sample P827metagenome_FD_94438 | JGI IMG/M metagenome (GOLD analysis project Ga0129306, IMG submission 94438) | Capybara group fecal microbial communities from Wisconsin, USA - P827 metagenome | ecosystem: Host-associated > Mammals > Digestive system > Large intestine > Fecal | place: USA: Wisconsin... | reverse complement strand
GGTATAGGCTCCGGTTCAGGCTCAGCTTCTATTTCCGGAGCTTCTTCAATTCCGCTAAGATCTATTCCATCAAGTAATCCATCCAGATCATCCTGATTTACTTCAAGGCTGTCTGCTTCCTGAAGAACAGGTTCTTCAATAACAGGTTCCTCTAAGACAGGCTCTTCCAAAATTGGTTCTTCTAAAACAGGTTCTTCGATTGAGATCTCATCCATTGAAATTTCATCTGTCAGAGATTCCGGTGAAACAAGTTCTTCAAGTGCGGGTTCTTCAATTTTCGGTTCTTCCGGTATTACTTCTTCTATAACCGGCTCCTCCGGAATAGTTTCTTCAATAACAGGTTCTTCAATCTCATCAAGTGATATATCATCGAGAGATATCTCATCAAGTGCCATCTCGTCAGGTAATATCTCTTCTTCAAATGATTCTTCTATAATAGGTGCTGCGTCAAGAGTTTCGTCTATTATAGGTTCGGAAGCTAAAGCTTCATCTAAAATCGGCTCATTTGCGATAGGCGTGCTTTCAGCAGCAGGTACGTTAGTCGGCGCTTCCGGAACAGGTGCCACCGCAGGTGCAGGTACCGCCTGCATTTGAGGCATTTGCATCGGAACAGGCTGCATCATCGGAACAACCTGTGGCTGAGGCTTATCAAGTACCTGTGGTAATACTTTTACCGTAGCCTGGGTCTCTGTAAGGCTAAGATCCATGTGTCTTACAATGTCCGTCAGACCATTAAGCTGATTCTTTAAAGAATCAACCGAAAGCTGCAGTTCTTTGATAGACAGGCTTAAATTACCGTCATTTTCATTTTTCTTAGATGCCTGATTTATAGTCTGTGTTAGTCCGGCTTCAAGCTGATCAAGCTTCTTTTTGTTGGCAGAAATAATCTGCTTGGCATTCTCTCTTTCGTATTTCATGCCCATTTTAAGAGCATTAAGCAATTCCTGGTTGATAAATTCTATTCCCTGCTTATTGCTTTCTTCAAGAGAGTCGAGCTTTCGTCCAAGCATTTCAAAACCCTGTTTTAATATGTTGCATAGTTCTTCTGTCCTGTCAGGCTTTCCGTTATTCATGAATCAAAACCTCCTCCAAATACCTATATTTTGCCTATTTAAAGATATATCGGCTATTTTTAATATACACTTTACAGTTTTACTAAATTTTTATTGGACAAATGCCGATTATAATGATATAAATATATAAGCACATTTTTCGGAAAAGGAGGCGGATGAATGCATACTTATCTGCGAGCAGTTGGTTTTTCAAAAGTAGATAACAGAATAGAGTTAGATAAGATACTTGGTATCGTCATGTCCTCACCTTTGGTAAAGAAGGAAACTACCTTAGATAGTGATATCCGCTTTTCCGAAATGAGATACGATTTTTCTGAGCGTCTTGGTATTACTATTCGCGGCGAATACGATGAACTTGGTTTTTTCCACCTTGATAATTATTTTCCGCATGCCATCGGCAAATCCGAAACACTTCGCGAAGAACTTTTTGTAAACAGACGTGTTGATACCGATGCTTACACCGGTATGTGTGAAGATTTCAGAGTCGGTGTTTCTCTTATTTTTTATCTGCAAAACTCTATCGATTATATTTGCAGTAAAAAAGAGCTTAATCAGGTCAGTACCTTTTTACCTATCTCTCTTTCCGCTCTTTCTCTTAGCGGAACCATCCTTCTTCCTATCCATAAGGATGAGCAGATAGATAAAAGACAGCGTGAAGATTATCGCAGGCGCCATGAGCTTCTTAACGAGGCAAGTAAAGGTTCTCAGGATGCTATCGAACACCTGGCACTTGAAGATATAGACACTTATTCCATGATCAACAGGAGGCTTAAGACCGAAGATATCTACTCCATTGTCGATACCACATTTATCCCTTACGGCTCTGAGTCTGACAACTACACTGTTATTGGCACTATCCTTGAGGTTTCGCTCCACACAAATAAGCTGTCCGGTGAAAACATTTATGAACTTGTTCTTAACTGTAACGACCTTGTCTTTTCAGTGTTTATAAATACCAAAGATCTTGAGGGAAATCCTCAACCGGGAAGAAGATTTAAAGGAAATGTCTGGATGCAAGGCTGTGTTGATTTTTCAATTTAATAATAGAAATAAAAAAGCGAAGATAAAAAAATCTTCGCTTTTTATGTTCGCGACGCGATTCGAACGCGCGATCTTCCGCTTAGGAGGCGGACGCTCTATCCAGCTGAGCTACGCAAACTCACTGTTCTATTATATAATAAATTAATAGAAAGTCAAATACTATTTTCCGCTGAAATCCTTGGTGGATTTAGCTCTTTCAAGTGCTTGCTTCTCTTCAGAAGAAAGCTCCACAAATGACTGGCCTTTTATGATTTCTTTAACATATGTAAAGCAGCCTTCTCTGCTGCTATGCATAGAGTTCATAATAAAACCATCATTAACATCGTTAAGCATACAAATGGCAAAACTGAGTTTTCCACCCATTTCCTCAAAAGCATCGTACTTAACCACACCAAGCTTTTGATATGTCCCAAGAAGAGTCTCGTTAATACTCTCAATCTGTTTTTTCATTGTTACCTGATTGCTTTTAAGAGTATCGATCTCAGCAAACCTTCTGGTGATCTCATCTTCAAGCATCTTTCCGTCAGAACCCTTCATAAAGGTTATATATTTGGCCTTAAGTTTTGAAAACCTAACAAGTACTACAATAAGTATTATCAAGATAACAAGACTAAGTACAGCACCTGAAAGGGCTATATAATTTGTGTAATTAAAAATACTATCAGGCATACTATTCTCCTATTTGATTCCCTTTAACAGTTCGGTTATTCTTTCAAGCTCATCCGGTGAATAATACTCAATCTCTATCTTTCCTTTTCCACCGTTTCCGTTTTTAATAGTAACCTTTGTTCCCATTGCTTCTTTGAGTACTTCCTCAAGATTACGATAAACCGCTTTGTTATCGGTTCCTTTTTGAGGTGCAGGAGCCGGTTTTTCTGTCAGGATCTTTTTAACAAGTTTTTCAGTATCTCTTACAGACAGTTTTTCATCAAATACTTTCATAGCTGTCTGATACTGAAGATCCGGGTTTTCAATAGAAATAAGCGCCCTTCCATGACCTCCGGAAATAAGGTCTTCAGCTACCATTTTTCTAACATCTTCCGAAAGTTTAAGAAGTCTTACAGAGTTAGCTACAGCAGCGCGGCTCTTTGAAACTCGTTCTGCAACTTCTTCCTGCTTAAGGTCAAATTCCGAAATAAGACTCTGATAAGCAAGCGCTTCTTCGATAGGATTAAGATCCTCTCTCTGAATATTATCGATAAGAGATATTTCTTTGATCTGTCGGTCTGTGTAATCTCTTATAGTAGCAGGTACCTTTTTAAGTCCTGCCATTTTAGCTGCTCTCCATCTTCTCTCACCGTTAACGATCATGTAATAACCGTCTTTTTTAACCAAAGTAAGTGGATCGATGATACCGTGAAGTTTAATGGATTCTGATAACTCTACAAGAGCATCCTCATCAAATTTTTTTCTTGGCTGATCTCTGTTAGGTTCAATTTCATTAATATTGATCAGTATCTCAGTTGCATCTTCAACAACTTTTTTTGCCTTATCGTCTGCCAGGTCTGTATCAGGAATAAGTGAGTCCAGACCTTTTCCAAGTCCCTTTTTTGAAGCTACCATAAGTAACTACCTCCTCTTTCGATCACCTCATCTGCAAGTGCTCTGTATCCTTCTGTACCGGCTGACTTTGGATCATATATGTTGATTGGAAGTCCATGGCTTGGAGCCTCTGCCAGTCTTACATTTCTAGGAATGATCGTTTTATAAATATTATTGTTTTTAAGATTCTCTTTAACGTTTTCAACCACCTGAAGAGAAAGATTTGTTCTTGCATCGTACATGGTAAATACGATTCCTTCAATCTCAAGTGTCGGATTAAGTCTCTTTTTAACAAGATCGATCGTATGCATAAGCTGACTAAGTCCTTCAAGAGCATAATATTCACATTGAATAGGTACAAGTACGGTGTCAGCAGTAGTCATAGCATTAACTGTAAGAGTGTTTAATGAAGGAGGACAATCGATAATGATAAAATCATAATTCATTCTTATCTTATCAATCTGCTTCTTAATAATAAACTGCTGATCCTCTATACCTATCAGTTCTATCTCTGCTCCGGCAAGATTAACATTTGAAGGAATAATAGAAAGATTTGGATATACGTCCTTTATGATACAATCTTTAAGAGAAGCTTCTCCAAGAATAAGTTCATATATTGTATTCTTAACTTTGTTCTTTTCTATTCCGAGTCCGCTTGAAGTATTTCCCTGCGGATCTACGTCTACAACAAGTACTTTCTGATTCTTTTCTGCCAGACATGCAGACAGATTAATGGTTGTTGTAGTCTTGCCAACTCCGCCTTTCTGGTTGGCAACGGCAATTATTCTTCCCATTAATTTTCACTTCCTCCTATTAATCGATGTCTTTAATAAGATTAACACATTTTAATAAATCTTTCCATCACTAAATTAAGTACATAAGAAAAATGTTTCACGTGAAACATTTTTTCAATATATATATCTAGTGATTTTTATTTTACATAAAACACAAGATATTGGATGTTTCACGTGAAACATTTTTAGTTTTTGCTCTACTTCATGCTGTGGCAGGCTTTACAGACGTATTTTTCATTAATAGTCAGCTTAACAAGATTATTTTCTCTCTTTTCAATATCAAACCCAATTGATGCAAAAAACGGAACTACTTCTTCCTTGCAATATACATATACAGTATTAGGACCAAGTTGAAAAGCTTTATCTATTAGCATTCTAACAAGAAAGTCACCAATCTTCTGTCTTCGTTTTTCTTCTATAACTCCAACACGGTCTAACACAAAATGCTCACCGTCATAATAAAGCGATCCGCATCCAACGTACTCATTATTGTCAATGACTAAAGAATGAATCGCAAGATTATCAGCGTACAAAGATGTATCAATATCAAAATAATTAGAAAAATCAGTTTCAGTGTTTTCAAAGATTTTAGATCTTACATTTAAAACATCTGAAAGATCATCTGTACCGTTAAGATATATCCCTTTTACATACATTATAAATTCCTCCTAAATGATAGGTTCTTTTGAAGGTTTTCCCGCCTGACGAGGATACTTCTTAGGCGTCAGGTTAACCTTAGAAATAATAATAAATGATCTTCCCATCTCTTCATCAGCCAGATTAAATAAAACCGGTTTCTCCGCTTTTCCCCCAAGAATACCAATAGCTTTATTTGCTTCTGATAGCTCTTCATCTATATTACCTGACTTATAAGAAACAAAACAACCACCCTTTTTTACAAAAGGAACACAATACTCTGAAAGGGTAGCAAGTCTTGCAACAGCCCTTGAAACGCAGACATCAAACTTTTCGCGGTACAAATCTTTTATTCCAAGTTCTTCCGCTCTGCCGTGAAGCGTAACTATATCTTTAAGATTTAGTTCTTTAATTACTTCATTCAAAAACACAAGTCTCTTATTTAAAGAGTCCATAAGCACTATATCTGTATCAGGATAAACTATTTTAAGCGGAATTCCCGGAAAACCTGCTCCTGTACCAACATCAATTATTTTTTTCCCGTCTAAGGAAATTCCGGTTTTACAGATACTTAAGCTGTCAAGAAAATGTTTGGTAATGAATTCGTTATACTCAGTTATCCCTGTGAGATTCATAACTTTATTTTTCTCAACGACCATATCATAATAACTGTTAAGAAGATTTGCCTGATCGTCGGTAATAGTTATATCATATTTATTAAGGAATTCCTTTAAAAAAATATCTCTGTCTTCCATAAATTATCCTTTTCTTCTGTTATACTGTTCCAGATATACCAGTAACATAGATATATCAGCAGGTGAAACTCCGGAAATTCTGGAAGCCTGTCCGACAGACCTTGGTCTGACATTAATAAGTTTTTGTCTGGCTTCTTTTCTGATACTGTCAATATCGTTATAATCAATATCTTCCGGAATCAGTTTATTTTCCATTTTTATAAACTGATCAACCTGTCGCTGCTGCTTAATAATATAACCCTCATACTTTATATGTATTTCTACCTGTTCGCAAACATCATAAGGCAGTGGCTGTCTATCCTCATCAATTTCAGCAAGCATCTCATACGAAATTTCCGGACGTTTAAGAAGCTCTGCCAAAGAAGAAGCACTATTAAGAGGTGAACTATCATGTCTTTCAAGGAAATCCTGAATTCTCTTACTGCCGCCTACCACCGCATTATTAAGCCTCTCAATTTCAGAATTGATCTGCTTTTCCTTAATCAGGACTTTTTCATATCTCTCATCACTGATAAGACCAACTCTGTGTCCATACTTAGTAAGTCTTAAATCTGCATTATCCTGACGTAAAAGTAATCTGTACTCAGCCCTTGATGTCATCATTCTGTACGGTTCATGGGTTTCCTTAGTAACAAGATCATCAATAAGTACACCAATATAAGCATCAGATCTGCTTAAAATAAGAGGTTCCTTACCAAGAACTTTCATAGCCGCATTAATACCTGCTATGATTCCCTGGGCAGCAGCCTCTTCATAACCGGAACTGCCATTAAACTGTCCTGCAGAAAAAAGACCGGGAATATCTTTAAACTCAAGAGTACTCTTAAGCTGCGTAGCATTAATGCAATCATACTCAATTGCATAAGCATTTCTTACGATATTAACATGCTCAAGCCCAGGAACAGACCTGTACATAGCAAGCTGAACATCTTCAGGTAAAGAAGAGCTCATACCTCCAACGTACATTTCATTAGTGTAGTTACCCTCCGGCTCAATAAACACCTGATGTCTGTCTTTATCAGGAAATTTCATCACCTTATCTTCTATAGAAGGACAATATCTAGGCCCGGTTCCTTCAATTGCTCCTGAATATAAAGGAGATCTGTCTATATTACTTCTTATGATCTGATGGGTTTCTTCATTAGTGTATGTAAGCCAGCAGCTTTCCTGGTCCCTTGCGATATCTTCGGGAGTATTGGTAAATGAGAAAGGAACGATCTTCTCATCACCCTTTTGTTCCTGCATTTTACTAAAATCTATAGTACGTTTATCAACTCTTGCAGGAGTACCTGTCTTAAACCTGTACATTTCTATACCAAGATCTTTAAGACAATCAGTAAGATGATTGGCAGCTGAAAGACCATTAGGTCCGGTATAATTAACCACATCACCATAAATACATCTAGCCCTTAAATATGTACCGGTACAAATGATAGCCGCTTTACAAGGATAAACCGCATTAGAATATGTTCTTACTGCAGTAACATTTTTATCTTTATCGACAATTATCTGTGCTACTTCTCCCTGCTTTAATACAAGATTATCAGTATTTTCAAGAACCTTTCTCATACTTCTGGTGTAATCCTGTTTATCTGCCTGAGCACGTAGAGAATGTACGGCAGGACCCTTTGATTCATTGAGCATCTTAGACTGAATAAATGTCCTGTCAATATTTTTACCCATCTCTCCGCCAAGAGCATCAACCTCTCTTACAAGATGCCCTTTAGAACTTCCACCAATATTAGGATTACATGGCATAAGTGCAACGCTGTCCATGCTGACTGTAAATAAGAGAGTTTTTAGTCCCAATCTGGCACTTGCCAGAGCTGCCTCACAGCCTGCATGTCCGGCACCAATTACAACAATATCATAAGCTTCATATTCGTATGTCATATCTACTCCAAGGGTTTATTTACCCATACAAAATTCTTTAAATATCTTATTAGCCAGATCTTCTCTGGTAGTATCTCCTGTTATTTCACCAAGACTTTCGTAAGCTGCCATCATATCAATAGTAAGAAAGTCCTCACTCATTCCCGCATTAAAACTTTCTATAACCTGCATCAGACTTTTCTTAGCATCAATAAGAGCATTTTTGTGTCTTGCATTTGTAATATATACCTCATTGTTAAAAGAAATCTCACCGTTAAAGAATAAGTTCTTAATATATTCTTCAAACTCTTCTATTCCAAAGTTCTCCTTAACAGAAATCTCAAAAACATGCTTTCCGGTAATATTTTCAATAGTTTCTTTATCAATAACCTTATTAAGATCAGATTTATTAAGTAAAATAACTGCTTTTCTATCTTTAATAAAATCAATGATCCTATTGTCATTATCATCAAGCTGCCTTGAAGCATCAAGAATAAAAATAATAAGATCTGCTTCTTCAGCTTTCTTCATAGCCTTTGAAGTTCCTATCATTTCAACCTTATCATCAGATTCTCTGATGCCTGCTGTATCAATGATCTTTAAAAGAATATTATCAAGGTTTATATTAAGTTCAATTGTATCTCTGGTGGTACCGGGTATATCTGTAACAATGGCAACTTCTTCACCTGCAAGAAGATTTAAAAAAGAAGATTTACCAACATTAGGTTTACCAAGTATAACCGTCTGAATACCTTCTTTGATCAATCGACCGTTATCTGAGGATTTTATAAGTTTATCCACAGACTTTAAACAGTTATCAACTCTTTTCCACATTTCATCCACACGTTCATCCACATTAATATGTTCTGGATCATCGAGGGCGGATTCAATAAAAGCTATATCATAAAGAAGAGTATCTCTTATTTCCTTTACTTTATTAAGTAAAGTACCTCTAAGCTGAGATACGGAAGAAGAAAGAGCATACTCACTTTCGGCATTTATAATGTCCATAACCGCCTCAGCCTGGGAAAGATCAATCCTGCCATTTAAAAAGGCACGTTTTGTAAATTCTCCGGGTTCAGCAATCCTTGCACCGGCATTTAAGACAATATTTAATATCTTATTGGTTACTTTAATGCCACCATGACAATTGATCTCAATTACATCCTCTTTAGTATAACTGTTTGGTGCTTTCATAATACTTACAAGAACTTCATCAACTGTTATATCATTTTCTCTGATAACACCATAGTTAATAGTATGAGATTTACAATCACAAAGTTTCCTGCCTGATGCTGCTTTAAAAACAGAATCGGCAATACTTACAGCTTCAGGACCGCTTATTCTGATAATACTTATTCCACTGTTATTAACTGCTGTAGCTATAGCAGCAATTGTATCACTTTTCATATCATATCCTCATGATAAAAAGCTGTGGCATGAATCTCATTGCCACAGCTTTAAAGTAATCATTAATCGTTCTCTTTCTGAGTTGTAGTTCCGACATCAGTACGAGATTCACTATTATAATTCTTACGCTCTGAATTATATGGCTTATTATAACCGGACTTATTGTAACCGCCCTTGTTATAGCCACCCTTGTTATATCTTCCTTTACCGTAGCCACCTTTATTGTAGCCACCCTTACCATAGTTCTTTCTGTAAGGCTTTTTGTAGCTGTTCTCATCATAAGAACCCTTTTTAGGAGTAACAAGAACTTTTCTGTAAGGCTCCTCACCTTCACTATGAGTCTCAACAAAATTATCATTCTGAAGAGCTGAATGAATAATGCGTCTTTCAAATGAATTCATTGGCTCAAGAGCAACGGTTTTATGTGTTCTCTTAACTCTTGAAGCAATATTTCTCGCAAGATTCTCAAGAGTCTCTTTTCTACGTCTTCTATAGTCTTCTGTATCAACTTTAACCTTGATATATTCAGTACTCTCTTTATTAACTACAAGGCTGACAAGATACTGAAGAGAATCAAGTGTCTGACCACGTTTTCCGATAAGAAGACCCATATCAGCACCCTTAATATCTACATTAAGCTCTTTTTCAGTCTCATCAAAAGTAATCTCAAACTCAGCAGTAAGATTCATTGCTCCAAATACATCTGTAAGGAATGTATTAACAAGGTCTGTAGCATTATCTTCAGCAGATTTCTTTACTTTAACAAGAATTTTGGCAGGCTTTGAAAATAAACCAAGAAGTCCACCGCTCTCTTTTTCAACAACTTCGTACTCAATCTGATCACTAGTGGTATTAAGATCAAGTAATGCGTTAGTTAACGCTTCATCAACTGTTTTAGCGCTGTATTCTTTCCAATCACTCATTTTACTGTTCCCCTTTACTGTTATCATTACCAAGCATATGTGCTATAGCAGCAATATCGCTTGATTTATAGTTCTTATCTGATTTAGTATAATTTGAAGGTTTATACTCTTTCTTTTCTTCAGAAGCCTTCTCTTTTACCTTCTCTGAAACATCTATTGTTTTGGTCTGAGTTGTTGCAAGCTCTCTCATAGACTTGCTGACATCCTCTCCAAGTTTCTCACGTCTCTTAAGTGCCTTCATCTGGTTCTTCTTGATCATCTCATCAATATCGATCTTATCAAGATAAAGGTTGGTAAAGAACTGCTGAACAATTGCAAATAAACTACCAAGTATCCAGTAAAGACCGATACCAACAGGGAATGTAAAACAGAAATAACCCATCATAAGAGGCATCACAATACTCATTGACTTAGTCATACTTGCGGCCTGACTGTTAGTCGCATCAATAGGCTGATTTTTCTGAAGCTGGTAACTCTGATACCAGGAAAGAAAAGCTGCAAGTATTGGGAAAATAATAGTCAATGAATTAAATGCAGGTCTCTGGTTTAAATAGAAAATACCAAATAAACTGTTTATCTTCTGTACATGAGCTGCAACACCGTTAACTACATCTGATACATCAGGAAAAGCAGATGCAACAGCTGACCACTTATCAGGAGTAATAGCTGCAAGTATATCAATAACATTATTTACGTTATCTTTAGTAAGAGTTTCAGGTAAACGTAAAGCTGCAAGCTGATTCTTAGTAAGTGCAGCTGCATTAAGTAAAGTATCTGTATTAAATGAACTTGATCCTAAAATTGCATCGGCTGCTTCTTTATATACACTGTTAACTGCAGGTATATAAGCAGGTATCCTCTGAATAATATAATACAGAGCGATCATCAAAGGAAAAGTGATAAGAAGCGGAAGGCATCCGCTTAAAGGATTTGCACCGTATTTAGCATAAACAGCCTGAGTTTCTTCAGACATCTTAGCCTGAGATGCAGCATCCTTCTTTCCTTTATATTTAGCCTGAATAGCTTGTAATTCAGGATTCATTCTTGAAGTAAGTTTAGAAGCTTTTTGCTGCTTAATATTGAGCGGGATCATAAGCGCTCTGGTAATGATCGTAAATAATACAATTGCGAGAGCAGCACTCTCAAAGCCCATGCTGGCAAACAGATCGTAAATAAAAGCGATCACATAACCAAGCAATTTTGATATTGGACCAACAATTGCCCCCTGGTACTGTGTCAAAAACATATTTAATTATCCTCCTTAAAACCGGGAACAGGATCATACCCTCCCCTGGCGAACGGATGACATCTGAGAATTCTGCGAATAGCCAGGTAAGAACCTTTAAGAGCACCATGTGTTTGTATGGCCTGAATGGCATACATAGAACAGGTCGGATAATAAATGCACGTACTCCTACCTTTTAATGGTGATAGAAATCTTCTGTAAAACCGTATCATTATAATTAAAAATCGTTTAATCACGACATAACCATCTCTTTTACAATACCGTGTAAATTACATAAATGAACAAATGCGTCTATTATCTCTTTGCAGTTCTTATCCTTCGCACCCACTCGTGCTACTATAACCATGTCATATCCGGTCTTTAAATCTTTTTCTTCTGCTCGGTAACTTTCTCTTAAATACCTTGTAATCCTATGCCTAACGACGCTATTACCGACTTTCTTACTAACTGAAATTCCTACTCTGTTCGAATCTGTATCATTGCTCAATAAATACATTACCAAATACTTATTGGCATAGGATTTTCCCTCTTTATAAACCTTTTGAAAGGAAGCAGAATCTTTTAACGAATTTTTTAACATATTCTACCCCCCGGAAGAGAAGAAAAGGTCACAATAATTGCGACCTAAGCTGAAATCTTCTTTCTTCCTTTTGCTCTTCTTCTTGCTAAAACTTTTCTGCCGTTAGCAGTAAGCATTCTCTGTCTGAAGCCATGAACTCTGCTTCTTGATCTCTTCTTTGGCTGGAATGTCATCTTCATATTTACGCACCTCCTTACATCTAGCGTATGAGCATAATATCACTCATACAACAGTATCATTTTGTATTATAAGGTCAAACTACAAATACGTCAAGTAAAATTTTAAAAAGTGCCAAAAAATATCTTATCCACAAATAGTGGAAAAGTTATGCACAGCTTGTGGATAAACTCGAGTTGAAAAAAAGCTCATTTTGTTATACAATATCTCTATATGGATTTTTGTAAGGGAGCTTTGAAATTATAATGAATACGTTGATAAAAGATAATTGGGAAGAGATAATGAAATATCTGAAAGAGACTCATGGTATCGCTGATGCTTCCTACAAAATCTGGTTTTCACCTCTCGTTGTCCACAATGAGAACGATAATTCAGTTACATTATTATATGATGATAAAAAGGCAGACGAGGCCCAGCTTAAATTTACAATAGAGTATCTGACAAAAAAATATATCATCTTTATTAAGGAATCTATTCTTCAGATAGTTAATAAAGACGTGGAGATCAAAATACTTGCTCCGGGAGATGTTAAAGGATATAACAAACGCCTTAGCAATCAGGAAAAACGTAATGTTTTCAGAAGTGAAAAGTCAAATCTTAATCCTAGATATACCTTTGAAAATTACGTAGTCGGATCTAATAACCAGCTTGCCAATTCAGCCGCTCTTGCAGTTGCTGAAAACCCGGGTAGAGAATGGAACCCGTTTTTTATTTACGGAGGCGTTGGTCTTGGAAAGACTCACCTTATGCATGCTATTGCAAATTACATACTCGATCAAAACTCATCGGCAAAAGTTTTGTATGTAACTAGTGAAAACTTTACAAATGAAGTTATTACCGCAATCAGAGAGGGTGCCGAAAGCACCAATGCTTTTAGAAAGAAATACAGAGGCATTGATGTACTTCTTATAGATGACATACAATTTATAATAGGAAAAGAAAGTACACAGGAAGAATTTTTCCATACCTTTAATACCCTCTATGAGGCTAAAAAACAGATAATCATTTCTTCAGATAAGCCACCAAAAGACTTTAATACTCTTGAAGAAAGATTAAGAAGCCGATTTGAGATGGGTCTTATAGTCGATATACAACAGCCTGATTATGAGACACGTATGGCTATCCTTAATAAAAAAGAGGAGATTGACGGCCTTTCTATTGCAAATAATGTAATAGAGTACATAGCAGATAATATCAAATCAAATATACGAGAGCTTGAAGGTGCACTTAATAAGGTTACTGCATTAAGTAGACTTAAAAAAATACCGGTAACACTTGAGCTTGCACAAGAAGCTTTAAAGGATCATTTTGCACAAGATAATAATAAGGAAGTAACTCCTGATTTTATAGTTCAGATCGTTGCAGATCAGTACGGAATAGATCCAGGTGACATTAAATCCAAAAAGCGAAGTCAGGATATAGCACTTCCAAGACAGATAGTCATGTATCTTTGCAACAAATGCATTGGAATGAGTTCCACTGAAATAGGAAGATATCTTGAACGCGACCACTCAACCGTTAACCATGGAATAGATAAAATGGCTGAAGTATTGGCTGCAGAAAAGAAAAGCGGTAAAAATGACATAACATCACGTATAGATGTAATAAAGAAAAAACTTAGTTTATAACTTACCTGTTTTTGTTGATAACATGTTTACAGTAAGTAGATAATCTGTTTATAAAGATTTTTTCTTACATTTATTAAAATAGCCGGTTTTGGCCGTTGTGTGTAAAATCATTTTTCTTCCACATGTTTATCAATCCGTGAAACACCTTGAATTTTACGTAAAAAACAGGTTTTAAACAAATCCACGTGTACTACTACTACTACTAACTATTATTCATATATATATTTATACATTTACGCATTGAAGGGAGATATGCACAAATGAAAATAACCTGTTCAAAATCAGATCTTCTTAACAGCATCAATATCGTACTTAAAGCAGTACCTGCCAAAACCACGATGAATATACTCGAATGTATAGTTATTGAGGTGTCAGGTTCTGAAATTAAGCTTATTGCAAACGATATGGAACTTGGAATCGAAACAAAAGTTAAAGGAACTATTGTTGAACCGGGAGTTGTTGCACTTAACGCAAAAATGTTTTCTGAGATCATAAGAAGACTTCCGGAAAATGATGTAACCATTTCAGTAGATGCTACTTACAAAGCAACCATAACCTGTGAAAAAGCAGTATTTTACATTATGGGTAAATCAAGCGAAGAGTTCCCTGTTTTACCGGTTGTACAAAGAGAAAAATCTATCTGTATTTCTCAGTTTACATTAAGGGAAATTATCAGACAGACTGTATTTTCTATATCAGACAATGAAAATAACAAGATCATGACCGGTGAACTTTTTGAAATAACAGGAAACAAGCTTCGTGTTGTTTCTCTCGATGGTCATAGAATATCCGTAAGAAAAATAGAACTTAAAGAATCTTATGATTCTCTTAAGGTTATTGTTCCGGGAAAAACACTTAATGAAGTAAGTAAGATCATATCAGGCGAGATGGATGACATGATCACTATTTATTTCACTGAAAAACATATTATGTTTGAGTTTGGAGATACTCTTGTATTATCAAGACTTATTGAAGGCGAATATTACAAGATAGATCAGATGCTTTCCGGAGATTACGAAACAAAGATCACTGTAGATAAAAAAGAGTTTTTAAGCTGTATGGACAGAACCACTCTTTTTGTAAAAGAATCAGAGAAAAAACCGGTTGTATTTAATATAGCCGGATCGACAATTAACCTTAAGATCAATTCTTCTCTTGGATCAATGAATGAAGAAATAGATATTGAAAAAGAGGGAAAAGATATATTAATAGGCTTTAATCCTAAATTTATAATTGATGCACTTAGAGTAATAGACGATGAGAAAATAGATATTTATCTCTTTAATCCAAAAGCTCCTTGCTTTATTAAGGATAAAGATGAAAATTATCTGTATCTTATATTACCTATCAATTTTAATACTGCCACCAATTAATGAAAAGAAGGATTAAAAATGCAGGAAATAAAGATAAAAGATGAATTTATAAAACTTGGCCAGGCTTTAAAACTTGCAGGTCTTGTAGATTCAGGAGTTGAAGCAAAAGTAGTTATACAGGACGGCGAAGTTAAACTGAACGGAGCTGTAGAAACTCAAAGAGGTAAAAAAATAGTATCGGGAGATGTTGTCGAATATAACGGCAATTCATTTAAAATCCTATGATCATCAAGTCTGTTGCTCTTAATAATTTTAGAAATTATGAGACCCTTAGCCTTGAACTTGGAACTAATCTTAATATCCTTTACGGGGATAATGCTCAAGGAAAAACCAATGTACTTGAAGCTATTTATGTTTGCGGAACCACTAAATCACATAAAGGAAGCAAAGATAAAGAGTTAATAAGACTTGGATGTGAAGATTCACATATAAGGATGATCGTTTCAAAAGAAGGCATTGATCATAAAATTGATATGCATCTTAAAAAGAGCAGATCAAAGGGTATAGCAATAGACGGAGTACCAATAAAAAGGTCAGTTGATATATTCGGATTGGTTTATATAGTTTTCTTTTCTCCGGAAGATCTTAATATGATAAAAGAAGGACCGGGAGAAAGAAGAAGGTTCCTTGATATGGAGCTGAGCCAGATGAATAAGCTTTATCTTTATCATCTGACTAAATATAATAAAGTCCTGATGCAAAGAAATAATCTTTTAAAGCAGATAGGACATGAGCCCGGTCTTGCTGATACGCTTGATGTCTGGGACAGGCAGCTTATAGATAACGGCAGAGTTCTAATTAACTCAAGAGAAAAATTTATAAACTCAATAAATGAGATAATAGAACCAATACATAGCAGACTTACAGGCAATACTGAAAAAATCAAACTTATATATGAGCCAAATGTTACTGAAGAAGACTTTGAATTAAAAGTCAAAAAAAACAGAGATAGAGATATATATCAGAAAATGACTCTGACAGGACCCCACAGAGATGATATCTGCTTTATGATAAATGACATCGATATCAGAAAATTCGGGTCTCAAGGGCAGCAGAGAACTGCTGCATTATCTCTTAAACTTTCTGAGATAGAACTTGTAAAAAGCAATATCAAAGATAATCCGATCCTGCTTCTTGATGATGTATTATCGGAGCTTGATAGAAAAAGGCAAAATTATTTAATGGACAGCATAAATGATATTCAGACTATCATCACATGTACCGGACTTGAAGAACTGGTAGAAAAGAAAAAGGATGTTAGCAGAATATTTCATGTAGTTAAAGGAAACATAAATTAGAGGAGAACACAATGAGTGCTGAATACGGTGCAAATCAAATTCAAATACTTGAAGGCTTAGAGGCAGTTAGAAAAAGGCCGGGAATGTATATCGGAAGCACATCATCCAGAGGATTGCATCATCTTGTATACGAGATAGTAGATAATGCAATAGATGAGGCTCTTGCCGGAGTATGTGATACAATATACGTTACAATAAATCCCGATAATTCAATAACTGTAGTAGATAACGGCCGTGGTATTCCTGTCGGAATAAACGAAAAAGCAGGAAAGCCTGCTGTAGAAGTCGTATTTACGATACTTCATGCCGGCGGAAAGTTTGGCGGTGGAGGATATAAAGTATCAGGAGGCCTTCACGGAGTAGGTGCATCAGTAGTAAATGCGCTTTCAGAGTGGCTTGAAGTAGTAGTTGAAGTAGACGGAAAGAAATATATACAGCGCTATGAAAGAGGAAAAGTATGCTATCCTCTTAAAGAGATTGGTGAAACAGAGCGCCGCGGTACAACCGTTACATTTCTCCCTGATAAAGAGATTTTTGAAGATACAATATATGATTACGATGTTCTTAAGAACAGACTTCGTGAAATGGCTTTTCTTACAAAAGGAATCAAAATAATTCTTAAAGATACAAGAGAAGAAGAAAAAGAAGAGACATTCCATTACGAAGGTGGAATCCAGGAATACGTTGCATATCTTAATCATAACAAACAGGTACTTTATGATAAGATAATGTATTTTGACGGATTTCAGAATAATGTATATGTTGAGGTAGCTCTCCAGCACAATGATGGATTTAACGAAAATGTATACAGTTTTGTTAATAACATCACCACACCTGAAGGCGGAACTCATCTTACAGGTTTTAGAAATGCTATCACTAAGACCTTTAATGATTATGCAAAAAATCAGAAGATAATAAAAGAAAACGATCCTCCTCTTTCAGGAGACGATATAAGAGAAGGACTTACAGCAATAGTAAGTATCAAGATACCTGATCCACAGTTTGAAGGACAGACAAAACAAAAGCTTGGAAACAGTGAAGCAAGGGGAGCTGTAGACAGTATAGTATCCGAACAGCTTACATATTTCCTTGAGCAGAATCCTCAGGTAGCAAAAACTATAATAGAAAAATCAATCCTTGCTCAGCGTGCAAGAGAAGCCGCAAGAAAAGCAAGAGATCTTACCAGAAGAAAAACAGCACTTGAAGGAATGAGCTTACCAGGAAAACTTGCAGATTGTTCCGATAAAGATCCTGCTAATTGCGAGATCTTTATAGTTGAGGGAGATTCCGCGGGCGGTTCTGCAAAGACAGCCAGAAACAGGGCAACACAAGCTATTCTTCCTCTTAGAGGAAAAATCCTTAATGTAGAAAAATCAAGACTTGATAAGATACTTGTAAATAATGAGATCAAGGCTATGATAACAGCATTTGGAACAGGAATACATGAAGACTTTGATATCAGCAAACTTAGATATCACAAGATCATCATAATGACTGATGCCGATGTTGATGGTGCTCATATTGCAACACTTATGCTTACATTCCTTTACAGGTTTATGCCTGAACTTATAAAGCAGGGATATGTATATCTTGCACAGCCACCACTTTATAAGATTGAGAAAAACAAGCAGGTATGGTATGCATACAACGATGATGAGCTTAACAAGATCATCACAGAGATAGGCAGAGACAGCAATAACAAGGTTCAGCGATATAAAGGTCTCGGTGAGATGGATGCAGAGCAGCTTTGGGAAACAACAATGGATCCTGAAAGGAGAATCCTTCTCAGAGTTAATATGGACGATGATGATCTTGCATCACTTGACCAGACATTCAATACTCTTATGGGAGATCAGGTAGATCCTCGAAGAGAGTTTATTGAAAAGAATGCAAAATATGTCAAGAATCTTGATATTTAATTGATAGGTGGATACATATAATGGATGAAAATATCTTTGACAAGGTAAATGACGTCGATCTCAAGAAGACGATGGAAAATTCATATATCGACTATGCAATGTCGGTAATCGCAGCACGAGCTCTTCCTGACGTCAGAGACGGAATGAAGCCTGTTCAGCGTCGAATCCTTCACGCTATGAACGAGCTGAACAATGGTCCGGACAAGCCACACAGAAAATGTGCCCGTATCGTTGGTGATACCATGGGTAAATATCACCCACACGGTGACAGCTCTATTTATGGAGCCCTCGTTAACCTGGCACAGGAATGGTCAACAAGATACCCTTTAGTTGATGGACACGGAAACTTTGGTTCAGTCGACGGAGACGGCGCAGCAGCCATGCGATACACAGAAGCAAGGCTTAGCAAGATATCGGTAGAAATGCTTGCCGATATCGAAAAAGATACCGTAGACTTCATACCAAACTTTGATGAAACAGAAAAAGAGCCTACAGTATTACCTTCAAGATTTCCAAATCTTCTTGTAAACGGAACAAGCGGAATAGCAGTAGGTATGGCTACAAACATACCTCCGCATAACCTTGGAGAAGTAGTAGACGGCGTAGTTAAAATAATTGATAACAAAATCGAAGAAGACAGGGAAACATCCATAGAAGAAGTAATGGATGTTATTAAAGGACCGGATTTTCCTACCGGAGCCATGATCTTAGGCAGAAACGGAATCAATGAAGCATACAGAACAGGCCGAGGAAAGATAAAAGTAAGAGCCGTAACAGATATCGAAACATTACCAAACGGTAAATCAAGGATCGTAGTTACAGAACTTCCTTATCTTGTAAACAAGGCAAAACTTGTAGAAAAAATTGGAGATCTCTACAAAGAAAAAAGGATAGATGGAATAACAGATCTTCGAGACGAGAGCAGCCGTGAAGGAATGAGAATAGTAATAGAGCTTAGAAAGGACGTTAACGCAAACGTTCTTCTTAACCAGCTTTATAAACATACTCAGCTTCAGGACACTTTTGGTGTCATAATGCTTGCACTTGTCAATAATCAGCCAAAGGTACTTAACCTTCTTGAAATGCTTGGATACTACCTTGATCATCAAAAAGAAGTAGTTACAAGAAGAACAAGATATGACCTTAATAAAGCTGAGGCAAGAGCACATATACTCGAAGGCTTACTTATAGCGCTTGATAATATTGATGAAGTGATCAGCATTGTCAGAAACTCTAAAACAGGAGCCGAAGCAAAGGAAAAACTCATAGAAAGATTCGGACTTGATGACGTACAGGCTCAGGCTATCATTGATATGCGTCTTCGTGCTCTTACAGGACTCGAAAGAGAGAAGATCGAAGACGAGTACAAAGAAATTGAGATAAAAATAGCAGAGTATAAAGAGATTCTTGCAAATCCAAAGAGACTTCTTGAGGTAATAAAAGAAGAGATTCTTGCTATTAAGGCTAAATACGCCGATGACAGAAGAACTTCCATCGGAATAGATGATGAAGAGATCACAGATGAAGATCTTATTCCAAACGAAGCTACAATCATAGCAAAAACTAAACTTGGCTACATAAAGAGAATGACAGTAGACAACTTTAAGAGCCAGAACCGTGGCGGCAAGGGAATAAAAGGAATGCAGACAATAGACGAGGATTATATTACAGACCTTGTTATGACTACATCCCACCATCATGTACTCTTCTTTACCAATATGGGAAGAGTGTATAACCTTAAGGCATATAATATTCCTGAGGCAAGCAGAACCGCAAGAGGAACAGCTATAATAAATCTTCTTCAGCTTCAGCCGGAAGAAAAGGTAACAAACATGATAACCTTAAGGGCATTCATGGAAGATCGCTACCTGTTTATGGCTACAAGAAAAGGAATAGTAAAGAGAACATCCGTAAGCGAGTTTTCACATCTTCGTAAGACCGGACTTCAGGCAATTACGCTTAAAGAAGATGATGAACTAATTGAAGTAAAGGTAACAGACGGAACGGAAGACCTGTTCCTTATGACAAAAGAAGGAATGTGTATAAGGTTCAACGAAAATGATGTCAGAGTTACCGGAAGAACATCAATGGGAGTTATCGGAATGACACTTGTCGGAGAAGATGAAGTAGTCGGAATGCAGATAAGCTCTCAGGGTCCAAAGATGCTTCTTGTATCTGAAAAAGGACTTGGAAAACGTACAGATATAAACGAATTTACCGCTCAGCACAGAGGCGGCAAAGGCGTTAAGTGCTATAAAGTAAATGAAAAGAGCGGTAATCTTGTAGGCGCAAAGATCCTTGAAGATGACATAGACGTTATGCTTATCACAAATGAAGGTGTTGTGATCAGAATCCCTGTAAATGATGTATCAGTACTCGGAAGACATACAACAGGTGTTAAGCTTATGAATATCGATAAGGAAGGCAATACAAGAGTTGCAAGTTTTGCAAGAGTAAAAGAAACTGTTTCAGAAAATGAGGAAGAACTTCTTTCAGAAGAGATTCCGGAAGATACAGAAGAACCTCAAGACGAAACAGAAACACAAGAATAAATAAGATGCCTCCGGCCATAGGCCGGAGGCACTTGTGGCATACGGGAGAGTATATATGAGAGAGATAAGTACAGAAATAATAACAGAAAATATTAAAGAAATGTGCATAGAAGCAAATTATGAGCTTTCATGTGACATGAAAAACAGAATAAAAGAGTACACGGCAAAAGAAGAATCAGAACTTGGTAAAAAAATACTTTCACAGCTTGATGAAAATATGAAAATAGCAAAAGAAGACCTTATTCCAATCTGTCAGGACACAGGAATGGCAGTAGTGTTTATAAAAGTAGGTCAGGATGTGCATTTTACCGGTGAATATGTGGATAACGCCATCAATGAAGGCATAAGACGTGGATATATTGAAGGATATCTTAGAAAATCGGTAGTAGGAGATCCGCTGATCAGAAAAAACACCGGAGATAATACCCCGGGTATAATTCATTATGAGATAGTACCGGGAGATAAAGTAGAAATAACCGTAGCACCAAAAGGTTTTGGCAGCGAGAATATGAGCAAGGTTTGTATGCTTAAGCCCGCCGACGGAATAGAAGGCGTAAAAAAAGCAGTTATAGAAGCGGTAAAAGAGGCAGGACCAAATGCGTGTCCACCTGTAGTGGTTGGAGTAGGTATAGGTGGAGATTTTGAAAAAAGTGCCATACTGGCAAAAAAGGCATTAACAAGAAACGTAGAAAAAAGGTCAGACATAAAATATATAGCAGATCTGGAAGAAGAGCTTTTAGAAAGCATAAATAAGCTTGGCATAGGCCCGGGAGGACTTGGAGGAAAAACCACAGCATTAGCAGTAAATATAGAAACCTATGCCACGCATATAGCTGGGCTTCCACTTGCCATCAACATGTGCTGCCATGTAAACAGGCACGTAACAAGGGTTATATAGGGGGGAAAACAATGGAAAAACATATTACATTACCACTGGATGAGGAAAAGGTAAAAGATCTTAAGGCAGGGGACTATGTATACCTTACCGGAGAACTGTATACCGCAAGAGACGCAGCGCACAAAAGAATGACGGAAGAATATGAAAAAACAGGAAAGTATCCCTTTGATATAGAAAACAGCACGATATACTATCTGGGACCATCACCTGCGCGTGAGGGAAGAGTTATAGGCTCCGCAGGACCAACAACTAGTACAAGAATGGATAAGTATACACCAAAGCTATTAGATAACGGATTAAAAGGGATGATAGGCAAAGGAAAGAGAAGCGCTGAGGTAATAGAAGCCATGAACAGAAATACAGCTGTTTACTTTGCTGCAGTCGGCGGCGCAGGTGCATTACTTTCAAAGTGTATAAAGAAGGCAGATATAGTTGCCTATGAAGATCTTGGGACAGAAGCAATAAGAAAACTGTATGTTGAAGATCTGCCTGTAATAACGGTAATAGACTGCAATAAAAATAATCTATATGAATTACAAAAATAAGTTGACAAGGAAAAACTCATCTGATATACTAATAAATGCGCTTGACGCAAAGACAAATAAATACTGAACTAACTTCAGTGAGGAGAAATACTCAAGAGGCTGAAGAGGCGCCCCTGCTAAGGGTGTAGGTCGGGCAACCGGCGCGAGGGTTCAAATCCCTCTTTCTCCGGTTTAGTAAGATGGCAGTTGATGCCATCTTTTTTATTGGCTCGGATATTTGACCTTTTGCTGTTTTTCAACTAAACTTAACTGACAGACAGTAACCGGAAAAACGGAGGAAGACGATGCACTATACATACAAACCGAACAGTGTATGCGCTAAACAGATAGACTTTGATATCATAGGCGATGTCATCACCAACATTTCTTTTCTTGGAGGATGTAATGGGAATCTTAAAGCCATTTCCAAGCTTTGCAACGGAATGACAGTAT
>Ga0129306_1001736_pt1 | contig 22698 bp, 24 predicted proteins | sample P827metagenome_FD_94438 | JGI IMG/M metagenome (GOLD analysis project Ga0129306, IMG submission 94438) | Capybara group fecal microbial communities from Wisconsin, USA - P827 metagenome | ecosystem: Host-associated > Mammals > Digestive system > Large intestine > Fecal | place: USA: Wisconsin... | reverse complement strand
ATGAAGAGCGCCCTGCTTACTCATTAAACTATCTGACTCCAAAACAGTACAGGGAGTTCTATGTCTGAAAAAGAGTGCCGAAAAATGAGAAACTGTGTCTACTTTTACTTGACTAGTGCAAAAACACCTGCGTTTAAGTGCCGAAACGCCGAACTCGCCCGCACAAGCCCATAAAAAAGCCCCGGCGCCTACCAAAGAGACGCCAAGGCCACATAAACACTTATAAAATTGTACCTAACCCCACATTTCTTCCAGATACCGTGCCACTCCGTCCTCATCGTTGGAGCCCGCAACAGCGTCCGCAACAGCCTTAACGCAGTCTAAAGCGTTACTTACCGCAACTCCGCGCCCGCACCGGCGAATCGGTTCGACATCATCATTATCGTCCCCGAAATAAACAGCCTCGGAAGGCGATATTCCGAATGCCCCCAGCATCTCATTAATACCGTTCCACTTAGTCGCCTCGGCGCTCATAACCTGCATAAGCTTGCCGTCCGCCACGGAACAGTACACATCCGAAGGTATCTCCACCGGCAGCTTATCAAGCGGAATCGTGGGATGACTCACAATAATCTTGTACACCCTATGCGCCAAAGAAACCGCGCCTAAATTCTTCTCAACCTTCGGTTCCCACAACGGAATATCCACATTTGAATAAATTCCGTCATCCGTCTCAAGCGAAATCACAGCGCCGTCAATCGCGCCAAGTTGCGCCAGAATTTCTGCCGCACTATCCCCTGCAATAGCGTCCTCAAACACCTCCGAAGGCGTAATCGTCCTCGCTCCGTTAAGCGTCGTCCACGCCTGAAAATCAACCAATTTAAGATAGTCCGTAATCGCCCTCTCAGGCCTTGCCGTCGCCACAAACAGCAACGCTCCGCGCTCCCGAAGCCCGCGCAACACCCGCACCGAATACTCCGAAATCGTCTTGTCCGTCCGAAGCAACGTCCTGTCAAGATCCACTATAACCGCCCTATACATTGTACCCTCCGTCACACATTCTCCGGATTATAACAAATCACACTGAATTCATGCTGATAATGCTTACCCGGCACCTTCTTAAAAAGATGCATCTTGCCGACTCCGCCGAACCATTCATAAGGCTTATCATCCGCCGTGTCGCCGGCCGCAATCTCCGCGCACCCATCTCTCAGGCAACGCATCAAAGAAATATCATCATAATCCTGCGCATGCCCGTGCAAGATAATATCCGCCCGTTCCTCTAAGAACATCACCTTATCGAGTTCTTTCACATACTCAGAAATCGGCAGACACCCATCCAGCTGCATCCACAGATGATGGTTAATCGAATCTCCCGCAAAAAGAACACGGTCCTCCTTAAGAAGCAGCAATATTCCTCCTGGCGTATGCCCCGGAAGATCATATATCTCAAGCGTCCTGCCACCAAGCTCCACCACATCTCCGCCATGAATATCCTTAAAAGGCGGCATCGACACACCATCAGCCTTCGTCCCCTCTATAAACTCCGGCGACTTCGTAAACAATTCCGAAACCGGTATATCCTTAAGGTTCATATACGCCTCGTCAAAGAACACGTTACCGCAAATATGATCCCCGTGCCCATGTGTATTAATTACCACCAAAGGCTTATCCGTAAGCCCTCTCACGATATCATAGAGATTATTTTCTCCGCACATCGTATCAATAACAGCCGCTTTTTTATCTCCGACCACCAGATAACCCGTCGCCGCGTGCCCTTCATCAAGAAGATAAATCCCCGGCTTAATCTCCTTAACATACGTTTCAATATCTCCCATAAGCGTAACCCTCCCAATCTAATTCTTTCTGCAAATATACAGCAGATGGTTGGTATCACCGAGCAACTCTCTCTTCTCGCACACCGACAGATACCACTTGGCAAAAGAATCAAAATCTTCATCCGACATAGCAAGCTCGCCGTGCTCCTCAAGCGCCTCCAGCTGTCCGTCCACGCCCGTGACTGTAATCTTCTCAACAGGCTTCGCAGTGAAAAGCTCCTCAAATTCAACTATATCGTAACCCGTGAACAGTTGCTCCTTGAAGTGCTTAACCTTGTAATCTTCCGTGAAGTTCTCCGTAATGCCATCATTCCAGTTGCCATATAAATAGTTTGCAAACATTATTCCGTACACCGACAGGAATGCAAAAAGAATCACTCCGCCCGGCTTTGTCACACGAATCGCCTCGTCAATCGCCTTATGCACGTCTGCTGCCTCATAAAGGTGATACATCGGCCCAAAGCACAACGTCACGTCAAAAGAAGCATCCTCTAACATCTTAAGATTCGTGCCGTCGCCCTGAAGCGCATGAAGATTAGCAATGCCCTTGCCATTTTCTTTGAGCACCGATAAGTTGCAGTCGAAAAGCTCCACTGCCGTTACATCCATGCCTTCCTGCGCCAAAGTAACCGAATATCTTCCGGTCCCTGCGCCAATTTCAAGCACCTTGGAGTCCTTACCTGCGTAACGGTGCACATACTCCATGGTGGTGCGGTACTCAAGCTGTCCCGCTCTGCTTCTTGACAGTCTCTTATCCTCGTTGACCTTTCCGTAGAAGCTTCCGACAATTTCCTGTCTTGTGCTCATAAATTATCCCTCACTAACCCATAAAACCTTATCAATCGGCTTGATAAGGTTTATGATTTTTAGCTGTGAGTATACTCGTCTATTCACTTAATGTCAACTGTCTTTTTAGTTTATTCTTCTGAATTGTCTATCAATTCTTTGAGTTTATCCCAATTGTATATCTTAATTACGTCTTCGCAGTCGGGCTGCTCGAAGTCATTGGCGCCTCTGTACCAGATGGGATACATCCCTGCGCTTCTGGAGCCGTATACGTCGCAAAGCAGATTGTCGCCGACATACCAGACATCCTCCGGCTTTAGCTGCGCCTTTTCAAGCGCAAGATTGAATATATGGGGACTCGGCTTTCTGAATAAGTAGTCGCTTGTAGGTATAATAAATTCAAAATGATTGTCGGGGAGCAGCCTGTTGATTCTTTCTTTAACCACATCTCCGTCATACGTAATGTTGCTAAGCACCGCAGTCCTGATGCCTTCTTTCCACAAGAATTCAAGCAGCTCCGGCATCCCCTTCGTAGGCTCCCCGGGCGAAGCCGCATCCCAGAATATCCTATCGATCTCAGCCGCGGTTAAATCAAGCTTGATGCCCATCGACTCGTAGAGATAGCTCGTAAACGCATGATTCGGAATTTCTGTCAGCATCTTGTGTCTCGTAATAGGATCGAACCTTCCAATCTCCTTATTAAGCTCATCAGCCTTGGCCTGCACCTCTTCCGGCGTGTAATTATATCGGTTCTCCACCGCATGCTCCATCACCGCTCTGGTACCCTCAAGCCCGCTAAACAGCCTCTCCGCCACCAGCGTCTGCCCGTAGTCGAAGATAATCATTTTCGGTTTTTTCATATTTATGCCCCTTTAATAATCAGCGTTTCACCGACATCTCCCCGGCGATATTCATAGAGTAATAATCGCGAATCTCCGCCGTATCCGTGGTCATGCCGAGAATCCACATAAGCTTCGTAAGCGCGGCTTCGCTGGTCATATCGTGAGCCTCCAACGCACCGATTTCCAACGCGCGGCGTCCGGTTTCATATACGTCCATCTTCGTGCCTTCGTATCTGCACTGGGTGCCGACAGCGACTGTCATGCCGCCCTGAATAAGCTTGTCGAGGGCTTCGATAAAATCATGCTTGATAAAAGGCATGCCGCCGATTCCGTATGCCTCGATGTAGAGGCCTCTGTATCCGCTTGCGGCGATAGACTCGAGGATGTCGCGGTGAATACCCGGGAACATCTTAATCATGGTAACCTTCTCCGAATACTTGTCGGAAAGCTTGAAAATACCGCTTCTCTCTGGAACCGCACGCGTATCGATCTTCATGCCGAGCGAGCTGATGGTGGCAATATTCGGATAGTTGATACTCTCAAAAGCGTCGAAACTAAGCGACCTAACCTTGGACGCTCTGCAACCAAGCATTACCTTACGATTGAATGCCACAAACACTCCGGGAATCCCGCTTGCCGCCATATGAATCGCGCAACGGCAGTTTTCCATAGCGTCTGCCACAGGGTTGATAATAGACAGCTGCGAACCCGTAATAACCACAGGAATATTGATATTCCTAAGCATGTAAGAAAGCATGGACGATGTATAAGCTAACGTATCGGTACCGTGAATCACCACAATACCGTCGTAATTATTCCTAAGCTCACTTATATGCTGAGCCATCACGCTCCAGTCCTCAGGGAAAATATTCGCGCTGTCAAGCGAACAAAAATCCTCTATCTCTATCTCGATGTCACCCGACACCATTTGCAACTCTTCCTGCATATCGCGCACAGAAAGCCCCGGCTTAAGTCCCTCGCCCTTTTTAACGGCCGATAACGTACCGCCGGTATTGATAATCAGTATCTTCTTACTCACGTATTTCTCCTAAATTTACTCCTGTCTTTCCCACCTGTAAGTGCTGAAGGTCATACAGTTAGTCATATCAAACATATCAAGTTCTTCAACATAGAAGCCTACATACAGAACCGGCTGTTTCTTGTTTTCGGTAATGTTTCCCGAATCGTCATGAATATATTCAATATTGAATACCATTGCACAGAAATCATTCCTATCAACAGAATAAAGCTTATCTCCGGGATTCTGATAAGAAAGCCCGGTAGCAAGAGCGTAGCCTTCTTGCGCCCTATTAATCATAAGTTCAACTTCTTCTCTCGTGATTCCGTAAAAGGTCATCTCATCGACTTTATCAACGGCATCGTCACCCATATAAACTTCGTAAGTTCCGCCCGAATACAATCCGTCTTTATTGTCCGCGAATACATATATCTTAAAGTTCTCAGTATCCGTCATATCCAGAAGTGAGCCTGTATTGGCATCGTAAAAGCAAGAGTTCACATTCACCGTTTTGGAAGTCACTCCGCCCTCAACCGTCGTTTTTGTAACCGCACCGGTCTCCTCATTAATCGTAACAGTATCCGTAATGTCGCGCACATCCATGGGCAGTTTGCGATTCTTTGTGTACACTCCGACAATCGCTATCATATATTTAATGTCAGGAATTAGGAGTACATCTGTTTCAGCATAAGCCAAGTCATCCTTTGTCACTGTAATCCGTCCGACATAGGCATCTCGTCCGTCTGCCATTGTATACGGCACTATAGGTTTTAAGCCCTTTGGATCGAGGGTTTTGCCCGAATCCATTAATTCACTCAACAGTTTTTTAAAATACTCTTCAACATCACTGCTCATCGTATCATCGTATAGTGCAAGCAATGAATACTGGGTATATCCGTCCGAATGAATGAATGTAACATCTGCTCTTTCATCGTCGATTTCCGTCCAATCGCTACCCACCTTAAAAGTCAGATTACCATATGTATACTCTTTGGTAAGAACATCTCCCTGCAAGGCAGTGTTATCGTTACTTCCTATAACCTCAACATTCTTACCCGATGCAGGCGCCATGGCCCTGATACCCAAAAGAACACCTGCCCCGATGATGACGGCCACGCAAACACCCGCGATAATCCACATTATCGCACCATTTCTCTTTTTGTACCTCATATTACCTCCATAAATCAATTTCCCCAAATTGATGTAACTTTATGCGACGATTATAGCATACGCAGGTAATTCTATGTACACAAATATTCCCCAAACTCACAAAATAGCGAAAAACCCCCAAGAACAGTACGCTCTCGGGGGATAAAGTTCAACAAGTATTATGCCGAAATCCAATTCCTCACATCACTGCCAGCTCATGCTCAGGCGCTCCGTAATCTTCTCGGCGCTCTTGGTGATTGCAAGGCCTTCCTGCCCGGTTTCTTTGAGGCATGAAGGAAGCAGTCTTCCGATACGGTTCATGGATTCGATGACCTCATCGGGCTCTATGGCGCTTCGTACGCCCGCCATAGCCATCTGAGAGTATACTACGGCATTAACCGCACCCGCGGCATTTCTCTTGATGCAGGGGACCTCTACAAGGCCCGCTACGGGGTCGCAGGTAAGTCCGAGCATGTTCTTAAGGGTAAGTGCTGCGGCATGTACAATCTCTTCGTTACCGCCGCCTTCAAGGTATGCAAGCGCCCCGGCAGCCATGGCTCCTGCGCTTCCTATCTCGGCCTGGCATCCGCCTTCGGCACCGGAAATGCTCGCACTTGTAGCTATTACCTCACCGATACCTCCTGCAACATACAAGGCTTCTATTATTCTTTCACGCTCAACATTTTTGTGCTTAATATATGTCAAAAGAACTGCAGGAATGACGCCGCAGGAACCCGCTGTAGGCATGGCGACAATCCTCTTCATGCAGGCGTTGGATTCGCCCATTTTAACGGCCTTTTCGATAACTTCAAGAATGAATCCGTCAATAAGCGAATTGCCCTTCATCCTGAAGGCCTCTATCTTGCCGCCGTCTCCGCCCGCCATTCCGCTTGCGGAGCGAATCGACGCATCATACTTGGCATCGGCTTCGGTTATGGTATCAAGCATTGAGCCCATGGTCTTCATGGACTCTTCCCTTGTGGCACCGCGCTCTTTCATATCGTCTTCCAAAATTACCTGCCAGAAGGGAATCTTCCGGTCTTCCGAAATTGCGGTTATCTCAGACAGCTTCTTAAAACTCATTTTCTCCCTCCTCGATCAGACTGTAATACGTAACTTTGTTGACTCCGTCCAGGTTCTTAAGCCACTCAAGATATTTCTCCGGCACTTCCTGGTCGCACTCTATTACCATAACCGCATTACCGCCTCTGTTAGCACGATAAAGCTGCATGGTGGCTATATTGACCGATTTCTCAGCCAGCATACCCGTGACTTCCGCCACATGACCGGGCTGATCCTGATTGTGCACAATAAGCGTAGGGAAATCCCCCGAAAAGTTGGCATCAAGACCGTCAATCTTTGCAATATTTATGAGCGAACCGCCTACAGACTCCCCTACGATGGAAAGCTGCCTTCCGTGCTCGCCCACAAGTTTAATCTCAACCGAATTGGGGTGCGCATCCTTAATGTCTGCTTTGCCGAAACGGACTTTAATACCCTTTTCTTTTGCAATCTTAAGACTGTTCGGAATATTATCATCGTCCATTTTCATGCCGAGTATTCCCGCCACCAGCGCCGCGTCGGTGCCATGACCCTTACCCGTAGCCAGAAAAGAACCGTACAGTCCGATATCCGCGGACACAACATTCTCGCCCAAAAGGCGCCTTGCCACATAGCCGATTTTAACCGCACCGGCAGTGTGCGAACTCGACGGTCCCACCATTACCGGCCCGATAATGTCAAATAAATTCATGATTCTTTATGATGAGCGACTCACCATATCTCCTTCTCTAACTTCTCTCTCTTCAAAGAAAAAGAATCCATATCCCAAAGATATGGACCCCTTTGTCAGTTACAATATTATTATCAGGCAGGACCGTTGTCAAGTGAATGCACGGAAGTTATGATGCCTTCAGCGAAAGAACCGCTTTCTTAAGCTTCTCAAGCGCTTTTTCAACCACGGAACGAGGACATGCGATATTGAATCTTTCAAAGCCCTCTCCGACTTTACCAAACATTGCGCCGCTGTCAAGCCACAGGCCTGCTCGGTTAACTATCAAATCCTCAAGCTCAAGCTCCGTAAGCCCAAGTTCTCTGAAATCAACCCAGAGAAGGTAGGTTCCTTCGGTATTAATCAGGTGAAGCATCGGTAACTCGCGCTCCAAAAAATCGTTAAAATACTTTATATTTCCCTGCAGATACTCTTTAAGCTCACCAAGCCACTTATCTCCGTGGGTATACGCGGCCTCGCAGGCAAAAAGTGCCATGGTATTAAGCTGGCTGTAGCCCGTCGCGGCAATGCTCTTTTTTAAAGCAAGTCTCAATCTGCGATTGGGAACGAAAATATTGGAAGCCTGCAAGCCCGCAAGGTTAAAAGTTTTACTCGGTGCCGTACAGGTAATGCTTCTTTCGGCAAAAGCAGGATCCAGGGATGCAAATACGGTATGCTTATTACCCTCCCACACAAAGTCGCTGTGAATCTCGTCCGACGCCACGATTACGTCATGCGCCACGCAGATTTCACCGATTCGGCGAAGCTCCCATTCCTTCCACACACGTCCCACAGGATTGTGAGGGCTGCAAAGGATGAAAAGCTTAACGCGCTCTTCTATAATCTTTCTTTCGAAATCATCAAAATCTATCTCGTAGTGGTCGCCATTTAAAATCAGGGGGCTATCCACCAGTTTCCTTCCGTTATCGACTATTACCTCACTGAAAGGGTAGTAAACGGGCTGCTGAATCAGTACCGCCTCGCCTTCCTTGGTAAAGGCTCTGATGGCCGCCGAAAGTGCGAATACCACTCCGGGAGTTTTAATCATCCATTCTTTTCGCGGCTCCCATTCAAAGTGTGTACGATACCAGCCGGCAACGCTTTCGTAATACGCGTCGTCCGATTCGGTATAGCCGAATATTCCGTGGTCCACCACGCCGCGAAGGCTGTCAAGAATCTCGGGAGCGGTAGGAAAATCCATATCTGCCACCCACATGGAAATCAGGCCTTCTTTCTTGCCCCTTGCCGTGGCGAAATCATATTTTAAGCACTTAGTGCCCTTTCTGTCCGTAATCTTATCAAAATCATATCCCATTAATCTGTCTCCCTATCCGCCTAATCTGCCAGTGCCTGCTCAAGGTCACCGATAATGTCGTTCACATTCTCGATACCCACAGACAGTCTCAAAAACTTCTCATTGATGCCCAAAAGCTCCCTTTGCTCCTTGGGCAGTTCACGGTGTGTCTGAATCATCGGATAGGTAATCAAACTTTCCACACCGCCGAGACTTTCAGCGAAAATCACCAGCTTAACCTTGTGAAGCGCATCTAACGCAGTCTTCTCCGTATCGGTTTCAAAAGAAATCATCGCGCCATAACCGGCGTAATAGACCTTTTTAACCTTCTTGTGTTTCTTAATCCATTCCGCTATCACCTTGGCATTTTCCGACTGTCTCTCCATGCGAAGAGCAAGCGTCTTAATACCGCGAAGGACAAGGAATGAATCGATTGGTGCAAGCGTAGGACCGAAGCTCATACAAAGGTAACGGATTCTTTCGGCAAGGTCCTTACGCTCCTTGGAGGTGCATATAAAGCCTGCACAGGTATCGTTGTGACCTGCAAGATACTTGGTGCCGCTGTGTACCACAATATCGGCACCAAGCTCAAGCGGCCTTTGAAAGTAAGGAGTTAAGAATGTATTGTCTACAATCAGCAGCAGATTGTATTCATCGGCAAGTTTTTTGATCTCGCGAAGGTCTGTAACCTTCATGGTCGGATTACTGGGTGTTTCGATGTAAAGCGCCCTTGTATTCGGACGAATGGCCTCACGAACCGCAGCGATATTCCCGGTATCCACATAGTCAAATGACACTTGGCGCTTCGGTGCGATTTCCCCGAAGATTCTTACCGCTCCGCCATACAGGTCATATGTGCATATCACATGACCTCCTGCGGTAAAAAGCTCCAGGACAAGCGCTATGGCCGCCATGCCGGTAGCCGTAGCCACACAGTCGCCCGCGCCTTCCAAAGATGCGAGAGTATCCTCAAGCTCCCTTCTTGTAGGATTACTTCCGCGACTGTACGTGAAAGTATCCTTCGTAGGATGCTCTCCTATCTCTCTGTGTGCAAATGTAGCCGTCTGATAAATCGGAACGCTTACCGCTCCGTGAGGATGTCCGTTTACAATGTCTGTCACGTAGTGACAACATCGGGTCTCTATATCGTAACTTGTATCCGCCATTTTTCTTTCTCCTTTTTATACCCCAATGTAATTCTTTTATTCAGATGCTTTCTTATCCCAGGAGTACGTGGGATTAAGCGTAACGCTGCGCCCGCCCGAGGCTTCCACGGTCGTTCCTGTCATAAATGAAGCTCTGTCGCTTGATAAAAATACTATCGGTGCGGCAATTTCTTCAGGTCGTGCCGCTCTGTTTAAAAGTGTTTCGCTTGTCGTATATGCAAGCTCTGCCGGGTCTAAATGTTCCCGCACAAGCGGTGTGTCCGTAAATCCCGGCATAACGCAGTTAACGCGTACACCGTAGGCCGCATACTCGCCTGCGAAGGTCTGTGAAAGGCTTCTTACCGCCGCTTTCATGGGCCCGTAGATGGATGCTCTTCCGGAGGTTGCGCATCTTGCGGCAAGTGAGCTTACATTCACTATGCTGCCGCCTCTGTCCTTCATGTATCTGAACGCCGCCTGGCATCCGAACACCGCAGACCTGAAATTCACTGTGTAGTGTTTGTCTATTTCCTCTCCGGAATACTGAGCTTTCTTTCTTGCAAAAGAAGAACCTACGTTGTTAACCCATGCATCGATAGCCCCGAAGTGCTCGACCACACGGTCCGCGAAGCCATACACTGCTTCTTCCTCGGTAACATCGATTGCCTCGGCATAAACTTCTCCGAATTTGGAAAGTTCTTTAACCGCCTTGTCGAGGTTGGCCTTATCTCTTGCGCAGATTGCAACTTTGGCGCCTTCTTCGAGGAAGGTCTTCGCTGTAGCGTAACCTATTCCTTTGCTGCCGCCGGTTACGACGGCAACTTTATCTTTTAAACCTAAGTCCATGACTATGCTCCAAATTCTTCGGCCGCCTCACGTACCCACTTTAAATGCTCGATGGGGGTGTCACGGGGAATGGTGCAGTCTGCGCCGAGGATAACACCTCTTGTGCCTGCTGTGCTTAAAATCTTCTTGGCTTCGGCCTGAATTTGTTCTTTGGTGCCTTTATAAAGAACTCCGTCTGCAGTGTTGGCAAATCCGCCTACCACGGCACGGCCTCCGAAGATTTTCTTGCCTTCTTCAAGTGATACGCGCTCTATGCCTGCTGCCCAGTTGATAACTTTTACAGGGTAATCTGCGTATGTTGTAAGGTCGTTTCTTCTGCCGTCAAATCCGCAGATGTGAAGCATGCTGTTGTCGCTTACTGCCTTGGCAGCTTCGAGAACTGCGATTTCAGCGGGTGCGATAACCTTCAAGTATTCGCTCTTGCTGATTCCGTTGAAGTTGCCGACACTGAAGTAGATGCCGTCTGTGCCGCCTTCTTTGATTACTCTCTCGGCAAGAATCTTGATGTCCTCGGCGATGGTAAGTAATGCTTCTTTTAACGCTTCAGCATCTTCGTTGTAAAGCTTCACGATACTGTCGAAGGTAAATGCAGAAATTCCAATATTAAGGTATGTGGCGGGCGAGAAAACGTTGTAAATCGTAACAATTTCTTTTCCGTACTTATCTGTAATGTTCTTAACATGCGCCACCTGATCGTCAATCCACTTAAGAGTCTCGGACTTGCCTGCCTTGATCTTCTTTAAATCAGCTGCCGTCTTGATAGGCTCATCGGGAAGTCCCGGGTAGTTAAAGAAGCCGTCGCTCATAATCTTTACGTAATCAGGGTCCCAGTCCTCAATGAACTTAACATGGCCCTTATAATTTATCTTTACTATTTCGTCGCTCTGCGGTGCCGATTCATCCTTGGCATAATGGAACCAGAAGCCTACCGGCACACGGTCTGTCTTTTCGTTATTGAATGCCTTTAATACAAGGTCTCTTTTTGATGACATATTTTTTCTCCTTATCGAATTTCCGTATATTTTTTCTCTTTGGCGGCCTTTTGGAAGCCTTCTACAATTCTGACTGCCTCGATGCCGTCTTCGCCGGTAACATCTACAGGTGTGTTATTAAGAATGCTTAAAGCAAAACGCTCGTGAAGGTCGGTAAATTCCAAAACGCCCTGCTCGTGAGACGATTCAAAATCAAAGTACTGTGTGGTTCCGTCGCTTAATTTAAGTACCACGTCATGACCTTCAGCAAATGTAATAATGGCTCCCTTTGTACCAATAAGGGTTGTGGAGCGGTCTTCTCCGTGGAAGCTTAATTTGGATGCTATTAAAGTTCCCACAACACCGTTTTCAAACTGAAGGATGCCTGTCACATGGTCATTGGTCTCTCTGATATCGCCCTCTATCGTCTCGGAAAGAAGTCTGTCTACCTGCGCGTAAACGCCCTTAACTTCCGAACCCACAAGCCAGCGTATGAGATCGGCTCTGTGAACGCTGATGTTAAATAGTGCATCCATCCAGCCGGGATATTTCCTTCCGGCTAAAACGTCGGGTTCGTTGTTGCCAAGAACCGTGCGCGCCGTAATAAGTTTGCCTATGGCTCCGCTTTCAAGAAGTTCTTTGGCCTTTGCGTGCTGGGGGTAGAAACGCTGTACGTGTAAGAGTTCAAACTTAAGGCCTGATTCTTTGGCCACTTCGTTAATTGCTTCAGCCTCCTTAACGGATAAGGTCATGGGCTTCTCCAAAAGAACATGCTTGCCATGCTTTAAGGCTGCAATGGCGGGTTCCGCATGTCTGTCCGGTGGGGTACTTATCAAAACAGCATCCACATTTTCATCAAACAAAACCTCATCAAAGCTCTCATATGCTTTTACGCCATACTTTTGAGCAACAGCCTTGGTGGACTCGGGATGAAGGTTCAGTACTCCATAGAAATTGGTGTGTTCTCCTGTAAAAGAGCGGGTATGTGTCTTCTTGCGGCTATCTCGCCGGCACCGATTATGACTATGTTTACTTTACTCATAACTGCCTCCGTACTCTTTAGGTGTTGGGATACAACTCGTCAATGACGTCTTTAAGTACATTGAATCTGAAGTCTGAAAGCGCGGTGGGAAGTGAGCAGCCGGGTGCGATAATCAATCTGTTGGCAGGAACCGATGCGATAGCGTCTTTAACATTCTTTCTGATTTGCTCGGTCAGTTCTTCTCTTGTGGGGAAAGAAAAACCGTTCTCGCGGTCGATACCGCCGATTAATATCTTGTTGGTCTTTCTTGCCGCATCGGAAAGAGATACGTTTGTAACCGTTGACTGCCAGTTGAATGCTTCAAAAGGAAAATCAAGGAATTTATCGAAATACAGATTTGAGTCGCCGTGAATATGAAGGATATTAAACCAGGTCTTGCCGATAGCGGGCTCGAAGCCTTCAAGGTCGCTCTTGATGGCGAACTCATCATATTCTTCGGGGGTAATCTGCGAATCGTTGGCAAACTGTGTGGAGTAGAAGATTCCGTCGACGCCTGCGTTGGCATATGCTTCAACAATGTCGCGGGTTACTTCGGTAAGGACTTTAAGGCCTTCTTTGAGGTCGTCGCCGTATTCTCTTACAAGGGGAATGAAACGGGCGGGATCCTGGAATCCGTTATAAAGTTCCTGCGCATAGGTGAGTGGCGAAAAAACGGTTGCCACTACCGGAACCTTGCCGTCATAGTATTCTTTGAGACGCTTGGCAACTTCTACCTCTCTTGCCACAGCGCCGGTATGAATATCAACCTTTTTAAGATTTCTGAACTCCTTGGGGCTGTTAATGTATCTGACTAATGTGGTGGGGAATTCGATACCGTCTCTTGACCAGCGAATCTTGGCTCCGTACTGCTCCTGAATGTGGATACCGTTGGCCATTATTTTGATAAAGTCCCACTGATTCCTTTCCTGAAATGCTATGTGAGCCTTAACGGAATCGCTTACCACTCTGTCGTCAGCGTGGAAGTGCTTCCATACGCTTGCGCCGGGGCGGTCTACCTCGCGGCCTTCCACCATAGCTTTTATTCTCTCATAAGGTGTAAATTCTTTAGCCATAACTCTTATGTTCCTTTCTCACAGGTAATTAAATTGAGTAGTTAAAATCGGGTAAGATTCGCATCAGGAATTCTCTGGTGCGCTCTTCCTTGGGGGTGGTAAAGATTTCTTTGGGTGTGCCTTCTTCTACGACTACGCCGCCGTCCATGAATACGACTTTGGTGGCTACGTCCTGAGCGAACTTCATCTCGTGGGTTACCTCAATCATCGTGGTGCCTTCTCCCGCCAGGTCTCTCATAATCTTAAGGACTTCACCTACAAGCTCGGGGTCGAGGGCGGATGTGGGTTCATCAAAAAGAATGATGTCCGGGTTAACCGCTATTGCTCTTGCGATGCCGACTCTTTGCTGTTGGCCGCCCGAAAGCTGTACGGGGTAGGAATCGTATTTGTCCGAGAGACCTACCTTGTCGAGGGCTTTCTTGGCAATCTCTATTGCTTCGGCCTTGGGAACCTTTCTTCCTACCGTAAGGCCTTCCGTTACGTTCTGAAGGGCTGTCTTATTGGCAAATAAGTTGTAATTCTGAAATACGAAAGCCGATTTCTTGCGAACCTTTTCTATTGTCTTGCCGGAAGCGTGTGACAAATCGGTGTGGATGCCGTCGAAGTCAAGCTCGCCGCCGTCTGCTTTTTCCAGAAAGTCGATGCAGCGAAGAAGCGTTGTTTTGCCGGAGCCCGAAGGTCCGAGGATTACAACTACGTCGCCTTTATTTACTTCCAGATCAACTTTCTTAAGTACCTGATTTTCTTTAAACGCTTTGCTTACGTTTTTAACACTAAATAACATTTTAAGTTCCTCCGTTATACGGCCAGTCTCTTCTTGTATGCCGACAATTGATGCTCAATCAGTGCAAAAAGAAGCTGCACTACGGTACATACAATAATGTAAATCAATGCAATCATGAGGTATGCCTCGATGTAATAGTATCCGGCGGCCGCCTTCATCTTTGATATTGCGGTAATCTCCTGCACTGCCATTAAGAAGGCAAGAGATGTGTTCTTAATAAGTCCGATTACCGTGTTACAAAGGTTCGGGAGTGCCGCAACAAGCGCCTGCGGGATGATTATCCTTCTGTAAGCCTGTCTCTTGGTAAGGCCTACCGTCATGGCCGCTTCCATCTGTCCATGTCCGACCGTACCGAGGGCCGATCTGAAAAGTTCAGTAAGAACAGCTATGTTATTAAGCGAAAAAACTATGATGGCATAAACAATCTTGTTCATTTTAAAGACGTTTACGGAAAGTCCGAAAACATCTTTGATTAAGTGATTGAGTGTCGAGGGAAGCAGGCTGTATATGAAGAGTATCTGCAACACTATCGGCGTCCCTCGTATGAATGATACGTATGCGGTAACGAATTTGCTTGATACTTTCTTGTTCTCAAGTTTTGATAATGCCATGGCAAAAGCAATCGGTATGGAAACAAGAAGTGTAAGTATCGTTATCAGCATTGTCTTCGGTACGCCCCCAAGCGATGCAATGAAGGTTTCCCTCATAAATTCAGTGTTTAATTTCATGGGTAATTCCTTTCTTTATGCAACGGATGTGGCATGTTTCTTTCCTTTGGAAAGATTCTTTTCAAGACGTCCGAAGATTAATTCGATTACAAACGTGAGTGCCCAGTAGATGATGGCCATTCCAAGGTATGTCTCAAGTGTGTATGAGCCTTGGTTTCTTCCTATAAGCAGGTTGCCCTCGCCCATGACATCGATGAGGCCGATGGAGTATGCCAGCGCGCCTTCTTTCATGAGGTTGACAAGCATGTTCGAAAAGTTCGGTAATGCGTGAACCGCCGCCTGCGGAAGGATGATTCTGTAAAAGGCCTGGAACTCGGAGAGGCCGCTACATACAGCGGCTTCTCTCTGTCCGGGGTCGACTGCAAGGTATGCAGCCCTGAACACTTCGCCAAGATTAGAAGCAAAGAGTATTGAGAAAGCTGTGATTACGAATACTCCCTTGCTAAAGTTGTTAATGTTGATTCCGAATTGAAGAAGCAGCGCCGGCACACCGTAATACACGATAAACAGCATTATGATTGAGGGGACGCATCTTGTGAGGTATGTGTAGACCTCTGCAATCGCTCTCGGCACTATTCTTCTTTTTATTTTCGCCTTGGCCAAAAGAATACCGATTGCCCCGCCGAAAATTACGGTTCCAAGCATCATAAGGAGCGTAACTCCGATGTATGGAAACAGTTGAACCAAAACTGTAAAAACGTATGACGGATGAAATGGATGCATAGCAGTTACTCCTTCAAGTTAATGTATTCCGCTAAGCTTCCGGATTACAGTTCGTCGCCGATCTGATATCCTTCGGGAACGAGGTCGTATACGTTAAATCCGAAGTACTTATCCTGAAGTTCTGCAAGAGTGCCGTTCTCAAGGAGTTTCTCCCATGCTTCGTCATAAGCCTTTGCAAGCTCGTCTTCACCGAGGGTGAATAAAGGATAGGTAGGAATTGCTTCGTAAGGAACATAGGAAAGCTGGTCTGCGTACTGATGATATTCACCGTCTTCAGCTTCTACGATAGCGCCGAAAGCAGTCTGGATTACGAATGCTGCGTCGTATCTCCCTTCAAGTACCCACTGATACTGCTCGGAGTTGGAGAAGTTGTCTGCGGGCTCTAAGATAATCTGATGATCTGGGTTGTTCTTGTTGTAGTTCTCAATGATGGTGTACTGCGCGTTCTGAGGTGCGAGGGGTACAAGCAAGCCTGAGAAGTCTGCGAATGACTGCATATCCTTAATCTGGTCGGCGTTCTCTGTTCTGAATGCGATACCGGTTACGGATGCTGCAATGTAGTGCTCGGGGAAGAGGTACTTAGTGGAACGATCCTCTGTCCACCATGCGCCCTTGGTACCAATCTGGTACTTACCGGTCTGAACACCGATTAAAAGATCGCTGTCGTCGCCTGTTGCTTCAAATACGAACTCGTACTGGGGAAGGAGTTCATCAACTGCCTTAAGTACAGCTACTTCGTAACCGTCGCTCTCGCCTTCTGCGGTAAGTACGTTGTAAGGCCAGGATGCTGCGGAGTGAGATACTACGATTTTTCTAACGCCTTCTGTTCCTTCTTGAGAAGCTTCGGTAGATACTTCTGTGGATTCTGCGATAACTTCTGTTGAACCTGAGTTACTTGCTGCCTGCTTGGTATCGGAAGCTTTTCCGCATCCTGTTAATACCACGCTTGCAAGTACTGTAGCTGCCAAAAACTTTTTAATAATTGATTTTTTCATGATTCTTAATCCTCTCTGTTCTGTGTTATTTTCTTAAAAAAGTGCAAAAAAATAGTCTGCGCTCTCGCAGACACCTTAAAAATGCATATTAATAATAATCCTTCTTACGGATTACAAGGTAACTGATTTGAGACGTTTATCTCCGGGTTTATTCGATTGATTAATACAGCAACACATGCCACAACACATACCGTACATTCGTCTCATAGTCATTGTCTTCATCTTTTCTTCTTCCTTTCTGTAGATTTGATGGCGGCTGTATCAACCGCTGTGTGGGTGATTGCCTCACCCGTTGGATTTATAATACACTTGTACTCCGAGTTTGAAAATTCTGTAAAACTAATCCTCGGCGATAAGTTACGGTTATCACCGAGGATGTCAGTTTGTCACGTATTTTTCTTTCTATATCTCCCGAAATCTCTGCAGATCATTTACGTATTCCTGCCCGTACTTGGACAGTTCCGCGCCGCTTCTCGTAATGTAGCCGATGATAAGCGGGTCTTCTTCTTTAAGTTTGATGGCCGTAAGACCTTGAAGTATCACGTCGTCTCCCGAAAGCATACCGGAGCCTATGGAGTAGCCGTTTAGCTCCGCCAGAATCTCCATGGTGGTGGCTCTGTCGTCCGAGCGAATCATCTTCTCAAAGTCATAATCCGCCATAGCCTCTTCCGTTAAATAGAAATTGCTGTCGTCGCTCTGATCGAAGGCTACGCAGTGAAACTTCTTTAACTCTTCAAGCGAAACAACGTTTCTGCCGGCATACGGGTGATTCTTCCAAACATACGCGTAGGCTTCGCGGGTCATAAGCGGCACAAAGTCGAGCTGGTATTCCTTCAAAAGCTTTTTGAGCACAGCTTCATTGGCGCTCGAATACGACACTATGCCGACCTCGCTCTTCATGTCTCTCACATGCTCCAGCACATCTCTGGTCTTCGTCTCATGTATCGAAAAAAGAAACTTCTCCGGGCTGAACTTCCTGATTACCTCGGTAAAAGAACGTATCGCGAAATTATAATGCTGCGTCGACACCGAGAATCGCTCTCTGTTCCTATTGACCGACAAATATCTGTCCTCAAGGATTGCGTACTGTCCCACCGACTTTTTGGCATAGACAATAAACTCGCGTCCTTCCGGAGTAAGCGAAATACCTTTATTTGTCCTGTTAAATATAAGGATACCAAGCTCCTCTTCCAGTTCTCTGATGCTTGCAGACAGCGCAGGCTGCGTAACAAAAAGCTTGGTAGCCGCCTCACGCATGGACGACGATGCCGCAACTTCGAGAACATATTTAAGCTGATTGATATTCATGGATAGTGCCCTCTGTTCGCCGGTGATTAATTTTTCTTATTATATATTCTTTTACCTATTTGTTCAATAGGTAATTGTGTAGGTGGTATTTTCACAAAAAAGAGGTGTCATGTCGACACCTCAAATCTTTTTTAACCGCTAATAAATCTCGCGCAGCTCTTCTTCCTTAATGTATCCAAGTTCATACAAGCTGATTTTGAGCTCCTTTTTATCACGGCTCACCTTCTCTGCCGTGCAAGCGCACTCTGATATTCTTTTTCTTCGTCTATAAGCTGCTCTTTGTATCTATCCAACTCTTCGGAAGACAACGTATACGAGCCCAGCCACTTAAGGTGACTCACCGCCGCCTCGGTCTTAAGCGTTACTTGCGTATACTCGGGTCCCACCAAAAGAAGCTGCATGGCCTCCTCAGGCTCTAAGAATCCGCCTGTGGTGATGCCGAGCGTGTTAAATATCGTATCGTTGGCTATGGGACCGGTGATTACGTCTGCCGCAAGCTTGTCCGGCTTAAGGTTACGATTACCATAAATGTATTCAAACCACTCGGCGTCCCGTTCAAAGCGCTTTATAGTCAGGGCTTCGGTGTCCAGTTCGTATTTATTAACTATAGATTCTGCGTCTTTGGCGCTTCTCGCCCAGCGCTTGGCAAATTCCTCATCGGAGGTGGTATAGAAGCCCTGACCGAAATCGGCATTCTTTCGCCCGTGATGAATGTCAGGTTCTTTTATGATTTCAAATCCTGCGTGATAAAGAATCATGCCTGCGCCCTCCCAATCGCTTATCTGTTTCTGAGAATAAAGATCCTTCTCTTTTCGGTCGTTTCTCCCGGCCAAGCGAAGTGGTCGATTTTCTCGACATCGAAGAAGCAGCCCAGTATTTCCGCCCACTCTTCGTCGGTTCTTGAAACCAGTCTGAGGACTCCGTTTACATAGACTTCGTTCCCGTTCATCACTTCCGTATTCTTGGAAGCGTCGCTTACCGCCTTCTGGTAATAATTCATGGAAATTATTACCTTGGCGCCCTTTTGAGCCACCCTTGAAAGATTCTCGATAATTCCGTTCGCAATTTCTTCAGGCAGAACATCTATAACGTTACTGCAAAAAACTCCGTCATAGGTACCTTCTTTTTCCTCGCTGATCCACTCGGTGGAAACACACTCTGCCTTGAAACCGGCGTTGATGCCAAAAGCAGACGCAAGAAACTTTGCAAGTAATATTGCATTCTCCACAACGTCAACGCACGTAACATCCTTACAACCCGACTTATTAAGCGCAATTCCGGCCCAGCCTTCTCCGCAGCCGTAATCAAGAACCTTCTCGCAGTCGTTTAAATGCTCAGTTACAATTTCTCTGAGCTTCTCGGACGGAGCCAGCTCCTTCCAGTCGTTTTCGGGGTTCAGTTCTTTTAAGAACTGTTCTTTCTCCTCCTCAGACATTTCAAAGACCTGATTCCAGAATTTTAAAGTGTTGTTGTATGTGTCAGACATTGTTCATATACCCTCTCAATAATTCGTTTAAACACCTGCATTTTATCGTATTTGGCATGGGGCTGTCAAAGTTTTTGGTTCAACACACGTAGGACGAGTTGCTGTTTACCTGCTGCGTCCGGTAGAAAGCTCAGGGCTACTGTATGCGGCTGGTGGCAACTCTGTTATTGATATAATGGCATATTTATAGGCTTTTTCAAGTTTCCTCCAGAATTCTCAGTCCTTCCTTATAATCCTGTCCCAAAACTTCCTGTGTCTTTTGGAAGTCATACTTCTCATGTAGTCTGTCATGAACCTTTAAGAACTCTTTCTTTCCGTATTTCCTTATATATAATGCCTGAGCCTTTGCTACATTTGCTCCGTCATTTGATGGAATATAGAATCCTTTATTGCAATTTTCGAGCTCATCACACTCATAACATCCGTCCAAATCTTTTTCCTTACAGCATTTCACATTCGGACATATTCTGTCCTCCGCACAGGTAGCAAAAGAGCAGACATTGTACTTCGTTCTGCAGGATCCGCACCACTCTGAAAGGAAACAGTGATTACAGGAAAAGCCACAATAAGCAACAGAATCAACACCCTTTCGTGCTATCTTGCAGAGTTTATTCTTGATGCGGCGCATGGCTTCGATATGCATAATCCAGTGACGGCTAAATGGCATCTGAATCAGTCCTTTTATATCCTTTCCGCACCAGTAATCAATCAGCCAAAAGGCATTCTCATTCTCACTGACACATTTACTCCGGATAAGTTTTTCCTTTACATCGCCGCCGAATTTTTGCTTTAAATCCTTGTATGTCAGATCTCCAAGAATCTGATCCGTAGATTCCTTTACAGCTTTTACATACAGATATAGTTCTTTAATATTCAGTTTTTCTGAAAACTCTGCAATCTCGTTTCCCTGAAGTTCATTACCCGTAGTAATAATAGGTGCGCCAATGCGATTATGAAAGTCATTTATAAAAAGGATTTGACTATCCCCTGCTATCATCTCATGGGCAACTATATCTTCAATCCTGAAAATATGCCAGATAGAATAGGCAAGGGTTTTACTGTGATATCCATCTGCACCCGCAAAAGGCATTTTGGCAAAGGCCTCATCCGGGTATCCACTCACAATCTGAGTAATCTGCTCAAACATTTCCTCGCGGAAAGCCAAAAGCTTCTGAATAGCATCTTTAAAGGTTGCTTCCTTCGTCAGCAATTGCTGTATTTCTTTATTGTTTTCTGACCATGATTTGTCCATAATCTATCTTCTCTCATTTTATGTATCGAATTAAAAAATCAGTAATCCCTATCATAGTGAAGCCATTTTCATCCATGGTTTCTTTAATTGGTTTATTTACAACAAGAAGCTTTAGTACTTGATCATTCAGCTTAAAATATGGTCGTATTTCTCTTTCTCTTGTTTCTGCATTAGAGATATCAGCAGTCACCTGTATATAAAGAGATCTAAGCCCTTTTGTAGCGTAAAAATCCACTTCATTATTTTTTCTTATTGATTTTCCATTTTTATCTTTTTCAACAGTGTCAAAAGCACCGACATTAACAGAATATCCATTATAGCAAAGTTCATTATAGACAATGTTTTCAAGCATTTGCCCTTCATCCGGAAACGCAAAATTTAATCGGGCATTGCGTAATCCAGTATCTATAAAATAATACTTTCTGAGCGCACCGATTTCTTTCCGTCCTTTTAAATCATAGCGTTTTGCCTCACGCAAAAGGAAAGCATCTTTAAAGTAACCAATATAGTTTTCCACTGTCTGTTTATCAATATTTTCATGTCTAACACTTTCAAATGTATTGGCTATTTTTTCTGAATTAAGTAGCGAGCCTGTTGAAGAACTAATAATATTACAGAGTTCATCCAAGGCCTCTCCTTTCTTCAATTGATTTCTTTCAACAATATCAGCGAAGTATGTTGTAGTGAACAAGTTCTTTAGATATTCTTTTCTCTCTTCGTCACTTTTTAATACAGCCAATGGCATTCCACCATATTGCATATATGAATATATAGCTTCAGTTGCCGGGCCTCCGACATATCCATAGTATTCTTCAAACGACAAAGGTGAAAGTTTAATGTTTGTCGCCTTATCTCTAAATTCGGTAACTATATCTGAAGACAACATTTTAGAATTTGAACCCGTCACATATAAATCTATATTTTTTTCTCTTGATAGCCCAAGTACAACATCAACGAATGATATTACCTCAGTATCATTAGAATCTGCTAAAACATGTTTGCCGTCAGTGAAATTAGGATTGATTATAGGATATACCTTCTGTATCTCATCAATAAATACATAATAATTTTCATTTTCCTTGCATCTTTCCCTTATATACACTCCTAATTCCAAAGGATCACGATACTTACTATTTTTATCATCATCTAATTCCATGATAATTATCCTATTCTCTGGAACGTTCTCCGAAAGCAAGTATTCTCTATATATTTCTTTAAGAAGAAATGACTTTCCGCATCTTCTCACACCTGTTATTACCTTCGGAAATCCATTGTTCTTCGCACTGATTAACTGAGTCAGATATTTATCTCTTTTTATCATATAATCTCCTAAATTGTAGAATTCTACATTTTTGTCAATTACATCTTATCACATCGCATTGTCTTAATCAACAAAATTGTAGAATTCTACATTTTTAGCGATTATCTCAATGTGAAAAAAACACCCCAGGACAGCTGTCCTGAGGTGTAATAAGTCGTATATGATTGTCCAAAGACGTAATACGTTGTGAAACGATTATCTCTTTGAGAACTGCGCGAGGGTTAAGAAAAAGGTCCGGTGGACCTTTTTTACTGAGCGGCCCTTAACTGGTTTGAGGGATACCTCTGTTCACAGAGGTATCCAAGACAAAAATAAAACCCCACTGTTTTGATATGTACCCTCTTTACTGGACAACCAGTAAGGAGGGTATTTTTATGCGCTATAGTTACGAGTTCAAAAGAAAATGT
>Ga0129306_1001734_pt1 | contig 22727 bp, 17 predicted proteins | sample P827metagenome_FD_94438 | JGI IMG/M metagenome (GOLD analysis project Ga0129306, IMG submission 94438) | Capybara group fecal microbial communities from Wisconsin, USA - P827 metagenome | ecosystem: Host-associated > Mammals > Digestive system > Large intestine > Fecal | place: USA: Wisconsin... | reverse complement strand
TAGGCTTTTACTGATTCGGTTGACAATAAAAACGGGACAATTGGACATTGGACATTGGACATTAAGGTGTTTTTTTATTGTCAAGCAGTAAAGCCAATATATATTATTAACAATATATATTGAATAATATTATACATATATATGTCGTATATCTATTTTTCACTAAAAATTGGTCTTAACGTCCTATTGTCCCATGTCCCATTGTCCAATTCTAACATTAGCAATTAGATTGTTTATCTGCAGATAGTTGACGTAGCACCAGTTTTCTTGGTGCATGATCTTGACGGGATAGTGTAGGGGTATTACCTCAAACTTTTGTTTAAGAATGGTTTTAAATTGGTGATAATAATCTGAATTGTAGTCATAATAGTTGGTGAGCAACACTTTGTTGTTGCCCAAATAATGAATGATGCCGTCACTATGGCCATATGGCTCGCCACTGTCCCAGGGCAGGAACATGATGTCACACTCAAACGCATCGCGAAGCATCTCTTCTATATCTTCACGACTGTTGCTAAAGCAAGCTTTTGCATTGTGCTCGCTGCTCCGTCATTTTCGAGTTTTGCATACGACAAAAGATGTAAGATTTCTTGTCCCCCACCTTCACGTCAAATAGCGACCTTTACTTCCTTTGCCAATACCTGACGGATATACGCATTAAGAGTAATTCCTGCTTCTTGGGCAAGCATGGCAATGGCACTATGTATTTCAGGAGACACGCGTACATTAAATGTTCCACTGTATGGTTTGCGTGGCTCGACGTGTCTGGCCTCACAAAGTGCCAGATAGTCGTCAACGGCCCCCTCAAAATCCTGACGAAGCTCATCGATGTTTGAACCTTCATAGGTAATGGCATCCTTGCTCATCCCCTGAACTTTGCCGAAAAGGCAGTTGTCCTCTTCACTATACTCTACGCTACCCGTGTAGCCTTTGTACTTTAAATAACCCATTATTAGTCCTCCTTTTTATCAAAATAACCATTTACTTCTAGATAACTGTATACTTGTCTCATGACATATCCCTTGATGATGTTCGACGGATGCGGCTTGTGCATAATGTAGCTGTTACCGTCGTTATCATTGATGAATTCTATCCGTGATCCAGATGTCGCACCCTTATTGCTAAGAGTGAAACCACAACTCTTGAAAACTGCTACCATTTCGTCGAACGTGAAGTCTCTAGGCAGCGTTCTGAATCGTTGTAGAAGTTTGCTTCTTTTGTTCGTTGCAACTGATTTTGGTTGCAAATGTAACTAATAATAGTGACATTTCCAAATATTTGAGGATATTTTTTCAAAATAAGGTCTCTACATGTAACATTTTCGAGATTTGTATACTATAAGAGAAAAAATAGTAAATTTGCAAACGATTATGGAAATGCATCAGACTTTCTGCCCCCTGCTGACAGAATTCAAGAATTGCCAGAAGAAGCAGAAGACGATGAATAATATAGACGAGCAGCAGATATATTCCACACTCGTGAAATTTCTATTTCACCACGATTTTCTTACCATTTTGGATAAAGATACCCTTCGTGGGGTGCTCTACGCGCTGCCCGCTGAGGTTGTAGTAAAAACCATTCACGTGAGCATCGTTCTTAATAGTACGAATAGCAGTAACAACAGGGGTGATGGGCAGCTGGAAGGCTGTGACATTACAGCTAAAGGCAGTAACATCCTGAACAACCTTTAAGCTTGAACCCATCAACGAATTATTGGTTTCTTTGCTGCGAGTCATGACGTACACACGTCCATCGGCGTTATAGGCAATGCCCTGCGCATCGGAAGTGTTGGCAACCATTGAATCCCAAGAACCTAAGGGTGCTGAAAGATCATCGGGGTTGAACTGATGGACATACATAGCCCCCAAAAGCGTGTGACCAAAGGCATACAGACGGCCATCGGTAGCCTCAAGGGCAGAAAAATAGCCGGCCTGATTGAGTTGATTGATAAAGCCATCCAACAGTTTGCCATCAGCCCGGTCGACCTTGAGCAAGAGACCATCACGAGTATGCTGGCATGTCAGTTCCTTACCCGTAGCTGTTGCTAACGCCATATTCGATTTAAACGTAACCCACAAGTACTTGTCGCTCACATAGATATTAGATATGTTTACGGCACTACCAGACTTTGCAGAATTGTAATACTGGGCCCAATTGACAGTCAGATCTTTGTTAAGTGATGCTGTCAGCAAGCCGCCATTGTCATTCGCTGTCACAAAACTCTTATCGCCCAAACTCACCTGTTCACCCTCTATTCCCATAGTCTGAGCCAGCAAATAGAGTTGATTATTGGCAAAATAGAAATTATAAATAACCAAAGAAGTAGCCTTACCGCTGGTCTGAAGATGGTTGACATAATAGCCATCCTTGTCGAGTTTCAAGACGAACAGGTCGCCTGCCGACTTCTGAGTGTCGCCATCCCATCCTTCTACCAGGCGAGGGGCTATCTTGACATCCTCCCCTGCACTGTTCTTCAGGGTAAGTTCAACCCGCTGATTACCACCGATATAGATATTACCTTCAGGATCTACCGTCATGGTATTAGGATTGACTCCCGTGAGAGCCAAGTCGTGAGCAGCGTCTATCTGGCGCATCCACTGTAGCGCACCTTGCAGATTGAACTTAAGGACGAGAACACGGTAATAGCGCCCCTTCTCATCGCTGATAGTCCAGTTGAGGTTGGTGTCCTTGCCTTCGGCATCGACGAGCACGATATCCGTGTCATAATATTGAGCAGCATGACGCAGGCTGACAACCGCTATCAATCCGTCACTCACGGGATGAAGTCTGGCCTTACCGCTCTGAACATCAGCATGCTTGGAATAGGCCGTCCAAACGGGAGTACCATCGGCTGCTATCTTGGAGATAAAAAGATTCTGTGTACCGGTATTACCACTAGCATTATATTTTGTCTGTGGAGCTGCTATCACGTCGTTGCCAAAACGGATAGCATCATCCACCGTTATGGTGCCAGCTCCTCCACTCATATAAAAGCCTCCATCGGGAGCTAGTTGAATGTCCGAACCATTTGTAGTCACTTTAGACCCTACAGTGCCCTGCACAGCCTTTCCCCACAGAGCGGTGGGTTCCTGCGCAACAGCATGCAGGCTCATCATGATTATCGACAAAAATATGAGTAAATGTTTCTTCATAAGCATCATTCTTTTCGTTTATAGTTCTAATTCGGTTGCAAAGATACGAATAAGCGAGTGAATTGCAAAAAGAAAAAACGAAAAAAGTTAGAGTTGTTTAGGGATTTACCTATAAATAGGTATTGGAAGTTTCAGTTTTTTTTCGTACTTTTGCATCTAAATTGTAAAATAGTAATTTTAGATATCAAAAAAAATGAAAAAAATCAGAATTTCTTTCCACAGTGCAGCCATGCTGGCAATGGCCGCCATCGTGATGGTTTGCCTGCAGGCATGTACAAAAACGGACAATCCCAGTACTCCCAAAGGTGACAATTCACCACTACCCGCTTCCTTCGACTTCAAGAACAATCCTATGGGATGGCCGGTCAGCACCGATATCACAGACTACGAAACTGGCAAAGTAACAGAACTGACGGTTAATGGCGTTAAGTTGACTGCCATTCAGAACAACGAATGGATTGGCAACATCCTCTACAAGGGTGAAAACGATGCGCAAAGCATGTTCAGAGTAGGCAAGCTGAATGCCTTCAAGCTGACTGCACCTGAAGGTGCTGCATTGTCTGCTATCATGGTCGACATGGCTACTGAAGGCCAGAGCTTCGACTTCACTCCCAGCAATGGCGTTGTGGCCAACAACCTATGGACGGGCAACGCTACTGAGGTGACTTTCACTACCGCTGCCAACCGTCAGATAGCCCACATCAACATCGTACTGAAAGATGAGGATGAGGAGACCATCAAACCTGCTGCCTATGAGACGGAGGCAGCCAACATTGCAGCCTTCAACGCGATAGAAGATGGCAAGGTGGTGAAGCTGACGCTGACTGATGCGCGCGTGAATGGCGTTAATGGTGGCAACAGCTATGTTGAGGATGCCTCTGGCGCTACGGTTGTCAAGGGTGTAGACCTGAAGGCTGGTACTAAACTGAATGGTTACATGATTGGTACTAAAAGTACTAATCACGAAATAGACTACATGGGTTATGAGCCTGCTCCTTACGAAACGCAGCTGACAGCTACTGACGCTTCGAAATTTGAGGCTACAACGGCCACAATGACAGGTAGCGTGAAGACCATTACCGAGGCTGCTGCACAGGCTAACTACGGTAAGCTGATTACCATTGAGAATGTGACCATCAGCGGCGGTGGCCAGAACAAGACGCTGAAAGACGCACAGAATAACACCATCAAGGCTCGCGACTACATGGGCGTGCTGCCTACAGATTACACATGGCCTGCAAAAGCAAGCAGCATAACAGGCGTTGTGGTATACTACATGACTGGCTGGTTCATCATGCCCATCTCAGCGCAGTCAATCGTTGCAGAGTAAAAAAAAATATGAAGAAACGACTACTGATACTACCCGTACTACTGCTCTTGTTGCCACTGGGTCTGGTGGCCCAGACGGTGACGATGGCCGGACGCATTACTGACGAACAGAGCGGACAGCCCGTGGAGTTTGCCTCCATCCTGATGAAGGAGAACGGATTTTGGGCCATCACTGACGCCAAGGGTGCTTTCAGCATCAAGAACGTGCCTGTGGGCAAGGCCACGCTGACCATCCAGTGTCTGGGCTATGCCAAGCGCGACATCGTGCTGAACATTGTCAGGGACATGCCTCGACTGCGCTTCACCATGAAGCAGGAGAGCCTGAAACTGGACGAGGTGACGGTGACAGCCAAGCGCAAGACGGACGAGTCAACCACGTCGTACACCATAGACCGCACGACGCTGGACAACCAGCAGCTACTCAATCTTGGTGATATCACCACACTGATGCCTGGTGGTAAGACCATCAACCCATCGCTGATGAACGACAACCGCATGGCCCTGCGCAGTGGCTCACAGGAGAGGGGTAACGCCTCGTTTGGTACAGCCATCGAGGTGGACGGCATCCGCATGAACAACAATGGCGAGATGGGCGAGACGGCTGGAGCCTCAACACGCACGCTCAGCACGTCGAACATCGAGTCGGTAGAGGTGGTGACGGGTATCCCATCGGTAGAATATGGCGACCTGTCGAATGGTGTCGTCAAGGTGAACACCCGCAAGGGTAAGTCGCCCTTCATCATCGAAGGCAAGATTAACCAGCACACCTACCAGATAGCCGTCAACAAAGGCTTCGACCTGGGTGACAGGAACGGTGTGCTGAACGCCTCGTTCGAGCGTGCCCGTTCCAACAGCAACATCGCATCGCCCTATACTGCCTACCAGCGTAACATCCTGTCGCTGAACTACATGAACATCTTCATGCAAAACACGACACCCCTGACGCTGAACGTGGGGCTGACGGGTAACATCGGAGGATACAACGCAGAAGCCGACCCAGACAACGAGCTGGACGACTATACCAAGTCGCGCGACAATGCGCTGCGTGCCAACTTCGACCTGAACTGGCTGTTGAACAAGAGCTGGATTACCAACCTGTCGCTGCGTGGATCGCTGTCGTATGCCGACAAGCGCTACCAGAGCTACACCCACACCAGCAGCGCCTCCACACAGCCCTATATCCACACGCTGGAGGAAGGCTACTTCATGGCTACGCCCTACGACCAGAACCCCAATGCCAGCATCATACTTGGTCCCACGGGCTACTGGCACGTGATGCAATACCAGGACTCGAAACCGCTGAGCTACTCAGTGCGCATGAAGGCCGACTGGACGCATCGTTTCGGCAGGGTGATGAGCCGACTGATGGCAGGTGCTGAGCTGACGGGCAGCAAGAACAACGGACGAGGCACTTACTATGAGGATATGCGCTATGCCCCAACATGGCGCGAATACCGCTACGACGAGCTGCCTGCGATGAACAACCTAGCGCTGTATGCTGAGGAGAAAGTGAGCATACCCACCAGCAAGCTATCGACACTGGAACTGACGGCTGGCCTGCGCAACGACATCACGATGATCAGTGGCTCCGACTATGGAACGGTGAGCAGCGTGTCGCCCCGATTCAACGGACGATATATTTTCTGGCAGAACCGCAAGAAGCATCTTGTCACCGACTTCAGCGTCCATGCGGGATGGGGAAAGAGCGTCAAGCTGCCTTCGTTCCAGGTGCTCTATCCGTCGCCTGCCTATAGTGACCTGTTGGCATTCAGCTCGCCGAGCACCAGCGACAATACCTCGTTCTATGCCTACCACACCTATCCGTCGAAGGCTGTCTATAACCCAGACCTGAAATGGCAGTCGACACACCAGACGGACATTGGTTTCGAGATGAACCTGAAAGGGACGCGCATCTCGCTGTCGGCATTCCACCATCGCACATACAACCCCTATATGGCTACCACGCTGTTTAGTCCGTTCAGCTATCAGTACACCCCACCCTCGTCGCTCGACGCAGTGGGTATCGACCTGACGAATCGCACATACAGCATCAACCAGCAGACGGGTGTCGTCACCGTGAGCGATGCCACTGGGGCCCAGCAACCTGTCGATCTGGCCTACAACACGCGAAAGACCTACCTGACCAATACCAAATACTTGAACGCGTCGCCACTGGACCGCTACGGACTGGAATGGATCGTAGACTTCAAGCAGATCAAAGCCCTGCGCACCAGCATCCGACTGGATGGTAACTACTACTATTACAAGGGTATCGACGATGTGCTGTTTGCTGACATGCCCCTGTCGAACGCCACCATGTCGAATGGCGAGCTGTACCAGTATGTAGGCTACTATCGAGGCAGCAATGTCTACTCGGCAGGTACCATAGCCAATGCTTCCGTTGCCAACGGATCGCTGTCGAAGCAGCTGAACCTGAACACCACCATCACCACGCACATTCCCAAGATACGACTGATCGTAGCGCTGCGACTGGAGTGCTCGCTGTACAACTATCGTCGCTCGCTGAGCGAATATGAGGATGGCATGCGTGGCATCGTGCTGGCTGACAAGAACAGCTACACTGGTGCCCCCTACGACGGGAAGAGCGAAAATCAGTATGTGGCCATCTATCCGGAGTATTATTCCACATGGGATAATCCTGACGAGCGCATCCCCTTTGCCGAGAAGTTCCTCTGGGCTAAAGAGAACGACCCCACGCTCTATAACGACCTGACGAAACTGGTGGTACGCACCAACTATCCCTACGTGATGAACCCTAACCGCATCAGCAGCTACTACTCGGCCAACCTGAGCATCACAAAGGAGATTGGCGACCACGTCAGCTTGTCGTTCTATGCCAACAATTTCCTGAATAATATGAAGACGGTACACTCGTCACAGACCGACCTGGAGACGTCGCTCTTCTCGAGCAGCTATATTCCCAGCTACTATTACGGACTCTCATTAAGACTGAAGTTATGAAAAAGATATTATCACTCGCATCGCTCCTCTGCCTCCTAATAGCCTGTGGCGACGAAGAGGTGAACACCAGCCAACTGTCGATGGGCGACGTGGCCATCACGCTGACAGGCATCACCACACAGGCAGCCGGTTTTGAAGTGGAGCTGCGCAACACGCAGACCAACAGCATATTCACCCAGATGACCAATGAGCACGGAACGGCCACTTTCCACGTCACCACCGGACTCTACGAAGCAACTGCCTCGAAGAAGGAGTTGGTTGGGAGCAACACCTATTACATCTACAACGGTACATCGGGACAGATTACGGTGAGAAAGGATATGGCAACCGTTGTAAACATGGAGATGAAACAGGCCAAGACGAGTCAGATAGTCATCAAGGAGCTGTATAACGGCGGCTGTATGAAGGACGATGGCGTCACCTTCTTCCAATACGACAAGAGCTTTATCCTCTATAACAACTCGTCAGAGCAGGCCTCGCTCAGTAACCTCTGCATAGGTTTCTGTGCACCGGCCAATGCACAAGCCAACAACAAGAACTATACGGCAGACGGTAAGCTGACCTATGAGACCGAAGGATTCATCCCCGTATGGAACGGCGTATGGTACTTCCCCAACACGCTGACCATCGAGCCTTACTCGCAAGTGGTGGTTAACATCTGTGGCGCCATTGACAATACGCAGACGGTCAGCACTTCAGTCAACTATGCCAATGCAGACTACTACTGCATGTACGACCCAGAGAGTGGCTACAACAATACGAGCTACTATCCCACCCCATCGGCAGTCATCCCCAGCAGCCATTACCTGAAGGCTGTCAGAATGGGACTGGGAAACGGATGGCCTTTCAGCATGTCGTCGCCTGCCTTCGTGGTATTCCAGATTCCTGAGGGCACCACACCACTTGAATACTGCACCAACGTGGATAACTATTGGTATAGTGGTGGGGATGCAAGACCTGTCAATGCCTGCGCCAAGGTGCCCAACGAATGGATAGTAGACGCGATGGAGGTCTTCTCGTCTGACTATCAAGAGGGTAGCCTGAAGCGACTGACGGCTGATATCGACGCAGGTTACGTGTGGCTGGCCAACAGACATGGACATACGCTCTATCGCAACGTAGACCAGCTGGCCACAGAGGCGCTGGAGGAGAATGCGGGCAAGCTAGTCTATAACTACCAGCAGGGCGTTGACGCTAGCACTGACCCCAGCGATATTGATGCGGAAGCTTCGATGAAGAACGGAGCGCACATCATCTATCAGGATACGAACAATTCAAGTAACGATTTTCACGAAAGAAAGCAATGCTCACTAAAAGATTAACATACACGCTGCTGACGTGCCTGATGGTTTGTCAGGCCATCGCCCAAGACTCCCTGTTGCTACGCGACTACAGCTACATCAAGCAGCAGGACGTATGGCTCATGCAGCCCGGTAGTGCTGCGCTGACACGCTTCGCTGCAGCCAGCATCGTGGAGGCAGAAGCCTCGCTGACGAAGGGTAACGGTAGCTTTGTCGACTACTACCAGTCGTCGAACACGCTGGAGGGTGATGTCCATATCGAGTCGATCTACCGACTGAATGCGCGTACTGTATTCTTTGGCGCTATCCAATATAACAACTGGTCGGGTCGGAACATGACAGGATCGGCCTTCATCGACCCCACACGCAAGCCTTTCAACCTGACAGAAGACTCGCTGACCAATGCAGGCAAGAAGCATCGCGACACGTACAGGCTGACGGGTGGCTTTGGCGTTGACGTCTATCAGGGTATCTCGCTGGGAGCCCGCATCGACTACACTTCTGCCAACTACGCGAAATATAAGGACTTGCGCCATAAGAACAAGCTGATGGACCTGAGCGTGACGGCAGGCGTCTATGCTCCTGTCACTGTCTGGCTGAACGTGGGAGCAGACTATAACTACCATCGCAACACGGAGAGTCTGGAATTTGCCACCTATGGAAAGAGTGAAAAGGTGTATAAGACGCTGATAGACTATGGTACGTTCATGGGGTCCGTAGAACAGTTCGGCAACGAGGGCTATACGGATAAGACGCGTGAGATGCCGCTGTTCGAGGATGCTCATGGCTGCTCTGCTCAGATAGAGGTACTGCCGATGTCAGGGCTCTCTATATTTGGTAGCATCACCTTCAGTCATGGTACGGGCTACTACGGACGAAAGTCGCCCTTCACGATTACCTATACCAACCACAAGCGCGACATCGTGAAGGCCACTGCTACCATCGCCCATCAGTTGTCCAGTACGTCGAAACATCGCCTCGACTTCTCCTTTGCCCAAGAGAAGCTGAACAACAAGGCTGAGACCTTCAGAGCGCTCACCAACCAGAATGGTGCAAACTATTATGAATATTATGACCCCACAGAGACGGGCGATAAGCGCTGGAGAGACCTGAACATTGGCTATACCCTGTATTGGGACATCAATGGCGAGCTGCCCACCTGGACTGTTAATGCCAACTACCACTGGATGCAACGCCAGCAGCAAGCCTACCTCTTCCCCTACTACCGTCAGCAACAACTAAGCTACAATGCGTTGGAGCTCCGTTGCATGCGTAACTTCGTGTGTCAGAAAGGGGTATGGACGGTTAGTGTGAATGGTGGTTTCCAAAAAGGCAGTGGTGAGCCCTTCAAGGACGGCACTTTCGTCAACCCCAGTAGCAAACAGGCTGCTCCTGCCACGATGGATGCCTTCCTCTGGCAGGAATACCAGTATCTGACTGCTGCCCAATACAACATTGGACTGGGTGTCAAATATGCCTTCATCTTCCCTGGCACTCGCCTGAAGACTCACTGTAGCGTCTCTGTTGACCATCGCAAGGCCAATGAGCTGTTCAGCGAATATGGAGGCAAGCGCCATACCACCTACGGTATAGCCATCGGATGTACATTCTAAACAAGACAACAACAATGAAAAAAATAACGACCCTCATCTTTTTTTGCATGCTGACATTCCACGTCAGCCCCATCATCGCCCAAGAACTCGCTGGAAATTGGACCTTCAATGCAAGTCCCTTTAATGGTGGAGAGGAAAACATCCCCTTTACAGCCACCGTTTCCTCAGACAACAGCCACCTCGCGTGTCACGCTGACAATTTCTTTACTCGAGGCAGCAAGGCGTATCCTATGGATTGGAAAATTGCCATTGAGCGTAATGGCGAGCAATTGCGCTTGGGATGGATCCTGGATGCCACCACTCCTGCATCTTCTGAGGAATACCAAGAAGGCGCTTCAAAATATGTACTCGGTGGAGCTGGCATTGATGACACTCATCGCTATATCTACCTGCTCTCAGAGAACATTGACACACAAAAATTGGAGGGGATGACGCTATGGAGCGATTGGGTAGACGCCTCTGCCACGACCTTTTCTTTACCCAAGACGCAACAGATATATGGTGTTGTAAGTCAAAATATTCCATATAACGGAGCTATTGGCTATTTCGAGATTTGGGCCAGTAGCAAACTGGTAAAAACAAATAGCGACCCCGCTGGAATTCGCGAAGTCGCTAATGATAAGATTTCCGATGATCCGTATTATGACCTGCAAGGACGTCGTCTGAACGAACAACCTGCGAAAGGCCTCTATATACGAAACGGAAAGAAGTTTTGCGTCAAATAACGCTTATTTCACGTCTCCTACCTTGATGAGGTACTCGCCAATCTGAACGGCATTTAGGGCAGCACCCTTACGAATTTGGTCGCCAGAGAGCCAGAAGGTAAGACCGTTCTCATCGGAGAGATCCTTACGGACACGACCTACGAAGACATCGTCCTTGCCAGCAGTATCGAGCGGCATGGGATAGGTCAGCGTGCTGGGATCATCGACCAGCGTACAGCCAGGAGCAGCTGCAATAGCCTGCTGAGCCTCCTCAACGCTGATGGGACGCTCGGTCTCAATCCAAACACTCTCTGAGTGAGAGCGCAACGAGCTGACACGAACACACATAGCCGAGCACTTGGCATCGGTATGCATAATCTTCTGAGTCTCGTTGTACATCTTCATCTCTTCCTTGGTATAGCCGTTGGGCTGGAAGACGTCAATCTGAGGAATGACGTTGTAGGCCAACTGGTGGGGGAACTTCTTGATGGTCTTCACCTCACCCTCTTCTACCATTTCCTTGTACTGCTGCTGCAGTTCGGCCATAGCGGCGGCACCTGCACCAGAGGCACTCTGATAAGAAGATACGTGGATGCGCTTGATGTGGCTGATGTTCTCCAGGGGCTGGAGCACTACCACCATCATAATCGTCGTACAATTGGGGTTGGCAATGATGCCACGAGGACGCTTCAGCGCATCCTCAGCGTTGCACTCAGGAACCACCAAGGGTACATCAGCGTCCATACGGAAGGCACTTGAGTTGTCAATCATCACACAGCCATACTTGGTGATAGTCTCAGCAAACTCCTTCGAAGTACCGGCTCCTGCCGATGTGAAGGCAATATCAATGTCCTTGAAGTCATCGTTATGCTGAAGCAGTTTGACTGTCAGCTCCTTGCCACGAAAGGTGTACTTGGTGCCGGCGCTACGCTCTGAGCCAAACAACACCAATTCGTCCATGGGGAAATTTCTCTCGTCGAGGAGACGTAAAAACTCCTGACCTACGGCACCTGAGGCACCCACAATTGCTACTTTCATAAGTCTAATTTTTGATGTTAATTGAATTTCCGGCTGCAAAGGTACGAATAAATTAGGAATTAGGAATTAGGAATTAAGAATTATTTCGTACCTTTGCAGCAGAAATGATGAATTTTGCGTCATATTTCCCGATAGAGAACCCGACACTCATCTTCTTCGTCGTGTTGCTCATCATCCTGCTTGCCCCGATTATCATGGGTAAGCTACGTATTCCGCATATCATTGGCATGGTGTTGGCAGGTGTGCTCATCGGAGAGCACGGTCTGAACATCCTGAATCGCGACGACTCCTTCGAGTTGTTCGGCAAGGTGGGACTGCTCTACATCATGTTCCTGGCGGGTCTGGAGATGGACATGGAGAGTGTGAAGAAGAACTCGAAGCGTTTCCTTTTCTTCGGACTGCTGACGTGTCTGATTCCTCTGATACTGACCTACGTCATGGCGATGTGGCTGTTGGATTATTCGTCGACGGCCTCATTCCTCTTAGGATGTATCATGGCATCGAACACGCTCATCGCCTACCCCATCATCAGTCGATACGGACTTCAGCGCGACTCCAGCGTGATGCTCAGCGTGGGGTCGTCGATGCTATCGCTCTTCATGGCGCTGCTGATGCTGGCTGCTTTGGCAGCATCGTATGGCGAGGATGTTGGCATCGTGTTCTGGCTACTCTTCCTGCTGAAATTCCTCATCTTCTGTGCCGGCAGCATATGGATTATCCCCAAGGTGACCCGCTACTTCCTGCGTCGCTACAGCGATGCGGTGATGCAGTTCATCTATGTCTTGTCGGTGATGTTCCTCTCAGCAGCCTGTTCGGAGGCCATTGGGGTAGAGGGTATCGTGGGAGCCTTTATCTCTGGTCTGATATTAAATAGGTATATCCCTCACGTATCACCCCTGATGAACCGCATCGAGTTTATCGGCAACGCCATCTTCATACCTTATTTCCTGATTGGTGTGGGTATGCTCATCGACGTAGGTTCACTCCTAGAAGGACCTCACATGTGGTGGGTGGTAGCCTTGATAGCCTTCTTCGGTACTTTTGGAAAAGCGCTGGCTGCTTACTTGTCGAGTCTGCTGTTCAGACTGCCGAAATCAGCTGGTAACATGATGTTCGGACTGACGTGTGCTCATGCTGCCGGTGCCATTGCGATGGTGATGGTTGGTATGCGTCTGGAGGTAAGCGATGGGGTCTATCTGGTGAACAATGAGATGCTGAACGGTGTGGTGATTATGATACTGATTACCTGTATCATCAGTACGATGATGACCGAACGGGCTGCCCAGCAGATTATTCTTTCTAACAGCCTGCAGCCGACGGCCAATAGCACTCAGGGACAGGATGACGAGAAAATTCTGCTATGTGTCAAATACCCTGAGATTGCACCACAGTTACTGGAACTGGCACTGATGATGCGAAACCAAAAGCTAAACCGAGGACTGGTAGCCCTGAATGTGGTCTATGACGACAACAACGCTGCCAAGCATCGCGAACAGGGACTTCGCCTATTGGAAACGCTACAGCGACGAGCCAGTTCGGCAGAAGTTGGTATGCAGACGCAAGTGCGGCTGGCCACCAATATCGCCAATGGCATCAAGCATGCCTTCCGCGAGTTTGGCGCTTCGGAAATCATCATGGGTATGCACGTCCACACAGAGGTTAACCCCAAGTTCTGGGGCGACTTCATCCAAAGTCTGTACAACGGACTGAACCGCCAGATTGTGCTGACGCGTTTCGTCCAGCCTCTGAACACGCTGCGCCGTATTCAGGTGGCCGTTCCCTCAAGAGCAGAATTTGAACCAGGTTTCCACCGCTGGTTGGAGCGACTGGCCCGTATGGCAGGAAATCTGGACTGCAGAATACAGTTTCACGGACGGGAAGAGTCACTGGAGCTCATTCGCGAATATATTAACAATTCACATACCAGCGTCAGGGCAGAATACACCTTTATGGCCCATTGGAACGAACTGCCCCAACTGGCCGAGAACATCAGCGAAGACCACATGTTCGTCGTCATCACTGCCCGTAAGGGAACGATTTCCTATAAGACGGCACTGGATAGGCTTCCCAACGAGCTCATGCAACACTTTGCCGGTAAGAACCTCATGATTATCTTCCCCGACCAATATGGTACGCAGAAGGAAGAGAGCATGACTTTCACGGCAGCACAGCATCAGGAGGAGAGCAGTATCTACGACACGGTTCTGCAATGGATTAATAAACACAAGAAATGATTGAAATAAAAGATATTAAGAAGAGTTTCGGCTCATTGGAGGTCTTGAAAGGTATCGACCTCACGATTGATAAGGGTGAGGTGGTCAGCATCGTAGGACCAAGTGGAGCAGGAAAGACTACCCTGCTTCAGATTATCGGCACGCTGGACCGCCCGGACTCCGGTTCCGTATGTATCGACGGTATCGATACCACCACACTCTCACAGAAAAAGCTCTCTGACTTCCGAAACAAGCACATCGGTTTTGTGTTTCAGTTTCACCAGCTGCTGCCCGAATTTACGGCGTTGGAGAACATCATGATTCCTGCCTATATTGCAGGGGTTTCCAACAAGGCTGCCCAACAGCGAGCTGAGGAACTGCTGCAGTTTATGGGACTGAGCGACCGGGCCCACCACAAGCCCAATGAACTATCGGGTGGCGAGAAACAGCGCGTAGCCGTTGCCCGTGCTTTAGTCAACCAACCGGCCGTCATCCTGGCCGACGAACCCAGTGGCTCACTCGACTCTAAGAACAAAGAAGAACTACACCAGCTCTTCTTCGACTTGCGCAATCAGTTTGGCCAGACCTTCGTCATCGTTACGCACGACGAACAGCTGGCCAGTATTACCGACCGTACTATTCACCTTAAAGACGGACTCATCGTATGATAAAACTCGGAGATTATAACACCCTGAAGATTGTAAAAAGCGTAGACTTCGGACTCTATCTCGACGGAGGTGACGCTGGTGAGATACTGCTTCCCAAGCGTTATGTACCCGATGACTTTACCATCGGTCAACCATTAGAGGTCTTTATCTATCTCGACCAAGACGAGAAACTGGTTGCCACCACCCTGCGTCCATTGGCTAAGGTGGGCGAGTTTGCCTGGTTGGAATGTGCGTGGACCAATGAGTATGGTGCCTTCCTCAACTGGGGACTGATGAAAGACCTGTTCTGTCCCTTCCGTGAGCAAAAGCAACGCATGGTGAAAGGCCAACGCTATTATGTCTATGTGATGGAGGACGAAAAGACGCACCGTCTGATGGCCACTGCCAAGGTAGAACGTTACCAGAAGCATAGCGGCTACGAACGTGCCCTCGACTTCAGCGATGAGCTGCTACGCTATCTGCAGGAGAACGGAGGTCACTGTGCGTTAGGAGACAAGAGTCCTTCAGAGGATATTGCCCAACAATTCGGTGTATCGAAGAAGGTCTATAAAAAAGCCGTCGGCGATCTCTACCGCCGACGACTGATAACTATTTCTGATGAGGGAATCAATCTCGTTTAGAAGATACGGCCTGTCAACGTGAACTTCATAACAGGATAAACCTTCACTTTATCCACCCATTTTGACAAGTCGTCATCACCTGACTTTTGCAGGCTTTCAGCCAGCTCGTTGTCGTTCTGGTAAACTTTCAACTTACCCATAAACTGGCAACCCAGCTCGAAACGGAAGCCTACACGTTTCTTCGGAACCAAACGGCCAAAGCCCAAACCCAGATAAGGACGGAAAGACTTTACACGGATATCACCCTTAATGTCGCCATTATTATCAAACTTCAGTTCGTACTTATCCAGATCAGCACTAATCATCTGACGAACAGCATCTGGCAAATCTGCGATATCATCGTTATGACCCGTCACATCAAAAATCTTCTTGCCACCAAAGGAGAAACCTGCAGCCACGAAGAATGAACTCTTATCACCAAAGGGATAGGCATTCACCTTGAAGTCTAACATAGTACGGCTCATCGAACCTTTTATGTTCACCTTGGGGTCAATACCATAACCTGCAGGCAGAGAAGCTATGGACAGGTTCACATCATCCTTAATCTCGATGCCTGGGAAGAAATTAATACCAAAACTGAATTCCAGGTAATCAGTGCAAGGCGCAGCAACACCAATACCGATACCCTCTGTTCCTACGCTGAGGTTGGCTCCTAGATGATTGAAGATACCACGCTCATAATCCTGAGCAGACAACTGGCCGTAACCAAGAACAGCCATAACACATACTAAAAGTAATTTCTTCATAGCGAATGGATATTAGTTAATAATATTTATTAGGTGCAAAGATAAATAAAAAAAGAATATGTTCCAAACTTTTCGAAGAAAAATTTAGAACATACCCTAAAATATACAGAAGTCTTTAGAACTCGGCTGACTTCGGAGTACGTGGGAACGGAATCACGTCACGGATGTTCTGCATACCTGTTACGAACAGGATGAGACGCTCGAAACCGAGACCGAAACCGGCGTGAGGACATGAACCCCAACGGCGGGTATCGATATACCACCAGAGGTGGGTCATATCCATATCGCGACGCTTGATTTCTGCCATCAGCTTGTCGTAACTCTCCTCACGAACGGAACCACCGATAATCTCACCAATCTGCGGGAACAGCACATCGGTGCCCTGCATCGTAGGTCCAGGAGCAACAGCGCCCTTGTAACCAACGCTACCCTCACCCTGCTCTGCATTCTGCTTCATGTAGAACGACTTGAAGGCACGGGGATAGTCGGTCATGATGACGGGTTTCTTGAAATGCTCTTCTACCAGATAGCGCTCATGCTCGCTGGCCAGATCGTCGCCCCAGTTGCAGGGGAACTCGAACTTCTTACCTTTCTTGATAGCCTCCTGCAGGATATTGATACCCTCCGTATAAGGCAGACGAACGAAGGTCTCCTTCAGTACACCCTCCAGACGCTGAATCAGCGTCTTGTCAATCATCTGGTTGAGGAAGGCAAGGTCATCCTTACAGTTGTCGAGTGCCCAACGAACGCAGTACTTGATGAAGTCTTCCTCAAGGTCCATCAGTTCTTCCTGATCGAGGAAAGCGACCTCGGGTTCTACCATCCAGAACTCTGCCAAGTGGCGAGGGGTATTCGAATTCTCAGCACGGAACGTAGGACCGAAGGTGTAGATAGCACCCAGAGCCGTAGCTCCCAGCTCACCCTCCAACTGACCAGAAACGGTCAGTGAGGTCTGCTCGCCGAAGAAATCATCGTCGTAGATAATCTTGCCCTGCTCGTCCTTCTTCAGGTCGTAGAGGTTCTTCGTCGTCACCTGGAACATGTTACCAGCTCCCTCACAGTCGCTGGCAGTAATCAGCGGCGTGTGGAAATAGAAGAAGCCGTGCTCGTGGAAATACGTGTGGATAGCCATCGCCATGTTATGACGGATACGCATCACGGCACCAAAGGTATTGGTGCGCAGACGCATGTGTGCATTCTTACGCATCGCCTCGAAGCTCTGGCCCTTCTTCTGCATAGGATAGTCATTGCCACAGAGACCATAGACCTCCAACTTCGTAGCCTGAATCTCGCTGCTCTGTCCGGCACCCTGGCTCTCCACCAGCGTACCCTCGGCACAAATGCAGGCACCCGTGGTGATATCCTTCAGCAACTGCTCATCGAACTTAGCGGGGTCAACGACCACCTGTACGTTTTTGATGGTAGAACCGTCGTTCAAGGCAATGAAGTCTACAGCCTTAGAGCTACGGTGCGTGCGCACCCAGCCCTTCACGCAGACCTCCTTGCCATATTCTGTGCTTTTCAGCACCTCAATTATCTTTGTTCTCTTCATTTTTCACTTTTCACTATTCACTTTTCACTTACTCGTAAGCACCCATGCGCAGGCGGTCAACCTCCTCTTCTGTCAGATAGCGCCAGTCACCACGACGAACATTCTTCTTGGTCAGACCAGCAAACTGAACGCGGTCGAGTTTGGTTACCTTGTAACCCAGACTCTCGAAGATACGGCGTACGATACGGTTCTTACCAGAGTGGATCTCAATGCCCACCTGCTTCTTATCCGTCTCGCTGGCGTATTCGATAGCGTCTGCCTTGATCTCACCATCATCGAGGGTGATACCCTCTGCAATCTGCTGCATATCATGAGCGGTCACGTTTCTGTCGAGGTGAACGTGGTAGATCTTCTTCTTCAAGAACTTCGGATGAGTCAGCTTAGAAGCCAAATCGCCATCGTTGGTAAGCAGCAGCACACCCGTTGTATTGCGGTCCAGACGGCCTACGGGATAGATGCGCTCCGAGCAAGCACCCTTCACCAGATCCATCACAGTCTTACGCTGCTGAGGATCGTCGCTCGTGGTCACATAGTCCTTAGGCTTGTTCAGCAGCACATAAACCTTCTTCTCCAAGGTTACAGGCTGATCGTGGAACTTCACCTCATCCGTACGCAGTACCTTGCTACCCAGCTCGGTAACAACCTCACCATTAACGGTGACTACACCTGCCTGGATAAATTCATCGGCCTCACGACGGCTGCAAACACCAGCATTAGCCAAGAACTTGTTCAGACGTACTGGCTCATTGGGATCGAAGTTCTCCTCCTTATACTCAATACGCTTCTTCAAGCTATACTTTGCATTGGGATCATAGTTGCCACGCTTGGGTTTGAAACCACCACGGGGCTGCTGATAGCCGCCCTGCTGGTAGCCATAACCGCCCTGACGAGGCTGACCATAACCGCCACGGGGCTGCTGACCATAACCGCCCTGACGAGGCTGACCGTAGCCGCCTTGACGAGGCTGACCGTAACCGCCCTGACGAGGCTGACCATAGCCACCACGGGGTTGCTGTCCATAACCGCCCTGACGAGGCTGACCATAGCCACCACGGGGCTGCTGTCCATAACCGCCCTGACGAGACTGACCATAACCACCCTGACGAGGCTGCTGACCATATCCTTCTTGACCATACTGCTGACGAGGACGATAACCACCCTCGTTATTATAATTGCCACGGGGACGATAGCCACCGCGCTGCTGACCATATTCTCTTGACTGAGGTGCGCCACTTTGCAAACCTGCGCCAAATCCCTCAGGACGGAAGCCACCCTCATCTTGACTTTGATTACGGTTGTAGCTACCCTGTGCACTATAGGGTTTTGGTTGATGAATACGTGGACGTGGTGAGCGTCCGGGACGATAACCTTGATAACCAGTTTCGTGGTTTGTTGTGTTCTGCTGCTCTGTTGACAGCTCTTCGTTTTTCTTTTCGTTTTCGAATTCCATAATCTTTAATTGTTTTTAGCCGAGTGCCTCACGGCTCTCTTGTGTGTTGATAATTTTTTCGTTGTTTCGATATTTCGATTTAGATACCTGTATAACTCATAGGCGTAATCGCCATTAATTCTTCCTTGATTTCCGCACTGACGTCCAGGCCCTGAATAAACTCATGGATGGTCTGCTCGGTCATCTTCTGGTTGGTACGTGTCAGAGCCTTCAATGCCTCATAGGGGTTCGGATAGGCCTCACGACGCAGGACGGTCTGGATTGCCTCAGCCACAACGGCCCATGTGTTGTCCAGGTCTTCCTGCAACTTCTCCTCATTGAGAATCAGTTTGCGCAGTCCCTTCAGCGTGCTCTGGATAGCAATCAGCGCATGTCCCATGGGCACACCGACATTGCGAAGAACCGTTGAATCGGTCAAGTCGCGCTGCAGTCGGCTTACAGGCAATTTCTGTGCCAAAAATCCGAGTACGGCATTGGCCATACCCATATTGCCTTCTGAATTCTCGAAATCGATGGGGTTCACCTTATGCGGCATTGCGCTGCTGCCAACCTCACCAGCCTTGATCTTCTGCTTGAAATACTCCATCGAGATATACATCCAGAAGTCACGGTCTAGGTCGATGATAATCGTATTGATACGACGCATGGCATCGAAGATAGCTCCGAGCCAGTCGTAGTTTGAAATCTGCGTAGTCCACTGCTCACGCTCCAGCCCCAGCTTCTCGCTGACAAACTGATTGCCAAATTCGCGCCAATCGTACTGGGGATAAGCTACGTGATGGGCGTTATAGTTACCTGTTGCACCACCAAACTTAGCGGTAATGGGCGTATCTTTCAGTCCGCGCAACTGCTCTTCCAAGCGGTAGACATAAACCATGATTTCCTTGCCCAGACGGGTTGGAGAGGCAGGCTGTCCGTGGGTCTTGGCCAGCATCGGCACATTCTTCCACTGCTCAGCATAGTCGTTCAGCTGCTCTATCAGCTCCTCTACCATCGGATAGTACACCTCTTCCAATGCCTCCTTGATACTCAGGGGCACACTGGTGTTATTGATGTCCTGCGAAGTCAGACCGAAGTGGATGAATTCTTTGAACTTTTCACTTTTCACTTTTAACTTTTCACTTCCATCTATCTTTTCCTTGATGAAGTACTCCACAGCCTTCACATCGTGATTGGTGGTTTTCTCAATCTCCTTCACGCGGGCAGCATCCTGCTCTGTGAAGTTGCGATAAATGTCACGAAGGGATTCAAACAGACTATGGTCAAAGTTCTCCAGCTGAGGCAAGGGTAATTCACACAGCGTGACAAAATACTCTATCTCTACCCTTACGCGATAGCGAATTAAAGCATATTCTGAAAAATATCCTGCCAGTTGTTCGGTTTTGTTTCTGTAGCGGCCATCAATAGGCGAAATGGCGGTTAATACATCCAGTTCCATTGCTTTCTCTTAATACCTTATTTATATTATATATTAGCTTCGTTCTCTCTTTAACAAAAAAAGTCCCTCTCGGGACTCTCTCTTAAGTGGGCGCTGAGGGATTCGAACCCCCGACCCTCTGCTTGTAAGGCAGATGCTCTAAACCAGCTGAGCTAAGCGCCCCTTATTTTCTAAAAGCGAGTGCAAAGGTAAGGCATTTTTTTCAATCTGCCAAACTTTTGCACTACTTTTTATGATTTTTTTTAGAGTTTGTAAAGGTCACTGGCTGCCATCAAGTCTACTTTCTTCTCTGCCAGAATGCGCTCGCAGCTCTCCAAGTCGGTAGGACGGATCACTACATGGGCCACATCACCGTTGGCAAAAGAGTACATATACTCGATAAACACGCCGTTCTGCGACAGATGTCTCAGCACCTTAGCCAGCGATCCGCTGGTATTCGGACAAACAAAACCGATGACATCGGTAATCTTCACAGCAAAGTGGGCTGCCTTCAGCACCTGATAGGCTTTGTCGGGGTCACTTACAATGCAGCGCAGGATACCAAAGTCGCTGTTATCTGCAATACTCATGGCCGAGAGGTTGATACCTGCATCGCCCAATACGTCGGTAACCTCAGTCAGACGGCCCGACTTGTTCTCCAGGAAAATAGATAATTGTTTTGCTAACATAATTTTTATAGTTTTCTATTATCAATGACACGTTTTGCCTTACCCGTTGAGCGCTCAATGCCTCGGGGTTCTACCAGTTTCACCTTGAAGCCCAAACCGATGACGCTACGCAACTCGGCTTCCAGCTTCTTCTGCAAACCTACCATCGTAGCCATATCGTCGGTGAAGAACTCCTCCTTTACTTCCACCTTCAATTCCGACGTATCGGTATTGTTCACGCGGTCTACTGTCAGAAGGAAGTGGGGTTCATATTCGGGCAGTGACAGAATGACAGACTCTATCTGCGATGGGAAGACGTTGACACCACGAATAATGAGCATGTCGTCACAACGGCCCAAGATGCGATCCATACGAACCAAGGTACGCCCACACTGACATTTCTCATAGTGCAGCGCAGTCAAGTCGTGAGTACGGTAGCGCAACAGCGGCATACCCTCTTTGGTCAGATGCGTGAAGGTCAGTTCACCCAATTGTCCTTCCGGCATAGGTTCTCCCGTCTCCGGATTCAAGATTTCCGGATAGAAATAGTCTTCGTTGAGGTGGGTTCCGCACTGGTGTTCACACTCATAGCCCACACCAGGACCAGCAATCTCAGAGAGTCCATAGATATCATAGGCCTTGATACCCATCAGTGCCTCCAGTTTCTGGCGCATCTCCTCTGTCCAAGGCTCGGCTCCAAAGGCGCCAATCTTCAGTTTGAACTCATCACGGCTCCACTCGCTGTCACGCATAGCCTCACCAAGGAACATGGCGTAGCTGGGGGTACAGCAAAGGATGGTGGTACCAAAGTCGTGCATCAGCGTCATCTGCTTCTGTGTATTGCCACTGGATATAGGAATCACGCTGGCACCAATATTCGTTGCACCGTCGTGTGCTCCCAAGCCTCCCGTAAACAAGCCGTAGCCGTAAGCAATCTGGAAGATATCGTCCTTGCCGGCGCCATAGGAGGTAAAGGCACGCGAGATGGCCTCTGCCCACATGGCCAGGTCTTTTCTCGTATAGAGCACAACCACGGGTTTTCCCGTCGTACCGCTCGATGCGTGGATGCGAACAATCTGGCTCATCGGCACGGCGGCCAGTCCGAAAGGATAATTGTCGCGCAGGTCGAGCTTATTGGTAAACGGAAGCTTGGTGATATCGTCAATCGACTTGATATCACCAGGTTCTAGTCCCATTTCCTGGAACTTCTTGCGATAGAACGGGGTATTGTGATACACATACTCCGCCATTTTTTTCAATCGGATGCTCTGGAT
>Ga0129306_1001733_pt1 | contig 22742 bp, 24 predicted proteins | sample P827metagenome_FD_94438 | JGI IMG/M metagenome (GOLD analysis project Ga0129306, IMG submission 94438) | Capybara group fecal microbial communities from Wisconsin, USA - P827 metagenome | ecosystem: Host-associated > Mammals > Digestive system > Large intestine > Fecal | place: USA: Wisconsin... | reverse complement strand
CGTGTATTTGTTGGAGATAGAGAGCGCCGCACCGTAAGAATAGCTGGTATATCCTTCTTCCACCAGCAGCAGCCTTGCGACCATCTGCTCACGCAGCAGCACGTCCACGGAATGGCCGTAAGCGGCAAAACCGTATCCGGAGATAAGGCCCCGGAACTCATTGACCTGTCCATTCTCAGGAAACCTTACATGGATCCCAGCAAGCTCATCCAGGCACTCCCGCAGACGTAGTCCATTACTCTTCCCGAGATGAAATGCACTGACCGGAATGGTCAGCACCCGGAGCCCCTGTTCAGTTTTCGGTGGCAGAAATACTTCCGGTACTCCCTTTCTCTTATTTCCCCGCGTAATCCGGAGCCTAAGCGCGCGCTGAAGCTCAGAAATAATGGCCATCAGGATGCGAAGATGGTTCAACTTCATATCAGCTTCTATGTAAGTGATTCCGTTGACATGCAGCAGCTCATCCCTGCGCTGTAGTGCCTCAGGATGTCGTTTTTTATCTGAATATGTCAGTTTTTTACTCACAAAGTAAGCTGGATTTTGTCGCAAAAGTATCTGAAAAATTTTGAAAGAACAAAAATTTGCCTTTCCTTTGCTGTCAGTTTCTGTATGACAATGCAAGAATAAAAGCGTCAAACGAAAGGCAAAAATGACAAATAGAGCGATAATAAGCAAAATCTGGAGAGCCGTCCTCGTCGGGGCACTCCTGGTTTTCGCGTGTAATACAGCCTCGGCGCAGCGAACAATCTCTGGCCAACCTACACTTGCGCTCTCTGCGTACTACACCGGCTCGTTCGTGGGAGCCGAGGCTTTCTTTCAGCAGTATACCCTGGGCGGATTCTGGGAGGCAGGTGCATTCGCCACCCCCTATCTCCACCCTCTTTCCTCCGGGGATATCCTTGACAACTGGCACATCGCAGCCAGTGGAGGATATCTCTGGAGGCTTGCTGCTACCCGCAGCCGAAGTTGTAACTGGTACGCAGGTGCCGGCGCGTATGTGGGAATAGAATGGTTGGATCCGTTCGGTAAACTGCCCGGGTATATCGACCTTGGCGTTGCCGACATACGCTTCCTATATGGCGTTTACGCGAAAACGGTGCTGGAGGTTTTCCTTTCTCCACGCTTCGCGATGCTCATCCAGGGCGCCGCTCCTGTCAATTTCTCCTCCGTGACCGGCTACATCAACTGGCAGGCAGGGCTGGGAGTCAAAATCATGCTGAACTAATTCCTTAAAGATATGAGACCTTTTATCAATTGGGCGGGCAGCCGCGAAAGAGACCTGGGAGTCATCCTCCCTCTGATTCCAAAGGACATTGAAACCTTTGTCGATCCGTTTGTCGGAGACGGTGCCTGCTTCCTTGCCGCCGAAGCCAGAAGCTATGCGGTGGCCGACAAGAACCAGGACCTCGTTGATGCCTGGAGATGTATCCAAACCAACGGTCCGCGACTGAGGGCCTTGATTCCTGAACTCGTAAAAGTCTGGCAAAACTGTGACCCTCTCTTTGAAGAAATACGAGGAGGGCTGCTGGAAGTCAAACACAGCGTGGATTCGGGACTGTTTGCCGAATACCCGGCAAAGGTCAACGCCATTATCCGTATCGTTGACAAGGTGCCGTATGACGAACTGTTCCCTACGCCCCTGCCGGACCCCTTCGACTTCACCATTGAACTCCGTCACCAGGCCGTAGTCGCGCTGGAGCAGATGAACGAAGATACGGATGACAATGCCGCTTCCGCCGCATTCTATACGGCTTTCAAGGCTGCCGTTTTCCAGTATCTGGTTGAAGTCTACAACAAACCGGATTCAAAGAACACGCTTAGGACGGCTCTCCTGGTTTTCCTGATGGAATACGTCTGGCATGACAAATTCATCGTAGATGCCGGACAGTTCCGGCCCGAGTACGGCGGCCAGCGAGTTAACCGGCGCAGCATCGAAGACCGGATTGACACTATCCTGAACCCGGTATTGGCCCGAAAGATGGCAGTTACCAATATCTACTGCCAGGACGTGTTCCGTTCTTTCGGATTCCCGTTTTCCAAAGAGGAAGGCAACTTCCTGTTCCTGGATGTTCCCAAGGTGGGGCCCAAGACCCTGAGTCAAGCCGGTCACAAGCGCCTGGCGACTTTCATGAGAAACGGGACCAAGGCACGCTGGATGGCCATCTGCGACCCCAACGACATCATTGTAGATCTCCTTCTTTACGAGGAGCCGAAGCAGATATGCCACGCGATTCCGCTGGGAAAGGAGATCATTATCATGAACTACTGACACCTGGATGAAACTCCCCGGCGGCGACGTGAGCTGGATTTTGTGAGATGAGGCCACCGGGGAGCGGATTCCTTTTCCATCCACTTTTCCTCGGGAAGGACGTTGGGAAATGCCCTTCCCTCTCTGAAAACAATCAAACCGAAGTATATGAAAAAGTTAGTCATTCTATTATCAATCATGCTGTTCAGCGCTGTAGCAGCCAAAGCCCAGACCTGGGCGGTGGCCCTGAACCTCGGCGACGCCATTGAGCTGGGAACCATCGGCATCGAGGGATCCGCCGCTGTCGCCCAGCACTGGAGCATTCACGCAGGGGCAAAGGTGAACCCCTGGACTTTCGCAAAGCACGACACCTGGAACGGCCTGTTCAGTGAGCCCGACCCGGACCAGAAGCAAGACCGGAAACAGTCCTACGCCATCGGCGCACGCTGGTGGCCGTGGAATGTGTATTCAGGATGGTGGGTCGGATGCAAGGCCCAATACCAGGAATACAACCGCGGCGGATTCGGATTTCCCATCGCCTCGGGACTCAAGACAGAGGAAGGCGACGCCTTTGGAGCTGCCCTTTCTGGCGGCTATTCCCTGATGCTGAAAGAGCACTTCAACCTGGACTTCGGTCTGGGTGTCTGGGGCGGCTGGACCAAGTACCGGCAATTTGAGTATCCGGAGAATGGAAAGCTCATTGCTGAAGGGAACAAATGGTTCTTCCTGCCCAATGAAGTAATCATTTCACTCGTTTACATCTTCTAAAACGTAAATACATATGAGACAATTAATTATAGCTACGGCGGCAGCCGTGGCGGCGCTAGCCCTGGCCTCTTGCGACCCCAAACCGTTGGTCGTACAGGACACTCGGGAACTCAAAAGCGCCACCCTTAAAGTCAATAATGACAACTCCACATGGAATGCCGGAGAGAGCCGCTTCTTCACCGTGGAATTCGCGCCCGACAACGCCCTCATTACCGATATCCGTCTGGAGCAGAACATCGAGGGAATGGTGGAGATAGAGAACGGCGAGCGGCCTGACCTTTTCCGCGTTATGGCAAGAAAGGCCGGACGCGTGAAGCTGACGGCCACAGTCACCGACCAGAACGGCATCACGGCCACCGATGAACTGACCTTCAACATCACTGGCAACTACCAGCCAAAGATGGCTATCCGTCTTCGCAAAGAAGGCGACCCCAGCAATTGCAAAGCGTTTCCCAAAGTGATGGTCTGCGACGCCGGACAGGATTTCCAGATTGCCACGCTGAGCGACAACGCCAATGTGAAGTTCAAGATTACCCACACCGATCCGGAGACCGTTTCCATCGAGGAGTCATCTCCTTCCGTCTGGACGCTCAAGGCGCTTGCCCCGGGTAACTCTAGAGTCACCGTGACGATGACCGACCAGTTCGGCGACAAGCGTGAAAAGACCTATGAGGTCTATGTCTACGGCTATGCCGCCTTCGAGACGCAGCTGGACTTCTCTACCCTGATGCTCGGGCTGAAGGTGACTGATTGCTGCAACACCCGCTCTGGCTGCATGCTCGATGTGGACGGGTATTTCTACGGATGGCCGGAAAGCTATCCGAATATGCGTAAGAGCTTGATGATGAACTGCCTGAAGGACTATATCGAAGTCTATGAAGGGGCCGACTATCCGGAGCTCGTGGATGAGCAGTCCGTCATCGAGGAATTCGTTGATTACCCTCCCTACAACGGGAAATACTACGAGGCACACTCGCTGGCTGTCAAGTTCACCTTTGAGTTTGACAATCCCTACATCATTGTGGAGGATATCGTGGCAAAACAGCCCGAAGACCGGGATTTCACCATCCGTGCGAGTTTCGTTCAGAATGGTCTGGAAGAGAACGAGGAGGTGGAAGATGACGAGGCCGAAGAGATAGACTTTGACAACGTCACTGTCGATGGCTGGGGCAACGCGACCGAAGTGGTGATACCCCTATGATGGATCCGGAGAAATACCTCAAGGACCCTGATGTGTGGAAAGTGGAACATCCTTGCAAAGGCATCTGGTTCATCCGTTATGACGATGGCTCGGTGACTGTCAAAGACGATTACGAAAATACCATCCAAACCCCACTGAACCGGTTCGATGTAGTCCAGGAGCTCAAGTTCCTGGGCACCTACAAAGGCTTTCACCACTTCGCCTATAAAGCTTGCGAATATAGCAGCCGGAACCATCCTGAGTACGGCATATTCGACAGCCTTGGCCATCGGAAATTGTTCAAAGACCCCAGGCTGATGGGACTGGATTCCGTAGACAAGATTGCTGCTGAGTTCGAGAAGATCGTGAAAGCCGCACAGGACAAAAACAATCCCCGCAGGGAGGATTCCCTACTTTGGGACCTTGACAAGAAAGTAAATCTGGGAATAAGAAGATGAAACAACTATTCAAGAAGATAAAGGCCTGGTACAAGAAGAATTGCCAGCGCCCCGATGATTGGGAGAATATGAGCGCCCACGACCGGAAAGTGTTCACCATAAGCGCGTGGGCTGCCTTTTCGATGGTGATGTGCCCCTTCCTTGTCATCATTATCATCGCACTGCTTTGCGCCCAAAGCTGCTCGACGCCCTCCAAATTGGAGGCCGTTCAGCGTCAGCATCTGGCCGCCGAAATCGGTCTTGTTCAGGAAAAGCGGCTGCCAACCACAGAAATCTACGAACTGGCCCGGCCGGATACGATTGTCGTTCATGACGACGATGGCCGGGAGATGATTCTGATGAAAGCCATCAAGGACGAAAACGGCGAAATGGTGGCAACGGATGTCATCAACGCAGCGGTCGTGGAGGCCCGCTTCCGCAATGTGGCTGAGCGCCACGGCAAGGTGGACATAGAGTTCCAGATCCGTGTCCCCAAAGAGATGCAGGATGATGCTTGGCAGCTCAGGTTCTACCCCCGGATGCACATTCTGGAAGATACTTTAAAACTGGACCAGATTGTAATTACCGGGGCCAAATACCGCAAGGCGCAGCTTCGCGGCTATCAGCAGTACGAGAAGTTCCTGGCCTCCATCATCACGGACTCCACCCGCTTTATCAACCTGCACATGCTGGAGCTGTTCATCCAGCGCAATATCCCGGACCTGTACGCGTTCAAGGCCGATTCTACCGAAGTGGCCGATGAAGCATTCAACCGGATTCTGGACATGCAGATTGCCTCCAGCTATGCATCCCAATTCGGCGTGACCGGCCGAGATGCCATCGAGCACTACACCAACACGATATCCAAGCGCCTCAATGCCCGCCGGGCGGCACGAAGAGACGAGATGTACCAGCGGTACGTCCGCGTGCCCATCGTTAACGAGGGCGTGAGGCTGGATACCGTGATTGTGGCGGCCAACGGTGATTTCATCTGTAACTACATCCAGACCATCCACACCCGGCCGAAGCTCCGCAAGGTGGATGTGGTGCTGACCGGCGACATCTTCGAGCAGGACAAGCGTCTGTACGAAATCCCTGAAACAGAACCGCTGACCTACTATATCAGCAGTCTGTCAGCCTTCGTGGACAGCACACCTCGTTACAAGAAGAAGATTATCAGCCGCAGGGTCCAGGCCAACACTGCCTGCTATATCGACTTCGAGCAAGGCTCGGCCGAGATTTACGAAGATCTGAGTCATAACCGGGAAGAAATGGGCCGCATCAAGGGCAATCTGGGCAGCCTGATTGAGAACCTTGAGTTCGATTTGGACAGCATCGTGGTCACGGCCAGCTGCTCCCCGGAAGGAACGGTGGCGTTCAATACCAGGCTCTCGCAGCGCAGAAGCGAATCTGTCAGCCGTTACTTCAGCGAGTTCATCAAAGCTTACAGGGACTCTCTTCGTGAGGAGAATATGATCCATGTCTATTTCGACGGGATGAGTGAGGATGAGATTCCCGGACAAGACGGAAATGACGTAAAGTTCATCTCCCGTAACAATCCGGAGAACTGGAGGATGCTGGATGTGCTGGTAGAACAGAGCGAGGTCCTGACCGAAAACCAAAAACTGATTTACAAAGACATCCATGAGATTGAGAATCCCGACCTGCGGGAAGAATCGCTCTCCTGGCAGGATTTCTATCCGCACTTGCGGGAGGTTCTCTACCCGAGGCTTCGAACTGTCAAGTTCGACTTTCACCTTCACCGGAAAGGAATGGTGAAAGACACCATCCAGACCACTGTTCTCGATGAAGAGTATATGGCAGGCGTGCAGGCAATTCGCGACCGGGACTATGAGACAGCCATCCCGCTGCTCCGTCCCTACCAGGACTACAACGCCGCCGTAGCTTTTACGGCGATGGACTATAACGCATCGGCACTCCAGATTCTGGAAGCGCTGCCGGAGACGGACCAGGTCAACTATCTGCTGGCCGTCATCTACAGCCGCCAGGGACGCGACAAAGATGCTGTTGAGCACTATCTGAGGGCCTGCAGGCAGACTCCCGCCTATTGGCACCGGGGCAACCTGGACCCTGAAATCTCTGAACTGATCAAAAGGTACAACCTTACAAACAACTAATTACAAACAATTAAACCTCAAAAAGTTATGCGAAAGATTGCATTTCTCGCGGCCGTGGCCGCAACCATCTGCACCGTGGCGTGCAACAAAGAACTCACCACTGCTAAAGTGGACACTCCCTCCGAGGCGGTCCAGCTGGCCGACCTGACTCTCTCTATCGTCGGCAACGCTCCGGCGACCAAGTCTGCCGATGCCGATTTCGATGATGACCACAGCGAAGTGGCGAACGTTCAGTTCTTCGTCTTCGACGGAGAGGTGCTGGACGCATACAAGAAGATCGGCAGCGCCACTTCCACCACAATGACCGTCAAGGCCGGTGACAAGACCGTCTGGGCCGTCGTGAACGCTCCAGACATCAGCAATGTCACCACCCTTACCCAGCTCAAGGCCGTCAGCAGCACCCTGCTCAACAACGCCAGCAACTTCGTGATGGTGGGCTCCAACACCGGTACCGTCCCCAGCGAAGATCCCATCGAGATTGAGGTCAAGCGCATCGCTTCCCGCGTGGTGGTCAAGAAAGTCACCGCCGCCTTCACCAACCCCGCCTATGCTTCCATGAGCTGCAAACTGGTGAAGATGTTCCTCATCAACGCCCCGGGCGACATCAACCTGGAACTGACCAGCGCTCCTACCACCTGGTATGCCCAGCGTGCCTACGAGGCCGTCACCGGTCTTACCGACCATCTCTCCACCAGCGGTGGCAATCACGAACTGAACACAGCCGCCTTTGAGACCGTTTGCCGTCACTACTGCTATCCCAACCCGACCGTGGCAGATTCTCAGGCAACAAGCTGGAGTGCCCGTCACACCAGAATGGTCATCGAGGTGCTGCTTGGCAGCGAGACCTTCTACTATCCCATTACGATGCCTGTCCTCGAGCCCGGCAAATCCTATGAGATTGAGAACCTGACCATCACGCGTAAGGGCTCCAACAACCCCGACCAGCCCATCTCCCTGTCCGACGCCGACTTCGAAATCAGCGTCAAAGAGTGGACTGTTGTCCCTGTAACCGAAGGAATCACCATCTAAGCGTCGCGAGGACGTGATTTGATACTTGTTCATAATGTTGGTGGGGCCGGTGGACCATCCGTGAGAATCCGGCCCCTTTTTCAAATCCATTTTTTATGCGAAGAATACTGACACTTCTGCTGCCCTTGGCTCTGATGCTGCCTGTCTCCTGCAGCAAGGATTTAAGCCCGCAGCAAACCGAAAACCCAGGAGACGAAGAGCATACGGTTACAGTCCAGATTCGCACTTCCAGTGCCAGAACGAAGGCCCATAACACATCAGATCTCCCACTTACGGACGGTGTTCAGACTCTGGACTTGTACATCTTTCACCAGACGGCTACAGAAGAGGACCGTCATGTTTCTCTTACGCCGGACCCAAGCGGGATAACTGAGTTCGAAATCAAGGAAAAGCGGGGCGAACGGGTTGGCATCATCGCGATGGCGAATCTGGATTCGGATACTGCAGCACTACTTGAAGGGCATACGCTTTCAGACTTTGCCGATGACTACTATATGCCCTGCCCGATTGTCTGGACGGCCAACAACTTCGATTTCGACCGCATCCCGATGGTGGGGGCGAGGGATGCTTCCTTTACCGGTGACAGCACCGTTGAGATTGAGCTGCGCCGCCTGATGTGGCGCATCGATATCGGCAATATCGTCTATAACCCGGAAGACGAAAGCCTGAAAGGCAAAGACGTGTTTGTCAAGAACATTGCCATCACCAATATCGGCAACCACTTCAATCCCACCAAGTCCAATTCCATCGGACATTTCTATACCTGGTATCTATTCTTCGGGAACGGAGGATATACCGGCAGTTCAACCGGGGCTTTTGGTGGCATTGACGATGGATTCCGTTTCTACACCAATGCGCCTACCGGATGGTCCCAGGCGGGCTCGTGGAATCCAGGAGGTCCCGGGATACTGAACCAAAGCTATCCACGAACCATCAACAATAACTGGAAGGTCGCAAAGGGTGTTCTCAATATAAACGCTACCGGCAAGTATCTTACTGCAACCTGCCAGAGTTATGATATAGCGAGCGGTCAAGGTCGCCTTGCTACGGCCGGGGTTACCACTGCCCAGAGCATGACCGTAGGAAAAAGTTTGTACGGTTTTATGGGACGGGGCTGCTTCAGCGTCTATAATATCGTGAGCGCCTATAATGACCAGTCGCAGTATCCCAAACTGGTGATTGAACTGGTTATTGACGGCGTCTCCAAGTTCTACCCGGTGTGCATTACCTATCCCCAGCCGAATACAGTGTATCAGATAGACACGATTACCATCACCGGGGACGGCTCTGACTATTCCAATTTCATTGAGCAAAAGTTCGCCGCGACATTCTCTATCTCTGTAAGGGATTGGGATGAGCTGGAGATAGAGAATCTCAACGTGGGCGTTGACCCCATCACCGGACAACTAATAAACTGATTTCATCATGAGAAAGACAATTATTATACTGGGAATGCTGGCCGCCGTCGCGGTTGCATCCTGCAATAAAGAAATGCCGGAAAGCGGACAAGAAGAAGTTCACGCCGTGACGTTTTCCTTCTCCATGCAGCAACCCTTTTCGGTATCGACCAAAGCAGATTCTTACAACGTCAATGAGGCGGACGACTGCATTGACAGACTTGACATGCTGGAGTATGACAATACCGGCACTCTGATCAACCATAGGACATGGGAGCAGTCGACCGGTCTGGACTTGTCAACGATTTCCTACACGAGCTATAATCCGAAAAATAATTACAGGTACTGGCTGTTCCTGGCAAACTTCGATGAGGAAAGTGTGGATTATCTTGCCCAGCTGAGCGGATCAGATATCGGCAGCTATAGAAAAGGTATCATCCCGCTTGAAGCTGGGAACTTCAGGCCGCATAAGCCTCTGATGGGTGGTACTGCCGTATGCTCTTTCGGCAGTGACCAAACCATCCCGGTGACATTGTTCCGTTATGTGACCAAGTTTGAAATTGGGACCATTACTGCCGACTTTACCGATGCTGGTTATTTGGAAAGTGACGTGAAGCTCAAGAAGATCGCTATTACACATGCCACCAACTTCCTGCGCCCGCTCTCCAGGTCCATTACAAGCGTATACGGCGGCCAGCAGGATGTGCATGGCGTGGGATACGCTTACCCGAATAGTGGAACCGGCAGCAGCATCGGCAACCTCGGCCACTACAATACCTGCGTAAATGCGGATGTTCGCGGCAGTTCAGCGACGGGGTCATTTAATTTGACATCTTATGGCGCGACGGGCTCTCTTGCGACCGATTTTCCTTATGCATACAACTACAACAAGGGCCTGGATAAAGGAGTTTTTATAACCGACGCCCCGGGAGATATGGCCACTGCTACGGTGCATACATTCGGTTCCTCTGAAGGGATTCTCTGTAAGAGCACTGATGAGGACTGGCCGCATACCTATACCATCAACAAGGTCCTATATACCATCCCCTGGTACCGCTATCAATACGGATACATCTGGGGCGAGTTCAGCAGTCAGGACGACACCCAGAAAATGGTGTTCCAGGTGGAAATAGACGGAACGGACTACTTCTACATCATCCCCATGCGCGAGCTGGAAGCCGGCATGATTTATAAGCTGGACAATATTACCCTGAAAGGCCTTGGCAGTGAATACAGCAACTTCTATGAGCGCAAGTATGAGGGTGACCTGATCCCTTTCAGCGTGGAAGGCTGGACCGACTGCGAGATAGACAACATCAACATGGGTTATAAAGACTATGGCGGAACCGAAATCTATTAAGCCTATGAGAAAGACAATCAGATATCTGATTCCGGCGGTGCTTGTGGCACTTGCCGGATGCGTTCCGGAGCCGTTGGATGTTGGTTTCGGTATTGAAAGCGGCGGCCAGGATGTGGTTAGTATCTCCTTCAGCATTATGCCCTTCGACACCCCTGATACCAAGAGCATTGCGGCCGACATCGAGGATGACGAAGTGGACCGGATAGACATCTATGCCTTTGAGAGTGACGGAACTGTCCACGGGCACACCGTCATAGGCGAATATGGCGGGGACCCGCTGGACTTGACCCAACTGACATTCGAGGATTCCGGCCCGGGAGGCGCTACGCGCAAATACCTCATTATCGCCAATCTGGATCCGGACAGTGCCGACTATATCGCTACGCTGGACAAAACCGGCATCAGCAGCTATCCGAAGGCTTTCATCCCCTGGAGTGCCGGGAACTGCCGTCCTAACCGCCCGCTCATGGGCGCTACGGCAAGTCTCAGCTTTTCCGGAAGTGCTGTCAACACGGTTCAAGTTCAGTTAATGCGCTATATGGCCAAGTTCAAGGTAGAGACGATTACTGCTCAGTTCTGGGGCTCACCTGACCTGTACCGGAACGTCTATGTGAAGCATCTCGCCTTCATCAATGGCTGGGACATCGTGCGTATCTGTCAGACTCAGCCACAGAGCTTTGACGGCACTTCCTGGGACATCTTCGGTCCGAAGGGCTGGTCCAGTTACACTTTTGGCGGGGCGGAATCCCATTACTATATGGCCAACTGTTTCCTCGGCCAGAATGAATGGAGCACCTACAACATGACCTACGCTGATATGCACGGAACCTACAATCAGGGCACCTATGGCGGCAGAGGCAAATTGAACCAGAACTACCACTACATCTACAATGATAACTGGCAGCAGGAAAAGCATACCATCAATCTGGACGCCCCTGCATCCATGGCCGCAGTATCCCAGCAGACCTGGGATACCAATGCCTACCTGCCTGCTCTGGCGGGCAAGCTTTGTGACGAATACGATGGAAGTCTTGGCCCTCTGCAGGTGAACAAGGTGTTTTACACCCTGCCCACCAAGTTCAATGCCTGGTTCTCGGAACCTACTTACGGCGACGAATCCCAGAACAGCGAACTGCGGCTGTGCCTGGCTGTGAAGATCAACGGGACGCTGTACTTCTACTCGAAGATGATTACCGGCCTGAACCCCAACATGTACTACATCATCCACAACATCACTCTGGCAGGAGAACCATCGGAGTATGCAAACACGTGGATAAGGGGTGGCCAGGTGACCAAGGCTGGAGAGATTGCCAATCAAACCGGCAATGACGAAGGATGGCGCGTCCACGGCAACGTGGCCGAAATAGACAACCTGGTGCTATGAGACGGTTATTGATACTTGGAATTGCGGGGCTGGTAGCCCTGTGTTCCTGCTCGGTCAAGGAAGACCGCAGCGACTGCCCCTGCTGGATTACTGTAATAGCTGAAAACACCACGTCCCTGAGCGCCTGGTACGGTAGTCAAAAGATACTTGACAACCATCGTGGCGGCCTTGAAGACCATACTGTCCCTAGAGGAATCGTTGACCTGGTGGCCAGCAACGGCATATTCACCGTACCCGAAGGAGAACAGATGAGCGGGCTATTCGCCCAGCTTCTGCATCTGGATACGGATGGAGAATTCGTAACGGCAGGTGTGGAACTGAAGAAACAGTTCGCTACCGTGACGCTGGACTTCAAGGACGAAGATGACGGCCGAACGGCCTATGGCATCATGGTCTATGGCAATGTAAACGGTGCAGACAATCGCACATTAAAGCCATCGGAAGGCCCATTCTGCTGCATTCCGGAAGAAGCCCCCGGGCGTGGCTATACTTTCCGGGTACCCAGACAGAAGGATGAATCGCTGCGTGCCGTTCTCACCTACAACAGCACAGAAGTCGAGACCATCCCTGTCGGCGAGCTCATACGGAAAGCCGGGTTCGATTGGTCCAAGGAGAACCTGGGCGACGTATCCATTCTATGCGACCTTCCAGCCCATACATTCACTATCACCGTCAAGGAATGGGAAGGGCCAGTGATATTTGAAATTACGATATAACCAACCTAAACCTCTAAAGATTTTTTCATAAGTTTTTAAAAGTTAAACATTAAACTACCCGAAGCGGACACCTGTGAAGGCCTCCGCTTTTTCTATTTCCAATGATATTAAAACCCGGGCCCGGGAAGTTTAACATGCGCGGCTAAGTTCGTTTAGCCTCAGCAGGACTCTCGTCCATCACGCGGTCGAGATAGTGTTTCATCCAACAGAACTCTTGCGACACTTCGATACCGGCTTCTTCGAGATAATTGTGCAACTGGTGCCAATACTCGCTGCCTGAGCATAATGTGGCTACTTCCAGAATGGTAGCCTCTATTGTGCGAGACTGTTCTTCGACGGCTGCTAGCTGCACTTCAGTCTTGAAAGGCATCGCTATCAAAAGCCTTCTCGCAATATCCAGGTGTTGGATAATCACTTTTCCTTTGCAGGGGATCTGGGTTGCCCCAAACTTACGTTTAGTTTTCATTGACGAATTGTTTTGGGTTCACACCGGTGGCTGAAAGGCTATGTACATAGCGGATTAAAGTGCACTATTCGGAATCAGAGTACGCCCGGCGTCAGCCAGGCCTTACATCACGAAGGTACTGCTCACTCATATACCTGGTAGTTTTAGTGTTCCCAATTATGCGCGAAAGCTGGCGTGCATCCCTGCAAGCCAGCTTCGTTTCGTTTCATCTCACGATGCAAATGCTTGCTTAAGGTGTGATGTTCCAAACAATTCGTGGCATAAAGGTAAGGCGCGGATTTGTCATTTACTGACACAGGCCAAAAAATCTGAGGAGGCCGATTTCGCCAAATGAGAGAAAATGCTTAAATTTGCAACAGTTACAAGCGACATTACTTTGTAAAGACATACACAAGCGTTTTCGCTTTTGAACCGGTGATAAATCCTACCACGATTCTAAATGCCCCGGGTTCAACAGTGATAAGCGCCTGCACAGTTTGGTGCAGGTGTTTATTCATCTGGTTGGGGCTCCGTGGTAGGTTCACCGAAGGATGAATGTAGCCTGCACCTTTTTTTATGGTCTGCGGCGATAATAACACAGATTGCCTCTTCCTTGCAGGGGATCTGGACAATCTGTACAGGGCAGGCCTACTCGAGGGGCTTGCCCTTTTTACAGTAGAATAATCAGAGCTATAGCAGTTCGCTGACCTTGACCCAATAGTAATAGGCTTCCGGATTGTTCCTTCTAAGCCGGGAAAGGCGAACGGGAACCGTATCTGCAAGCCTCAATTCAGCCAGCCCTTCTAAATCCGGCGAGTACGGTGTAAAGGAATCTACACCTTTTTCCAGCATGGTTGCCAAGAGCGCGGCTTTGGCCGCATCCACAATAGCATCTTCAATTACATAGCGCCTGCGGAGCATAAAGGCCTGCATTCTCTTGATTCCATCTTGCAGCAAATCAAACTGGCCAGCACCTTCTGCTCCCCTTGTGGAGATGCACAATGCTGTCTGACGTATATCCTCATAAACCGAAGCTACATCTGGAGTCTGTTCTCTGTATCCAAGTTCAATAGGAGCAATCTTTTCGAAAACATCACGCACGATGGAGAAATCCGTGGCAGCATCCATCAAGCGGGATACATCGAACAACTGCTTGATAATATCAAGAGAGCGTGTCCTTCCCGATTTGAAGTAAGGTATTCCGCAGGTATTGGGCGCAAACGCTGTCAGTTTATCTCCAAGAATATCATTCACGGAAGGGACTCTGACATTAATGGCCGGCTCTTCGCTTTCTAAGAACGGTGAAACAATGGGACGACTGTCGACTCTGCTGTACTGGCTGTCTTCGTACAAGACATCCAGGACGATAGCATCCTCTTGCTGATACTCGTTTTTGTAGGCCATTTCGTAGTGAAGCTTCGAATGGCTCTTAGGAACACTTGAGCGTTGCTGGCGCTCAATCATAGTGCAGTCTGTGAAACCGAACTGTTCGTATCCGCTAAGATACTGCGTGATATCAGTACCGGGAGGACAGATTATGTCAATATCTACGGAGAGCCTGGAGGCCGAATCTCCCAGGATGAGCATCAATGAAGAGCCGCCCTTCCAAATTGCCGGGCAGCCTTTTTCTACCAGCATTTCCAAAAGGGAATACGCCCGGATAACCTTTTCAATGAGGTTCCTGTCATGATATTGATACTTTTCGGAGACGGCGTTAATCCACTCCTGGCTAAAAGACGATTGCTTTATCATAATCCTATTCCCTCCAAATCTTTTTCCAATTCTGTATCTGTGTGTCGACGCCTGGCATAGCGCATCATTTTGCTGACATTGATGACATTGCGTTCAGCGGCATTTCGCAGGATATAAAAGGCTTCGCTTCCCTGTAAATAGTAGAAATCCTCGTCCACACGTATGTCAACCAGTAGTTTTTCAAGGGTTGGGACGGTTACTCCTTCGCTCACAATGACAGGAGATTCCGAAGTGAGAGCCTTCACGAATATCGCATCCCCGGCAAGGTCTATATAATGATAAATCATCTCTTTGTCCGGGCGGACATACACTGTGAATCCCTGATCCTTGAGAGTGTTGAAAGCCGCTTCGCAGCTGTCGCGCTCCGTCTCTACATAGAGCACATTATTAGTGGCTACGTTGTGCAGGTATGGTGACAGCTCAGAGCCCTGGTAGAGGCAGAATGTTGCAAATGGAAGAGCCTTCTTCAGAATATCATTAACCTGCCTCATCCGCTGGCTGACTTCCGGCGTATACGGTTTCTTCTCCGCTATGGAGTATTGTCCGCGTGATACTCTGGAAATCTTACTTTCCTTGGTGAGTTTGTTGAGGTACCAATAGAGCGTGGTCTTTGGGACCTCATCCCCTTTGTTAAGATGTGCCAGAATGTCTTGTGCGGAGCAATGCCTTCTACTCTGCACATACGAGACAATATTGTTTTCAATCACATTCATGGCACAAATATAACTAAATATTGGCACAATATGAAAAAAATGCCGAAATTTAGTCCGGCAATCTGATGCTGCGGACTGTGTGTAAAGGTCGGTAGAATTCTTGGAGTGTGCAAATCTTTGCAATGTTTGCAAGGATTTGGAAAAGTCAATTGTTTTGCTTACAGCGTACTTTCCAGGTCCTCGACCTGCATGCGAAGGTTGTTGCGCCGTATTATCTCCGCAAAGTCTTTAGGGTCCACCGGACGCTTGTCCAGAGCCTTCAGATAACTCTTCCCCAATTCCACGACATGTTCTGCCGAGGAGTCGGACTGGTCGGAAAAGTACATGTCGCGTGATATGAAGGTAAGCGCCTTGAATGCAATCATATCCGGAAGCTCGTTCTCGGCCTTTCCCGGCAACCTGCTTTCCCATGCCTGCGCCAATTCCAGCCCGTCCCGAAGCTGGAGGGCGCAGCGACCGTCGATGCGCTCCTGCGTATCCTCATCCTTCATGGCCGTCCAAAGCCGGTTATCCGGCTCACAGAGGTTGAACATGAGGTAATTGTTGGAGAAAAAGCGGCAGATAGAATCCATGATGGGCAAGGATGGATTCTTGAGATGCCTTTCCCGATAGCGGTCAAAGAAATGGCTGGTGTATGTAAACAGGAACTTGATTCCCAAAGGAAGCGCTAGCAGCTCGGGAGCCATATCACTGATGAGCATCACTTGCCACTGGTTCCAGTGGCGAAGAAAGCAGAAACTCCCGGCGGTAGGCTTTACAGCCGCACATGCATCGGCCGCATAGAAGAAGATGACGTAAGTATCGTTTGTGGCCGGAATCGTGTATTCAAATGTCTTCCATGCAGGATAGTTCCAAACCCCACGCGTGAAATACTTCACCGCCTTCGGGCGAAGCTGCTCCGTCTTATACCGAATCTTTGGCACCGCATTCTCCAGGACGCGGTAGATTTCGGGATATGACATGGTGGGGACTATCATGGAACTAATGCTTGCTGCGCAATATTATATAACAGAAACCAATCCAGCAACTAATGCAGCAGGAATCCCCAGCAGCATACCAATGAGGGAGCCCTTGATGTGGAACCAATAGTCATGGTAGTCCTTTACCATATCCTCTGTCCCCGGGATCACAAAGTGCTTGTCGTGGCAGAACCAGATACAGTCCAAGACTATGGCATCGAACCAGTTCACAACCACCCAGAGTGCGTATGCCGTCAAGCATCCGCACCAGAAGGTAGTGCAACCGTTGACATACCGCACGAGTAGCCCCAGCAGAACGCCAAAGATGGCCATGGCAGTAAGCTTCTTCACGTAAAAGCCTACTCCGCCCGGCTTATTGCTGGCATCCACCAGCCCAAGTTTATCGCATCGCTCGATGATGGCCGGAGGATAGTTGAATACAGTCTTTATCGGGTCCCTGGACATCAGGAAAACGAAAAGCGTAAACAGCGCGCAGGCGATTATGGACTCAATGAGAAATGTCATAAGACCGGAGCTTTAACGTCATCGAATGATGAATCACGCATGAACACTTTCTCTGCGTAAGGGCACAACGGCATAATCTTGTAGCTGTTTACACGGGCGTAGTCAACCGCGGCATTCACCAGTGCCTTGGCTACGCCCCGTCCTTGAAATGCTTCTTCCACAACGGTGTGCAGAATGGCAAACTTGGTAGGGTTGGCCCACTCATAGGACAGATATCCCATCCGCTTGCCGTCTTCCTCAGCGATGAAGAATCCGGACTCTTCTGTGTTCTTGTGGGTGATTTCCATTACTTGTTCAGCTTATAGGTGAGCGCTTTGGATGGGCAGGCATCTATTTGCTCCATCAGTTCAGCTGTAGTGGCATTCTCCGGCTTGCACCACGGGCGGCCCTTGGGGTTGTACACCCTCGGGAGGCGCTTTACGCATTCGCCGGCGTGCTGGCAAAGCTCCGGTTTCCAGATGATGGTGATGTCTTGGGTTTTGTATTCTTTCTGCATAAGGCTATAGGTATTCTTCTAAATACTCACATGCGTCCGCAACACAATCCGGGCAATCGCGAAGGACTTTGCCCGTACCGACCCCTTTCAAGAGACGGCACTGTGTGGCCCCGTTGCGCTGCTGGAACTTCTCCATCATTTCTTTCATGCGGGCGCGGGACTTTATGCGGTCTTTGGTTGCCAGGCCCACAATCATTCCGGCACCCACCAGAGCGCCACAAGTGCCTTCCATATTGCCCATGCCGGTACCGTACGCACCGGCGATGTCAAGGGCAGTTTGCGAATCAAGCCCGACCAGGTCGCAATAGGTGCTGGTCACTGCCTGCGCACAATTATGCGAGTTGCAGCGTTTTTTATCCGCTGCCAGATGTTTGCGGGTTTCCATTACTGGTATTTGGTATAGTTATATTTCTCCCTGAGGGCGGATTTAGTCTCCTCGTCCTGATGGGTGAAGTAGTTCTTCCAGCCCGGGCAGAAGTTAATGTGCCAGCGCCAGAAACGGCCGGTCAAGGATTTGGGGCTCTTGTCATATTTCGCCCTCAGCGGGCAGTTTTCGCAGCGATATTCTTGTGCCATTTTGATTGTGATTATTTTATTCCAGATATTTTAATACGGAATTCCAGTCCGGAAACTTCTCACTGCCAAACTGAATCCATTCGCCCTCGAATGTATCAGCCCCGTGCTTGGAACGGTCATCAATCAAGTAATCGCCTTTCACAAGGTCTTTGTGATGAGAGAGTATCAGGCGCTTATGCAGTACATCATCCAGATACTTCGTCACCCATGCCACCTTATCGGCCCAAGCCGAGGGGTTCTTCCATGGGGCCGTCGAGAGGATGTAAACGTCGTACTTCTCTGCAAGTCGGTGAACCGCTTCAATAGCGTCAGGCATTGGGTCCATCAGTGCAAAGATGCCGGGAACCTCATCCAGTCGACCTTCGTATTCCTTTTTCGTTGCTTCATCCAGCCGAGCGATTCCGGAAGCGAAGTCAACAAGGACGTTATCCATATCGAAGAAAATGCGTTTCATGATACAGGTTCGAGATATTCCACTTTCTTTCCGTTCTTCTGAGCGTATTCAATCTCCGAGCGGGTGCTTTCACCGATATAGCCACCGACATTGATGACGTAGATGCTGTCAGCCATATCGATTTTGCGCTTGTGCATGTCATCGAGCATTTCTTTGGTGCCGTCGCTCCAGACTTCGTTATCTCCGCTGTGACCAAAGAGACCAACGCTGATGACGATGTTGCCTGCAAGGGTAAGCCGCTTTTGTGTTTCGAGGAATTGTTCCTTGAAGCGCGTGCTGCCGCAGAGGGTTATTACGGGATATTTGCCGACCATTTTATTCAATGTTTCGTGTTAATGCCGCTGCTATCTTCTCCTTTTCCTGCGCCCCTGCGGTGCTTAGGCGGAGAAGAGGAAGACCGATGGCAGCAAGGACCGAATCTTTCATCAAATCTCTACGACCCTGGTCAGAGTCGCTCTTGTGATATTGCGTTCCATCCACCTCAATTGCCAATTTTGCCTTGTGTGTTACGGTATCATAGACCAGAAAGTCGACGTGAGTCCATGAGCGAGAGGCATATGCCCGTTGCTCCGGACTGAGGTTAGAGGCAGCCGTGACCAAGTGCCGTAGCGGATAGTGCATCAATATGCCCAGATGCGTGAATCCTTTCTCCTTGATGGTGTCTGAAATGGCCCAGTAGGTTAGATTCTCCGAATCATATTCAGACACTCTCTTGTGCGTCTTGTAGAAGTTGAGGAGCTCTTGCGTGTAATCCTCATAGAGAAGGTCAAATATGGAGGAAATCTCGCTCTGCTCACTCTTCCCTTGATAGTATTCAATGTAGTCAATCAGATCTCGTATGTTCGAGTCCGGTTGCTCATCTGCGGAAACCACCAGAGTAAACTGCTTTTTAGCTCTGGATACAGCTACGTTCAGAAGGTGAGGATCATCCGTGAATTCCTGCACTTGATTGTCAACAGTAGACAGGACAATGGCGTCATCCTCTCGGCCCTGGAATTTATGAACGGTAGCCGCTACATAACTACGCCCTGTTGCTTGTAACGCAGCATGTAGGGCATCTACTTGCTTGTTATAAGGAGCAATGATGCCAATGTCCGTAAACTGTTCCTCCAGCGCCGGCAGAATCTCCTGCGTGATGGTTTCCACCTGGCGGAAATTAACGGTGCCTCTGGCATGATTGCCCTTCACAGTCCTTACCACACGGATAGGTGCAAACTCCGCCTCGCTCTTCTTCATTGGGATAAGCTCTCCATTGTAGAACTGCTTGCTGCAGAATCCAATGATGAGAGGATCGCACCGATAGTGCTCCCGCAAAAGCGTCTGGGGAATCTGAGAATATAACGAGCAGAGAGATGACAGGAAACTATTAGTGGAGTATCGATAAGCCTCAGCAATGCCGTATTTGGCAAAGATAGCGCTCACAATCTCTTCCGTGCGTGTATCGACCACGTTGGGCAGTTGCTTCAAGTCACCAACTATGACGGCGTTTCTGGCACAACTCAAGGCAAGGGCTCCGGCAGCGATATCGACTTGAGACGCTTCATCCATTATCAGGTAATCGAACTTGTATGCCTGGTTGATATTGGATGTAGCAGAGAATGTTGTGCTAAGAACAACGGGATATTCCTGCAGGAAGTCTCTGGTTTTGAGATATATCTCATCCATAGAGAAAACCTTGCGCTCCTTATTGCAGCCATATTTCCTGTACAGGTGGTCCTTTAAGATGAGCATGGAAATCTCCCTTAACCGCTCATTCTTCGCATCTGCACCTTCCACAAAGTCACTATACTTCTTGCACCGGTGTTCCAGCTCATTGATTCGAGTCGTAATGAGTATGTATTGTATTTCATCAGGCGCATCTTCCGTGGCGGGAAGACGGTGATAACGTAGCCTAAAGCGTGTCCACCAGGAAAGGGCATGCTTCCGTTCCATCTCTCGGCTGGTGAGCAGGAAATACTTCTCCAGTGTATCAGCGGGCCATTTCTTGTTTGAAATATCCTTCTTGGGGAACCTTTCTGCCTGACGTTTGTACTCGGCCAGTTTCTCGGAATAGATGGCCAACTTCTCCTGGCACTCATACAGTTCCTGGAGTTCGCATGAAAGAGAGATGGCTTCCTGGCGTATCTTTTTGCTGTTTTCGAGCTTCCAAGATTCTATATCAGGGCACACTCCGGTTTGCCCGTCAACGAATTCCTTCTTGTTACTGGCGCGTCCTAATTGAGCACAGAGGAAGTCCAATCCATTTGCCTCCAGCTTCTCCTTTACGTTCTCAACAGCAGAGTTGTTATTGGAGACAATCTCCATGGTCTTCCCTTCCAGCAGTAGATTCGCAAGGATATTGAGGATGGTTTGCGTCTTGCCGGTCCCAGGGGGGCCTTGAATGACGCTTATCTTGTTTTCCAGCGCATTCCGGACGGCCTTATACTGACTTCTGTTGCATCCAAAGGGGAATATCGGGGCGCTCTGACCAGCAGCCAGCGTTCCGTATGTCTCAACGTTGAGGTAAGCTTCCAAGAGGGATTGTTTAGCTACAAATTCCATCTTTGTGTATTTGTCAGCTAGACTTACCGACTTGTCATCGTCGATGGGGATGACGTTATATTTTGCTACCTCATTAAGGTACTCCCATACATTAAGAGAACGGTGATCATCAATATGCTCCTCAATGTAGATATCAATATATCGTTAAAATTTTAAAAACTGTATAATTTTCAATTCATTACATTAACAACAGCCCGTTCCAGGGTGCCAGAAACACCCGTCGAACGACCTTGAACAAAAGCCGAAAAGAGTGTTAAAAAATCGCGAAAATAATGCTTGAAAAATTTGGATAAGTGCTTGATTTTCAGTAACTTAATAGTTGAAATACAATGAGTTACTATGGCGAAAATCAAGCCCCTTATCCAGCTGAGAGAGATGATTGCAGCAGCCCTCTCAAGCATGACAAATTTAAGCAAAACTTTCGAAAAGTTCATCATCGATACCATGGAACTTTTTCTCACATCCTCCGGACGCATGAACTTCACCCAGATGGCGAGGTGCTCCAGCTCGTGTGAGAGCCGGTTCCGCCAGAACTTTAAGAAGCCCTTCGACTGGCTTTCGTTCAACCGCCACTTCCTTTCTCCAATGATGGGGCATCGTATTGCAATAGGCATCGATCCCTGCTTCATTCACAAGGCCGGGAAGAAGACCCCGGGTGTTGACTGGTTCTGGTCCGGCTGCGCCGGTGCCATCAAACACGGTCTTGAGATACTGGGGCTCTCTGTTGTTGATGCGGATGCCAAGGATGCAGTGTTCCTGAAAGCGGAACAGACCTTCACCCAGAAGTGTCGAGGGCGCAAGCCCAAGTGCACCAAGGGCATGGAAGATCCGGATTCTCTTACGGGCTGGTACCTGAGGATGCTGTCTCGCATAAGCAAGCAACTTTTGTCCATCTGCAATCTCATCGTAGCTGACGCATACTTTTCCAAGGAAAGCTTCGTTACCGGTGTCAAGACTCTGGGCTTCAACATCATAAGTCGCTTCCGCGATGACGTGAACCTGAAGTACCTCTACCGTGGTCCAAAGACCAGGAAGAGAGGTCGTCCGCAAAAGTTCGCCGGGAAGGTTGACCTGAAGAACCTTGACATGAACATCTTCAAGGAAGAGTACTCTGTGGATGACAAGCTTGTTTACAAGCTGTACACCGCAGATGTCTGGGCGGTCAGCCTTGGCCGTGAAGTCCGGGTTGTCATCGTAGACTACCTTGACACGAGCAAGAAGACTCAAGCCAGGAAGGTGTTCTTCTCTACGGACTTGGCACTCTCAGCCAGAGACATCTTCGACATCTACCGGACAAGGTTCCAGCTGGAGTTTGTCTTTCGCGATGCCAAGCAGTTCACGGGGCTCACTCACTGTCAGGCCCGCAACAAGGAGGCTCTGGCGTTTGCCTTCAACGCATCTCTCTCTTCCGTCAATGTCGCCAGGGCTTATGCCCGCCAGCAAGGGCACAACCTTTCGGTCGGCGCAACCAAAACCCTGCTGCATAACGCTGCAATGGTGGATCGATTTATTGCAATGTCCGCGAAACACGCGAACTTGCGATTAAATAACACTGATTTCAAAGAACTCTTATTCTACGGCGTTCGCGCCGTGGCGTAAACTTTATAAGACTAACGAACTATTG
>Ga0129306_1001732_pt1 | contig 22744 bp, 23 predicted proteins | sample P827metagenome_FD_94438 | JGI IMG/M metagenome (GOLD analysis project Ga0129306, IMG submission 94438) | Capybara group fecal microbial communities from Wisconsin, USA - P827 metagenome | ecosystem: Host-associated > Mammals > Digestive system > Large intestine > Fecal | place: USA: Wisconsin... | reverse complement strand
AGACCCTCCGTCGTCACGGATATGGCTATCCTGATGATGAATACTTCTTCTTGAAGATCATGGATATGAGTCGGAAGGAGTATATCAGGAATCAGCCATCACATAAAATTTGTGATTGAGCCGAATTAAATGATACTTTTAAAGTGAAAGATTTGTTTGATGGTTGGCAAGAGACATTGATTTACTCCTGCCTTCAGAAGGTTATGGGAAGGATATTTGTTACTGATTCTGATAATCCCACATCAGCTTTTGCATATGTAGGCTGTTTTGGCTTTGTGGCAGGGAAACCAAACCGTGAACTATTAGAGAATAAACCTGAAGGTTTTGCGATTATTACTCCGCAAAACGAAGCATGGGCAACTCTTATAGAAGAGGTATATCCTAATGCTAAGAAAGTGACGAGATATGCAATTAAGAAGGATACGAAATTTGACACTGTAGCCTTGCAAAAAAACATAGATATGCTGCCGAATGGATACAAAATAAAAGAAATAGATTCAGATATATATGACAAGTGTATGGAAGATCCCGTGACAAGAGATTTTGTTTCTTCTTTTGCTGACAAGAAGCAGTATCTGGATATTGGCAGGGGAGTTGTCATATTGAAAGAAGACAAAATCGTATCCGGTGCATCCTCTTATACCAGATACAACGAAGGAATAGAAATAGAGGTTGATACTGTTGAATCTGAAAGAAGGAACCATCTTGCGACGATTGCCTGTTCAGCAATAATACTCAGATGTCTGGAAGAGAATCTGTATCCAAGTTGGGATGCGCAAAACATGAATTCAGTGCGCTTGGCTGAAAAGCTTGGTTATGAGTTTGATCATGAGTATATAGCATACGAAGTGGACAGGACGAGAAGAGTACATTGAACAAATATTTTCCGGTTTTATTTAGAATCGACAAATCGGAATTTGGTGAGGCGTATATGGAAAACGCAACAAGAGAAAAACTGGCCAGGCTGGCAAGGGATATGGCACAGGTTCCGTTTCACGGAGATGTTGATGGGATGGCGTCCAATCTTGCGCCGATTGTGCGATTGTTTCCGGCATGGAATCTCAAGGAAGCTGACGGGTTATGGTGTGCGGCGTTTGTCTATTATTGCTGCACGGCAGCGGGATTCGGGATCCCGTACAGACCTGATGAATGTAAAACCTGTCATCTGGCAGCATGCCTTGGCTGGGAGGAGTTTTCCGTAGGCGATCGGCGGATTGAATACCATAAAGGACCTGAAGGCTGTGTTCCGGAAACGGGTGACATTGTACTCTATGACAGGGTATTCGAGAACAAAGAGCACGACCATATAGGGATCGTCCTTGAGAATCGGAATCGTACGATCCTTGCCGCAGAAGGAAATGTGAATAATATATCCGGTATTATCGAACGTTCTATCGACGAACATATTCGTGCGTATATTCGAATTCCGGATGGGTATCGATACAGAGAAGAGTGACAAATTCAAGTTTGCAGAGGAGATATGCAGTGACAATCTACGATATTTCGCAGGAGGTTTTCGGCTGCCAGGTATATCCCGGCGACCCTGCGCCGGAAAGAAGGGTGCTTTCTTCAATGGAAAAAGGCGACCTATACAATCTGACAGCTTTCAATATGTGTGCACACAATGGCACTCATGTGGATGCTCCGTTTCATTTTCTGAAAGGTGGAAAAACAATTGATGCCTTAGGCCTTGAACCCTTTATTGGGCTGGCTTCCGTTGTGGAGCATCACGGGATCGTCTCCGGCAATGACGCAATGGAGATAATTGAAAAATCGAGAGATCGTGACTCGGAAGCCGCAAAACGAATTTTGATCAAGGGAAACGCTGTGGTCTCCTCGGAAGCGGCAAAGGTTTTTGCCTCCAAAGGGATCCTGCTGTTGGGGAATGAATCGCAGACTGTCGGCCCGGAAGACGCGCCGATGGAAGTACATCTGATCTTGCTGGGCGCTGGAGTTGTATTACTTGAAGGCATCAGGTTGGCAGAAGTTGAGGAAGGCAGATATTTTTTAAGCGCTGCACCGTTGAATCTCGCCGGTGCGGATGGTTCTCCGTGCAGAGCTTTTTTGATCACTGACGAGAGAATAAATTCAAGTTTGTACATATAGAAACACTTTTGTAAAAAGGGAGAATATTAATTATCAGATTCGTTGATGATGATATGAAAAAACAGGTAGAAAACTGGTAGAAAAGTGAAATCCGTAGATGCAGAGCCCTCAAACCTCCTTATTTATTGGGTTTTTGGAACATGGATTTCAAAGCGTTTTCTTCAAGTCTTGTCACTCCGATGCAGTAAAATCAAGGATTTCGAGGTTTCGGGATCCTTGATTTTTGTTTATATATCTAACAATTATCTAACAATTAGAATTTATTCTAACAGTATAACTATGAGAACCACAACATATCGTCAGCTTATCTTTCTTCTCCCCCACAGATGTGACAGAACTGTAATGGAAAACTCCCGCGATTGTTATATGATGTTATTGGTAAGCATATGTGATCTGTGAGGTATTTTTGCATGAGGATTTTTTTACTTGAAGACGATGATGCCATCGGAATTGGACTTAAGTACTCATTGGAAAAAGAGGATTACGAAGTTGCCCTCGTCAGGACAATGACACAGGCGCTCGAAGTCTGGCAGGAAGATAGTTTTGACCTGTGCATTCTGGACATCAATCTTCCCGACGGAAACGGTTATGATGTGTGTAAATATATCAAAGAAGCCGAAGATGTTCCGGTGATCTTCCTGACTGCGAGCGACGCTGAAGTAAATGTAGTCATGGGACTCGAAATGGGTGCGGATGACTATGTATGCAAGCCTTTCAGGATCAACGAGCTTATGGCCAGGATAAGGAACGTCCTCAGAAGGCACTCCCGCGGAGCATCCCCCCGGACCTCCGATAAGGAAGGCATCATAGAGATCGGAAACCTGCGCATTCATGTCAGCGAAGCCAGGGTAGGGATCGTCGATGAACAGACCGGCGAGGAGGAAAAGGTAGAGCTCACGGCATTGGAATACCGGCTCCTGCTCACCTTTTGCAATAACCGCGGAAATGTCATGTCCAGAACACAGCTTCTCGAGGATATGTGGGATGTAGACGGCAACTTCGTAAATGACAACACGCTGACCGTATATATCAAAAGACTCCGAGATAAAATAGAAAAAGATCCCGCCGATCCCCGGATCATCAAGACAGTGCGCGGTCTGGGATATATTGTGGAAAAATAAAGGAATCAACCGGACATGCTCAAAAACAAAGAATTCAGAAACATGATGATCGCAGCAGTCTCCGTCACCGTTGCCGCTTCAATATGCGGATATGCTCTTTGCGGCATAGCCGCATTAATTCTTATCCTGATAACGGGAATCGCTATAACAGCCGGCTTCATGCTCATGACCAAAAAAAGATATGATGACATAGATGCTCTTAATTCATATCTTGAAAAAGTGCTGGCAGGCGGCGAGGCACCGGGCATTCTGGATCAGGAGGAAGGCGAATTATCTCTCCTTAAAACAAACATATATAAAGCGACTACTACTCTTACTTATCAGAAGGAGCTCCTTGCAAAAGACAAGACAGCTCTGTCCGCCGCGCTCGCCGATATCAGCCATCAGCTCAAAACCCCTCTCACTTCCATGATCGTGATGAACGATCTGCTGATGACGGAGGAAGATAAGGATAAGCGCGAAGAATTCCTGCAGACGCAGTCAAGTCAGCTGGACAGGATGAACTGGCTCATTCAGACTCTGCTGAAACTGTCCCGGATCGATGCCGGGACCATAGTCATGCAGCCGGAGACCGTGAATGCGGATATCCTGATAAGTGAAGTGATGAAACCTTTTGAGATCCAGATGGAACTCAAAAACATACATTACGCGCCTGACATAAAAGACATCTCATTCAAATGCGATAAAAACTGGACGATCGAAGCCCTCCAGAACATAGTCAAAAACTGTATCGAGCATCTTGACGACGGAGGAACTTTGCGGATCTCGACAGGTGAGACCGTCATTTACCGAGAAATAACGATCAAAGATAACGGATGCGGACTCGATGAGGATGATCTCGAGCATATTTTCGAGAGGTTCTACCGGGGCAAAAATGCGAAGAAAGACAGCGTCGGCATCGGACTTGCCCTGTCCAAAAGCATCATCAACTCCCAGCACGGGGACATTTTTGTTGAGAGCGAAAAAGGTGCCGGCACTGGGTTCACCGTAAGATTCTATAAAACCATCATCTGATCCCCAGCATTATTACAAAAGTGAAATAAATAAGTCACTCAAATGTAAGAGTGGCCCTGTATTCTGTTCTCAGATAAAGAAATGATCTTTTCCGAGAAGGGAGAAAATTCAAATGAACATTTTGGAAATCAGAAATCTGTGTAAGGTATACGGAGAGGGCGAGACAAGAGTCGATGCACTCAAAGATGTATCATTCGATGTGGAACAGGGAGAGTTCGTTGCGATCGTGGGCCCGTCGGGATCCGGCAAGTCAACTCTCCTTCACATCTTAGGAGGCGTGGACGTCCCGACATCCGGAGAATGCCGTATCGCCGGAACGGATATAGTAAAACTCGATGAGAGCAAGCTGGCTATATTCCGCAGAAGGAACATAGGACTGATCTACCAGTTCTATAATCTCATTCCCATCCTTAATGTGGAAGAAAACATGACACTGCCGATCCTTCTGGACGGCAAGAAACCCGATAAAGCTCTTCTTAAGGATCTGGTCGATAAGCTCGGATTAAATGACAGATTATCCCACCTTCCGAATCAGCTTTCCGGAGGTCAGCAGCAGAGAGTTTCCATCGGAAGAGCTCTGATGAACCACCCCGCTCTTCTGCTCGCCGATGAACCGACCGGTAACCTGGATTCAGAGAACAGCAAGGAGATCATCTCGCTCCTTCGCAAGTTTAACAAAGAAAACAACCAGACAGTGATCATCATCACACATGATGAGAAGATCGCCCTGTCCGCGGACAGAGTCATCACGATCGAGGACGGCTGTATCACCTGCGATTCCAAGAAGGAAGGGGTGATGGTATCATGAACATCGTATCCAGATTGACGCTCAGGCACCTTTTGGAAAACAAAAAAAGATCCGTCGTGACGATCCTCGGTATCGCCATATCGACTGCTCTTATCAGCGCGATCCTGCTCGGAGTTTTCTCTTTCTTCAGTTTCTTCGGTTACATCTCGGTGCAGACTTCCGGAGCCGCTCATGCTGTCTTTGAGAAGGTGTCAGAAGATCAATACCGCGCGCTGCTTGAGGATGAATCGATCGAGTCTGTAGGATTAAGAGACGCAGACGTCGAAAAGACCGGCGTGAGGCTGACTACCAATACCGAAGACAGATTCAGGATCGGAAATATCGATCACGCCAACTGGGAAGATATCTCAATGAGAGTGGTCACGGAACATGAGGGAACCCTTCCGAGCAGCTCATCGGAAATAGCCGTCGAGGAAAAGTTTCTTAAGGATAACGGTCTCGATCTTCATGTGGGAGATACGCTCACATTCGAAGAAGGTTACAGATATGTTGACAATGAACTTGAAGGTTTCACTTATCTCGGAGGCAATTACAGGTCGGATGAGTCATTCGAAGCAAAGTCAACGGAGACCTGCACGATCACTGCAATCCTGCACGGAAACCGCTCCACCAGGGACTGGGATATCCTCCGGGGACTTGACGATGATCATTATCCCGATCCGGAGGATGCCAGGGTATCCATAATGCTTCGCAAATGTGACCGCACGGCGATCAGACAGATCAAGGATCTGGTCAAAGAATACGGAATACAAAAGTATGCGATCAATACAGAATACATGCTGAGCCGTTTTGCGCTGGAAGGAAGCTCGGGCGCATACAGACATTTCTTCATCCTGATGGGGATAGCTCTTGTGATCGTGATCATAACTTCGGTCATCCTGATCTTTAATTCCATCGGAATGTCTCTTACCGAGAGAATGAGGTATCTCGGAATGCTGGCAAGCGTCGGAGCGACAGCGAGGCAAAAGAGATCTTCGATATATTACGAAGGATTTATCCTCGGCATCATCGGTATTCCTCTGGGACTGCTCTTAGGTTATATCGGCACCCGGATCACTCTTGCTTTTCTCGGAAGCAGGATCCTTGAAGCGGATATTTTGGCAGGCGCGGAGGGAATGCGCGGGACTATCCCGATAGTGTGCGCCCCCGGAGTGATCGTGGCTATAATCCTCTTTTCGGCGCTCACCATACTGATCGCGGTTTTGGTTCCGAGCATCAAGGCTTCCGGGATCATGCCCATCGATGCGCTCAGACAGAACAATGTGATCAGGGTAAAGCCGGGAAGACTGCGTATCAATCCGCTCATCCGTAAGATCTTCGGATATGAGGGGGAACTCGCATATAAGAATATCAAGAGAAACGGAGTTAAGGGAAAAGTCATCACGGTCTCCATAGCTGTTTCAGTGATCCTCTTCCTGACCATCAATTTCTTCTGCAGGTCACTTACAAGAGCCAATGACTATGACGTAAATATCCCTTATCAGATCATCGCCTCCTGCGCGCTTGACGAAAGCGACAGACTCCGGAGCGAGATCAGTGAAATGGAAGGTGTCGATGATGTTTACAGCGCCGGCCTGATCCACTTTACGTTTGAGAAGAGTCCTGACGATACACAGACCGTTCTGGCGAACACGGATGTTGCCGACAAGGCATTTATTACGGAAGAATATCGTGACAAACTGGATCTGACTGTGATGGCCGTTGCTATAGTCGATGATGAGGATTTTGATAAGATTTTGCAGGATAACTCTCTTGCAAAAGAAGATTACTATTCGGATAAACTCCGCGGCGTCCTGCTGAACAGTTTCTTCCATGATGTGAAGGATCAGCCTGTCTTTAAAGATGACATCATAGGTCAGAGCCTTCACTATGATGAAGCCGAAGGTTTCCCTCCGGCGATAGAGATCGCTGCCCTGGTCCCGTACAGCGACACCAATAAAGTCCTTGATTATATACCTGCAAGATCGATAACGGTTTTTGTTCCGAGATCCATGTATTATGAAAAAGCCAAAGAGGTACTCCCCGAAGATAAGCTGACTCTGGATCTGGGTGTAGAGAGCAGCAATAACAAAGAGGTTTATTCGGAGATCTACCGGATCATGACGGAAGGAGGTTATCACAACTACTTCTGTACGGAACTAACGGATTCACTGAAGATCATGGACACGATCACGCTCATGCTCAATACGGCGATGTACGGCTTCACGATCCTTCTTACTCTCATTGCCGTAGCCAACATAGTAAACACCATTTCCACCGGTGTTCTGCTCAGAAGAAAAGAGTTTGCGATGTATAAATCGGTGGGGCTTGATAATATCGGATTCAAAAAGATGATATGGCTTGAGACGCTTCTTTACGGGATCAAGGCTCTGATCCTCGGAATTCCGATATCCCTGCTGCTTAGCTTTATCATGTACCGGTCCTTCGACTCAAAACTCTATACCTTTGATCCTGATCTGATCATGTACGGCGCGGTGATCGCAGCGGTATTCGCCATACTCGGGATAAGCATGGCTCTGAGCATCAATAAGATACGGAACGAGAATATCATAGAAGCGCTTAAGGAAGACGCCGTATGATCCTGATCACATGCAGATACTACCAGCAGCAGTTGATGATGTGATCCCGCATCAGAAGTATCTTGGACGGAGCTATGGATATGCAGTCCACACCGGTATCCAGGAATCTGGAGGCATAGTCTCTTCTGGCAGCAAGTTCGCCGCATATGCTCACCTTTAGTCTTGATTTATGGGCTTTCTTTTTTTCGTTCGGTTGTATTTACTGACAAATGCCCCTTAGTTGTTAAAATGTTTTTGAACACTTGTATATCTAATCGATATACATTAGAATAATTATTGAAAGGGTGGTGATTGATATGGCAACAAAAACCGCAAACGTATTGGCAAGAGTGGAGCCTGACGTCAAGGAACAGGCGGAGGATATATTAAGTCAGCTTGGTATCCCGGCTTCGGTAGTTATCAATATGCTATATAAACAGATAATACGTACTCGAGGAATCCCTTTTAGTATTTCACTGAATGCTGATCCAATAGCTCGAGATGAAATGAGCGAGGGCGCTTATAATGCTATGATGGCTAAAGGATTGGAGCAGGCCAAGGCGAACGACAGCAGATCTTTGGCGGATGTTATGTCAGATATCAAACAGGAGATCTCGGAGCTGGCCAAATGAATGTATTTGAAGTAAGACTGGCTTTAGTAAGAAGGATTAAAAAGTGGCGGGAGAAATCTCCCGCCACTGCATTATCTGTTCGCCTCTTGCAGCTTCTTAAGTTCTTCAAGAGAAAGCATTTGGAAGTTTGCGAAATCCTCATACTTCCCGACTTGATTTCCCGTGTCACCATAGAACATATCATCGGGCCGGTCATGATGAATAATGTAACCTCCGGATACATTTTCAAGGTCTTCTTCAGATAATGCCTGCGTGTTATTGGTCTCTTTTTCTTTCATAAGTCTTACCTCCTATGAATCTCCTTCCCGGATCAAACTATATTGCACTCAAGTTCAACACATTCAAACATCTTCCAGATCCGCATTCCATTCTAGTTCTGGGAGTCCTGCTTCTCTACGAGATTCGTTGACTAAATTTATAGCTTCCATAGCTCTTGCTCTCAGGTCAGTGTTTTCGCCGTTGTTTCCCGTTCCGCCAGCCACCATATCCATTTCATCATCGGTCAACGCCATACCGGCTCTTTCAATGAGGTTCTTCCTATCGTCTTTTGAGTTCGCCTTATCTGTTTGTTTCTTAGGATTACCTGTAAGTTTCATGACCGTACCTCCAACTCTGACATCATTTTACCATACTTCTTTTTAAACGGACCCTACTGCAAACAAAAACAACAACCCCTGACAGACAGATAACCATGAAAATGATATGAGATGGAAATAATCCTGTGCAAGACTAAATTCACATTACGCACATACTATTGATCTAACCTTTGCGCAACGCCCTAATTATGCTATAATAGTGACACGCAAGGAGGTATGACCATGCCTGTTATAGTTCCTATCAGAGATTTAAGAAATACCAGTGAGATATCAGAGCTTGCACATAAAAAGCAGGAGCCTATCTTTGTGACAAAAAACGGATACAGCGACCTGGTAGTTATGAGCACGGAATTCTATGAGAGATTCGCTCAGGTAAACCGGATAGATCAGGCTATTGAGGAAGCTGAAAGAGAAGTAAAAGAAGGAGCCAAGCCTATATCGGCCAGAGAAACCAGAGAACGGCTGAATAAGAAGTATTATGGCTAAATATACGGTTATGCTATATCCGAGAGCATATCGTGATATAGATGACATATATGCTTACATTGCTGTAGAGAAACAGGCTCCTGAAAACGCACAAGGACAGACCGATAGGATATGGGATGCCATATTAACGCTGGAAGATAAACCGACCGCACATCAGGACAGACTAATAGGTAAATTCGCCGGTAAAGGATATAAACAGCTTCTCATCGATAACTACATGGCCATCTTCAAGATTGATGAGGAGTCAAAGACTGTCTATGTTGTTACAGTCCAGTATCAGGGAAGGGATATATAACCGATTCTTCCGGTTTATAGGGATAGCTATGGATACAAAAGATAATAAGAACACTCAACAAATATCAGATGAAGAACAGGATAAGAATAGCGGCAGAAAACTTGACGATGAAGATATGAACAAGGTTGCCGGGGGTATATACCAGGACGATGATGGAACGTGCTATTGGGCTCAAGAATATGGTTATTAATTCTCATAACTAGCATAGAAAAAACACCCTTTCGGATGCGTTCAGCTTGCGTTCAGTTGGATGATGATATCGCAAACCTCCTTTATTTTACTATGTTTGTAGAGTGTGGCGATTGTTCAAGTCTTGTCACTCCGATTGAGTAATAAACGGGTTTCCGATATTTCGGGAACCCGTTTATACGTTCTATATCTGACAATCCTGATGGCAGGAAGAAGGTAATAGTATGACTGATGTGATAAATATGATAAGCAAAGCTTCCGGTATGGCTTTCGCAGTGATCTACATATTGATGTTCTATATTTCACTGAAGAAGTGTTTTTTGCGGGAGGACAGGAGTAAAGTCGTTCTTTTTATTCTGGCGCTTCTGACCAATCCGTATACGATAGTTCTGATATCGTTGCTTATACCTGTATTGTTTGAAACACTTATCTATGGGATATCCTATGACACGGAGTCTACGATCCTGATCGGCGGTTTCCTGTTTGTTTTGCTGTTGATCCTGTTTTCATGCCTGGTTGGGCGCTGGCTGAAGGCACACAACATTTCACTGGTGATGTTCTTATATCTCATGTTCGGGGTGGTCTGCGCATTGTCCGGAGAGAGTGTCTCGGATGAGACTGCCGGCTATGTGATATCTTCCGATGTCCAGACAATACTGCAAAATGTTCTGTATATTGCATTTGTTCTGCTTATGTACAGATTTGTGGTCAGGGATCTTTCGAAGCTTACCGACAGAAAGCGGCAGATCAGCTGGAAGATATTCTCAATCCCGCTGATTGCTTTTCTGCCTGTCTACTATGCTTTTGATTTTCTGACATTTATTAAGGGCGACAGTTTTTCGAATGTTGTGGTACGGGTATATTCGATGATAGTGCTGGCTTTGTTCTTATGGGCGTTTACCGTTATCATCAGGAATATCAACGCTACGAATGCAGCGATCGAAGCACAGTATGAAGCCGAACATGATAAACTGACCGGCCTGTACAATAAGGGCAAATACATGATGATGAAGGAGAAACATTTCGGTAATCCCGGATCGATCGCGCTGTTTAATTTTGATGTTAATAATCTGAAATATATCAACGACAATTTCGGACATGAGTACGGCGACGAACTTATCGTAAAGGCAGCACAGAGTATACATGCGGTGACCTCGGACAAGGTATTCGGATTCAGAATGGGCGGAGATGAGTACGCTATGGTGGCGGTGAATGTCACCGCGAAAGAAACCGAAGAGATCCGTGACAGGTGGGAACAGGCTCTCGCGGACCTGAATACACAAGGCGATGTATACTGCGTAATGGCCTGCGGTCTAAAGCACGTTGAGGGCGAATTTGATGCGGACGAACTGTTCCATCAGGCCGATGATCAGATGTACCTCGACAAGAAAGCCCGCAAAGATAAAGGAGATACTTCACATCTGCGAAACGTATCAGAGTCCTCTTCATGAGGAAACGAATTCATCAATAATTGATATACTTAATATCGGAATTTAAGAAGTGAGCCGGCGGTGCCGGTGTTATGCTTGATACGTTATGAAGCAGAAAAAGACCATTGTCATAGATGAAAAGACTCCCCTTCTGATCCTGGCGGGGCCCATGTTCCTCGAGCTGCTGCTAAATACCATGCTCAACAATGTGGATACTCTGATGCTGAGCCACTATGATGAGTATGCCGTCGGAGCAGTCGGGAATGCCAACACGATAATGTTCATGATGAACATATTGTGCAACGTCATAGCAACAGCCACGAGTGTTGTTGTTGCCCAGTATCTCGGGGCTAAGCAGTATGACAAGATGAACATGATCTACACGCTCGCGATCATGGTAAACCTGGTCATAGGCATTATCATCAGCGGGGCATTCTGCGCCGCGAATCCCCTGATCATGAACTTTCTTCACGTCTCGCCGGAGATGCGGCCTTACTCGATGACATACATCTATATCGTCGGCGGAGGCGTATTCCTGATGGCGGTATTCAATGTCATGGTCCAGATCCTTCGGTGTAACGGATACACGAAGATCGGCATGTATGTATCGCTGGCTATCAATGTCATCAATATCGCCGGCAACTATTTATTCCTCTATGGCCCGCTGGCACATCTTAATATGGGTGTGGCCGGTGTTGCGATCTCAACTGTTACGGCCAGAGCCATCGCTCTCATTGCCGTTATCATATTCTTCTATGCGACCGGAACGGGCAGGATATCACCTCGCCTGCTGATCCCCTTCCCGGGCAGGCTTCTTGTCAAGATGATCAGGATCGGTCTTCCTACGGCGGGAGAGCACCTGACATACAACCTCTATCAGACGACACTCCTTTCATTTATAAACAGCATGGGCAACGATGCTGTCAACGCCAGATCGTATTGTAATTCCCTGATCTCATTTGCCATGATCTTTTCCAATGCGTCAGCCATGGCTACTCAGATCATAACCGGGCATCTGGTGGGAGCGGATAAGCCGGATGAGGCATACAGGAGAGTGTTTAAGACACTCAGGACATCCATGCCTATAACACTTGCGCTCGCTGTGGCAAACGCCGTCTTCTGCAGGTATACACTGCGTATCTTTACTGCGAATGAACATATCATAGCTCTGGGACAGATGATATTGATCGTGGATATATTTGTCGAGGCGGGAAGGTGTCTTAACATGACTTTCGTCAGCAGCCTAAAGGCTGCGGGTGCTTATATATTCCCTTTTCTCATGGGGATCATATGCAACTGGGGCCTGGGACTCACCGTAGGATATACCGCCGGAGTCGTGCTCGGAATGGGCGTGGCAGGTATCTTTGTGGGAACAGCTGCAGATGAGTGTATCCGCGGACTTATAGTCATGAATTACTGGCGCATGAAGAAGTGGGTCGGAAAATCCGTTGTAGACAATAAGGATATCTTATAGCGATATGTGGTATCATTGTCTGTAAGGGGATAGTGCGCAGGACATGTTTGAAAAGATAAAGGATTTCTATAACAGATACAGCATACCGCCGGAGAACAGATATGCCTCATATGCTGCCAGCATCAGTAAACTGAGAGTCATATTCACATCCATGTTCATATTCTGTCTGTTTGAGATCGTTATGACACTCGTGTCCGATCAGATGGAGCAGGAGATGGGCGGTAATATCCGAATATATTATCTTCTGTTTGCGGTCTTCATGCTGGTCGGGATGATCGTTTCCTTCCGCTGGAAAAAGAACATGGGTAAGAATCCTGCATCCGATATGCGTATCGCCAGGATAGTCTTCGTCTGTACAGCTCTGTTCTTTGCGGCACTGACGGTTTATGAAGCCCTGACTTTTGATAATCCTCATAACGTCATCGCTATCTGTGTCATCATAGCAATAGCCATCTTGTTTCTGGTCGAGGTCAATCCGTTTCTCTATGCCGGCATAGCATTCATCATCATAACGGCCAGCGCTCCGAAACTATATGAGATCTACGGTAATGTCTCGATGATCGTCAACAGTTATCTGTTCCTCATCGTTATTGGTTATGCGTCATACAGTTTCATGACGAAGGAACTCAACAGGCTTAAATACGAGAAGGAACTGCGCGAATATACCGAGGAGATAGAGGACAGGGTCAAAGAGGAGACTGAGAAGAGAACCCAGCTGCAGGATGACATCATATATTCCATGGCAGATCTGGTGGAGAACCGTGACATAGACACCGGTGAGCATATCAAGCGTACGGCTCTGTTCGTTGAGATCATTGCCAGGAGCGCCAGAGAGCTGGGCTACTATACGGATGAGATCAACGATGGCTTTATCGAGTATCTGAAAAAGGCAATGCCTCTTCATGATATAGGCAAGATCGTCATACCCGATTCCATCCTGAAAGCTCCGAGGAAACTGACTTCGGAAGAGTTTGAGGTTATGAAGACTCATGCCGACAGAGGCGCCGAGATCATAGAGTCTCTGTTCATGAATCTTGAGGAAGAGGACTATATCAGTTATGCCGCCAACATAGCCAGGTTCCATCATGAATGGTGGAACGGAAAGGGATATCCCACCAGTTCATCGGAGGAGGATATACCTCTGGTGGCAAGGATAGCCGCTATCGCGGATGTGTTTGATGCGCTGATATCCAGCAGATGCTATAAGAATGCATATGGCGTGGATGAGGCATTCGGCATCATGGAGTCGGAGAAGGGGACGCATTTTGATCCTCTGCTTTTCGATGCCTTTATAAAGGCCAAAAAAGAAATAATAGGCGTAGTTGAAGAATTGGAGGAAGAATAAGAATGAAGCAATATACATATAAGCCCCATGGAGTTTCTTCTGTTCAGATCGATTATGAACTGGATGATGAGCAGAAGATCCATAATCTGAAATTCACCGGAGGCTGCAACGGTAATCTGAAAGCCATAGGCAGACTCCTCGAAGGTCAGGATGCCCGCTATGCCGCAGATACACTGCGCGGCAATCTGTGCGGTAACAAGGGCACATCCTGCGCCGATCAGTTGTCCAAGGCACTCGACGAAGCTCTTGTATGATTTTCGCATATGACGGCATTTCATGCCGTCATAATCTCCTTGCACACCAGATATAGTGTAGCTATAATGTAAGTAGCGACTATATGTTGTATTGGGGCCGGTATGCTCCGCGCCGCGCGGGTGGGCATCCGGATTTAGCAGGGTTTACGGCTTGATCACAGGGGGATTCTTACATGGAATTAATGTTTGTTGGCGCCGATCATGAGGTTACCGGAAGTTGTCACTACTTAAATGTCGGGGACATGAACATCCTGGTCGACTATGGTATGGAGCAGGGGGTAAACGTATATGAGAATGCGAACCTGCCTGTAGAGGATGCCATGATAGATGCGGTCCTCCTGACTCATGCACATGTAGATCACTCCGGTATGCTGCCGAAGCTCTACGCAGGTGGATTCAGAGGCAAGATATACTGCACCTATGCTACAGCCGATCTGTGCAGCATCATGCTCCGTGACTGTGCACATATTCAACAGCAGGAAGCTGAGTGGAAGAACCGCAAGAACAAACGTAACGGCGGTGGTGAGGTGGTTCCTGCATATACAATGGAAGATGCGGATAATACGATCCGTATGCTCGTTCCCTGTCCCTACGGAGAGAGGATCACGATCCTCGACGGTGTGGACATCCGCTTCACCGATGTAGGCCATCTGCTCGGTTCTTCGAGTATAGAGGTATGGGCCAGCGAGGACGGAGAGGAACGTAAGATAGTCTTTTCCGGTGACATAGGTAACTTCGACCAGCCTCTGATCAAGGATCCCGAGTATACGAGTTTTGCCGATTATGTGGTCATGGAGTCCACCTACGGCAACCGTCTCCATGAGAAGATTAAGGGTGATAACGTCAAGGAGCTGGCCGCTTACATCCAGCAGACCCTGGACCGCGGAGGTAATCTGGTCATACCGTCATTTGCAGTCGGCAGGACCCAGGAGATCCTCTACTTCATCCGTCAGATCAAGGCGGAGGGGATGGTATCGGGCCACGATAACTTCCCCGTATATGTCGACTCCCCGATGGCCGTGGAGGCTACCAACGTATTCCAGCGTAACATCAGGGAGTGTTTCGATGAGGATGCTCTGGCTCTTGTCAACAAGGGCATTAATCCTCTCAGATTCCCCAATCTGAGACTCTCGATCACGAGCGATGAGTCCATCTATATCAACTCCGATCCCGAACCGAAGGTCATCATATCAGCATCCGGCATGTGTGAGGCCGGCCGTATCAGACACCATCTGAAGCATAATCTGTGGCGTCCCGAGTCGACCATACTCTTTGTCGGCTACCAGGCTGTAGGTACTCTGGGCCGTGCTCTCGTTGAGGGGGCTGAAGAGGTCAAGCTCTTCGGCGAGCCGATAGAAGTCCGTGCGGACATCTGCAAGATGACGGGGCTTTCGGGCCATGCCGACAGGGACGGACTGATGAAGTGGGCCGCAGCATTTACCAATGTGCCAGAGAGATACTTCGTCGTTCACGGCGATGATGATTCGGTCAAGGCATTAACAGAGTCTATCCGCACCGAGCTCAATGCCGTGGCAGACGCACCGTACAGCGGTACGAGATTCGACCTGATCGAGGGTGAGTACATATTCAGAGCGGAGCCCGTGCCGATCAGCAAGAAGAAGATCGTATCCGAGGTATTCGCCCGCCTCGAGGCAGCAGGCGCGAGACTTATCGCCGTCATTGCGCATAATAAGGGCGGCACGAACAAGGATCTGGCGAAGTTCGCCGATCAGATCAATTCACTGTGTGATAAGTGGGACAGATAAATGAGTAAAGCCGATGATATATTTATAAACATGTGCCGTGACATTCTCGATAACGGCACCGATACGAGAGGCGAGAAGGTTCGCCCTCACTGGCCTGACGGAGAGAGCGCCTATACCATCAAGAAGTTCGGAGTGGTCAACAGATACGATCTGCGTGAGGAGTTTCCGGCACTTACCTTAAGGAAGACAGCGATCAAGTCCGCGACCGACGAGATACTCTGGATATACCAGCAGAAATCGAACAACATACATGACCTTCACTCACATATATGGGATGAGTGGGCGGACCCCGACGGATCGATAGGTACGGCGTACGGATACGTGGTCGGAGAAAAGTTCATGTATAAGGGTGAAGAGACCGACCAGATGGATTACGTCTTAAGACAGCTTAAGGAGAATCCCTACAGCCGCCGCATCATGACGAACCTCTATCAGTTCCATGATCTCGCGACAGGTAATCTTGATCCTTGCTGCTATTCGGCGACCTATAATGTGACACATGACACATCATCCGACAAGCTGGTCCTGAACATGGTATTAAACCAGCGTAGCCAGGATGTACTGGCAGCAAATAACTGGAATGTCGTGCAGTATGCGGTGCTCCTGATGATGGTGGCTCAGACCAATGATATGATCGCCGGAGAACTCGTTCATGTGATCGCGGATGCACATATCTATGACAGGCACGTGCCGATCATAGAGGAACTGATAACCCGCGAGAAGCACCCCGCACCGAAGGTATACCTTAACCCTGACATACATGATTTCTATTCTTTCACCCGTAATGATGTGATCGTAGAGGGCTACGAGACAGGCCCCCAGGTGGAGAACATCCCCATAGCGATTTGATAGCCAATAAAAGAGGTAGAAGTATATGAACATGATAGTAGCCGTGGATGAGAATTGGGCGATCGGAAATAAGGGCTCACTTCTCGTACGCATCCCCGCAGACCACAAGAACTTCAGGAATGAAACGATCGGCAAGGTCGTGGTCCTGGGCCGCAAGACTCTGGAGACTTTTCCGCAGAAGCAGCCTCTGGGCGACCGCACCAACATAATCCTGTCGCGTGACACTCACTATAAGGCTGGAGATGCGATCGTCGTCCACAGCCTGGAAGGTCTGATCAAGAAGCTGCGCGAGTATGATGATCAGGATATATATATCATCGGAGGAGCGAGCGTGTATGAGCTGATGCTTCCCTATGTCGATACCGTCCATGTGACCAAGATCGATCATAAATACGAAGCGGATGCATTCTTCCCGAATCTGGACGAATCACCCGAGTGGGAGATAACGGCAAGCTCCGATGAGCAGGTGTATTTTGATCTGACATACAGGTTCCTTAAGTACACAAGAGTCAGATGATCTGATCATCCCCTATACATGGTATGAAGTTATGGTGATCCGGGCAGTATGCTTCGGATCACTTATTCGTTTACATACGGCAGGCGGCGGGTGTATAATCTGTGCAGTGCTTTACGCTACTATAAGATATGAGTGGGAGGATATGAATCATGGCAAAGAAAGATATCGATTGGGCTAATCTCGGATTCGGATATCAGGTTACCGATAAGAGATACGTTACCAATTTCAAGGATGGCAAGTGGGATGACGGAGCCATTATAGATGACCCCAATATCGTGCTTAATGAGTGTGCAGGCGTCTTCCAGTATGCTCAGACCTGTTTCGAGGGACTGAAGGCATATACCACTGAGGATGGCCATATCGTTACTTTCAGACCTGACTTAAACGCAGAGCGTATGGATCAGTCTTGCGAGAGACTTGAGATGCCCGTTCTTCCCAAGGGCAGATTCATAGAGGCTGTTAAGGAAGTCGTAGCTGCCAATGAAGACTGGGTTCCTCCGTACGGATCCGGGGCTACTCTGTATATCAGACCTTATATGATGGGTACAAACCCCGTTATCGGTGTTAAGCCCGCTGATGAGTATCAGTTCCGTATCCTGGTCACTCCCGTAGGACCTTACTTCAAGGGCGGTGCAAAGCCCCTCACTATCAAGATATCAGACTTTGACCGTGCGGCTCCGCACGGAACCGGACATATCAAGGCAGGCCTCAACTATGCGATGAGTCTGCATGCCATCGTGACCGCTCATAAGGAAGGTTATGATGAGAATATGTATCTGGATCCCGGTACCCGTTCCAAGGTTGAGGAGACAGGCGGCGCCAACTTCCTCTTTGTTACCAAGGACGGTAAGGTTGTAACTCCCAAGTCCGATTCCATTCTTCCGTCTATCACCAGACGTTCACTGATGATAGTTGCAGAGAAGTATCTGGGGCTTCCTGTTGAGCATAGAGAAGTATTCCTGGATGAACTTCCTGACATGGCAGAGTGCGGTCTGTGCGGAACGGCAGCTGTTATCTCACCTGTCGGATGCATCGTTGACCACGGCAAGGAGATCAAACTGCCCAGCGGTATGACCGAGATGGGCCCTGTCACCAGGAAACTGTATGATACACTGACAGGAATCCAGATGGGACGCATCGAAGCTCCCGAGGGCTGGATCTATACCATTAAGTAATAAGTTCCGTTGATTCATTACGTAGAGAGAGCAGGCATGAGAACACGCCGTTACAGAAAAACACATATCGGCATTCTGTGCCTGCTTTTATGTGCCGTAATAACGGGCACAACGGGGTGCGGGCCGGACCTGTCGGATACAAAGGTCGTTCTTACCACGGGACTGAATAAGGATGAGGTGTTCCGTATCGAGACCATAAGCTGCTCCAAACCGGAGATGATGGTCTATATCACGAACATCCAGAACCAGTATGAAAATGTCTACGGTGAGAGGATATGGGAGACTGAGGATGACGGAACCACGCTCGAGGAACGCGTCAAGGAAAATGCCCTGGCCAAGATGGCCCAGGTTAAGACCATGAATCTCATGGCTCAGTCCATGGGCATCTCACTGACACCCGAGGAACTCAAGTCCGTCGATAACGCTACCGATATCTACTACGACTCGTTAAACAGCGCTGAGATCGAAGGCATGGGCATAGACCGCGATACCATCTACAATCTGTATCGCGAGTATCTGATCGCCCATCGTGTATACGCTGAGATCATCTCGGATGTCAATCCCGAGGTCAGTGACGACGAGGCGCGTAATATTACGATAGAGTACATATATATCTATACCTATACAACGGACGGTACCGGACGAAGGATCGATATGTCCGAGGATGAGGACAAGGCGGCATTTGCGAGAGCCAGGGAGGCACATGCACGTGCGGTCGAGGGAGAAGACTTCGATTCTCTCGTAGCGGAATACAGTGATTCATCCGATATGATCATATCGCTTGGCAAGGATGATATATCCAATACCTATGTCCGTAATGCTCTGTTCGATCTGGCAAACGGAGATATCTCGGAGGTGCTCTCCACAGACGACGGATATCTGATCGCGCTGTGCCTGAGTACATATAACCTCGAAGAGACCGACTTAAATAAGATCAAGATAGTCGAGAGGGCGCGTGAGAGTGTCTTCTCGGAGACCTATGATGCGTATGTCGGTGATCTGACGCGTAAGCTCAATGACCAGCTCTGGAATGAGATGGGATTACTGCACGGAGATGATATCACCACCAGTGATTTCTTCAAGGTTGCGGACGACAACCTGCTGATGGATTAAGTTCCCGGATGTATATAATTTGTTTATAGAATTTTTACTAGCACTCATTCATGATGAGTGCTAAAATTATGCTCAGAGTTTCAATAACCAATATATTTACGCAAGGAGATGAGAGTAATGGCTGATAAAAAAGGCAATCTGTCTATCAATTCCGAGAATATGTTCCCGATCATCAAGAAGTGGCTGTATTCCGACCACGATATCTTCTACAGGGAACTGATCTCCAACGGATGTGATGCCATAACGAAACTTAAGAAACTGGACATGATGGGAGAATATGAACTTCCCGACGGCTTCAAGCCCCTGATCAGGGTGATCGTCAATCCCGAAGACAAGACGATCAGGATCACCGATAACGGTCTGGGCATGACAGCTGATGAGGTCGAGGAGTATATCAATCAGGTTGCATTCTCCGGAGCCACGGATTTCGTTGAGAAGTACAAGGACAAGACCGGCGATGACCAGATCATCGGACACTTCGGTCTCGGATTCTACTCCGCATTCATGGTTTCCGATGAGGTGCATATCGATACTCTTTCCTATAAGGACGGAGCAAGCGCCGTGCATTGGGAATGCACAGGAGGAGCCGAGTTCTCCATGTCGGATTCGGATAAGGCCGAGGTCGGAACAACGATCACTCTGTTCCTGAACGAGGACTGCCTCGAGTTCTGTAACGAATACAAGGCCCGCGAGGTCATCAAGAAGTACTGCGGATTCATGCCTTTTGAGATATATCTGGCTAAGGCTGACGAAGAAGATGAGCTTGATAAGTTCCTGGCTAAGACTCCGGAGGAGATCGAGGCCGAGAAGAAGGCATATGACGACCTGAGCGATGATGATAAAAAGAATGCGACACGCCCTAAGACATATGACACATTAAACGAGGTTATCCCGCTCTGGACCAAGCATCCGAACGACTGCACCAGGGAGGAATACCTGGAGTTCTACCGTAAGCTGTTTAACGATTATAAGGAGCCTCTGTTCTGGATCCACCTGAACATGGATTATCCTTTTAACCTGAAGGGCATCCTGTACTTCCCGAGGATCAACACGGAATACGATTCGATAGAAGGTACGATCAAACTCTATAACAATCAGGTATTCGTGGCAGATAACATCAAGGAGGTCATCCCTGAGTATCTGATGCTCTTAAAGGGTGTCATCGACTGTCCCGATCTGCCTCTTAACGTCTCCCGTTCGGCTCTTCAGAACGACGGCTTCGTTAAGAAGATCTCCGAGTTCATATCCAAGAAGGTTGCCGACAAGCTTTCCGGTATGTGCAAGACCGAGAAAGAGGATTACGAGAAGTACTGGGATGACATCGCACCCTTCATCAAGTACGGCTGCCTGAGAGACGACAAGTTCTGCGAGAAGATGACCGATTACATCCTCTTCAAGAACATCGACGGCAAGTTCATGACTCTGCCCGAGTGCCTGGAGGTCAATAAGATCGATCCCGATGAAGCGGGCGAAGACGACGGGAACGAGTCCGGAGCAAAGGCTACCGACGAAGACGGCAATACCGTAGAGGCCGAGGAGATTCCCGCAGATGAAGGCGAAAGCTCCGGTGAGGAAGAGGAGAAGAAGGAAAAAACCATCTACTACGTGACCGATCCTCAGCAGCAGAGCCAGTACATCAACATGTTCCGTGCTGCCAAGATGGATGCCGTAGTTCTGACTCACAACATAGACCAGCCTTTCATATCACAGCTTGAATCCAAGAATGAGGGAATACATTTCCAACGTATCGATGCCGACATAACCGACGACTTTAAGTCTCGTACATCCAAGAAGGCTCAGGAAGAGTTTGATGCCCAGGCGGAGGAGATAGCCGGGATAGTCAAGAAGGCCCTGAAGAAAAAGGAACTCTCCGTCAAGGTTGAGAAGCTTAAGAATAAAAAGATATCCTCACTGCTCACTCTGTCCGAGGAAACGAGACGTATGCAGGATATGATGAAGATGTACTCGATGCCCGGCATGGATATGGGCATGTTCGGAAAGGACGGAGAGGGCACCACTCTGGTGCTCAACGCCAACCATCCCCTGGTCCAGTATATCCTTGATAACAAGGACGGGGAGAACACCGAAATGATATGCGAGCAGCTCTATGATCTGGCCATGCTGCAGCAGGCTCCGCTTGATGCTGACGCCATGACGAGATTCGTTCAGAGAAGCAATGATATCATGATGCTTCTGACCAAATAAAAAACTGAAAAAGAAGAGCCCCCGAAAGGGGGCTTTTTCTTGTTTACGGGGCTGATATTTGATATAATTTTATTATCTATGAGAAGGACTATCGAGAACATAAATAACGGTCAGATAGACAGGGAATTCGGCACACTCGTTTTTTCTGTCATCAGTGTCGAACACACAGTTTTGCCCGGCGCGGTTTGCGAGGGCTCTTTTAGTGTTACGGGATCAGAACACCATCTGACCGAGGGGTACGTTTATGCGGATGATTACCGCATGGAGTGCATTACCCGCGAATTCTCCGGAGTGCAGGATGAGATAGCCTACCGGTTCCGTGCATCCGACATGATGCCGGGGCAGGATGTCAGGGGCAACTTTATCCTCGTGACTAACCGCGGAGAGTATCAGATCCCCTTCTGCATCCATACAGACGGGGACAGCCTTGATTCATCAGTCGGTCCCATACGTAATCTTTTCCATTTCACCAATCTGGCCAAGACCAAATGGAAAGAAGCGGTCTCGATGTTCTACGATCCGGCATTCGCCGGCATATTCACGGGATCTGACCGGGAGTATCTGTCACTGTACAGATGCCTGTCGGGCGTAAAAGGTTCCGAGCGTAATATGGACGAGTTCCTCATATCGATCCATAAGAAGACTCCCATCGAGTACATACCCGCGGAAAAGAGCATAGAGATAAGCGACCCTGCCGAGCCCAGCAGATACGGCATTGACATAGTCCGGAACGGATGGGGTTATGCCCATCTGCGCCTGGAGACCGAGGGTGACTTCCTCTCCGTTGAGGAACGCGAGGTCACTTATGATT
>Ga0129306_1001730_pt1 | contig 22782 bp, 23 predicted proteins | sample P827metagenome_FD_94438 | JGI IMG/M metagenome (GOLD analysis project Ga0129306, IMG submission 94438) | Capybara group fecal microbial communities from Wisconsin, USA - P827 metagenome | ecosystem: Host-associated > Mammals > Digestive system > Large intestine > Fecal | place: USA: Wisconsin... | reverse complement strand
GGCCCCAAGGGGCCGCCCTACGGGCGGGGCGTCCAGAGGCCGCCCCCTACGAAGCCATATTGTAAACCGTGCGTAGGGGGCGGCGTCCCCGACGCCCCCTAATACATCCATAAACTAAAATTTTTCATTTTCTCACTTGGGAGGCGCCCTATGAAGCTGACACAAGTCAAAGACAACACCTGGGTGGCCGAAGGGCTGGAGCTGATCCCCCTCTACAAACTGGACAGCCGCCGGTGCATTCTGCTGGACTCCGGGCTGCTGTCTGAGCGGGAGGAGCTGGAGGAGGCCCTGCTGTCCGCCGGCCTCACCCCGGCGGGCATTTTGTGTTCCCACGCCCATGTGGACCACTGCGCCAACAACGGCTATTTTCAGGAAAAGTACCATATCCCCGTGGCCCTCACCGCCCCGGAGGCCGGGATGTGCAGCGGCCTGCTCAATCTGAAGTGCTACTTTCTCACCCTGCCCCCCGGCATCGTGGAGCGGGAGTCCTCCTGCATGGTCCACACCCCCGACGTCATCATCCCCCCCGCGGACGGCCCCTTCTTCTTCGCCGGGGCCGAGTTCCGGATCATCCACACTCCGGGCCACTCCTCCGGCCACATCTGCACCGTCACCCCGGACAAGGTGTGCTACGCCGCCGACGCCCTGCTCAGCCAGGAGTATATGGGCTCCAAGCTGCCCTACAACCTGTCCCAGGCCATGGCCGAGGCCAGCCGGGAGAAGCTGCGGGACCTGGGCTGCCACGCCTATATCATGGCCCACCGGGGGGTATGCGGCCCTCTGGAAGCTGAGGAGCTGATCGACGAGAACCGGGAGCTGGTCCACCGGCGGGCGGAGGAGATCCTCTCCCTGGTCACCCGGCCCATGACGGCCAGCCAGATTGGCCAGGCCGCCTGCGAGCTGTACCAGCTCTTTACCCGCAAGCCCCACCGGGCCCTCCGCTTCGAGCGGAACGTCCGGTTTTTCATCGAGTACCTGGTGGACGTAGGCCGGCTGGAGATGACCTGCCGCCGGGGCGTCACCTTTTACCAGCGGCCCCAGCAGGATTGACCCCGCCCATCTTGTGTCTGGCGAGGGAGAGGGCCACAATCTCCGGTGTCTTTCCGGTCTTTTTCCCGGATCTGTCGGAAATTTTCCGCAAAAAGCTTGCATTTGGACAAGTTTTATGGTATCTTTTACTGTGCGTCCGGTCTGACGGGCGAAGATATGACATTTCGCCCGCAGGGCTTTGAAAGGAACGATGACTCATATGAATATGGTGCTTACTGTGATCCAGGTACTGCTGTCTCTGGCCCTGGTGGCGATCGTAATGCTTCAGTCCGGCAAGAGCGCCGGCCTGTCCGGCGCCATCTCCGGCGCCGCCGACACCTTCCTGTCCAAGAACAAGGCCAAGACCGTGGACGCCAAGCTGGCCAAGGCGACCAAGTGGGTCGCCATCCTCTGGGTGGTCCTCACTCTGGCCCTGTGCGTCATCCAGTGATCTGATCCGCTTTGAAAACCCGCTCTGTCCCTTTGGACAGGGCGGGTTTTTTCCATCCTTGGGCGGATCCGCTCCGTCCCGGTCAAAAAGGAACTGCCCCATCTTGCAAGGGCTGTCTTTTTATGATATAAGTAACATATGTAACCAAACTGTGGGAGAGAGGTGGAACATATGGAAATCAGCCCGGAAAAACAGGCCCGACTGGCCCATGTGGCCCGCCGTTACTATCTGGAGGACTGGAAGCAGATCGACATCGCCCGGGAGCTGGGGGTATCCCGCCCCCTCATCAGCCGGATGCTGACGGAAGCACGGGAGCTCGGCGTTGTGGAGATTTTGGTGCATGAGCCCGGGGCCAGAAGCGCACGCCTGCTGGACCGGCTGCGGCAGTTCAGCTCCATTCAGGGCGGCGTTCTGGTGGAAGACGGCGGGGACGACGACGCCACCAATCAGCTGCTCTCTCAGGGGGCCGTGGATGTGCTCCGGCAGATCGGCACCCGCCGCCTGGGGGTGGGTTGGGGCTATTTGATCGGGCAGCTGGTGACCTGGCTGGAGGAAAATCCCCAGCTGACCAGCATCGTCACGGATATATGCCCCCTGGTGGGCAACGCCAGCATCCCCGCCCGGAATTATCAATCCAATGAAAACGTCCGGCTGATGGCCCAGCAGTTGGGCGCGGTCCCGCACTTCCTGTATCTCCCCGCCCTGCCGGATAATTTGGAGGAAAAGCAGCTGTTGTGCTCCACCGAGGTCTACCGCCAGATCTATCAGCAGTGGGAAGGGCTGGACACCGCGCTGGTCAACATCGGAAACTACCCCTCCAGCCCCGACTTTGCCTCGCTGGTGCGGTACGGCAGCCTGCTCCAGCAGCAGCACGCCTGCGGACGGATGTTGGTCTACTACTTTAATGAGAACGGAACGGTGATCCAGTCGGATCAGGATTTTGCGATCCAGATCCCCCTGGACACCCTGAAACGGTGCCCGAATATCATCGGCGTCTGCTCCGCCAATACCAGCGCGAAGGCTCTGCGGGGCGCGCTCCGGTCGGGGATCTTCACCCATGTGGTGGCCCGGGCGTCCCTGGCACAGGCACTGTTCGACTGAATATTAACATATGTAACTTCTCGGATCGGGCAGCGCCCATTCGGGAAGTTACTTTTTTGCGCGTTTTTCACAATACCCAAAACTTCAATCTATCAAATACAGAGAAAAGCACCAATCGTCATTGATTTTCACAGCTCTTTGATGTAACATTGATGCACAGATGTAACCGTTAAAATAATACGAGGAGGTGAAACCGTATGACAAAAAACGAGTTTGCGGCGCGGCTGCATCACGCCTGCGAGGCCGTCATCGCCGCGGAGGCGGAGCTCACCGCCATCGACTCCAAATTTGGGGACGCTGACCACGGTCTGACCATGACCAAGATCGCCAAAGCCATCTCCGCCGCGGTGGATGAGTCGGAGGGAGGGATCCAGTCCATGCTGGATGACGCCGCCATGGCGGTCATGTCCCTGAACGGCGGCAGCGCCGTCCCCCTGTGGAACACCTGGCTGGACGGTATGCAGGAAGAGGCCCCCGAGGGGGACGAGATCGATGTGGCCGGCATTCAGGCCATTTTTGCCAAAGCCCTCGAGGAGATCGACGATATGTCCGGCGCAAAGGTGGGGGACAAGACCATGATGGACGCTCTGATCCCCGCCAGCGAGGCCATTGCGGCCTATGCGGGCGGCGACGAGGACGGACTGTTTTCCGCCGCCGCCAAGGCCGCCGCTGAGGGCGCGGAAAATTCCAAGAACTTTGTGTCCAAGTTCGGCCGGGCCAAGAGCTACGGCACCCAGACCATCGGGACTCCGGACGCCGGAGCCACATCCATGTCCTATTTCTTCCAGGGTCTGGCGCAGGCCTGAGATCCATTTCAATTGGGAGGTACTTACTATGAAAATGAAAAAGTTTATCAACGCCCCCGAGACCATTACCGATGAGGAACTGACCGGCCTGGGTCTGGCCTACCCTGAGATCCTGGATGTGGACGGCCATCTGGTCATCAGCAAGGATCTGGCTGCCGCCGACCGCGTGACCATCGTCACCTACGGCGGTTCCGGCCACGAGCCCGCTCAGGCCGGCTTTGTGGGCAAGGGCATGCTGGATGTCCAGGCGGTGGGCGATATTTTTGCCGCTCCCAACGGCCAGCTGGTGTTTGACGCCATGAAGCTGGCGGACAAGGGCCACGGCGTACTGCTGCTGACTTTGAACTACGCGGGCGACCAGCTGGCGGGCAAGCAGGCCATGAAGCTGGCCAAGAAGGCCGGCCTCAACGTGCGTCAGGTGGTCACCGACGAGGAGATCCAGTACGATCCCAACGGCGAGGACAACAAGCGCGGCCTGGCCGGCGCGGTGGCCCTGTACCACATCGCCGCCGCCGCTGCCCGGGAGGGCAAGACTCTGGACGAGGTCGCTGAGATCGCCCAGCACTACGCCGACAACATGGCCTCCATCACCGTCAAATCCACCGACGCCACCCATCCCCAGAACGGCATGTCCTTCGGCGATCTGGGCGAGACCGATCTGATGGAGATCGGCGCCGGCCAGCACGGCGAGGGCGGCGGCGTCCGCGTACCCATGATGTCCTCCAAGGACACTGTGGCTGCGGTGGCCGAGGCCCTGTGCAAGAATCTGGACCTGAAGGCCGGGGACAAGACGTTCGTCATGATCAACGGCTGCGGCGCCACCACCATGATGGAGATGCTGGTGCTGTTCAAGGACACCGTGGAGTTCCTGAAGGCCAAGGGTGTGGAGGTCGTGGCCAGCATGGTGGGCGAGATCCTCACGGTCCAGGAGGCCGGCGGCTTCCAGATGAACATCGCCAAGTGGGACGAGGAGACGCTCCGCCTGTGGAACACCCCCTGTCACACCCCCGCCTACAGCAAGGAGTAAGCCATGGCTGATAACATTGGAAACAAAGCGGCCCACGACTACCATCTGGACATCCCCCCGGTGATGGAGGGCTTCTATGTGAAGGGGGCCTCCCACTGTGACTGGGGCATGAAGAACCGTTTGGCCCGGCTGTTTGACCCCAAGTCCGGCAACACCGTCATGCTGGCCTTTGACCACGGCTACATCATGGGCCCCACCGCCGGGCTGGAGCGCATCGACCTGGTGATCCCGCCCCTGATCCCCTACGTCAACGTGCTCATGGGCACCAAGGGGGTCATCCGCTCCTGCATCTCTCCCGCCGCCCAGGTGGCCAAGTGCGTCCGGGTGACCTATGACACCACCGTCCTCTTCGACGAGATGTCCAACGGCGGCGGCTTCGCCTGCGACATCGAAAACGCCATCCGCATGAACGCCGACTGCATGGCGGTCCAGACCTTCATCGGCGCCCCCGGCGAGTCCCGCTCCCTGGAGCTGCTGTCCCGCACCGCCGACGCCGGCACCCGGTACGGCATCCCCACCCTGGGCGTGGTGGCCGTGGGCAAGCAGATGGAGCGCACGGAGAAATTCTTCCAGCTGGCCACCCGGGTGCTGGCGGAGAACGGCGCCAATGTGGTCAAGAGCTACTACTGTGACGGCTTCGAGCGGGTGGCCGCCGCCTGCCCGGTGCCCATCGTCATCGCCGGCGGCAAAAAGCTGCCCGAGCTGGAGGCTCTGGAGATGGCCTACCGCGCCATCGCCGAGGGCGCCCACGGCGTGGACATGGGCCGGAACATCTTCCAGTCCGACTGCCCCGCCGGCATGGCCGCCGCCATCGGCAAGGTGGTCCACGAGGGCTACACCGCCCAGCAGGCCTTTGAGGTCTATCAGGAGATCAAAAACGGCTGACTTCAACAACAAGCAGTATTGGAGGAGCAACTATGTCCGCTGAGTATATGCACATCGGTATTCCCGTCACCAACCGCAAGCCCGGCATGGTCTACAACGAGGGGGCCAAGTTCTGGGTCAGCAACGTGGACGACTACGACTACAAGATCGAGTACCTGAAGTTTGAGGAGGGCACCCCCTTCCCCGAGGAGATCCACCGCAACCCCCATGTGGCCTACAAGGTGGACGATCTGGAGAAGTATATCGCCGACGCGGACAGCGTCATCTGCGGCCCCATGCCCGCCAACGACAAGGGCGACCGCCTGGCCTTCGTGTGGAAGGACGGCGCCATTCTGGAGCTGTACCAGGAAGCCTGATTTCTAAATGAGAAAGCCCGTCCCGGCCATTCGACCGGGGCGGGCTTCTTTTTTAGGCGGCGGGGGCAAGCCCCCGCCCTACCGACGAAATACCTCACGGTCTGCCTGCGGTAATGTAGGGGCGGCCCTATGTGGCCGCCCGCAGCCCTGCCTCAAGCAGAAAACGCCCCGTCCGGAGGCCGGACGGGGCGTACATTCTTTTTTACATCTCGTGGCTGTTCAGCAGGGACTGCTTGATGTCCCACAGCTTCTGGGACAGGTCCACATAGTAGTTGTGGGGATTCTCGAAGCGCTTGACCTCGTCCCACAGGGCGTCCACCTGCCGCTGGCAGTAGGCCCGGCTGGTCTGGAGGTCGGGCACCTCATAGACCAGCTCGCCGCCCTGGAAGATGGGCACCAACAGCTCCTTGGCCTCCACGTCGGTGAACACCTTCCGCTTCCAGGTGGCGTCGGGGTCGAAGAGCTCCAGGGGCTGGGTAAAGTCGATATCCTCGTCGTGGAGGCAGATCAGGTCAGCCTCAGCCTTGCCTGTGTCCTTGGAGAAGATGCGGTACACCTTCTTGAAGTGGGGGGTGGTGATCTTGGCGGGGTTCTCGCTGATCTTGATCTTGGGGACGATGTTGCCCTGGTCGTCCTCGATGGCGGCCAGCTTGTACACGCCGCCGAACACGGGCTCGGACCGGGAGGTGATGAGCCGCTCGCCCACGCCGAAGGAGTCGATGCGGGCCCCCTGGCGCACCAGGTCCCGTATGATATACTCGTCCAGGGCGTTGGAGGCGAAGATCTTGCACTCGGTCAGGCCCGCCTCGTCCAGCATCTGGCGCGCCTTCTGGGACAGGTAGGTCAGGTCGCCGGAATCCAGCCGGATGCCGCACTTGGTGATGCCCCGGGGCAGGAGCACTTCTTTAAACGCCCGGATGGCGTTGGGCACGCCGGACTTCAGCACATTGTAGGTGTCCACCAGCAGGGTGGCGTTGGTGGGATACAGCTCGCAATAGGTCTTGAAGGCGGTGTACTCGTCGGGGAACATCTGGACCCAGGAGTGGGCCATGGTCCCGGTGGCGGGGGAGCCGAACCGCTGGTCGGCCATGGTGCAGGCGGTGGCGGCGCAGCCGGCGATATAGCTGGCCCGGGCGCCCAGCAGGGCGCCGTCGGCGCCCTGGGCCCGGCGGGAGCCGAACTCCGCCACGGGCCGGCCCTCGGCGGCCCGGACGATGCGGTTGGACTTGGTGGCGATCAGGCTCTGGTGGTTCAGCGTCAGCAGGATAAAGGTCTCCACGAACTGGGCCTGGATGGCGGGGGCCCGGACAGTGAGCAGGGGCTCGCCGGGGAAGACGGGGGTGCCCTCGGGGACGGCCCAGATGTCGCCGGTGAACTTAAAGCCCTCCAGGAACTTCAAAAATTCCTCGCTGAAGCAGCCCTTGGAGCGCAGATAGTCCAGGTCCTCCCGGTCAAAGTGGAGCTCCTGGATATACTCCACCACCTGGGCCAGGCCGGCGGCCAGAGCGAAGCCGCCCTTGTCGGGCACCGAGCGGTAGAACACGTCAAAATAGCAGATCCGGTCCTTCAGGCCGGTCTGGAAATAGCCGTTGGCCATGGTCAGCTCATAAAAGTCGCACAGCATGGTCAGGTTTGTTTTGGCCTTCATGGCAGAGGAAGCCTCCTTTAAAAAAAGGGGGTGACAAGACACCCCAGGTTGTCCCTATTATAATGCCTGCACGGGGAAAAGGCAAGGAAAAGGCCAAAAAAAGCGGGAAAAGAAATCGGGCGCCGGATGAAGCCCTTCTCCGGCGGGCATACTGGCCTTGTATCCATATTCTGTACCAAGGAGGTCGTTTCATGTCCGACAACACCGAAGCCTTTCTCCACAGCCAGACCAGGGAAAATCTGATGCGGGCCTTCGCCGGGGAGAGCCAGGCCCGGAACCGCTACACCATTGCCGCCGGCATCGCCCACAAGGCCGGTCTGGCCGTCATCCAGGGGATCTTTCTCTTTACCGCCGACCAGGAGAAGTCCCATGCCAAGCAGTTTTACCGCCAGCTCCATGACCTGGGTGGCCAGACCATCCGGGTGGACGGCACCTACCCGGTGGACATTTACTCGGACCTGCTGGACTATTTGAGAGCCGCCCAGCACAACGAGTACCAGGAGTGGGAGCACGACTACAAGCACTTTGCCGACACCGCCATGTCCGAGGGCTTCCCCCTGGTGGGTAAGCTCTTCGAGAATATCGCCCGGGTGGAGCAGACCCACGGGGACCGGTTCGGGCGGTTTGCCGACCTGCTGGAACGGGAGCAGCTCTTCTGCTCGGAGGTGGAGGTCCAGTGGACCTGCCTGCACTGCGGCTGGGTGGTCACCTCCACCGCCGCCCCCGCCCAGTGCCCCGTCTGCCGCCATCCCCAGGGCTACTTCGTCCGGGTGGAATTGGCTCCCTGGTCGTGATAATGAAGAAGCGCCCGTCCGGGCGCTTCTTTATTTGTCCGCCTGTTCACGGATATGGACCTTTAAAATTTGCCGAATATAGCCCGGAAGGGTATAGCAATTCTCTTTTGCCAAAATTTCCAGCTGTTCATACAGCTCCGGCGGCATGGACACGCTGACTTTTTTCTTGGATCCCTGGTTCATCGTGGTCACCTCACAGCAATATTACTGCATTTTGTTGTAAATGTAAATACAACATTTTGGGGTAAATTATACTTTTCACGAGGTGATTTCCATGTATCAGCGCATCAAAGATCTTCGTGAGGATTCCGACCTCTCCCAAGCTCAGGTGGCGTCCTATCTCCATTGTTCCCAGCAGGCGTACAGCAATTATGAGCTGGGCCAGCGGGATATTCCTTCCGCCGTGCTGATTCAACTGGCTGTGTTCCATCGCACCAGTGTGGACTATCTACTGGGCCTAACTGATATTCGTGAGCCGTATCCCCGGACATAAACGGGCACATCACAATTTATCCCTGCTCCAAAAATACCCAGACAAAACATCTCATAAGATTTTGAGGTGAGCACTATGTTGGAACATCTTCGCGCTTTACGGGAAGACCGCGATCTATCCCAAAAGGACATGGCCGATTTCCTGAACATTCACCAGACCACTTATTCCGACTACGAACTGGCCATTTGAACATTCCCATCCCTGTCCTCAAAGATTTGGCATGTTTCTTTAATACAAGTGTGGACTATATCATCGGTCTGACTAATATCTCAGACCCATATCCCAGAGCCTGATCCACCCTCACATAACAAAGCGGCCGCCCACCGGGCGGCCGCTTGTTTCATCTTATCCTTATTTGATCTCGTAATCCCGTCCGAATTGCAGCTCGCCGAAGTCGATGCGGCTGCTCCGCACGGGCCGCCCCTCCTCATCCTCGCCGTCCTCCCGGTCATCCTCTTCCCGGAAGTCCGCGCCGGAGACAGGGGGGAATTCGGCGGTGTCCGCCAGATCCTCCTGGGGCTGCTCCGCCTGCTTGGTCCGCAGATTTTCCGCGGTGGCATCGGCCATAGCCTGGGCCAGCAGCCGCTGGACGTTGTCGTCGATCTCCTCGGCGGCTTCCTCCACCGGGTCGGCGCTCTGGACAGCCTCAGCGGGGCACAGCTCCCCCAGCTTGGACAAGAACTCCTCCTGGCCGGCCAGGAGGGTCCGAACCTTCTCCACAAAGGCGGCGGTGGCCTGCTGGGCCTGACTGAGGCGGTACTCCTCGGAGACCAGCTCCCGCTCCAGCTCCTCCTTGCGGCGCAGGGCCTCGCCCTCGGCCTGGCTGAGGATCTCCGCCTTCTTCTGCTCCGCCTCCTTGACCAGATCGTCGGCCATCCGCTGGGCGGTCATCAGGGCCTTGCGCATGGCCTCCTCGGTGGAGCGGTACTCCTCCACCTTGTCCACCAGCACCTTCATCTTGCTTTTCAGCACCGCGTTCTCGCTGTACAGGGTGGAGTAGTCCCCGGTGAGCACATCCAGGAACTCGTCCACCTGAACCATGTTATAGCCGCCGAAGGACGCCTTCTGAAAGGCGCGCTCGGAAACTTCCTGAGGAGTGAGCATAGAAATCCCTCCGATTCATCGTCGCCGCAAAGTCCGCTTCTTTTGGAACGACGCTTCTCCATTCCGCATCCGCGTCCTTGCGTTTTCTCTCCAAACCGCGCCCGCTGACGCTGGGCTGCGGTTTGGGCGGCCTTTGGCCGCCTTTGTTCTGTTCTCTGATTGCAGTGGCTTTTTAGAAGTACAGCCCGTTGTTCTCCAGCTCGTCGATCAAATCGCCCAGAATATCCACGTTATAAGGCGTGATGATGTAGGTGGAGATGGCCGCCCCACCCGATGCTCCGCATCGTGCGGGGACCCCTTTGATTTAAAATCCTCGGGCGAAATGAATTCGCCCTGCGGAAATTCTCTGGGCCTGCGGCCCTCCGAATTTACGGCGCTTACCGCGCCGCCCCATCTACGATAGGGCCCCGTTGGCCATCTCAGAAGTACAGCCCGTTGTTCTCCAGTTCGTCGATCAGGTCGCCCAGAATATCCACGTTATAGGGCGTGATGATGTAGGTGGAGATGGCCACCTTCTTGATCTTGCCCTCGTTGGCATAGGCCACGCCGGACAGGAAGTCCAGCAGACGGCGGGCGATCTCCTTGTTGGTGGACTCCAGATTCAGCACCACGGTCCGCTTTTCCCGCAGATGGTCGGCGATGGCGGAGGCGTCCTCGAACTTCTCCGGCTTCACCAGCACCACCTGGAGCTGGGTGGCCGCCCGGATGTTCACCACCTTGTTGCTGCGGCGCTCCTCGTCTCCGGGGACATAGCCGCCCTCGGACCGACTGATCCGGTCGGTGCGGTCGGCGCGGTCAGCCCGCTCCCGGCGCTCCACCGGGCGGGGGGACACGTCGAAATCGTCCTCAAAATCGTCCTCTTCCTCATCTTCATAAGGGTGGGCCAGTCTCTTGAATTCATCAAAGATTCCCATGGCAACTTCCTCTTTTCTTTCGCAGGTATATCATGTATGCGCCCTGGCCGGCTCAGCGGGCCGCCCCCATGGGAGGCCGGGGACCGAACAGGGCAGTGCCCACCCGGACCAGGGTGGCTCCCTCCCGGATAGCGTCCTCAAAGTCTCCGCTCATCCCCATGGACAGGCAATCCATATCATTCTGATTATCCGACATTTTGCCCCGCATGTCAACAAAAAGCTGACGCATGGCGGCAAAATATGGCCGGTTGGCCCCCGGCCCGCTGGAGATGGGCGGGATCGCCATCAAGCCCCTGAGGCGCACATGCTCCAGCGCTCCGGCCAGCTCCGCCAGCGCGGGCAGCTCCTCCACCGGGCAGCCCCCCTTGCTCTCCTCGCCGGCAATATTCACCTCCAGCAGGATGTCCTGCCGCACGCCCAGCTTGTCCGCCTGGGCGTCGATGGCGCGGAGCAGCCGCTGGGAGTCCACCGACTGGATCAGATCCACCTTGCCCACCACCTGCTTGACCTTATTGGTCTGGAGGTGGCCGATAAAGTGGACTTGGGCCCCGGCGTAGGCCTCCGCCGCCAGATGGGCGGTGAGCTCCTGGACCCGGTTTTCTCCGCAGACCCGGATCCCGGCGGCGATGGCCGCCCGGATGGTGTCGTCGGTCTGCACCTTGGTTGCGGCGCAGAGGGTGATCTCCTCCGGCGCGCGCCCCGCCGCCAGCGCGGCGGTCTCGATCCTGGTCCGGACCGTCTGGATATGCTGCATCAAATCCACAATAAACCCTTCTCTCTGTCTGACGATGTGGTTTTGTTCCGTCTCAGCCGCCCGGGTTCTCCCGGACCGGCTCAGAATTCAAGTAACTGTCCGTCATAGAACCCGGTGCCCCGGGTGATGACCTCGTCCCCTGCCCGGAGGGCGTCGCTGCCGGAGCTGCCGGCCTTGACCACATAGTAGTCGCTGCCCTCGGTGACCACTTCCACCGTTTTGAACTCCACCCTGCCGCCGATGAGCACATAGACGCCCAGGCGGCTGGCCTCCACTGTCTGCTTGGTCTCCTCGTCCTCGTAGGTGTACTTGATCATGCGGACCGCCCCCTTGGGCACCCGCAGGCCGGACCAGCTGTCAAAAATCAGCTCCGCCGTCTGACGGCGCAGCAGGGTGGTGCGGGCCAGATAGCGGTCGGAGGAGAATACCACCACCGCCTGCCCGTTCTCCACCTCGCCCACCTGCTCCACCAGCATGTCCACATCCTGGTTGAAGTCCCCGGTGAAACGCAGGGTGGCGGTGCCGCCCTCTTTCAGGCGCTGGGCCGCGTTGGCGGGGAAGGCGGCGGCAAAGTACCACCGGTCGGAGGTGATGAGCTTGCCGACGCCGCCGCCGGAGGCGGGGGTGTCGGACATCAGCTGCCGGAGGGAGTCAGGCGTCAGCTGAAAGACGGTCTCCGGAGTCAGGCTGGCCTCATAGCCGTCCACCAGATTGGAAAAGGTCCCAGCCTTGCCGGCCCTCACCCGGGTGGTGGCGGCGGAATTCTTCTGGTTCAGGGCGGCATAGCTGCTTTTCAGCTCCTGGAGCCGGGCGGACAGGTCGGCGGAGGTCACCCCGTCGCCGTAGGTATACCCCCGCTTGAGCACGCTGCTTTTGATGGTCCGCACCTGCTCCTCCAGGTCGTTGTAATCCCCCAGGGCCGCGGAGGCACGGAGGTCCACCACCGACTGGAGGATGTCCTCGTCCAGCCGGGCGGCGGATTCCACGCTGCCGCTGTCGGCAATGGCGTACTCCAGCAGCTCGATCTCCAGGGCCAGGGCGTCCAGCTCCGCCTGGTCGGCCTGGGCCTGGGCGTCCCGGTAGACCAGCGCCACGGACTGGCCCACTCCTACCTTTTCTCCCTCGCCCCGGGTCACCTCCACAATGCCGCCCTCGGCGGTGAGCACCTGCTCCTGCCGGACCAGTATGCCGTCTGCCTTCACGCTGTCGTTGACCGTGTACTGGTAGGTCAGGGTGGTGGAAAAGGGGTCGTCGAAGGTGCGGAAGACATAAAATCCAAAATAGACGCACAGCGCGGCGGCGATCGCCACCATCACAAAAGTGATGAGGGATTTTCCTTGCTTCATGGCAGTTCTCTCTTTCTTTCGTCGGCACAAAACCCGCTCGGCTCCGTCCCGCCGCGCCTACTCCCCAAACCGCGGCCGCGCCGCGGGGGCCGTTTTGGCCGTGGACCGGGGCCGCTGTGATCCGCCGGCCTAGTTCTCCGCCGGTTCGGTAAAGGGCACGGGCCGCTCCGGGGTAATGGTGGAGATGGCGTGCTTATAGACGAACATCTGCTTTCCGTCGCTGGTCAGCACCACGGAAAAGGCGTCAAATCCGGTGACGTATCCCCGCATCTGGAACCCGTTCATCAGAAACACGGTGACGGGGCGGCGCTCCCGGCGCAGCTGGGTAAGAAAAATTTCCTGAAGATTGTTGGTTTTCGACATAAGTAGCACTCCTTTTTCTATACAGCCCGGAGCCTCGCCGTCGGCAGGACCCACAGGGCTTGAGTGCTTCTATACTATACCAAATTCTTCCATATATTCTGTCGAAGTTCGGCGTGCTTTCTCAAAATCCGGGTTCTCTCCCCAGAACAGCCATTTGGCCGCCTGGTTCCGGCGGAACCAGGTGAGCTGCCGCTTGGCGTACTGGTGGGAGCGGAGCTTGATCTCCTGGGCGGCGGCGGCCGCGTCCCCGTCTCCCCGGAGGGCGGCGGCCATCTCCTTGTAGCCGATGGCCTGCATGGCGGTACACCGCTCCGGCACCCCGGAGTCCAGCAGGGACCGGACCTCGTCCACCAGCCCCTGGTCCATCATCACGTCCACCCGCCGGTCGATCCGGGCCCACATATCCTCCCGGCGCTCAAAGGCCAGAGTCAGCGTGAGGGCGTCGTACCGGGGCGGGATGGCTAGGGTCTCGGCGTTGTGCTGGGTCATGGTCTTGCCGGTGGTGAGCCAGATCTCCAGCGCCCGGACGATCCGCTTGGCGTCGTTGGGGTGGAGGCGGGCGGCGGCGTCCGGGTCCACCCGGGCCAGCTCGGCCAGCAGGGCCTCGCCCCCCTCCCGCCGCATCCGCTCCTCCAGCTCCCCCCGCAGGGGGCTGTCCGGGGAGAAGGCGGCAAAGGTACGGCCGGACAACAGCGAGTCCACATACAGCCCGGTCCCTCCGGCCAGGATGGGCAGCTTGCCCCGGGACAGGACGTCGTCCACACAGCGGGAGGCCATGTCCACATACCGGGCCACGGAGAAGTCCTCCTCTGGGTCGGCCACGTCCAGCATGTGGTGGGGGACCCCCCGCATCTCTTCCGGGGTGGGTTTGGCGGTGCCGATGTCCATGCGGCGGTAGATCTGCATGGAGTCGGCGGACACCACCTCGCCGTTGTGGCGCAGGGCCAGCTCCACCGCCAGGGCAGTCTTGCCCGAGGCTGTGGGGCCGGTGATGACTAAAATTTTCGGGGGCATGGTACCGCCCTCCTTTGTGTTGAGATGGTTTGTGCGGCGGGGGCAAGCCCCCGCCCTACCGGAGACAGATACCGAAACCGGACAGGTGGGGCAAAATCCGTAGGGGCGGCCCCATGTGGCCACCCACGGGCGCATCGTGATGCGCCCCTATAAGCCTTCCTCTTCGCCGTAGGGGCCGGCGTCCTCGACGGCCCTCCCTGTGGGGCGTCCAGAGGCCGCCCCCTACACAAAACCTTTCGTCAGGCATATTGCCCGTCAGGCCCGCTTGAACTGTTTCTCCAGTTCTTCCTTGGTCAATTGAATGGCCACAGGGCGGCCATGGGGGCAATATTTTTCCCAGCGGGCATCGCCCGCCGGGGACCCTTTTCTTTTGTCCTCGGGCGGAAATGAATTCCGCCCTGCGGCGGCTGCGCCTGTGAAATATTGCCCGTCAGGCCCGCTTGAACTGCTTCTCCAGTTCCTTTTTCGTCAGCTGAATGGCCACAGGGCGGCCATGGGGGCAATATTTCGCGCTGCCGCTCATCACGGCCTGGGCCACCCGCTCCAGCTCCTGGGGACTGGTTTTCCAGCCCCCCTTGATGGCCGCCTTGCAGGCCATGGTGTGGAGCAGCTCGTCCCGGGCGGCGGCGGGGTCGGCGGAGCCGGTGGTCAGCAGTTTCAGGGCGATCTCTTCCAGGGTGGAGGGGATATCCTCCACCGCCACATGGTCAGGGGCCTGGCGCACCGCCAGAGCGCCCCCCAGCTCGTCCACGTCGAAGCCGAACTCCTCCAACAGGGGCAGGTGGGCCAGCAGCGCCTCCTGCTCCTCCGCCGCCAAACGGCAGGTCACCGGAGCCAGCAGGGTCTGGGCCATGGGGTGGTAGCCCTCCGCCTTCATCCGGTCGAAGTTCATCCGCTCGTGGGCGGCGTGCTTGTCGATGAAGTATACCGTCTCCCCCTGCTCTACGATGATGTAGGTGTTCAGCACCTCCCCGGCCATACGCCAGGGCGCTTCCTCGGGGAGAAGGGCGTGGGAGGCTTCTTCCTTAACAGGGACAGGGGCCGGTTCCGGCGACAGTGGACGGATGATCTCCACTTCTGCGGAAGGCGTCGTGTCCCGGTAGGGCGGGGGCTCGTCCCCGCCGCGGCGGGTAATACCGGCCCCGACAGAATCGACAGGCTTTTCCGGCTCAGGCGGGTTCACGGGCAGGCGCACACTGTGCGCCGCCACGGGGGACGGCTCCGTGGGGACAGGGCCCGCATTTTGCATTTTGTAGGTGGTATCCTGGACCCGGACCTGGGGCTTGGCAGGCGGGGCCGGAATGGTCAGCCGGGTCTGGTTGGGGGTGACAACGTCCTCGTAAACTCCGCTCCGCTCCGTTTGGCTAGCGCCCAACATCCGCTGCGCCGCGTTGCTCGTCCTTTCCCCAACACTGCCGCTGCGCTGGGCTGCGCCGGGGACCCCTTTTTGCAGTTCTATGGCCGGGTGGCTCCGGTCCTGCTCCAGTGCGGACAGGACAGCGTGGTACACCGCCGAAAACACCTGCCGCTCATTGCCGAACTTCACCTCGGTTTTGGCGGGGTGGACGTTCACGTCCACGGCGTTGAGCTTTGTCTCCAGATGGAGGACACAGCCGGGGAATTTCCCTACCATTTTCTGGTTGCGGTAGGCCTCCTCCAGGGCGGCCATCATGATCCGGGACTTGACCTGGCGGCCGTTGACGAAGAAAAACTGCCAGTTCCGGCTGCCCCGGCAACAGGCGGGGAGGGAGACGAAGCCGGACACCGTCATCTCCTCGCCGGCGGCCTTCACCGGGCGGAAGCCCAGGGCCAGCTCCCGGCCCAGGACGGCGTAGACGGCGGACTGGAGCTGGCCGTCTCCGGGGGTGAGCAGCTCCTGCTTCCCGTCCCGAATGAACTTCACGGAGACCTCCGGGTGGGACAGGGCCACCCGCTGGACCACTGCAAAGACGGCGGCCCCCTCGGCGGCGTCCTTCTTCATAAACTTCAGTCGGGCGGGGGTGTTGTAAAACAGGTCCCGGACCACCATGGTGGTGCCCAGGGGACAGCCTGTCTCCTCCACGTTCCCGGGGACGCCCCCCTCCAGCACCAGGGAGGCCCCCAGCTCCGCCTCGGCGGTCCGGCTCATGACCTCTACCCGGGAGACGGCGGAAATGGCGGCCAGGGCCTCCCCCCGGAAGCCCAGGGTGCCGATGGCCTCCAGGTCATATTCGGTGCGCAGCTTGCTGGTGGCGTGGCGGAGAAAGGCGGTCTTTACCTCGCCGGCGGGGATGCCCCTGCCGTCGTCGGTGACCCGGAGGAAGGTCATCCCCCCGTGGGCGATCTCCACGGTGACCTTGGAGGCCCCGGCGTCGATGGCGTTCTCCATCAGCTCCTTGGCCACGGAGGCGGGCCGCTCCACCACCTCGCCGGCGGCGATCAGGTCGGCCACATGGGAATCTAATACTTGGATCTTAGGCATTACAATACCTCTACTTAGCGTTATATACGGTCGAAAGAATACAATATATCATCAAAAAACAAGGGGATCACAGGCATCCTCACCCGTTCATGTCCTGCTTCAGCTCGGCCAGCAGGTTCAGGGCCTCGATGGGGGAGAGGACATTCACGTCGGTCAGGCGCAGCTTTTTCAGCACGGTCTGGCTGCCCAGGTCCATGAGGGAGATCTGGTCATCGGCGGCGGCAAGCCCCCGCCCTACCGGTTCAGTCCCGTTTCCGCTCTCCAGCTCCTCCAGGATCTCCCGGGCCCGGCGTATGACCCGGTCGGGGACCCCGGCCAGCTTGGCCACCTCCACGCCGTAGCTCTGGTCCGCGCCGCCCCGGACGATCTTCCGCAGGAAGATCACATCGGAGCCCCGCTTCTTGGCGGCGATGTTGTAGTTCTTCACCCCGGGGATCTGGCCCTCCAGGGCGGTCAGCTCGTGGTAGTGGGTGGCGAAGAGGGTCTTGGCCCCCAGCCGCCGGGGGTCGGCGCAGTACTCCAGAACGGCCCGGGCAATGGCCATGCCGTCGTAGGTGGAGGTACCCCGGCCGATCTCGTCCAGGATGAGCAGGGACTTCTTTGTGGCGTTTTTCAGCAGGGCGGCCACCTCGGTCATCTCCACCATAAAGGTGGACTGGCCGGCGGACAGGTCGTCGCTGGCCCCGATGCGGGTGAACACCCGGTCCACCACGCCGATGTGGGCGGACTTGGCGGGGACGAAGGAGCCCATCTGGGCCATGAGGACGATGAGGGCCACCTGGCGCATATAGGTGGACTTGCCCGCCATGTTGGGGCCGGTGATAATGGCGCACAGGTCGCCGCCGCAGTCCATGTGGGTGTCGTTGGGGACGAACAGGGTGTTCTTCAGCACCTTTTCCACCACGGGATGGCGGCCCTCCTGGATGTTCAGCACATCGGAGGTGTCCACCAAAGGCATACAGTAATTGTTGGCGGCGGCCACCGCGGCAAAGGAGTTGAGCACATCCACCTGGGCCACGGCGGCGGCGGACTTTTGAATCCTGGCCACCTGGGCGCAGACCTGCTCTTTCAGCTCACAGAAGAGCTGGTACTCCAGGGCGGTGACCTTGTCCTCGGCGGAGAGGATGGCGTGCTCCAGCTCCTTCAGCTCCTGGGAAATGTACCGCTCGGCGTTCACCGTGGTCTGCTTCCGGGTCCAGTCGGCGGGCACCAGGTCGATCTGGGACTTGGCCACCTCGATGTAGTAGCCGAAGACCTTGTTGGACTTGACCTTCATGTTCTTGATGCCCGTCTGCTCCTTGGTGCGGACCTCCAGCTCCGCCAGCTTTTCGGCGGAGTGGTCCAGCAGGTCCCGGAGCCGGTCCACCTCCTGGTCGTAGCCAGAGCGGATGAAGCCGCCCTCCCGGACGGAGAAGGGGGGCTCGTCCACCAGGGCCCGGCCCAGCAGGTCCCGGAGCTGGGGCAGGTCGTCCAATTCCTCCCGAAGGGACCGGAGCAGGGCGGAGGAGCAGCCCTCCAGCAGTTCCCGGAGCCGGGGCAGCTTGCCCAGACCATTGGCCAGAGCCACCAGATCCCGGCCCCCGGCGGAGCCGTAGACCACCCGGCCGATGAGCCGCTCCAGGTCGGTGACCTCCCGCAGGGTGAGGGACAGCTCCTCCCGGGTGATGATGTCCTCCACCAGATCGCTCACCGCCTGCTGCCGCCGGCCGATCTGGACGGGGGAGAGGAGGGGCCGCTCCATCCAGCCCCGGATGAGCCGGCCGCCCATGGCGGTCTTGGTCTTGTCCAGCACCCACAGCAGGGAGCCCTTCTTGTCCTTGGAGCGCAGGGTGGCGGTGAGCTCCAGAGTCTGGCGGGCGGTGAGGTCCAGCTCCATGAACTGCTCCGAGGTGTAATAGCTAAAGTTGGCGATGTGGGACAGGTCGGTCTTTTGGGTCTCGTACAGGTAGGCCAGCAGGCCCCCCGCCGCCTGGACCGCCCCGGTATCCCCCTCGGGGAGGGTGTTCAGGCCGGTCTTGAACTGCTTTTCCACCAGGGGACGGGCGGCGGCCAGACGGAAGCGGCCCTCGCCCCCGTTCTCGCAGGAACAGTCCAGCCGCTCCCGCAGAAAGTCCACCAGGCCGTCGGCGTGGTAGGCCCCGTCGGACAGCACCGCCTCGGCGGGGTGGAACCGGCCCAGCTCGTTTTCCAGATGGTCCTGGGCCTCCGTCCCGGCGGGGAAGGAGGTGGCGTACACCTCGCCGGTGGAGATGTCGCACAGGCACAGGCCCCAGACGGCGGAGTCGGCGTAGATGCCGCAGATGTAGTTGTTCTTGCCCTCCTCCAGCATGGAGGAGGCGATGACGGTGCCGGGGGTGACCACCCGGATGATGTCCCGGTCCACCAGACCCTTTGCCAGGGCCGGGTCCTCGGTCTGCTCGCAGATGGCCACCTTGTAGCCCTTGGCGATGAGCCGGGCGATATAGCTGTCGCAGGAGTGGTAGGGCACCCCGCACATGGGAGTGCGCTCCTCCGGGGGCTTGTTCCGGTCCCGGGTGGTCAGAGTCAGGTCCAGCTCCTTGGACACCAGCTTGGCGTCCTCGTTGAACATCTCATAAAAATCGCCCAGACGGAAAAAGAGGATGGAGTCCGGGTTCCGGGCCTTCATATCCAGATATTGCTGCATCATGGGGGTGAGGTCAGCCATGGGTTCACCGTCTTTCTGTTTTGTGTGGTTAAAGGTCGTTCTTGTCTGGAATGGGGGAATTCGACGGCGGGCCGTCGGGGACGCCGGCCCCTGCGCAGGCGCGTATTCTCATCTTTCGTAGGGGGCGGCCTCCGGACGCCCCGCCGTCCGCCCTGCCCGGTCACGGGACGTAATATTTGTCCTCCGCCCACTTGGCGGGGTTGGCGTCGATGTAATTCCAGATCCGGAGATAGTCCGCCTCATTCCGCACCACATGGTCGTGGTAGCCGCGCTGCCACAGAGGGACGCCGCAGGTCCGGTTCGTCATACGCTTCAACGTGGAGACAAAGGCTGGTATGGTCTGGTTCGCGCGGTCCCTTTCCGTAGGGGCCGGCGTCCCCGACGGCCTGTCCTCCACCTGGAGCAAAATGTGGATATGGTTGGGTATGATCACATATTTGAGCAAAACAACATGCCCATAAACCCGATTCATTTCTTCCAGCCGCTCTTTAATCGCCATGCCATATTTCGTCAATGTTACCCACGGGGCGTCGGGGACGCCGCCCCCTACGCGCACATGAGCAAACAAACACCGGCTTTCCGCCGCGCATATGGTGAGAAAATACATCCCGTTCTGACTGTAATCATAATGTTTCAAGCGGGTATGCTTTCGTTCCGGCAGCCTCGCCATCACACCAGTTCCCCGAACAGGGACCACTTGTTGGCGTCGGTGATCTTCACGTCCCGGAACTGGCCGATGGCGGACTTGTCTCCCACCACCCGGACCAGGCGGTTGCCAGGCGTGCGGGCGGTGAGGTCGTAGCGGGCGTCGTCGGACTCCCCGTCAATGAGGCAGCGCACCGTTTTCCCGATATAGGCGGCGTGCTTCTCCTCGGAAATGGCGTCCTGGAGGGCCAGCAGGCGGTTGAAATTGGCCAGCTTCTCCTGGTGGGACATGGGGTCGTCCATCTTGGCGGCGGGGGTGCCCACCCGGGGGGAGAAGATGAAGGTGAACAGGGCGTCGTAGCGCACCTCCTCCAGCACCTTCAGGGTGTCCTCAAATTCCTCCGTGGTCTCCCCGGGGAAGCCCACAATGATGTCGGAGGTGAGGACAATATCGGGGATCAGGGACTTCAGGTCCCGGATCTTTTCCAGGTACTGCTCCCGGGTGTGGCGGCGGTTCATCACCTTCAGCACCCGGTCGTTGCCCGCCTGGACGGGCAGGTGGAGGACCGGGGCCACCTTTTCGCACCGGGCCATGGTCTCAAAGAGCTTGTGGGTGGCGTCCTTGGGGTGGGAGGTCATGAACCGGATGAGGAAATCTCCGGGGACGGCGTTGACCTGCTCCAGCAGGTCGGAGAAGTCCATGGGCGTCTCCAGGTCCTTGCCGTAGGAGTTGACGTTCTGGCCCAGGAGGGTGATGTCCTTATAGCCCTCCGCCGCCAGCTGGCGCACCTCGGCCAGAATGTCCTCCGGCTTTCGGGAGCGCTCCCGGCCCCGGACGTAGGGGACGATGCAGTAGGCGCAGAAGTTGTTGCAGCCGTACATGATGGACACCCAGGCCTTGACGCTGTCCTGCCGGACGACGGGGATGCCCTCGGCGATGGAGCCCGCCTCGTCGGCGTTGGAGAAGATGCGCCCCCGCTGAGTCAGCAGGGTGTGGATCATCTCGGGGAATTTCCACAGGGAATGGGGACCGAAGACCAGGTCCACATGGCGGTAGGACTGGCGGATCTTGTCGGCCACGTGCTGCTCCTGCACCATGCAGCCGCACAGGCAGATGAGCTGCTCGGGGTGGCGGCGCTTCACATGGACCAGAGCGCCCACGTTGCCCAGCACCCGCTGCTCGGCGTGCTCCCGGATGGCGCAGGTATTGATGACGATGATCCGGGCCTGCTCCTCGTCGTCGGTGAAGCCAAAGCCCATTTGGGCCAGATAGCCCCGGATGCGCTCGGAGTCGGCCTCGTTCTGCTGGCAGCCGTAGGTGTCCACAAAGGCCAGGGGCTGCTTGTCCCATTGGGCGGTGAGGGCGGCGATCTTGCGGCAGCAGTCCAGCTGCCGCTCCACGTCGGCCTGGGGGATGACGGTAGTTGTGCGTTCCATATTGTTCCTCCCGTTTCAGGGTATTTGGGGCCCCGGAACGGGCCTGTATCCAGATTTTTTATTGTATCATTTTTTTCGCCAAAACTCAAGGGCAAGGGGCCGCGGTTCCTTAAAAGGCGGGGTAGCTTTGCGTTGCCTTTTTCCCGGGAAAGTGGTAAAATAAAGTATTACATGGTTACAATGGTTATGTCGGCTCCAGCCGGCGTCCCATACAGACAGAAGGGAGCCATCCATATGCGAAAGCTGGTCATCGAAAAGTCCGCCGTCAAGAACAATCTGGCCGTCATCAAGGAACGGGCCGCCGGCGCCGCCGTCTACGGGGTGCTGACGGGAGACGGCGGCGGGGCCGGCGCCGTCCGTCTGGCCAAGCTGCTGCGGGACGAGGGCATCGGCCGCTTCGCCGTGTCCGAGATCGCCGAGGCCGAGGAACTGCGCAAGGCGGGCTTTGTGGACGAGGAGATCCTCATGCTCCGCTCCACCACCGACCGGGAGGAGCTGGAGCGGCTGGTGGATCTGAACGTGGTGTGCACCGTGTCCTCGGTGGACACGGGGATGGCCCTCAACGCCCTGGCGGAGAACCGCTCCACCGTGGTGGAGGCCCACATCCAGGTGGACACCGGCATGGGCTTTGGCGGCTTTTTGGTCAGCGAGCCGGAAAAGATCCTGCTGGCCTACCGCTCCCTGCCCAACGTGGCTCTGTCGGGCATCTACACCCAGCTCCACGCCGCCCGACTCAACGATCCGGAGTCCAAGCAGCAGCTGGAGCAGTTCCACCAGGTTCTGGACACCATCCACGCCGCCGGCTTTGAGACCGGCATGGTCCACGCCGCCGGCTCCTTCGCCCTGCTCCACAACGAGGAGGCCCGCCTGGACGGCGTCCGGGCCGGCTCCGCCATTCTGGGCCGGTGCCGCCGCACCCGGGACGACGGACTCAAGACCGTGGGCTACGGCGAGGTCCCCGTGGCCGAGGTCCGCTGGCTGCCCAAAGGCCACACCATCGGCGCGGACAAGCCCGTGGTGCTGAAAAAGCCCACCCGGGTGGCCGTCCTCCCCGTGGGCTATCAGAACGGCTTTGGGGTATCCTGGCCCCGGGAGACCGGCTTCTGGGCCATGGTCCGCCGGTGGCGGAAGGCCCGGGCGCTCACCGTCCGGGTGGGAGACCAGCGGGTACGGGTTCTGGGCGGCGTCGGCGCCACCGAGACCGTTCTGAACGTGACCAATATGAAGTGCTCCGCCGGCGATCTGGCCGTGTTTGAGATCGACCCCCTGTTTGCCAAGGGATTTACCACGGAATACCGGTAAATTTTAGTTTATGGGACCATGTAGGGTGAGGGCTTGGTAGGGCGGGGCTTATCCCTCCCCCTTTTGGCCTTCGGCCATTTCCCCCCGACGGGGGGAATCGTCCCCCGCCGTCCGACGGCTGCCATTTTGGCGGCGGCCCCAAGGGGCCGCCCTACGGGCGGGGCGT
>Ga0129306_1001727_pt1 | contig 22814 bp, 19 predicted proteins | sample P827metagenome_FD_94438 | JGI IMG/M metagenome (GOLD analysis project Ga0129306, IMG submission 94438) | Capybara group fecal microbial communities from Wisconsin, USA - P827 metagenome | ecosystem: Host-associated > Mammals > Digestive system > Large intestine > Fecal | place: USA: Wisconsin... | reverse complement strand
TTGTCGAGGGGCAGAACCTGCTCGAACTGTATTGCGGTGTCGGTGCTCTGACGGTTTTTCTTTCTAAAAAGGCAAAAGCGATCAAGGCTGTTGAAGTGTGGCCAGCTGCAGCTGAACAGGCACGTCGCAACGGAAAGTTCTGCCGTGTTAATGGGCTTGAGGTCATCGAAGGGGCAGCCGAACATGTAATAACAGTCGAAGACCTTGCAGGAGTTGACTGCGTTGTCCTCGACCCGCCCCGCACCGGCTGTGACAAAAACGTGATGCAAGTCATAGCCGACAGTGCGGTCAAACGTGTGCTGTATATCTCGTGCAACCCTGCGACGCTCGCCCGGGACACAGCGTTGCTGCGCGAGTCCGGTTTTACACTCGATACCAAAAGCCTGAAGGTTTTCGATATGTTCCCGCAGACCTGCCATGTTGAGACCGTTGCTCTCATGACGCGTTGATTAGGGGATAACGTTGCTTGGCGTTAAGTTGAAAATGAACAATGTGGAAAGAGGAGAGTGGATGTGTCGCAAATTATAAGCTTTCACGATCTTTCCGCTTCTGAGCTTGAAGTTTACACGCGTTTGACCGAGGCTGCCCTTCGTAATACTCCCAGGCAAAAACTGTTTATAGCTGAAAGTGTCGCTGTGATTGAAAACGCTCTTGATGCAGGGTATGAGCCTGTGTCATTTCTGATGGAACGGCGCCATATCGACGGAAAAGCTTCCGCGTTGCTTGCCCGTTGTCCTGATGTGCCCGTATACACCGCCGACGATGATCTGTTGGTAAAGCTTACGGGATATCATCTGACGAGGGGCGTGCTGTGTGCGATGCGACGAAAGGAGCTGCCGGGCATCGAAGCGCTATGCGCAAAATCTTCGCGCATCTGCGTGCTGGAAGGTGTTTCCGACTCCACCAATATCGGTGCGATCTTTCGATCGTCAGCGGCGCTTGGCGCTGACGCTGTTTTGCTTTCACCTGACTGCTGTGATCCGCTGTGCCGGAGATCGGTGCGCGTTTCGATGGGCTCTGTATTTTGTATTCCGTGGACGTATTTTCCTGGTTGGCCTGCGCCAGGATTGAAGATATTGAAAAAAAATGATTTTTACACTCTGGCCTTCGCTCTTAGTGATGATTCAATCCCCTTGGATGGGTTGACGAAAAGTTATTCAAATAAACTTGCACTCTTATTCGGATCGGAAGGCCATGGTTTAAAACAGGAGACGGTCTCTGCGGCTGACTGCGTCGTTCGTATCCCCATGAGCAGCGGCGTGGATTCGCTTAATGTGGCAGCGTCTGCGGCAGTCGTGCTGTGGCATTTACGAATACTTGACGGTCTTGGTAGCCGTGAATGAAGAGAGAACTCATAAACTGCATTTATAGGGAGACACTGATTAAATGAGTCCGATACAACTGTCGAGGAATTACGTCGTCTGGCAAGGAGAAGCGAAGAGGTATAGCGGGGCCATGGTGACGACGCGAAGCTAGCCTTTAGGGTGAGCTTCGACGCAGCCATGCGGCAAAAGCCCCGGCGGGGCGCGAACGAATTAATCAACGTCACCTTAGCCTTCCCATTTTGCACAAAGGTGCAGAAACACGGTCCTTATTTTCTCAAACGGGTTTTTTAGGAAAAGGCTGATTAATTCACAAAATGCTGAGGGGCAGCCAGCGCACAAGAAACTTGAGAAAATTCGTCAGATTCAAAAAACTGCCCGGAAACGGCGCGTCCAGGCATACTTTGGTTCGAAGGAGGCGCTACGAGGGGCAGTGTTTCGCAGGAGATGCCGTATTTTCTCATCGTTTCCTTAGAGGTTCCCGGAAAATTATAAACAACAAAAAAAGGCGCAAGGTCAATGAACCTTGCGCCTTTTATCGTTATTGGAGCGGGTGACGAGGCTCGAACCCGCGACCCTCAGCTTGGGAAGCTGATGCTCTACCAACTGAGCTACACCCGCAAAACGACGCTATTATACGCTTTTGACGCAAATTGTGCAAGAAGCGAAAAAACAATCATCGATTCTCGCGATCAGCGGTTCAAACCGAGGTGTTCAGTCAGGAACTTGTCCATAGCGTGATAGAAGTCAAAGCGGTTCTCTTCATTATGGAAACCGTGGCCCTCGTTATCTTTCACCATGTACTGAACCTCGATCCCGCGGGCACGCATCGCCGCTACCATAGCATCAGACTGGGCTTTGACGACGCGGGGATCGTTAGCCCCCTGCGCGATGAACAGAGGAACTGTGATCTTATCGGCATGGAGCGTAGGCGAGGTTGCCTCAAACTGCGCTTTATCTTTGACCGGGTGCCCGATCGTCACGTACATCTGCTCAAGCAGAGGTTTCCAATACTCGGGAATGGACTCGAACAATGTGAAGATGTTGCTGACGCCGACGTAATCCACACCGCAGCAATACAGTTCGGGCGTTTTGATAAGGCCCATCAGCGTCGCGTAACCTCCATAACTGCCGCCGTAGATCGCGATCCTCTTTGAATCGGCGATGCCCTGGCCGATCAGCCATTTGACGCCGTCGGTAATATCATCCTGTTGCTTTAGCCCCCACTGCTTAAAACCGGCTTCCCAAAACGCCTTGCCGTAGCCTGTTGAGACACGGTAATTCACCTGCAGTACGGCCATGCCCCGGTTGGCAAAAAGCTGAGCTTCGGTATCATAGCCCCATCTGTCGCGTGATTCCGGACCACCGTGGACGACGATGATGGTGGGCAGATTTTTAGCCACAACGCCCACCGGCAGGGTCAGATAACCGTGGATCGTCAATCCGTCCCGGGCCTGATACGAAATGGGCTGCATTTCTGCCAGGTGTTCTTCTTTGAGCCAGGGGTAAAAGTCAGTGACCGGAACGAATTCGTCGGGCCTGTCGGTGTCATGATAATACAACCGGCCGGGCACGCGGTCGGAAGCCACATAGATGAACATGCGCTTCTCGTCTTTCGACAAAGAGCTGATACCTGATTGAAGTCTGGGGAACCTTGTTTCGAGCTTAGAGTAAAAATCTTCAGCTTCTTTATCGAAAAAAACGCGATGGTGTTTGTCAGTATAATAGGTAACTCCGAGGAGTTTTTTGTTCAGCTGTGACCAAATCAGCCCGCCGACGCTGGCCTTCTCGTTTTCATACAGTAATTCCTGCACGCCGGTGGCCGGATCATACTTGTACAGGGCCCCCTTGTCGCGGCCGATATCGGAAATCAGGTAAAGCTGTTTGTTGTCAGCGGTAAACTGGCTGGGCGATGCGCTGTCGCGGAAATCGGTCTCAAAGATCTTTTTCCATGGGGCGTTTTCATCCTCACGATAAAGGACGCGTGTTGTCGTTCCTACATATTCATAGGCCAGACGCAGTTTTCCGTCATGATCGGTGCCCCAGCCTACGATCGTGCCTGGATTTTCGGCCACAAGCTCCATGTCGCCGTTTTTTACGTTCAGGCGATAGACGTCGAAGACTTTCTTATCGCGTTTGTTCATGCTGATGAGAATGTGATCATCGTCATGTTCAAGCAGGTCGACAATGCCGGCTTTTACTCCGTCAAAGGGCGTCATATCTCTGGCGTCGCCGCCGTTTATGGAGACGGAATACAGATGATAATTCTCGTCGCCGCCTTTGTCCTGAACGTAAACGATCCGGTCGTTGCTGATCCAGCCGTATCCGGCGATGTCACGTTCCGTAGCCGAAGTGAGGCGCACGCCTTTGTCAGTGCCCAGGTCTTCGATCGAAGCGACGTTGATGTTCATTCGTTTCTGCCAGGGGGCAGACCAGGCATAATGCTTTCCATCAGGCGAAATACGAAATTGCGCTTTTTCCGGCAGACGGAAGAAATCTTCAACGGGGATCCTCGGGGGCCGCGCCGCGGCAAAGCACGAAGATGCCGTAGCCAACAGGAATCCGGTGAGCAGAAGAGTAAACTTCAAAACGATCAATCCTTTCTAAATTCAATATGAATTGCCGAGTAAACGGAGATAGTTTAGCAGAAACATCAGCAAAACGAAATGGAGACTTCTACAATTTAGGCAGGATACATCACTAACGAACAGGTAGATTCGGTGCCCGCAATTGAATCCTAATTGCCGAAAGGTCAGAGTAAAGTTCGTGCACTTTTGCAGCTGTTCCGCTAAGGTTCAAGAATTCAGAGTTTCACTTTTCAGCCTGAAATATTGCAAGATGAGAGCAAGCTTGCAGAAATGGTGTTTTGATCGTGAGGCTATGTCACGATGCGCCTTCTGCATGATTCATTGGCAGAGGGCTGCATTTTTCGATTTGATTATTTGTGTTTGAAGTGTATAATCTACTCGTGGTTATGATGTGTGCCAAGCGGTAGTTGGGCGAGGCACGCAAATAAATTTTTTAGGAGGATGTTTTATCATGGAACAACTTCGTAGTCTGAAGGAACTGCTTGAGTATGCCAAGAAGATCACCGCCGAGAAGGGCGCCAAGAAGATCGCCGTCGCCAAGGCCGATGACCCCGGTCTGTTCGAGGCAATGGAAGATGCCCGCAAAGCCGGCATTGCCAAGTTCGTCATCACCGGTGAACGTGCTAAGATCGAAGCGGCTGCTGCCAAGGCTGGAGCCGACCTGGCCAACTATGAGGTGATCGAGTGCTCGCCCAACGAGGCGGAGATGGCTATCAAGGCTGTAACCGAGGTTTCTTCTGGCCGCGCTGACATCTATATGAAGGGCCAGCTTCACACCGCTAATTTCCTGCGCGGTATGCTCAACAAGGAAGTCGGTCTGCGTCGCGGCAAGAACACCATCTCGCACTGCTTCTTCCACGAGATCAAGGGCTACGACCACCTGTTCTTCGTGACCGACGCCGCTTTCAACATGTATCCTGATGTGAAGCAAAAAGCAGACATCATCAGCAATTCTGTGCAGCTTGCTCACTCTTTCGGCATCGAGTGCCCCAAGGTGGCATGCATCGCCGCTGTCGAGGAAGTCAACCCCGACATGCCCGCTACGCTTGACGCCGCTGCTCTTACCGCGATGAACAACCGCAAGCAGATCAAGGGCTGCATCGTTGACGGTCCCTTTGCCCTCGACAACGCTGTCAGCGAGAAGTCCGCTCAGATCAAGGGCATCGTTTCACCTGTTGCCGGCAAAGCCGACATCCTGCTCGCTCCCAACATCGAGGCCGGCAACGCTCTGTTTAAGGCGATCGTCTACTTCTCCGAGAATGAGACCGCCGGTCTGATCATCGGCGCCGCTGCGCCTATCGTTCTGACCAGCCGTGCTGATTCGCCTCGCACCAAGCTGCTTTCCGTCGCCGCCGCGGTCGTTTTCTCCGACAGCCTCAAGAAATAAGCCCTCCAGCAAAATTGGAACAACAAAAGCCGTTCGACCCCATCGTCGAGCGGCTTTTATTGAAAAAACAGGAGTTTAAAAATGATTTGTTTTAACTGCGATTATAACGAAGGCTGCCATCCGTTGATCCTTGAAGCGCTTGCCGAAACGAATATGGAGCAGACCGCGGGTTATGGCGAAGACCCTCATTGCAAACACGCCGCAGAACTGATCCGCGCCGCCTGCAATTGTGAAAACGCTGATGTGCATTTCCTCGTTGGCGGCACGCAGGTTAATATGGTGATGATCGCCGCCGCGCTTCGTCCGCATCAAAGCCCGATCTGCGCCGATTCCGGACACATCAACGTGCATGAGACGGGCGCGGTGGAAGCCAGCGGTCACAAGGTCATCTCTGTCCCCGGCGTCGACGGCAAGATCAGCGCCGAACAGGTGCTTCAGGTTTGGCGTGATCATTTTGAAAGCGGCAACGACGAGCATATGGCGCAGCCGAAAATGGTGTACATCTCGCAGCCTACCGAATTTGGCACGTTGTATTCAAAAAAAGAACTGGAGGACCTTCGCGCCGTCTGCGATGAGAAGAGCTTTTATCTGTATGCGGACGGCGCCCGTCTGGGATACGCCTTGGCGGCAAAGGAAAACGACGTGACGCTGCCTGACATGGCGCGTTTGTGCGATGCTTTCTACATCGGCGGCACCAAGGTGGGGGCGTTGTTCGGTGAGGCGCTTGTGATCGTCAACGATGAATTGAAAAAAGATTTCCGCTATATTGAGAAACAGCGTGGCGCCATGCTGGCAAAGGGGCGTATCCTGGGCATCCAGTTTGAGACGCTGTTCACCGACGGGTTGTACGAAAAGATCAGCAAGCGAGCTGTCGATCAGGCGATGAAGATACGTGCCGCCTGTGCCGAAAAGGGCTGGTCGTTCATCATGGATTCGCCGACGAATCAACAGTTCCCGATCGTGCCTGTGTCAGCTCTGAAAAAGTTGAGCGAGAAATACGTGTACTCGCCCTGGGTAAAGTTGAGCGATCAGGAACACGCAGTGCGCTTCTGCACAAGCTGGGCGACGACAGAAGAAAACGTCGATTCGCTGATCGAAGATATCAGGAACGCCTAAAGTGATACGAACAAACGGACGGCAGGATCAAACCTGTCGCCCGTTTTTTGGATGAGTCTGCATCCGATCTTAAGATGAAACTGATTAAATGAGTTGACGCACTGTCGAGGAATTTCATTGTCTGACAAGGAGAAAAGAAGAGGCATAGCGGCGGTATGTTGATGAGTTTTTGACACTGTAAGGCGGTGAAGACCCCGGCAAAAGGGGGATTTATCGGCTTTTTAAGGAGACACTGATTAAATGAGTCCGATGAACTGCCGAGGGATTTCGTCGTAGTTGCAAGGAGAAGCGAAGAGGCATAGCGGGGCTATGTGGATGAGCTTCGACGAAGCCAGGCGGCGAAAGCCCCAACAGGGCGCGGACGAATTAATCAGCGTCTCTTTAAGTCATGAAAAGGTTATTTCGAACACAGCAGCCTGCGATGATATTATGCTCTCCTGTCTGTTGCGGCAGAAAACTACCTTTTTGCCAGATCGTAAAAATCGTCAAGTGCCGCTAAGAATGTATCAGCCTGTTTGACGAATTTTGCATCTGTCATGTCGGCAGAGTAGGGAATGGCAAGCGAGACCTCGATCTCCGTTTCATCACCGGACCTGGTGCTCGTCAGTTCGCACGGCGAAGAAGCGTTCTTTTCCAGCCACTCTCGCGCGAGTCGTTCTGCCCGCTCCGGTCCGATCTTTAATTGTGTACTGCGCACTGCGGAAACGAAACGGAGCTGAACGCCCTCGCCTTCGATCAGTGTTGTCGTCATCGTGACGGGTTTGCCATCGTACAGTGCTGATGCCACGCATGTTCGCGGGGCGATCGAAGCGGATGGGAAGAGCTTTTTGAACTGCTGTGAGGCGCGACTAAAGGCCGTAAACTGTAAAGTTGGCTCAAAGGCCTGAGGGGCGGCTTGGGGGCGGGCCGGAGCCGGCTCCGGAGTATCAGGGGAGGGAAATATCGGTTGGGCTGACGGCCGGTCTGCTTTGAGCCTGACGCGCGCGCTCAGGTCGTCGAGCAGTTGTCCGAAAGCGGGCTGGTTAACGTACAGTTCGGCGGAGCTTTCTTCAATAGAGTCGGCGACAAGAGTGAAAACACCGAAAGCTTCCATCAGTTTGAAGGCGCTTTCCATTTGGCGCTGCTGTTCGTCATTCATGAAAAGACTGCCGATCATGTTGAGCGCCGAGTCGAGTTTGTTCATCAACGCCTGAGCGTCAAAGCAGAGTATGAAACGATGATCTTGAGAAAGCAGCTGCGATATTTCAGGGGCGGGGGAAGGGGTGCGTTCCAACTCGCGGCTGTCCTGGAACGCGAGTACGAAGCCTTGTTCCGACGCGGCAGCGAATGCCGAGAACATGGCCCAGCGCGACATGCGGATGCCGTGCCATGCACCTTGAGTAAAGGTTTCTGTTTTTGATGTTCTGTCTTTAGCGGCTGTTGTTGCAAGCGCAAGGAGTTTTTCCGCTATGACCGGCTCGGCACCGGCAAGGTGAATGTAGAAGCCGGGGAAGGAGCCGATTAGACCGGAAGATTTGCCGGCTGCACCGATCGTGATTCGGTGCGAAAGCACGGCGGCCAGATCTTCTGCTGATAACCCCACAACAGCGGCGGCTTGTTCAAGTTTATCCAGGTGCGGCGTCAGTGCGGCGGCGAATCCTTCAAAACTCAGCAGTCCATAGAGATCATTGCTTCCGATCAAGAACGTTTTTTCGCGAGGGGCGGGGAATTCGTCAACGGCGAACAATTCGCTGAGGTTGTACCATATGTGCGCGCGGATGGAGCGCTCTGTCTGATCGAGGCCGATTTCAAAACGCAGCGGTTTTTGCAGAGCCTGCGGTAATAATTCGCTTTTCAACACCTTAGAGAGGCGGGACGGGGGAGTGTAGCCCTTCACCCATAAAGGATGTCCGTAACTTGGCTTGTCGGTCTGGGCGTCATCGGGAGCAGCCGCGATTACGTTGAGCAGAGCCGGGTCGTTTTCGGCGCCAATAACAAAGTTTTGTCCGCTGCGGCTCAGGAATGCGCAGTAGATTTTTCGCCCGTTCAGAGTATAAATGCCCACTGGAGCAAGAGTCGTCCCTTCGGGCGCGTTTTCGATCGTATAACCGGCGCCCGTGGGTGCGGCTGGCAGTTCGCCGCGGATCTCGGCGGCAAATACCGATTCACGATGGGAATTTTCGTCCTTTGTTATGAGGGCCGCGAACGGCCCGATACGGTCTACGCATTCAGCAATCGGGGGGGGGAGAGCCTCCCCGCGTACAAGCGGCAGCACGATTTTGGCCGCGATCTGTCCTAACGGTCGAGATTCGTCCTTTAAGAGAGCGTGAAGATCGTTCCCGCCAAACGCAACATGTTCATCGTCAGTCAAAAAGGGCGAGACTAACTGGCGTGGTTCAATAGCTGCTGATGCCCGACAGAGCAGGACCGAAATGAATGCAACGCAGAAAAATCGTTTAAGAGCTGTTTTCATTGAGAACCTCCTGTTCAAAAATGAAGTTGTATTATTAAGCAGAGTTTAAAGCCGGTAGACGCGGAAATCAAGCAAAAGTTTTTAAAGAATATCCGATTGACGGGGCGTGCCCTTCGCACTAAAATCGATTGAAACAGCTATTTGTGATGTTGTTGATTACGAGAATCGGAATAAATATTCGAAAAGCGCGTTCTACAGGCATTTAAAAGCAGCGTCATTCTTAAGGAAACGCTGATTCATTTGCCCGCGCCCCGCCGGGCCTTTCGCCGATAAGCTGCTCGCGAAGCTCGCCCTAAAGGACTGGCTTCGCGTCGTCAACATAGCCCCGCTATGCCTCCTCGCTTCGTTCGCGCTTATCGACGAAATCCCCTGGCGGGCCATCTGGCTCATTTAATCAGTGTCTCCTTAAAAATACGTTCGTTGGTAGTGCGTGAGTGAATGAGATATTTCGATCATCGTCAAAGGAGAATGATAATTATGGCCTTGCTGGACATCATTGGCCCTGTCATGATCGGCCCGTCGTCGAGTCATACCGCCGGAGCCGTGCGTATAGGAATGCTGGCACGGCGTATTTGGGGCTGGGATAGGCCGCTCAAAGAAGCGCGGTTGTTTTTACGTGGTTCGTTTGCGGCTACGTATTGGGGGCACGGAACCGATAAAGGTCTTGTTGCCGGACTATTGCGTATGAAACCTGACGACCTGCGTATCCCAGTCTCGTTTGAATGCGCGCATGAGGCCGGGCTGGCATTCTCGTTCGACACCGAGGAGATCGACGGCGCACATCCCAATTCAGTACGTATCGTCATGGGCAACGGGGTGGAACACAGCGAGATCGTCGGAGCTTCTGTTGGCGGCGGCGCCGTCGAGCTTCAGGCTGTGGATGGATTTGCTATGCATGTGCCGTTTGGACAGCCGGCGCTGATCACGATGCATCACGATGTGCCTGGCGTCGTTGCGGTGATCGCGGGCGAACTTTATCGACGCGGCCTCAATCTGGCAAAAATGGAGCTGCAGCGCAGCGTGCGCGGCGGATTAGCCGTGGCTGTGTTTGAGCTAGACGGCGCTGTAAGCTCTGATTTGGCCGAACGTATCAAAGAGGTCATGCCTGCCTGTGAGCGTGCGATCCTGTTGACGGGCGAAAACGAGGAGGAGTAGCGATGAGGTCGTTTGAAGAATTGCTTGAACGCACACGTAAAGGCTTCCCATTGTCCGAAGCCGTGCTGGCGCTCGACGCGGAAGAACAGATGATCGACGCTGATGACCTGCGAGAATCACTTCGCGCCCGCCTTCGCGTGATGCGTGAAACTGTCGAAGCCGCCCTCGCTGGTCACTGGCAGCCGAAATTGATTGCTGACGACAAAGACAAGTATCCGGTGAGGACTGGAAAGGCGCTTTGCGGCGATCTGATTTGGAGAGCCAGCCAGATCGCCGTCGCACTCGGTACGTGCAATGCCTCGATGGGGCGGATCGTTGCGGCACCAACAGCCGGCAGCTGTGGTATCCTTCCGGGGCTGCTCTTTGCCTGGCAGGAGACGAATAATGCAGACGAAGCGGCAGTGCTCGAAGGATTAATCGTCGCCGCTGCCGTGGGCGAGATTATAGCCAACCGTGCCACATTGGCAGGCGCATCTGGCGGTTGTCAGGCGGAGTGCGGCGCAGCCGCGGCAATGGGGGCAGCCGCATTATGCTATATGGAAGGCGGCAACGCCGAAGCGAGCGCTCATGCGGCCGCATTAGCGCTTAAATCGCTTCTCGGCTTAGTCTGCGATCCTGTTGCTGGATTGGTCGAATCGCCATGTGTCAAACGTAATGGCTCGTTGGTCGCCATCGGCGCGGTTTCCGCTGATATGGCACTGGCCGGCGTGCGGTCGATCATTCCTCCTGACGAAGTCGTCGACGCCATGGGCGAGGTGGGACGGTCGCTGCCCGAAAATTTGCGCGAAACTGCCCGCGGCGGCTGCGCTGCTACGCCTTCCGGCAAGGCAATGAAAAAGAAATTGGCTCGCTCCATTCCCGCTGCCGGAGCGGAAGTCGTTAGCTGATATTCGGCCAGAGAATCGGATGACGAGCGGCGGCGATGTGTGGCAGCGTTTTTTCCCGTTCGCTGCGTTGTCGAAGCGCGTAAACTGCCTCTTCTTGCGCCGTTTGTGTATCTGTGGTAATATTTCAACTAAACAAGTGTCATTATCCAGAGCCAGGGGAGAGAGTCAGCTCGAAGATCCTGCGCCAACCTGTCCATGTGGACGTGGTGGTCCTGCTGACAGCGATAAGCGCGAAAAAATCACAGCCGTCTTGTCGCCTGACAGGACGGCTGTTTTTTGATTTTGATGGGAAGTGAGGTCTGTCTGCGATGACTGATATGTTTAGAGATGCGAAACCGAATTTTTCGTTCGAGATATTTCCTCCAAAGGGCACGGGAAAGCTCAGCTCAATCTACGATACGGTAGACGCTCTGGCCAGCCTGCATCCCGATCTGATCAGCGTCACGTATGGTGCAGGCGGCTCCAGCCGCGACAACACGATCGAGATTGCGTCGACGATTCAAACGCGTTATATGCTGCCAGCGGTGGCGCATCTCACCTGTGTGGGTAGCACACGCGAGCAGATCGACAGGCTTTTATGCGAATTGAAAGAAAAAGGTGTGCGTACCATTCTGGCTTTGCGCGGCGACCGACGCGCTGACTCCGATTATGGTGACGGTTATTTTAAGCATGCCTCAGAGCTGACGCGCTATATCAAGACGAATTACGATTTCCATGTTCTCGGTGCCTGTTATCCGGAGAAGCATCCTGAAGCTCCGTCGCTTGAAGAGGATGTCCGCCGTCTTAAGGAAAAAGTTGATGCCGGCGCGGATGCGCTTGTGACTCAGCTGTTCCTTGACAACGACGACTTTTATCGTTTCCGCGATCTCTGCGCGAGTGCGGGCATTACCGTACCGATCATTGCCGGCATCATGCCAATCACGGTGCCGGTCATGCTGGAAAAGGTGGTTTCGATGTGCGGCGCGAAGATCCCTGCGCGCGTACAGCGTTTCATCGACGCCTATGGGCATAATGCTGAAGCCGTGAAAGAAGCGGGTGTTGCTTACGCTACCGAGCAGATCGTCGATCTTTTGGCGTCCGGTGTGGATGGTATCCATATGTACAGCATGAACAAAGCCGACGTGACTCGCCGGATCGTGCAGAACATCCACGGCATCCTTTATTCACTGCGAGTCAAAAGAAAGTGATGGTTCCTACACAGTCGCAGCTTGAGGAGGCTTTGCGCTATATGGCGGTTGATCGCGCCGGCTATGCCAAAACGATGCCTCTGGCAGAGCAAGGTTTTGCTGCTTTACGGAATGTTGCAGCACCTCGAACGGCGTATTGTTATTTTCCAGTGCATGTCACAGAGAGCCTTGTCGAGATCGAAGGGGTTGTTCGGATCGAATCATATGATCTTGCGCGGCTGTTCGTTTATTGTTCAAGCTGCGTCGTCATGGCTGTGACTCTTGGACCGGAAGTCGATCGGCTGATACAGCTTCTTGGCCGCGGTGATGTTTCGGCAGCATTGGCGTGCGATGCCTGCGCATCTGTCTGGGCCGATTCTTTGTGTGATGATTTTGAGCGGAAATTGGAAGCAGAGCTGGCTCCCGGAGAGTATTTAACGCGGCGTTTCAGTCCGGGGTATGGCGACGTGCCGATCTCTGTGACGGCAGATTTGCTTCGCGCCGTCGATGCACAGCGGCGGATCGGCGTTTTTCTCTCGCAAAGAGGTATGATGATCCCGGTCAAATCAGTGTCGGCACTGATTGGCATTTCTGACAGGCCGCAGCGGCGCGCCCGAAATTGTACCGACTGTGCGCTGCTACACTGCCTATTCCGTAAAAATGGAGGCGTATGCCATGATACAGACGTTTGACCGTGTCGTCATGTTTGACGGCGCGATGGGAACGATGCTTCAGCAGCACGGCCTGAAACTGCGCGAAGTTCCAGAAAGCCTGAATGTGAACCGGCCTAAGCTGATCGAATCAGTTCATCGTGAATACTTTGCCGCGGGCAGCGATTATGTACAGACGAACACGTTTGGAGCGAATCCTTTTAAGCTGAGGGGCAGCGGCTATGAAACTGAGCAAGTCGTGCGCGCTGCTGTCGAGATAGCCAGAAACGCGGCTGCCGCGTTTTCCGGAAAAGGGGTGCTGCTGGATATCGGTCCGTCAGGGCGTGCGATGGCACCTGTGGGAGACGCGACGTTTGATGAAATTTACGAATCTGCAGCTGTTCAGGTGCGCGCCGGCGCGGAACTCTGCGACGGCATCCTTATTGAGACTTTTACCGATCTGTTGGAAGCGAAGGCGACTGTCCTGGCAGCATTGGAGAACAGTGACAAACCTGTGTATCTGACAATGAGTTTTCAAGAGGACGGCCGCACGTTTTTCGGTACCCCTGTCGAGGCAATGATCATGACGTTTGAAGGGTTGGGGCTGTCGGGGCTGGGCGTCAACTGCTCACTTGGTCCGGAGCAGATCGCCCCGATCGTGACGCGTCTTGTTCGACACAGCCGCGTGCCTGTGGTTGTGCAGCCGAATGCTGGGCTGCCCGTCATGCGTGATGGAAAATCAGTGTGGAACGTGGTGCCAGCCTCTTTTGCCGAATGGATCAAACGATTTGCCGCTCAAGGCGTTGCGTTTGTCGGCGGTTGCTGCGGTACCAGTCCCGAGTTCATCAAGCACGCTTCGATGCTGTTGGGTGATCGAAAACTGACCAGCCGTAATATCGAACCGCTGCGTGGCGTATGCAGCGCCACACGTGTCGAGCCGTTTGATAAAACCGTTGTGATTGGCGAACGTTTGAACCCTACGGGAAAGAAAAAGCTGAAGCAGGCGATTTATGACCGAAATTTTGACTACATCATCCTCGAAGCGCAAAAACAGCGCGAGCAGGGCGCGGGCGTACTCGATGTCAACGTGGGGCTGCCCGACATCGACGAGCCGGCTGTGCTTTCTGCCGTTGTCGATGAACTGCAAGGCGCGGTCGATCTGCCATTACAGATAGATTCTTCCAACCCGACAGCGCTGGAGGCAGCGGCACGCCGCTATGCCGGCAAACCGCTCCTCAACTCAGTCAGCGGTAAAGAAAGCAGCTTGTCCGCGGTGCTGCCGATAGCAAAAAAATACGGCGCCTGCGTACTCGGACTGACGCTGGACGACTCCGGCATCCCGCAGACAGCGGGGGAGCGTTTTGACGTGGCGCAAAAGATCGTCTCCCGGGCTGAGGCGCTGGGAATCTCCCGTGATGATGTGATGATCGACTGTCTCACTTTGACTGCTTCCGCACAGCAGGAGCTTGTGCGTGAAACGCTTGGTGCCGTGCGGCAGGTGCGAGAGCAGTTGGGTGTAAAAACTGTTCTGGGCGTCAGCAACGTTTCCTTCGGACTGCCGCGCCGGGCTCTTGTCAATCGCACGATGCTGGCAGCAGCATTGGCATCCGGCCTTGATGGGGCGATCATGAACCCCGGCGAGAGGAACATGAGCGAGACGATCGCCGCATGGCGCGTATTGAGCGGCGAGGACGCAGACGCCCGTGAGTACATTGATTACTGCGCGGCTCATCCCGAAGAAACAATGACCGAAGGGCCGAAAAGTACAGTCGCTTCTTCTGCCGGAGATCAGCAAAGACAGCAGCGAGGGGGACTGGAAGAAGCCGTCGCTCGCGGTCTGAAGGACGAAGCCCATTCCTGCGCGGTGCGGCTGCTGCAAAATACGCCGCCGCTCGAAATCGTCGAAAAGGTCCTGATCCCGGCGCTTGACGCTGTAGGACGCGATTATGAGGCTCAACACATTTATCTGCCGCAGCTGATCAAATCAGCCGATGCGGCAAAAGCTGCGCTGGAAGTCGTCAAAGATGCGCTCGCAGCCGGAGCTCATGGTGCGCAAACGCAGAATGGGCCAAAAGTGATCCTTGCTACTGTGTATGGCGACGTGCATGATATTGGCAAGAACATTGTCAAGGTCATCTTGGAAAATTACAACTTTGATGTGATCGATCTTGGACGCGACGTGGCCGCCGAGGCTGTCGTCAAGGCCGTCAAAGAAAGCGGCGCGACGGTGGTCGGGCTCAGTGCGCTGATGACAACGACCGTTGCCAGCATGAAAGATACGATCACGGCGCTTCGTGCCGAATGCGAAGGGGTGCGCGTCATCGTTGGCGGGGCAGTACTCACCGAAGATCTGGCTAAATACGTGAAAGCCGATGCTTACGCACGTGACGCGATGGATACGGTACGAATGGCTGAGAAGTTCACAAAAGAATAACACGATAAAAAGCTCTTCGCCAGCAATATCTTGCGGGCGAAGAGCTTTTGTGGTGTTAAGGAGACGCTGATTAAATCGCCCGCGCCCCGCCGGCCTTTTGCCGATCAGCTGCTCGCGAAGCTCGTCAACATAGCCCCGCTATGCCTCCTCGCTTCGTTCGCGCTTATCGACAAAATCCCCTGGCGGGCCATCTGGCTCATTTAATCAGTGTCTCCTTAATTGTATGGATGCGTTTGTCGAAATGACCGTTGACTCGTTCAACGGGTAAAAAATGTGCACCGCATAGCGTGAGGCAGAGAACTTTTTATGAAGGGCGGAGCGATCGTTTTGTCAGAAAATCTGCAAGCCTTGGTATTGTCTGTTTTACTCAACAGACGATCGGCGACCAGCGCTTTTTGCCGGCGGCCAGCGTTTTTGCATCTCGTTTGTGCAGGAGTTTTACTGCCAGATCACAGGCTTCCACAGCTAGCTCCAAGGGCGCGGAGAACATCTCGTTTGTGATACGGTTTGCGACGGCCACGCACAGGCAGCCGGAGCGGAAACCGTAGATATTTCCCATTGTGAAAAGCGTGGCCGCCTCCATCTCAAAGTTGAGCACGTTGGCACGCCGCATATCATCGACGATGTTTTCAAAGAACGACTGTGAATAACCGTGATAGCCGGGCCGGCCTTGGCCACAGTGGAATGAGCCAGTTGAACAGGTCACGCCTACGTGGTATCGAGCCCCGAGACGTTCACATGCCTCGATCAGCGCCAGTGTTACTTCGTAGTCGGCGGAAGCGGGGTAAAGAGGTTCGACATACATCGTGCTGGCACCGTCATGACGGACAGCCGCGGTGTTGATGATGAGGTCGCCGCATTTGATGTCTTCCTGTATCGCGCCGCACGTGCCAAGCCGAATGAAAGTCGTTGCACCGACACGCAGCAGCTCTTCGACAGCGATCGACGTAGAGGGGCCGCCCATGCCGGTGGAGGTAACCGAAATGGGGGTGCCGCCAATGTGCCCAGTGAAGGTGCGGTGTTCGCGGTTGCTGGCGATAAGACGGCTTTCGTCCCAAGCAGCGGCTATCACGTCGGTGCGCCCAGGATCGCCGGGCAGCAGTACGTAAGGCGCCACGTCGCCCTCCTTGCATTGAATATGATACTGCACTCCGTCCATCTCCGGCGTATCAGCGCTGGATTTCCAGTTGTTCAGCATGTTTTGTCGCTCCTTTGTTATAAAATAGTTACTTTGTACCGCATTGAATGATGCTTTAAAGTGATTTTACACTATTAATGAATTTTTAGCACGGATATGTTCAGTGAACATATTTGAGTAACGATTTAACGTCAGATAGAGTTTTCACGAACGTCATACATTTAAAAATGTCATGATCGCAAAAGCCCGGCAATATAAAAAGAAGGTATCCGTTGCCGCGCAGGCCCCTGCCTCTGCGACAAATAAAGAGGCATTCCGATTTGAACACCGGGATGCCTCTTTGATTTCGTCAATAAGGACGAGCTTATTTACCGTTTGTTTGTGAAGCTAACAAGCGGTCTAAATAAACCGATTTGAACTGTTTGCTGGCGAGGATCTGTTTGATCGGCGGCAGTTTGAGGATCACGCCGAAGACGGCGGCCATCGCACGGTGATTGGCAAAAGCCTGATTGTCAAAGATGAGATTTTGCAAAGTTCCTTTTTCGATGGCTTGAAGCACAAAACGATGCGTGCTGTTGACAGGCGTGATCACCTGAACCGGGCGACGGCAAAGCTCGATCGATTTTGTTGGGCAGTTGCGCGCACAGACACCGCATCCCAGACAGATCGATTCATCGACGACGGGTTTCTTTTCTTTGAGAGAGATCGCTAAGATCGGACAAACTCTGGCACATTTGCCGCAGGAGATGCATGTTTCGAGCTTGACCTTCGGTAGATAGTTTGTTGTGGCGATTGGCTGCATGGGACTGAATTTGCGCGCAGCCTGCAGTGCCTCGCAGCAGCAGCTGCAGCAGTTGCACATAAAAGCCGGACGCTTTCTCACGTTTTCGCCGATTTGTACGAGGTTGTACTCGTAGGATGTTTGCAGTATGTCCTTTGCTTCAGATTTGGAAATGAGCCGTGAGTACCCGCCGTGCTCAGCAAGGGAGCGGGCAATGTGATCAAACGTCAAACAGGTTTCCATCGGGGCTCCCTGCTGGCAGGGGATGCCTAAATGCATATTCTTGTGGCGGCAGTAGCATAATCCGACGCCGATATATTCGGCATCTTCGATAATGTGAGTGGCTCGTTCGTAATCGAGGATGTGGTTCGCCTTTTCCGACAAGAGAACGGGCTCCTGGACAAAGGCGCGGCCCAATTTCGTTTTCACGCCGAAAAACAGGGCCTTGATGAAATCTTCCTCAACGTTGATGTATTGATGGAAAAGTTGGCTCAGATATTTTTGATCGATATCGCCGCGTGTGCGCATCAGCGCAAACTCAAAAAAACCGATCATCGGCGGCGGCAGCACAAATTGACGGCTCTCCTCATAAAGTGAATCGACCATCAGTCCTCGTTCGCAAAGGAGATCCAAGGTTTTCTCCGCCTCTGCTTCGGAAACGCCCCAGATCGCGGCGGCTTTTTTTGCCGTAAAAGGACGAATGGGGAGCATTGCCGCAAGGTTGGCTTCTTTTTCTGTAAAAACGACTTTTAAGATCTTCGTGAGCGTTTCAGTGTGCGGGGCGCCCTGAGTAAACCAGTTGATCCTGTCTTCAAGTTTTTGGTACGCGTCGCGGGAAGTGAGATGACCCATTTTTTACTCCTTTATATAAAAAAGATGCTCTAACTAAGCGAGCGCACGCTCTTTCTCTTGGCAAGTCTCCGATGCTTCGGTGCCGTATATCAGAAGAAAAAGCATTGTCGGCTTTTGTGAACAATTTTAACCGAAGAGGCCGCGTTCGTCCAGAACGAGCGTCGTTGACGGCGAAGCTGCTATAGTCAAATCCCCCCCTGCGTAACCGCCTGCGTCGCTCCATGCTATAATCATTGAAACTTAACGAGAAGCTGACTCAATGAGCCTGATGAGCCGCCAGGGGATTTTGTCGGCGGGGCGCGGGCGAAGTCATCAGAGTTTCCTTAATCTGTGGTTCCCTAAATAAAACGCTGACTGATCTGCCAGCTTCATGCGGGACGCATCGGTCAGCGTTTCATTAAAATTTAGTGTACAAAAAAATCCGGTCTTCGACCGGATTTATCACTTCATGCGCTTGTTTGATAATGAAAATTGGTGGAGACGCGGGGAATTGCACCCCGGTCCTGACATGATGTGTATGAATGGACAACTACAGGCTTAGTCGATTTCTTTACACCGCGGAAATGCCACTGTGATCGACAAAACAGTATACATCTCTCTGCGCCGGTAATGGGCGCTGCCCGCTATGATTTGCCCTTACAAGTACGCGAGCGCTCTTCCTTGCTTGGGCGGTTGCTTAATTAAGCAGCCAGTGCGTAATTGTTGTCGTTTCTTGTTGGTGATAGATTTCGTCTATCAGACGGCCTGCTTCCAAACTTCCACCATACCAGTCGAACCTGATCGTCCCCTTGATATGTGAACAATTACGATAGTGTTAATGGTTGCGATTGCGTAACTCGCGTGACATTGAGCGTTTCGCGTCCCTTTCAGACATAGCGTCTCGTTTGTCGTGAGCGTTTTTGCCCCTCGCCAGAGCCAGTTTAACTTTTGCAATCCGTTCTTCTTTAAGATACAACGAAATGGGTATCAATGTCAATCCCTTTTCTTTGATTTTCGCGCTCAATTTACGAAGCTCCGATTTATGCATCAGGAGTTTTCTGTTTTGATAGGGATCGTGCTGATACCAGCTAGCCTTTTCATAGGGAGAAATATGCGCGTTCATAAGCCATAATTCGCCTTTTTCAAATTTTGCGTAACTGTCGCGCAGATTAACTTTGCCAAGGCGTACCGATTTGATCTCAGTACCTGTTAAGGCGATGCCGCATTCGTATGTATCGAGGATAAAATAATCATGTCTGGCTTTGCGGTTTTCGGCTACGACTTTGTCCTTTTTTTTTGCCTTCTGAATCTTCTCGTCCATCGCCTTCACCTCGTTCTGAAAAAGGCTGTTTCTATTATATGCGTTTAGCCTTAGGGCCAAATAAAAAATCCCGGCGCAAGGCCGGGAAATATGTCCTGAATAATGGTCGGGGTGAGAGGATTCGAACCTCCGACCTCCTCGTCCCGAACGAGGCGCGCTAACCAGACTGCGCTACACCCCGGACACAAGGGAGATTCTACAACAATGTTTTGTTTTAGTCAATGCCCGAAACGATTTTGTTAATCATCTTCGTTGCGACGCCGGCCTCTCCCCCTGCCGTTATCTGAGTTTGAGCTGCCGCGGATACTGCGGCCAGCTAATGCCGAAACGGGGATTTCCATCCATCCCCATGGAGTGACGAGCATGAAACGGAGTGAAATCCCATTATCTACCATTGCTCTGATATGGTCGCTGTATTCGATCACATCGCAAGGGATCCAGCAATCGGAAATGATCCACACACGGCGGCAGTGTTCTTTTGCGAAAATCAAGCTGTAATCGACTGACAGCCGCATCGCTCCGGTGACGTCGACTTCTCCGAGCGTAATTACTGCGGCTTCCGGTTGTGATGGTGGCGGCGTTTCCGACGGAAGGAGCGCTACGTATGATTCCAACCAAGATAGCTTACTGAACAAAAGCTCGGGATCTTCTCTCATGACTTCCCAGTAGGGCATGTCTATTCCATCGCTGCGAAACGTTTGGGGAAGCCAGCTGCTGATCAGATTTAGGGCTTTGACGATATGCGCGGGGTAATCGGGGGTGAGCATGTTGCGCATCAGGGAATTAAAAGTAATGGGGGAGATGTTGTCGTTCACTCATGACCTCCTGAAAGGTTAGATGTTTTTATTGTAAAGCGCATGACAAATAAATGCCACAAAGCTAAGAACAGCTTACCGAATAGCTTACCACAAAAAACAATTTTCATATCTCCTTAAAATATGGCATAATAAAGAAAATCACCGATTCGTAAAGGAGAGATGTTCTGTATGGCTCCAATAACGTTGGAATCCAAAGACAGTGTTTTTATTATGATCGACATTCAGGAAAAAGTTATCCCCGCCGTAGCCGGAGGAGAAAAAATCGTCACGAGGGCTGAGCGTTTGGCGCGCAGCGCACAAGTGTTGGAAGTCCCGTTGATTGTTACCGAACAGTATCCTAAAGGGTTGGGGAGAACGATTGCTCCACTCCAACCTTACGTCAGCGATGAAAGCGTAGTGGAAAAATCAGGTTTTTCTTGCTTTGACTCCGAGCGTTTTGGCGTCACTCTCGACAAGACGGGGAGGAAGACAGCGGTCATTTTTGGTGTCGAAAGCCATATTTGTGTTTTCATCACAGCGATGGAGTTTAAAAGAAGGGGATTCCAGACGATCGTCGCAGAAGAAGCTTGCGGCAGCAGAGATCCGGCACACCACAGACTGGCAATGGAGAACCTTCTTTCTGCTGATATAGCAGTCTTGCCTGTAGAGACGATCGTGTATCAGCTGCTGAAACGTGCGGGAGCGCCGGCATTTAAAACGTTGCTTCCTCTTTTCAAATAGGCTTTGCTATGGATGTGCTGCAAGCGTTGATGCATGGCGTTATTGGATCAGTGATTGCGTTTTGTGGGTTAAGAATCAGCATCGAACCAGGGTTCAAAAGCAAGACGTGGATGAAAACAGGACTGTGTTTGTGGGGGCTGGCGGGAATTGGTATGAGTTTCCTGGCACAGCGGCTCTTCGGCACTATCAGTCAGTATTTTCCTGTCTTGGCCGCTTATTGGTTTATGGAGTTCAATACAATAACAGATTATTACAGCGGTTATATTTATGATCCTGCGGCGGTGTTAGCCGTGTTGGGCGGACTGTTGCTGAAAGGATGCTCAGCTGGTTGGAACAGTGTATGCGATGTCCTATTCGGCTCGATTGCGGCAGCATCGCCGGTGGGGATCGTGATCCTTTTGTCCCGTGGCGCAGTCGGATTGGGAGATATGACTATGATGGCAGGACTTGGCGCTTTATTAGGTTGGAAAACTGCTTTGCTGGCTCTCTATTTGGGAATAATAACCGGTGGGACCATTGCGCTTGTGCTGCTGCTCTTTCGTCGGATCCGCAGGAAGGATACATTGCCATTTGCGCCATTCTTATTGATAGGGTTGATTTTGACATTGTTGTTTGGACAACAAATTGCAGCAAGAATGGGATCGAGTCTTGCCTGGTAGCCGTCTTTCAAATGAACTGAAGACGAGATAAATTAAGGGAGACGCTGATTAATTCGTCCGCGCCCCGTCGGGGCCTTCGCCGCCTGGCAGCGTCGAAGCTCGCCCTAAAGGACTAGCTTCGCGTCGTCAACATTGCACCGCTATGCCTCTTCGCTTCTCCTTGCCAGACGACGAAATCTCTCGGCAGGTCATCGGACTCATTTAATCAGTGTCTCCCAAGGAGAGACTGATTAAATGAGTTCGATGGGGCACAGGCGAATGAATCAACGTCTCCTTAATAAAAACTTGCCGCGCGTTGCTTCATTAACAATTTTCATCAGATTTGATATAATGCCCGCGTAAGTTGCAGAACAAGCTGGCGTAAAACGCGCTCGACTTTTGAGGAGGAGCGTCATGACCAATAAAAAGATCCTTCTTCTCCGGCACGGAGAAACCGATTGGAATGCACAGTTACGCTTTCAGGGCAGCAAAGACATCCCTTTAAATACAAACGGTGAAGATCAGGCAAGATGCGTTTCGCACAGGATTTCCGCGTGGCTGCCTGAAGTCGTCTATTCAAGCCCCCTGCAAAGAGCGTTGAAAACGGCGCAACTGACAGCCGGTCATTCCTTTGGGAAAATCAATATTATTGAGGATCTGTGCGAGATCAATTTTGGTATTTGGGAAGGTAAAACGATTGCCGATCTCAAAGAGCAGGGAGAGCTCTTTAATAAATGGGCCCAAGAACCTTTTTCGCTTGCGGTACCGGAAGCTGAAACGGAAAGACAGATATTAACACGCGTTGAACGCGTTTTAGAAATCATTATAGAGTCTCCGAAAGAGCGTATCCTGATTGTTTCACACGGAGGAACGCTTCGTGCGCTGCTGTCAGCAGCGTTAGACATCCCATTTCGTTCTGCGTGGCGAAATTTTCGAATGTCAAACTGTTCATTGACCGGGCTCGAATTCACTGGTCAAAAATTTATCCTGGCTTTTTATAATGATCATATTACCAATGATGATCATACGGCATTGACCGACGGCGTATTGCCGATCTGTTTTTGACACTGCGGCAATTCTAAGGGGACGCTGATTAAATCCCATTATGCAGAATTTGACCAGCGCACAGGAAACCTGAGAAAATGCGTCAGATCCGAAGAAACCTGTCCGCAAGGGGCTCTGGAGGCGTACTTCCGTACGTTGGAAGAGCCCCTCGGACAGCTTTTCGCAGGAGATGACGTATTTTATCAGCGTTTCCCTAAATGTGACGGCATTACTGACGGGGGAAGCATGATGGACATACACGAATTACAGTGGGAAAAAGAAAAAAAACTGTGGCATGCCGCTTCAGAAGGCGACGACGAGGCCCGCGAAGAGCTGATTTTGGCATATCGGCCTTTGGTCTATTGG
>Ga0129306_1001726_pt1 | contig 22820 bp, 20 predicted proteins | sample P827metagenome_FD_94438 | JGI IMG/M metagenome (GOLD analysis project Ga0129306, IMG submission 94438) | Capybara group fecal microbial communities from Wisconsin, USA - P827 metagenome | ecosystem: Host-associated > Mammals > Digestive system > Large intestine > Fecal | place: USA: Wisconsin... | reverse complement strand
GTCGAGAAGGGCGCGAAACGCATCGCGTTCATGATGCGCGACAACTGGGCCTTCAGTGTGATCGACCGCAGGGATGGGCTGCGCGCGGCCGCAGAGGAGGCCGGACTGAAGTTCGAAGTCACGAACGTGGAGCCGGACGATGCGAAGGGCATTGCGGGGTTGCTGAACAGGAAAGCGGCGCCGGATGCGGTGGCATGCGGAAACGACCAGCTTGCCTTTGCGCTTCTGAAGACGCTTCGCGCGGCAGGCGTGAAGGTTCCTGATGACGTCATGGTGGCGGGTTTCGACGACGCGCAGTATGCAGTGCGCGCCGATCCACCTCTTACGACGATTCACCAGCCGTCCGACGCTCTCGCGCGATCCCTGTTCGAGATACTCATGATCCGCATCAGGAATCCAGCCCTTCCCGCCGTGGCCATGTATCATGACGCATGGCTTGTGCCACGGGCATCCACGGCGCGGCAGTGCGAGATGCGCCGCGCGGACGCATAGTGCAGGGCGAGTTCGCGTTCGGCCCCTGATCTCCGGCTCCGCGATGGTGGGACGTATCATGTTCTATCATATTGTTTCCAATGCTCGAAGGGGTGAAGTTCGGATAATGGAATGTGGTATAATATGTGGCATGGATAGCAAAGGGTCGAAATCGTTTCTTGCGGTGGTTGCCGCTTCGGTTCTCTCGCTTGCCGCTACGGCAGGCGAGGACGAGGTGTTGCTTGACGTAGCCACGAACTACGCGCAGAACGTCAGCCATGCACGCTGCCTGACGGCGGCGGAGGCGAAAAAGACGGTCGACGAGGTCTTTACTAAGGCCCCAGTCTATCAGAAGCCCGGACGCGCCGAGCGCGTCAAGCGGCTGATCGACGACGGCATGGTGACGCTAGTTCGGTACGAGGCGGACAGGGAGAGGGGGGATTCCGAGACCGCAGACAAATCCCTTAAGCGAAAAACCGTCTACAAGCTATTCAAGAAGTGGATGGAAACGGAACTGCCGGAGGATGATTACGGCGGCAAGGCGCGCATTGAGGACCGCATGGGTTCCGGGGCGGAAGGCGATCAGGTCGCGGTCTATGCGGATGGAACAATCGAAACTTCGTATGGGTGGTTGCGCGAAGGCGACTTCATCAATCTGTTTGGCGAGGCTGAGTCACTTGAACTGGCCGTCGGAGCGCCGACAAACGCCGAAGAGGTCGTTGTCGTGGCGGATGTCGAGATTGTCGACCTTGCGACGCTCGCGAATCTGGCCCATGTCGAACCGGAACATGGACTCCCCGGCGAGGAGGATGCCTGCTTCGAGCATTCTGTGTGCGCCACTTACAACGTCGACATGCGCGTCAGGGCGGTCCGGCGCGGGAAGTGTCCGTTTCGCAGGTTCTGCTTTTCCGCGGTTCACGACGCGGTGAACGCTTCGGCAACGGGGGATTGGCTGTTCTTCCGCGGGATGACGCTTGAAGTCGGGCTTGCCCGCGTGGACGGCAAACTGAAGATCAACCGATTCGAACCCGTGTTTCCGTATCCGCCCTATTCAAAGGAGGGAATCAGAATCTTCAGGAAGGATTCTGACTGCGAATCGCCGTTTCGAACTGTAACGGGGCTGATCCCAGCTGATGCGCGCGAGTACATCAACTGGCGTGGACTGGAAGACGGCATCAGCGGCAGCCTCGTCGCATTGCAGTACGGCGATCGCGAACTGGCGCTGTTCGCGTCGACGACAAACCTAATCGAGGGTCTTTACGGAATCTTTCCGGACTATGGGCCGTCCGTGAAGATTACGGTGTATGGAGACGGCGAGTCCAACTTCGACTATTGGCGGAACGCCTGGTTTGCGGAATCTGCCGTGACCATAAGGTCCCTTGGCGAAGATGACGGATTCGTACGCACCAAGGGAGCCAAGACCGTCGCGGCGGGAACCTGCCCAGATCTTGATACGCTCACGAAAGAGCTGTCTTCGATCGGATTTGCGGATGTCGCCGGGGCGACGTATGCGCAGGTGAGTCCGTATCCGGCGGATTGGGGCGCTTCTTTGACGGATGAACACAGAAAGATGAGTGGACTGGATCTGGACGAAAGACTGAGCGGCGACGGATGGATTGCTCTGCCGAAGGACGGCACCGCGAACGCGAAGTTCCTGGCCTACGGCTGCGTCTGGTGGGAGGCTCGGCTTGAACCACCGGAAACGAACGGCGTACGCACGGTCTCGTACTGCAAGGCGCGGCTTGCGCGCGACGTGGTGCTTGTCCGCACCTATGTGGAGGACGCCGCGGAGCTCAAGGCGGCGCTGGACGAAGATCGTGCGGCGGACGTGCTGGCGTTTGCGCTGCATGCCCGGCAGGCTGGCTTCGCGAAGGAATCCGAGCGCATCGCCTCCGCGCTCTTTGCGATAAAGGAAAGCGGAGACGCGGCGCTGTCCGGCATCAGGAAACGGCTTGCGAAGATCGCCGCCGAATATCCCGACTTCGCGACATGGGAGAAGAAGGAGCTGGCGCGGAAAGAAGAGCTTGAAAAGAGGAGGAAGGCCGATGAAAGCGACAGTGACGCCGAAGAGGAGCTATAGCGCACCGCGCTATCCGACGATCCACGAGATCGGTGCGCCCGATTTCGCCCGCGTGCCGACGCGCTGGCGCGGAATCCGTGCGCTCGCGTCAACCCTCGGCGCGGCGGCGATGAGCCTCAAGTCGCTTGCGCTCGACGCGGCGGCCGAACCGACTCCAAAAACGGCGCTGCCGACGGCTATCGCGCCGGATGCGGCGGCAAGGAATGACGAGAAGCGGGATGCGCCGGCGACGGACGTGTGTCCGTTGCCGCCTGCGGCGCTGGCCGGCGACGGATTCGGCGCGTTCGGATGCGTCGCGATGAATCCGCCGGTCATCCTTCCCGAGGCGGAGGCGCTGGAGATCATCGAGCGCGAGTTCGCGAAGCGCGGCATCGAGCTTGTCGATGCGCCGGAGCTCGACGGCGTGGAGGCGCCGGTCAGCAAGCTGGAGCGGAGCCGCGAGGACAGAAACCTTGTCGCGAACATCATCCGGCGCAGAGCGCAGGGCGACGAGGTGCGGCGCAAGAAGCGCAGGTGGATGCTCGACCTTGGCACGAAGGACGGGAAGATCATGGTGGAATACATCTCCAGCGACGACGAGAGCGTCTGGGTGCGCGACCCCGAAGAGGAAGACGGCATCTACAGTTCTGCGTCCAGCTGCGATATCCGCAGGGCCGCAGAACTGGCCGTCAAAGGCTTCAGTGCGCGGACGGAGGGAAGGCCCGTCAAGATCGGCGTTTTCTACGATCCGATGGCATGCGTTCCGATAAGCGAAATGGAGAAGATATACCAAGATGCAGACCCCGGACTTGATTGGCGCGCGAAATACGAGCTGACGGAGAAGCGCGGGCATGAGCTGGCGGTCAAGAAGCTCGTCGCGCAGATCGAGGCTTTCTTCAGGCATCTTGCGAATGCACCTGACTCTTCATCTCACTGACCGCTGCAATGACGTGAGCGGTAAGCATTCGGAAAGGAGATGGCGAAATGAAACTGACGGCAATGGCGCTTATGGTTTTCGCACTTGGTCTTTCGTCGTTCGCCGACGTGCCCTGGACGGATGTCGAAACGGTTACGGCTTATCTCACCAATATGATTCCGGTGGCTGTATCGGATGTGCGTGTCCATACATCAGACGAGGCGGTGCCGATAATTGATCGGTATTTCACCTCTGTGCCCGAGTATCTTAAGGATTGCGAGGGGAATTGCAGTCTGGAGCCGGAGATCCGTCTGAGGCGGATGAAGCACATGCTGGAAAACGAATTTGCCTTTGTCTATTCGTTTTCGACATCGGTGAGCAATCTGGAATCCGTCGCCGCTGGAAAGGTTCCCGGCGACGTTTCCGTCTATGTGTTTCAGCCGCGCGTGTTCAGCAGGTTCAATATCGTGCCGGATCCGCCGCGCGTCATGATTGGGCTGAGGCGTACGGATCCTGCCGAATATGTCGTTCTTTCCAAGACGGACGGGCGCTGTTACGACCGCTTGACCGACGACGAGCCGACGCGCGAGGGCCAACCGCTTCCCTTCAAAAATCGCAAGCTCGAGACGGATGTCCGCGTTCCGGCATCGGATGCTGATGACAAGAGCGATAAAGCGGAGCCGGCAGCTGTCGTCGTTGCGGATGTCGAAGGCGCTTTCTTCGATACCGTCCGCAACATGAACCCTTCATGTGTCAAGGGGGTGACGCCGACTTCATATGTCTCGATCTCGCCTGTGGCGACCTATCGCGTGGAGCTCCTCGTCAGGAGGGTGGAAGAAGGGGCGTTCCCGTACGAGCGGCTGGCGTTTACCGTTGATCCGGAACTACATAGGTCGCTTTATGAGATTTGGCCGTTCTATCGCGGCATGACGCTGGGTGTCGCGCTGTGCCGCATCGACGGCGCGCTGCGCGTCCGGCGCGTCTGGCCAGTTCTCCCCTATCCGCCGTTCACGCGGAGTACGGAGATTTTTACAGATTCTCCGAGTGTCTGCCGAAGTATGTCCATGGACTCACGTTTCTCGCTCAACAAGCGCGCGGCGGATTTGCGGCCCGGCGTGGCCGCTGCGGGGTTGGCCGTCCAGTATGGCGAGCACACGCTTGCCAAATTCATAGCGACGCGCAATGGAATTACGGGGCTGTACGGAGATTTCCCCGATTATTCGAGCGGCATCAAGGTCGAGGTCTGGACGGCGTCCGAGGGGGCCAATCCGGACTATTGGCGCGATGCCTGGTTTGCGAGTCCAGGGGATCGTTCGCCGAAGCCGTCGGATGCCGGTGAATTCTGCACTGTCCAGAATGCCGAGGAAGGGCTAGACGACCTGACTCTGCTGAAGTTCAAGTGGATGCCGTGCCGTGTCGACAACCGGATTCTCGGGGTGAAGACACTCGGGGACTTCGCAAAGTATCTTGATGAGGCGGCGGTCTGCGTCGGATGCGGACGGAGGCATTACAAGTTGTCGGTTGACTCGACAGCCGCCGCTCGGAAGGTGAGGGTCTCGTGGGCTCTCCCAAATGTCTTCGATGCGCTGGCGGATGTGTGCGAAAAGAACGGATGCGAATTTAAGGTTGACGGAACGAACGTTGTCGTTTCGGCGTGGCTCTCGGATGCCGACCTCGCCGACGATTCGCTTCAGGGACGGCTTCGTGTTCTTGAAAAGGTCGGATTCGCCTCTGTCGCCGGCGCGCAGTACGCCGACGTTTCCTTTTGGCGAGGCGACACAAAGTCCGGAACGAAGTCGCCGGTCGGCGAGTTGCCTTTCGAATTTTCCATTGGCGATTATGTCCTGACTGGCGACGGGTGGATCCGCACGACAGCGGACGGCCGCCGCGAGACGCTTGCGTTTGACTGCTCCTGGTGGCCGAGCGACGGCTCTGAAGGATTCCACGAGCCCCAAAAGGCGCGGCTGGCGCGCGACATTGCGAAGGTGCGCGCCTATCTGCGCGATGCCGCGGCAGATTCAGAAGATTCGGGTCCGCGCTGGGACTCGGAAAAATACGACCGCCTCGCGCTGGCATTCGCACTTCATGTCTACCAGGCCGGGTATGCCGAAGAGGCGCAGTCGCTGTGCGATGCGCTTAAGCTTCGCCCCGGTGCCGAGCCGCAGGCTTTCAATTCGCTTCTGTCCAAGATAAAGCGGGATAGGAAGGAATATCCGGATTTCCAGACTTGGCTTGAGAAGTCTGTTGATCCAACGAAGAAAGGGGGTTCCGACGATGGTGAATAAAGTTACGCCGGCGCGAGGACTGCATGTGCCGCGCTATCCCACGATCCACGAGATCGGAAATGCGGAACTGTCGCGAGTTCCTTCTCGCTGGGCGAACCTGAAGTCTGTCGTCGCCTCAATAGGAACGGCGGCGATGGCTCTGAAGTCGCTCGCGCTTGAGGCGAATGCGACAGCCGAGCCCGTCGCGCCAAGCGCCGAAGCTCCGAAGCGCGGCGCAGAGTCCGCGCGGCATGCGGTCGACAATGTGTCTTCAACGGATGTCTGTCCGCTTGCCGCCGTTGCCATCGGCGGAAAAGGGAGGGGCGGATTCGGCTGCGTGGCCATCAATCCGCCGGTTATGCTTGCGGAGGCTGAGGCGCTGGAGATTATCGAAAAGGAGTTCTTTAAGCGCGGCATCAAGCTGAAGGACTGTCCCGAGCTTGACGGCGTGACATTGCCGTCCGCCCCCGAAAAGAAGCGCCCCGTGATGCTCGACCTCGGCACGGAAAAGGGAGACGTCATGGTGGAGTTCATATCGCACGACGACGTCCGCCGCTGGTCGGAGCGCGACGACGCCATGTTCGTTTCTTCCTTCAACGTCTACGACACCCGCGCGGCGGCGACGAATGCCGTGAACGCGATTTCGGCGCGGAAAGGCGGAGAGCCTGTGACCGTCGGCGTCTTCTACGACCCCTTCGCCTACGTTCCGGAAGACTGGAAGCCTTCCGATGCATCCGTCGACTCCAGTGAATGGTGGCGGGAGCGCTGCGCGGAAGGAAAACGCATTGCCGTTGAAAAGCTGAAGGCGCAGATCGATTCGTTTTTCGAGTACCTCGCCAGGAGGGGTAGATTGCCCGCACGGGACGATGCACCTGACGCTTCATCTAACTGACCGCTGCAACCTCGCGTGCCGCTACTGCTACGCGCGGCACGGGACAAGCGACATGGCGCTCGAGACAGCCCTCGCGGCGATCGACGAGTGCACGCGCGGCGAGGAGAACCCGGGGATCATCTTCTTCGGCGGGGAGCCGCTTCTGCGCGAAGACCTCATCTTCGACGTGATTGACGCCTGCGAACGCCGCGAGCCGCACCGTTTCCACTACAAGGTGACGACGAACGGGACGCTCGTGACGGACGCGTTTCTGGCGCGTGCGGAGTCCGTGAGGCTGCACGTGGCGGTGAGCTGCGACGGAGCGCCGAAGACGCAGGACGCACACCGCGTGGCGGCGTCCGGCGAAGGCTCGTCCGCGGCGCTTCTGCCGCGGCTGAAGGTCGTGCTGGCGGCTCAGCCGTACGCGCCGGTTATGATGACGGTGAATCCCAACACGGCCGCTGATTTCGCCGGAAACGTCCGCTACCTGCGCTCGCTCGGCGCGTCCTACCTGATTTCCAGCGTGAACTTCCAGGCGAACTGGGATGAATCCGCCTGGCGTGCCCTCAGGCGTTCGTACAAAGAGGTTGCGGAATGGTATCTCGACGCATACCGCCGCGAGGAGAAGATCTACTTTGCCGCGTTCGACAAGCGCATCGCGACGCGCATCTGGCCTGGACGCGGCGCGTCGTGCCAGCTCGGACGCCGCCAGATATCGGTTTCGCCGGACGGAACATACTATCCGTGCGTCCAGTTCGTCGGCCATCCGGAATACGCGATCGGACGCGTCGGCGAAGGGCTCGACGCGGTGCGGCGTGGGTGCATCTTCGAGCGCAACGAGCGCGCGAAGCCGTCGTGTGAGGGATGCGCGCTTCTCGGACGGTGCAACAACAGGTGCGGATGCCTCAACTTCTCGACGACCGGCTCGCTCGACAAAGTGCCGGCGTTTTTCTGCGAGCACGAGCGGTTCCTCATCCCCCTAGCGGACTCGCTCGCAGAGCGTCTCTACGCCGAGCGCAACGCGATGTTCATCCAGCGCCACTACAATCCGGCGTTCCCCGTCGCGTCCATCCTAGAGGACATGACGGGCTGACGCAGGGGTGGCGTTTGACGCCGGTGCGGCTGATAGGGTATAATATCTGAAAATGGCACAGGAACAACACATTGCGCTCCCGCTCAAGTACCGGCCGATGACGTTCGAGGACGTCGTCGGGCAGGAGCACGTCGTGCGCACTCTTCGGCACGCGATAGAGTCCGGGCGCATCGCGAACGCTTACCTCTTCGTCGGTCCGCGCGGAATCGGCAAGACGACGACGAGCCGAATCTTCGCGAAGGCCCTCAACTGCACGTCGCCGAACGGCGTCGAGCCGTGCGGGAAGTGCGTCAACTGCGTCGAGATTGCGGCCGGACGCTCCCTCGATGTCGTTGAGCTCGACGCCGCCTCGCACAACAAGGTCGAGGACGTCAAGCCGATCATGGAGTCCGTCCAGTTCAAGCCCGTCTCCTCGAAGTTCAAGGTCTTCATCGTCGACGAGTGCCACATGCTCTCCAACGCGGCGTGGAACGCGCTCCTCAAGACGCTCGAGGAGCCGCCGCCGCACGTCAGGTTCATCTTCGCGACGACCGAGGGCGACAAGGTGCTCGCGACGATCGTCTCGCGGTGCCAGCGCTTCGACCTAAGGCGCATACAGACGAACGACATCGTCTCGCGCCTGCGGCACGTGTGCGAGCTCGAGAAGATAGAGGCCGAGGAGGACGCGCTTCTCGCCATTGCGCGCGGAGCGGAAGGCGGCATGCGCGACGCGCTCTCGTCCCTTGACCAACTCATCTCCTTCAGGGGCGACAAGGTGCGCGAGGAGGATGCGCTCGGCGTGTTCGGGCTCGTCAGCCGCTCCGCGCTCGAGAGCCTCGCGGGCGCGATACTCAAAGGCGACGTCGGTGCGATACTGGAGCAGATCGACATGTTCTACTCCGCCGGAAAGAACATGCGCCGTCTGTCGGCGGAGCTTCTCATGCACTTCCGCAACCTCGTCGCGGTGCAGGCGCTTGGTCCGGACTCGAAGACCCTCGCCGTTACGCCCGACCAGGCGAAGTCGCTCGCCGAGCAGGCGAAGGGGATCGACCCCTCGCGCGTGTTCAGGATCTGCGACATTCTTGCGGACATGGAGGACAAGCTCCGGTATGTTCTTTCGGCGCGCACCCTCATCGAGATGTCCCTTATCCGTGCCTCGCGCGTCGCCTCGACAGCGACGATCGAGGAGCTCATGAAGGCGGTGCGCGAGCTCAAGTCTGGCGTTGGCGTCAGCGCGGCGCCAGCAGCGGGCGAGAGACGCGAGACGGGGGCCGAGGGGGAACGGCCGGCGGCCGCCAGCCGGCAGCCTGAAGCGAAACGCGAGCCGCCAGCCGTGACTCTAGAGCCGCGAGCCGCCGCCCCGGAGCCGCGAGCCGCGAGCCACGAACCACCGTCTCTATCCCGTTCGGCGATTCTGGAAGACCCGAAGCTTAATTCCGTGCTGAGCAGTCTGCCCGGCGCGATAGTAACCGACATAAAGGAGAAACGCAAATGACTGGATGCGCATGGATTTGGATGTACATCGGGGCGTTCCTGATGCTCGCGGAGCTTCTGCTTCCGGGGTTCGTGATATTCTTCTTCGGACTCTCCGCGGCGACGGTGGCGCTCATACGGTTCGCGCTGGGCGATTCGTTCTCGCTCATGTGGCAGCTTGCCGCGTTCTCGTTCTTCGCGATTCTGTACCTCGCGCTGCTGAGGCGGCTGATGAAGCGGCTCTTCGCCGGCGACACGGAGACGTCTCCGCTGGACTTCGGACAGGAGGCGGTCGGACGCATCGGGCGCGTCGTCGAGGCGATCGAGCCTCCGAAGACCGGACGCGTCATGATCGGCGACGCCGAGTGGACCGCCGCGTCCGCGACGTCCATCGAGGCCGGGGCGGACGTGCGCGTCGTGGCGCAGGGGAATCTTACGATGCGCGTGGAGCGCATCTGACGCAGAATTTCACATCCTGGGGAGACTAGATGAATACTGTAGTAATACTAACCGCAATAGCAGTCGTGTTCTTCATCGTGCTGGGCATTCTCGTGCTACTGGCCGTCCTTGCGGCAGTCTACTACGCGAGGCTCACGTATCTCGAGACCGCGAAGGCCTCGGCCGCGCGCAAGGCGGAGGCGTCCGTCATACTGGACGCGCTGAACGCGATCGTCGACGCGTCAGAGGCGACAGCCTCCACCGTTCAGGACGCGGCTAAGGAAGACAAGGAAGACGAAGAGTGAGCGATTTCCTGCTTTCCCTCAAGGACGTTTCGCTCGCCTTCGGCGGGCCGCCGGTGCTGGACCGCGTGTCGCTTTCCGTCTCGCGCGGACTCAGGGCTGCGCTCACGGGCAGGAACGGCGAGGGGAAGTCTACGCTCATGAAGGTAATCGCCGGGATGCGCGAGCCTGACACGGGCGAGATAGTCCGCGCGCCAGGACTCAAGGTCGCGTACGTCGGGCAGGATGTCTCGGCCCTTGCCGGGAAAAGCGGGGGACAGTCCCGCAAGGCCAGGCTCGAGGAGGCGCTTCTCTCGCAGCCGGACCTGCTTCTCCTCGACGAGCCGACGAACCACCTCGACACCGAGACGATCGACTGGCTTGAGGCGATGCTGAAGCGCATGCGCGACAGCGCCGTGCTGCTCGTGACGCACGACCGCCGCTTCCTCAGGCGCGTCGCGACGTCCATCTTCGACCTCGACCGCGGCGAGCTCGCCGGATGGCCGTGCGACTACACGACGTTCGTGAAGCGCAAGGCCGACCTTCTCGCGGACGAGGCGGTGTACTGGGAGAGGAAGTCGAAGAAGCTGCGCGAGGAGGAGGCGTGGATCCGCCGCGGCGTCAAGGCGCGCACCACGCGCAACGAGGGACGCGTCGCCGCGCTCAAGAAGCTGCGCGCCGAGTTCGCCGCGCGCCGCTCGCGCGTCGGCACCGCGACAATGCGTCTCGACACCGCCGCGCCGGGCGGAGAGAGGGTGCTCAAGATCGAGAACCTGTCGTTCGCCTATCCGGGCGGACGGCCGATCGTCTCCGGCTTCACGGCGGACGTCCTTCGCGGCGAGCGCATCGGCATACTCGGACGCAACGGCGCGGGAAAGACGACGCTCCTCAACCTGCTCACCGCTCGCCTCGCGCCGGACTCCGGCGCGGTTACGCTTGGAACAGGCGTCGAGATGGCTTTTCTCGACCAGCTCCGCGGCGAGCTTAAGGACGACCTCACCGTCGGCGAGAACATTGCGTCCGACAGGGACGAAGTCGTCGTCGGAGGGGTTAGGAAGCACGTCTACTCGTATCTCGCCGACTTCCTGTTTCCGCCCGAGAGGGTTAGGACGCCGGTGAAGGCGCTTTCCGGCGGAGAGCGCGCGAGGCTGATGCTGGCGAAGCTCTTCCTCCGTCCGGCGAACCTGCTCGTGATGGACGAGCCTACGAACGACCTCGACATCGAGACGCTGGAGCTCCTCGAGGAGCAGCTGCTCGCCTACCGCGGCACGCTGCTTCTGGTCTCGCACGACCGAGAGTTCCTCGACAACGTGGTGACTTCGACATTTGTGCTGGAGGGCGACGGAAGCGTGAAGTGCTATCCGGGCGGATACTCCGACTACGAGACGCAGAGGGCGGCGGCCGCGAAATCCGCAGCAGCGCCGGCTGCGGCAAATGCGCCGCGGAAGAAGCAGCTCGACATCCGCGTGCGCGTGAAGCCCCTCGCCGAGGCGAAGAAAAAGGAGTTTTCCTGCAATCCCTTCGCGGGGCTGTAGGGTGATGCCAGGCTGGACTGTACCCCGCCGATGATTGACAGAAGGTGAATATTGTGAGATAATTTGAGCAGATATGTAACCTTGTGCTGTCTTTGTGTGTATACTGTATGCTAGCGAAAGGAAAAACAGGGTAAACCACAAGAAAGTCGGGAAATCGAAATGAACATCAATTTCAGCAACATCGGAATCGGCGCGGGTGCGTTTGGCATAGGCGGGCAGTCGAAGGTCGAAGGCCAGAAGGCCGAAGCGCAGCATTCCTCTGCCGCCGGACAGGACATTAGCCTTTCCGAGGTGAAGTCTTTTGACGTCCTGCAGGGCAGCGAGCCACTGGCGGACGTGCCTGCTGACGCACTTCTTCGAGACGACAAACTTGGACGTATTGTCTCGTCCGCCTTCAACCTACCTCCGCCGCAGATGCCGGATTTCGAGAGTTAATGGCGGACGCGGTCCATGGAGATGTGAATGCAGATTACAAAGACAATAGACGACGGAAAACTGACGTTTGCAGTATCGGGGCGTCTCGACACCAACACGGCGCCGCAGCTCGAGGCGGAGCTTTCGCTCGACGGCGTCCGCGAGGTGGCGTTTGACTTCGCGGGGCTGGAATACATATCGTCGGCGGGGCTCCGCGTGCTCCTGACGGCAAAGAAGGCGACGCTGGCGGCTGGGCAGGACATGTCGGTCGTCAACGCGAATGAGACTGTGCGCGGCGTATTTGAGATCACGGGATGCGGAGAGATGTTCGGACTTGTCTGACGGCAGCGCTTGCGCTCGCCGCTTTTCTCATCGCCGGCTGCGACAGGCGCGGCGAGGACGCCCCGCAGCCTGTGCCGGAGCGCGACAAGGACGTTCTTGTGCTGGTCACCACAACCGACACCCCGCCCTACTCCTACCGCGACGAGGTGACCGGCGAGATCGTTGGGCTGGAGATAGACATCGCCCGCGCCGCCGCGACGGGCCTCGGGTGCGGCCTCGAGATACGCAAGGCGAAGTTCCCCGAGCTGCTGCCGATGGTGAGCTCTGGGGAGGCGGACCTTGCCGCGTCGGGAATCACGATTACGGACGGACGCAGGCAGGCGGTGGACTTCTCGGTCCCGTACGCGACAGAGGGCGGGATGTTCCTCTACCGCGCGGCGGACCCGATGCCTACGATGATCAAGGCGGAGATGCTGCGCGTAGGCACGATGGACGCGTCGACATACGACTACTACCTCACCTCCCACGGCATTGACCCGATCCGCTACGACTCATATGTGGATGCGCTTGGGGATCTGCGGGAGAAGAGGCTTGACGCCCTGTTCTTCGACAGCTGCGCCGTCCGTCTTGAGGCCGAGAAGTCGCGCGGCGAACTTGCCGCGTCCCGCCTCGAGACGCGCGAGAACTTCGGCATAGCGGTTAGAAAGGGGAACGACCGCCTCAGGAAGGCGCTTGACGCGGCGATAACGTCGAGGGCAAGGAGGAGGCGGAAGAAATGACAAAGCAGTCTCAGCGCAGGCTCGCGATCCGTCTCGTCGGTGCCGTCGCCATCGCGTTTGCGGCGTCCATGGCGCTCACCTGGATGCTGCACGAGAGGCTTACGAGGCGGGATATCTTCCGCCTGATCGACAACGTGTTCAGCGACGTTGCCGTCGATATACGCGAGCGCGTGGACGCGCGCATGTTCCGCCAGGCGATGGTGGTGCGCGACAAGGTCTACGAGATGCAGGAGCAGCCGTGGTGGAACGATCCGGACGAGTCGAGCCGGAGGCTGCGCGCGCTTGCGGACGAGCTGGGCGTTGACGAGATATGCATAGCTGACGCGGACGGGGTGCTGTCGCACAGCGCGCGGCGCGACGAAGTCGGTGCGCTCAACTTCGCCACGGCGGAGGGGCAGGCGCACGAGTTCGCGTCGCTTTTGACCGAAGGCTTCGAGCTTTCGCAGCCGCTTCTTCCGAACTCGCTTCGCGGCGAGATGATCAAGTACGTCGCAGTGTGGATGCCCGAGGGCGGGTTCGTCCAGGTCGGCGGCGGGGAGAAGTCGGTCCGCAACCTCGCGCGATCCGCCCTCACTGGCCTGACGCACGGCTGGCACGTGAGCGGAGACGAGGGCGGTATCTTCATAACGACGGACAACGGCACGATCATATCCCATCCCCAGGCGGGGCAGGAGGGCGGACAGTGGCGCGACCCCGGCAAGGACAGCTACTGGGAGAAGCGCATCCTCGAGGGCTTTCCCGTCTATGTCGTCATCCCGAAGAACACTGCGGTCGTCGAGCGGCGGGTCCTCGTCGCGACTTCGGCGTTCCTGAACGGCATGGCGCTCGTGCTCGCGTCCATCCTCGTCGGACTCGTCATCGCGCGCTACGTGCGCGACCAGCTCGCCGCGCAGCGCAGGAACGAGATGGAGATGGCAAAGAACATCCAGGAAAGCGCCATCCCCCGCGTGTTCCCTCCGTTCCCGGACGAATCGCGAATGGACGTGTTTGCCACCATGCAGGCGGCGCGCGACATAGGCGGCGACTTCTACGACTTCTACCTCTCCGGCAGCGACAGGTTCATGTTCATGATCGCCGACGTCAGCGGGAAGGGCGTTCCCGCGGCGCTCTACATGATGCGCGCAAAGGCTACGATCAAGGGCATTGCGCAGACGGGACTCCCGCTTGCCGAGGTGGTGGAGAAGGTCAACGAGGCGCTGAGCCACGACAACGACGCGAACATGTTCGTGACGGCCTGGCTCGGGGAGCTCAATCTCGAGACCGGCGTAGTCACCTTCGTCAACGCGGGGCACAATCCGCCGGTCAGGCTGCCCTCCGGCGGGGAGCCGGAGTTCGTCCGGGAAAGGTCCGGCATGATGCTCGGCGCCATGGGGGGCCTCAAGTACAAGTCGCACGAGATGAAGCTCCGCCCGGGCGACATGCTCTACCTCTACACGGACGGAATAACCGAGCAGTCGGACGAGCGCGGCGAGCTCTTCGGCGAGGAGCGGCTCAAGTTCTCGCTCTCGACGCTGCTTTCGGAAGGCGTGTCCGCGCTTGACCACGGCGCGTCGCCGCTGCTGGGCGCCGTGTTCCACGCCGTCATCGCGCACGGGGGGATGGTGGAGCAGTCGGACGACTGCACGCAGCTCGTCGTGCGCTACAACGGCAGCGGAGGGCGGGACGCGGACGTGCAGCGCTTCGCACGCGATTTTCCGTCTACCCAGGACGGCGTCGCCTCGGCAAGCGCGTTCCTCGACGAGGTCGTGGAGAAGGACGACGCTCTCGCGCTTCTGTCGGCGAAGATGCACATCATACTCGACGAGATCGCATCCAACATCGTCAAGCACTCCGGCGCGACGAACTTCACGTTCGCGGTTGAATGCGGACGGGATGCGGTGAAGATGATCTTCGCCGACGACGGCGCGGAGTACGATCCGATCGCGCACGTAGATCCCGACGTCTCACTCCCGGCCGAGGCACGTCCGATAGGCGGGCTAGGCATCCTCATGGTCAAGAAAATGTCCTCGCGCCTCGCCTATCGCCGGGAGGGCGGACGCAACGTGCTCGACATCACGCTGAACCTGGTGCGGCTCGACGGCGTTTAAGGACTTGTAAGACGTAATCCTGCAAAAAGCGATGAAAACACTGTTGGAGCTGTTCTTGAAGGGCGGACCGGTCATGTGGCCGATCCTTGCGCTGTCTGTCGTCGGCCTCGCCATTCTCGTCTGGAAGGCGTTCGAGATACGCGCGGGAAGGAAGGACCCTAAGGGCCTCGTCGTCGTCTCGACGATAATCACCGCGGAGCCGATGCTTGGGATCCTCGGCACGGTCACGGGAATCATGCAGACGTTCGGCGCGCTCAACGGCGCGGACGGAGTGGCGAATCCGATGTCCGCGACCGCGGGCATCGGCGAGGCGCTCATCACGACCGCCGCCGGCCTCATCGCCTCGCTCATCCTCCTCTTCCCGTACAACGTGATTGAAGAGAAAGTCGAGGATTGAAGGTTTACGATGGGCAGGAAACGCAGAAGAGGAGCGAGGCTTGAGATGACGTCGTTGATGGACGTCATGTTCCTCGTTCTCGTGTTCTTCATCTACTGCATCTTCGACATGGCCGTCCACAAGGGGCTCAAGGTGGACCTCCCGAACGCGGCGGGGGCGGACGAAAAGGGCGAGCGCATCGTGGTGACGATCAAGGCGGACGACACTATGCAGCTGAACGGAATGCCGCTCTCGCGCGAAGAGGTCATCTCGCGCGTCAAGGAACTCAACCGGGTGAAGATGAACCTGCCCGTCCTCATATCAGGCGACCGAAGGTCTTCGCTCGGCGTGGGCATCGAGCTCCTTTCCGCCCTCAAGGCCGCAGGCGTCGAAAAGGCGAGCTTCCAGGTGAGCGGGGAGCGTGGAGCGGGGAACGGGGAATGAGGTTTTCCACGGCGATGGGGGTCTCGATAGGGCTGCACGCCGTGCTGGCCGCGGGACTCGTCGCCTACATCAAGTACGCTCCTGGTCCGACGACGCTCGCGACCCTTGATCTTTCAAGTGTCGAGCTTTCGTTCGCAGAGGAGGACGACGCGACCGCGTCCGTCGCTCCGGCGATGCCCGCTCCGCCTCCGCTGGAGCCTCCGGTGCCGCCGGAGGAGAAGCCGCCGGAAGCGGCGATGCCGGACGAGCCGCCTCCGCCGGACCCCGACGCGCCGAGCATCCCCGAGCCAGAGCTGGAGCACGAGCGGATGGAGACGCCGGAGGTTCCGCCCGAGGAGAAGCCGAAGGATGTCGAGAAGCCGCGCGAGGCGGAGCCTCCGCCTGCGCCGCCCGCGCCTGCCGTTGCGCCGAAGCAGGCGAAGGTTGACGCTCCTCCGAAGCCGCGCAAGGCGATTCGTCCGGAGTATCCGAAGGGCGCTCGCCAGCGCGGCGAGCAGGGCGACGTCGTTCTTGAGATACGCGTCGGCGAGTCGGGGTCCGTGGAGCGGGTTGAGGTCGTTTCGTCGTGCGGATTCTCCGAGCTCGACGAGGCGGCTGTGCGCGCCGCGAAGACCGCGCGCTTCACGCCCGCGAAGTCCGGCTCGAGGTCCGTCGCCTCCACCGCCCGCCTCACGTTGACCTTCCGCCTCAAGTAGGCTATAATATCGCATATGGAAGACTGGCTAGATTTGAATCCCGATCCCGCGCACGTAAGGCGCGAGCGCGAGAAGGCGCGAGAGCTGAGGAAGACGGACTGGTGGCGCGCGCAGATAGCGAAGGGCGTGTGCCACTACTGCCACAGGCAGGTCGGTGCGGAGAACCTCACGCTCGACCACGTCATACCCGTCTCCCGCGGCGGAAGGTCCACTCGAGGCAACTGCGTCCCCTGCTGCAAGGAGTGCAACAACGAGAAGAAGTCGTACACCCCCGCCGAGCAGATACTCTCAAAGCTCTTCCCCGATTCCTGAAATCAGCTCGCGAGGTACGCACCATGCACCTCGCGAGGTACCCCATGCCCACCTCGCGAGGTACCTGCCATGTACCTCGGGAGGTGCCTGACGCCATCGGCGACAGCGCATTTGCTTTCGCTGCGGGGAGTTTCGGAGTTTGGGAGGACACGTCAGAATCTCAAGTTCTCCAAAACTCCGAAAGTACGTTGTTGAGCAGTCTAGCGACTCAAGGAGGTGCGGCGTCTCGCCGCGCCATTATGGCGGAGCTGGAAGCTCCACCTCCTTGGGCGTGACGCGGCTGGAAGCCGCGTCTCCATGGGGGAGGATGTCAAGGTTGAAAAAGTTTTATACATGTATAAATTCCCGTTGACGGGCGGAGGGGAATTATGATATTCTTGTCTGCGTGAAGGCGGATAAGAAACAGAAATGGGTCGCGCCGAGCGCGCGGATAGCGAATCTCCTCCGGGAGAGGGTCGCCTCTTTGAAACCGGGCGATTCTCTCGGCACGGAGGTCGCGATCGCCGAGGAGTGCGACGTCAGCCGCATGACCGCGCGCAAGGCCGTGAACGAACTTGTCGAGGCGGGGCTAGTCGAGCGCCGCGCAGGCGTCGGAGTGTTCGTGCGCGGGGTCGGCAACGTCACGCGCAACTGGAAGTTCATCGCCGGCAACCTTCTCTGGGACGCCGCGATCAAGGCTGCCGGCGCCGCGAGGCGTGAGGCCGCTGGAATCGGCGCCGAGCTTGAGCTCAGGGACTGCGGGGGCGACGTCAAGACGCTGCTCGCCGAAATTGCGGCGCTGCCGGACTCCGGTGCGACGGGCGCGATAGTGGTATCAGTCCACTCGAAGGAGCTCGACGCCGCAGTGCGCGCCGTTGCGGGGAAGGGTTTTCCGGTTGTCGTGGTAGACGAAGACCTCGGCACGAAGACGAACGTCTCGAGCGTCGTCGCGGAGAACGACATTGGCGGAAGGCTCGTCGCGGAGCAGATCGTCCGCGCGGGACATCGCCGCCTCGCGTTCATCGGCGACCTCGTGGCGGATACGGTCCGCGAGCGCTGGAGCGGATTCTCCAAGCTCGCCGCAGAGCTGACGGGGGAGACTCCGCTCAAGTACGACGTGAAGGGCGAGGACAGGCTCGGCGACTGGGGAACGGAGGTGCTCGCCGCCGTCGTGCGCATCGCGAAGCGCAAGGTGCGTCCGACCGCCGTCTTTTGTTCGTGCGATGCGATAGCGCGGCACGCGATGCGCGCGTTCACGGAAGTCGGCCTCTCGGTTCCGGACGACATTTCGCTCGTCGGATTCGACGACGATCCGATCGCTGAGTGGACGACGCCCGCGCTGACTACGGTGCGCCAGGATTTCTCGGCGATGGGCCGCGAGGCGGTGAAGGCGCTCGTCGCGCGGATCGCGAAGCCCTCCGCGCCTGGCGCAACGGTCGCGGTGCCGGTGGAATTTGTCGCGAGGGAATCTCTTGCGAGAAGAAAAAACTGATTTAAACACAACGAAAGGAATGAAACAATGAAGAAGTCCAACATCATTCTTACACTCGGCGCGATAATGGCGCCAGCATGTCTTTTCGCCGGCTGGCTTCCGACGGGAGGGGGCGACTTCTACTACACCAACACGGTCAACTGGGCCGACAGCGTCATTGATGATGTCTATAATGCGGCGTTTTCCAGCAAGGTGACGCAGAATATCCTTTTTGATGATTCCTATGATTTCAAGAACGGAATCACCTTTACGCATCCGGGTGAAATCACGACAGTCTTCCGCGGGCAGGGCGGCAACGTGACCGTGCGGCTTCTCGGCGACATCGAGATCAATAAAAGCGCCAATGGAAGCAAGGGCTCGCTTACCTTCGGCAGCAACACCGACGGTCAGCACCTTGACATAGACCTCGGGGGCGCCAAGCGGACTATCCACAACGCCAACCTCGACGTCTATCTGCGCAACACGTTCTTCAACGGCGACCTCCGCATCCAGAACGGCAACTGGGCCTACTTCAGCGGCGCGGGCGGCATCCCCGCCGGCACGCTGGAGATCGCACCCGCTTCCACGGTGGTGCTCGACAGCGGCGTTCGCAACGACACGGGCGCTACGCGTGCTGCGGCCGTCCGCCTGACTCGCTCCACTCTCCTTGCCCGCGGCAACACCGGAGCCGATTCCACCGAAACAATCGCTGGACCGATCGTCGTCGACGGTAGCGAGGGCGGATGCTCGTTCATCTCCATCAGCGGCGGAAGCGGCCACACGGAGCTCCTCACGGCGGCCGCTCTCGAGCGCGAGCCGTGGGTCCCGGTATCCATCAGCGGTGCGACACTTGGCGCGGCGGACGGATCCGGTGCGGTAGCCCGGTTCAAGCTCGGCACGGCCCCAGTCCTCGTCGGCGGTAGCGGTGCCGCCGGTTCGACCGAGATTTCCATCGTCCCGGGCGTGGTCGGGTCAACGGCGTATCGCGGAGGCGGAAACGGCGACTACACGCTGACCTTCCTCACCTACGATCCCCAGACCGGATTCCGTCCGCTCGACCTCGAAACAGAGTTCGTTCAGGAGGACGCCTTCCCCATCGGGCAGACGACCGCCGCAAACGTCCGCGTCGCCTACGGGGCCACGGTCGACGTATCGGCCGAAACGACCATTAACGCCCTCCTGATCCAAGGAAGGGACGCAGCGGGAACAAACACCTACGTGAACGGCACGGGGCCTCTCCACGTCACGAGCGGACAGGTCATCATCGGCTACCACCGGAACTCCTCGCCAAACGTGAATGTCCCGATTGACTTCGGTTCCGCGATGGGTTTCATCGAGTACCCGCAGGGAAAGGGCTCCTACATGAACGGAGCCATCTCCGGCACCGGAGGCGTCGTCTTCTACCAGGCCTCCACCGCGACCACTGGCGCCGGCCTCACGCTGGGCGGAGGCTCCTCCCATACGTGGACAGGAGACACCTACATTCTCTCGCAGTTCGCCGCCGACGCCAACGCGCTGCCCGGCCGCGACCGCCGCGGCGACCTCTACGTCCACGGCATGCTGGAGGTGGACGAAGGCACCTACAACGGCCTCAACGGATGCGGAATCGTTCGCCGCCGCTCCTCCGGAAGCGGCACCCTCTCCTTCGGCGACAACGACGCCGACGGCGACTTCACCGGGACGTTCATCCAGAACAAGGGCACGTTCACCATCCGCAAGATTGGCACCGGCACGCAGCGTTTCGCCTGTGCGTCGATGCTCGGCATCAACGGAGTTGTAGTTGACGCGGGCACATTGATCCTCGACGGAACGCTCGACGAATCGTCAGTTACGGTCGCTGATGGCGCGTCCTTCGGAGGTGGCGGGGCGATTGCCGCAGGCGGAGTTTCGTTTGGCGAGGGGTGCAAGTTTGTCGTGAGAGTCGACAACGGCGAGCCGTCCTGCCTCGACGTCTCCGGCGCGGTGACCGGGAACCAGATTGTGGTGGATGCGACGGTCCTTAGCGGGAAGTGGAAGGAGGTGCAGTGCGTCCTCAAGAGCGGCGAGGCGATTTCGGCGACGTTTAAGCGCGGAGAGGGAATCCGCTCGCTTGAGCTCCGCAACAACGCTACCGAACTCTGGGCGATGCCTAAGAGGGACGGTTTCGCCGTCGTGATCCGCTGATTCTGTGAGGAGCCGTCCTGTATGAAAACCGTCGTTGTTCTGGCGTCCGCCTGCATGATCGCCTTTTCCGCCGCTGTGCGGGCGGACGACCTGAAGGTGCTTGAGGAAAGGTTCGCGGAAGTAACGGACGCTGCCGTGCCTGCGGCAGCCGCCGGGTGGATACGCGACGCGCAGCGTCCGGACGGATCGTGGGACGGCGTGGACTATGCGGATAAGTCCCGCGGCATATGGCAGCCGTCGGTCGGGCACCTTGCAAAGCGCGTGCTCGTCCTTGCGAGGGCATATCGCGCCACGCAGGACCGCACGCTTGCGGACGCGGCAAAGCGCGGACTCGACTGGTGGGTAAAGTCCGCACTCGTGTGCCCCAACTGGTGGTGGAACGAGATCGGCGCTCCGCAGGACTTCGCGATGTCGGCGATACTCGTGTCGCCAGTGCTTTCCGACGAAGACCGCGCGCGCTACGCTGAGTACCTGAAGTGCAGCAGAATCAAGATGACGGGGCAGAACCGCGTCTGGCTCGCGCGGATTGTTCTCATGCGGGGCGTCATCGCGCGGGATGAAGCGATAGCGGATGAAGCGGCGAAGGTGATTGCGGACGAGCTTCGCGTTTCTGACGGACCCGAGGGCATCATGCCCGACTGGAGTTTCTGCCAGCACGGACGGCAGCTGCAGTTCGGCAACTACGGACTTTCCTTCGTGCTCGACATGAGCCGGCTTTCTCGCGTCTTCGCCGGGACGAAGTGGGAGTTTTCGCGCGAGAAGTCGGAACTACTCGGAAACCTTCTCGAGCGGGGTTTCCGCTGGACTGTTTGGAACGGCCATATGGACGCCGCCGCGCTCGGTCGGCAGCTCGTCCCTGGTTCGTCGCGTAAGAAAGCGGCCACGGTTGCTAAGGCCTGCGCGGAATTCGCGGCCGCGGGCTGGAAATTCTCCCCGGAGCCGGTAGGGTTCCGCTTCTTCCCGTGCGGAGCCTACGCCGTCTGGAGACAGGACGGCTGGATGGCGTCCGTCAAGATGCACACGCGCAACGTCCTCGAGACGGAGACGTGGGTGAACGCGGAGAACACGCTGGGCGGACACATGGCGGACGGCGCGCTCTATGTCTACGCTTCGGGCGGCGAGTATGACGACGTTTTCCCTCTCTGGCGGAACTGGCGCCTTGTTCCGGGCGTGACAAGCTATCGGGATCGTCCGCCGGTCGTGCGCAAATACACAGAGAGCAACGGATCTAACGAGCTCGACGAGATGTCCGCGCGTTCCGGTGACGATTGGGCTGAGGTCGAATTCGCGATCCGCAGGGAGGGGCTTTCCGCTCGCAAGCGCTGGCGCTTCGGACGCGGGTTCGTCGAGGCGAGCGGAAGCGGCATCTCATCGGATGCTGTGGACTCGCCCGTCGTTACCTGTGTGGAGCATTGCCTCGCTTCGTCGGACGCCGTTGTGCATCCGTATTCCGACGGCTCGCTGCGCTTCTCCAACGGCGGATTCGAATACGAGGTTTTCGCGCCCGAGGGATGCGTCACCGTGACGATCGAGGAGCGAGAGGGAACGTGGCGCGGAATCCATCCGGCCTACGCGGAGACGCCGCACCGTGCGCGCGTCCTCTGCGCTTACATCGACCACGGCGTTGCGCCGAAGGATGCTTCGTACCGCTACAGAATTGTCAAAAAACAAACAAAGGAGAACATCAAATGAAGTTCGCACTGCCGTTGCTTGCCGCGCTGATCGCAGCGTCCGGTTTTGCCGATAACCTCGTGCCGGAGGCGAAGCGCGCCTTCGAGGTGCCGTTCAAGGGCGAGGGGAAGATGGGAATGGTCTACACGCCGGTGTTCTTCCCGAAGGGCAGCGAAGGCGCCGTGATCTCGCTTGAGGCGAAGATCACCGACGTCGTGCGCGGCTCGCAGAACTGGTTCGACGCGCGGGTGATGTCCGACTTCATAGACTCGAGCTGCAAGAAGGTCAAGGGCGGACCTGTCATCGGCGGATGGAAGGGCACGAAGGACTGGTTCGCGGTCCGGAAGTCGGTGAAGATTCCCGAAGGCGCCGCCGGCATCGCGCTCATGCCGTGCCTCTTCAACGTCAAGAGCGGCGCGTTCGAGGTGCGGAACCTCTCCGTCGTCGCGCAGGAGAAGTATGAGGAGCTTCCGGAGGAGAAGGAGGCGAGCAAGGCGGCCGAGGCGAAGCGCAGCGCCGACTGGGAGAAGCGCAAGGCGAGGGCGAAGGAGCGCCTTGACAAGAACGGCACGCTCATCCCGGCGCAGGACGGCGCGTACGCGAAGCTCGTCTCAAAGGAGCCCGGCAAGCTTGTCAACGCGTACAAGGAGTACGACGTGCCTTCCGGCGTGGAGGCGATGAAGGTGAGCTGGAAGTGGGAGGTCAAGAATCTCAAGACAGGAGACAAGCCGTGGTTCGACGCGCGCGTCCTCTTCAAGTTCAAGGAC
>Ga0129306_1001725_pt1 | contig 22821 bp, 21 predicted proteins | sample P827metagenome_FD_94438 | JGI IMG/M metagenome (GOLD analysis project Ga0129306, IMG submission 94438) | Capybara group fecal microbial communities from Wisconsin, USA - P827 metagenome | ecosystem: Host-associated > Mammals > Digestive system > Large intestine > Fecal | place: USA: Wisconsin... | reverse complement strand
TTTTTGCCAAATCGATTCCAATAGTTTTAACGTTCATGATAGCAGCGCTCCGTTCAATGAGTGACGATTTATCGTCCCACTGTGGCACAAGAGATGGGAGGCGACCATTCCATTAACAAAGCCGTGAAAATCCCCTCCTACATGGGAGGGGACTGGTCAGATGGTCCGGATAAAATCGGGACCAATAATGGCAATAATCCGGGTACGGTTTGTCAGGCGGATAATTTTTTGCTGGCCGAGCCCCCGCAATAATTTTTTGAGCTCTTTACTGCGCCGCACGTTCAGGTCGTGCATCAACTGCGCCCGCCCGGTGAAACTCAGCAAACCGTCGTGCGTGGCCAGTGCCTCGAAACGCAGATGATGACCTTCAGCCAGAAACGCAGCATGCCTTGCAGGACTGAGCCAGCTGAGAGCTTCCAGCATATCTTTCCATGCCCGACGCAACAGCTGCAGGGACGCCTGAAGACCGTATACCGGGCGGTTGTAATCCGGCGCACCGGTAACCGGATCTTCCTCCTGAAATTTCCAGACCGCTTCATGGTGTGCCAGGCGGTTACGCAAATCACGGATCCGGGTAAATTTCTTTTCCAGCACGTGACGGGGGGTGCCGGTCGGGGCACCGGGGAACACCGACGGGAGCAGCTGGGGCCACAGGAGCGAGCGGTTCCGTGGTTCGTCGTAGTTTTTCGTCAGAAAATTGGTCCAGAAACCAAAGTCCAGTCCGGAGATCACCCTCTCTGCCGTCGGCGCCTTGCCGGCAGCACGAATACGTTTTGACACCTTACGGATACAGTCTTCCTCCCAGGCCGTCCGGTCATAAACCGGTTTTCCGTGATGCATGAGCTTCTGGCCACGGGCATCGGTTTTGTAGCGCTTGTTCTGGCGTATCCAGGTCTTGTCACCGATATAGCGGGGTAAATCAAAGATCCAGTTGGTATCCGTTCGCCAGTGTCCGGCAGCGCCGGGCAGCCGGGCATGGCGGATACTGTAATCGATGGCGTTACGCAGCGTCACCTCAAGGCAGTGCATCAGTGGCTGCATGGCGGCGGAAACGGCCTTGTTCCAGTTATACCCGCCCAGTTCTTCACCAGGTTTCAGTTTCAGCACGTCGGTGTAAATGTTCAGCCGCCCGGCCGAGATATAGTCTTCCAGCTGCATACAGCCCTCCCGGGCTAAACTGAGGGTCAGGTTGACGGGCGTACCAGTTACTGGTAGATTTATCCCATCAAGGCGCGGATTTCTTCGGACCCGTGCGTTAAAGTTAGTACCGGAAAAGCCATCCCTCGGGGTGGCTTTTCTCGTTTATATCTGTCTCAGATAAGCGACCATTCAAAAGCATCCATTCGCATTGCCTTTCGCAGTTCATTAATCATTTCCTGAAAAGTACCCTCAGGGATCATATTAAAAAGTGACCGGTGCAGCGCGAGTACCGTCTCTTCATCACGCGACGCCGCGTTGGCCAGCAGTGCGGCATACAGGGAGTTCCCCTTTGCCAGGCTGTCAGTTCCTTTCAGCTGTCCGGCGCGGATCTGAAGATATGGCATCCCCGCCAGCATAATGCGTTGCAAATCATCGTTGCTGTTTATCCCGAGAATACGGCAGAACTCCCGGTGGCCGGCCTGAGTCATCTCCAGATCATAAACATGCTCACTCAGTACTGTTCCGGCCATTCTCGCCATTTCCAGGTCCATCAGGGCAACCAGTTCACTGGTCCGGATAAAATTGCCGATCAGATCGCCAAACGTTGCCGTCAGAAACTCCTGTACAAAATCACTCTTTGATTTTCCGGCGGCTTTAGCCTGCCTCGTGATCGCTTCATCCACATCAGCTGGCACATTACGCACCGTAATGGTGTTAAACAACTCAGAGAGGTCTTTTGACTTGGCATCTTTCATTACGGGCACCCTGTTAACTACTACTGACTGCATTCTGATGTCAGCATCTCACACGCGCAAATGTGATGCAATATATTACTCCTGCACTTTAAAGTTAAATTTGATGCATGTAAGAAATTATGATTCCATCATCACACTCTTCATATTGCAGAGATCCGATTTCTGGCTGTTCCGGATCTGCTTTCCGCCCTCCGGCGCGCAGCGGCACCATAACACAATATGTAGCGGTATACTCAGCTACTGATGACGCTATATGTTGTGTCCCTCCCCTGCCCCGTGACCGCCCGCTCACCACCGGAAAAGGGCGCTTTGCTTATTCCCTGACCGTGGTACACTTCCGGAAAGTTTTAAATAACGGAAAAGTCGGATCTCCGTGAAACGTGCATTCGGTAATTTAACAGCGTGGCTATAAGGATGGTTATTATCAGTGCAGTGATAATTGCTCTCATGATGATTGCTGATGGGGTAATTACTCCCTAAACAGTGCCGCGTAAAGCATTACCCTGTCGGTATTATCGGGCGGGGCATTAATTAAAGGGAAGGCATATGCAACCGAACCTATTGCGCTCGTTCTGTACACCGTTCTGGTGGCAGGACTGGCCATCGCCGGAACGATTCTTTACGAAAGCTATGTGTCCGCACCGGATCTGGCTGATGACATTGCCAACGGCCGCAGCCTGACGAACCGGTGTGTGGAAACCTCCCGGACCGGTCATGTAGTGCAGCTGGAGTGCCAGGCGATGAGTCTGCGTGTGACGACGGCGGATTATGCGCGCGCCGTCAGAGCCTGGGAGCTGACCGGTGAACGCCGGGAGACAGCCCCGACTAGCGCAAACTGACAACCGACGGGGCGGGATTTTTAAGCAATTTAAGGAAGCAAAATTATGGGAATGTTTGATACGGTCAGATTCCGGTACCGGATGCCTGACGGAGTCACCGGGACGGACTTTCAGACCGACGACCTGGACTGCGAGTGTGAATTTTACGAGATTTCCGCTGAAGGCCGCCTGCTTCGCTGGATGGGTGACGGTACGCGAACCGATACCTGTTTTGACGGGATGCTGACCCTCAGTGCCGATGACGGTTATCACCTGTATTTTGAGCACGGGACACTGGCGTGGATCGAGGTGTACTCGCAGGGCGACAGGCGCTGGCCTTTTGAGCCTGGCCGTTTTATGACAGACCTGGCCTGACGGGGTTTCTCAATACAAGGAACGCGAATGTGTAATTTATGCAGGGCGGACGGGAATTATTTCCATACGCCGGAATGTGTGTATGACCAGCTGGTCAGTGAGTACCCCGTGATGTGGCTGCGGGATTCGACCCGGATTGGCGCCTGCTACACCCTCCGTGAACTGCTGTCGCCGGAAGGGATGGTGCTGGCCATACAGAACGCGCCTCCCGTGACGGGATGGCGGCTGCGCATGCAGTATAACGAGGCCATTGATGAAGAGATTAACCCGCAGCGCGGGGACTGTACCGAGCTACTCTCCAGGACGGACGCCCTGCTTGTCTTCCGGTCGCTGCAGGATGATACCGCGTCAGCTTAGACGGTCGGACCACGCAACAACCCAGATGAACAGAACCGATGATGAACCACGGACAGAAGCGGACGTGATGGCCACCGCTTTCAGCACCATGCGCAAGTACGGCATGAATATCCTCACCGCCACCCAGCATATGGATATTAATGCTTACGTGAAATCCGATCCGCGGATGCCGAGAATGCGGCTGCGCCGCTACCTGGGCCAGTACGGTCTGCGCGGTGAGGCGCTGAACAGGGAGGTCAGGCGTATAGTTGCCGGACCAGAACGACGCGACAGCACGCTGCAGGTAGGGATTTACTATACGTGGCCCTATGGCTGGGAGCCTGCGGATTTCACGCCGATGATGAGGCGTATTTTTCGCGGCAAGCGCACCCGTCATGTGATGTTGTTTGATGAACTGCCTCAGCTGTTTGGCAAATCAGGATAAGCCGGAATGAACCATGACCTGATGGCTGTTTATGCAGCCAGTGAGATCGTTGAGCTGCTGACGCTGTGCCAGGAACTGCAGTCGGAAAAGGACGGCCGGGAACGACCGGCGCCCGGCGCATACTCCCGCGATGAGGATGCGTTTGCCGAACGTATCCGTTCCGCATGCGGGCACGCCCTGTTGTTGCGCCGCCTGCTGCCGGTAACTACGACCCTGAGCGCTATCGGCGCCGAGATGGAACGCCGGGGAGAAATCAGTGTGCTCCCGGGCGAGGATTACGCGCAGAAGGCCCTGGCACGACTTACAGTGCAATACCTCTCCACCGGGGGCAATAAATAATGATACCGGCAATACCAGGCCAGGGCGTTTCATTTTCGGCCGCGCAGCTGCCGGTGGCCATCGATTACCCGGCCGCGCTGGCCCTGCGACAGATGGCGCTCGTTCAGGACGAGCTGCCTAAATACCTGCTGGCGCCGGAAGTGAGCGCCCTGCTCCACTACGTGCCCGATCTGCACCGCAAGATGCTGCTGGCCACCCTGTGGAACACCGGCGCCCGAATTAACGAAGCGCTGGCGCTGACCCGGAGTGATTTTTCGCTGACGGCGCCCTACCCGTTCGTGCAGCTGGCCACGCTCAAGCAGCGGACCGAAAAAGCCACCAGAACGGCCGGCCGAGCTCCGGCCGGTAGCCAGCCTCATCGTATCGTTCCGCTTTCCGATGCGAACTATGTCAGCCAGCTGGAGATGATGGTGGCCACGCTTAAAATTCCGCTGGAGCGCCGTAATAAACGCACAGGCAGAACCGAGAAGGCACGCATCTGGGAAATTACCGACAGAACGGTCCGGACCTGGATAAGTGAAGCCGTTGATGCGGCTGCCGCCGACGGGGTGACGTTTTCGGTACCGGTTACCCCGCACACGTTCCGTCACAGCTACGGGATGCACATGCTGTATGCCGGCATCCCGCTGAAGGTGCTGCAGAGCCTGATGGGACACAAGTCGATCAGCTCGACGGAGGTCTACACGAAAGTGTTTGCGCTCGATGTCGCGGCACGGCACCGGGTGCAGTTCCAGATGCCAGGCGATGAGGCGGTGGCGCTGCTGAAGGGAAATGGCAGGTAACATCTGTCAGTGCTCACCTCCCGGCACAGGCTGGGGTATTTGTGCAAGAATAATAAATACGACCAAGCAAAATATTTTCTGGACATTTATTCCGATAGTGCCGAAATGTCCAGGGAGAAAAGCATTTTTTGTGTATCTGTTGTTTATTGCAGATGAACCCGATGATGTCTTCTTTTACTGGACAGAATCACCTGATCGTCCAGGTGGGCGCGGGAATTAAACGAGGGGCATAAAAAATGCCGCTGGCACGGTCTGACTGATGAGTTTATGCCTTGCTACAAAGACTGAACGGCATGACCATACTCGTTTCTGGTCTTGCATATCTGCCACGCTTTTTATAGCGGAGATCCCTGTCAGCTATCTTGAATAACGTCCGGTCACGGGGTGATCGTCGCATTAATGGCTTTCGTTGATAACGTTCCGGCCACGGAAGAGAAGAAGCAGAAAGATAACGCTCCTTCCGAGAACAGTCTTCTTTCTGATAAGCAACCATCAACCTGAAAACTGTCGTCATAGGATATTCCTTTTCCTACCAATTCATTAATTTTACCAGGCCAGATCCCGCACAGCCAGCAGAACTGGACGGAATGACCTGAATGTCTAACTGCGCTGGGAATTAAATGAGGAGTAGTAGAAAGGCCACTGGCGCGACATTAGTTCTTTTTAATAAATAGAAAATAGGCAACTATGCCTACACCTATACAGATAGGTGCATAAAACAGAAAATCATTATTGAACATGATTCACCTGATTATGAATGGGGAATAGATATTGTGTGATTAGTATACCAAGCCAGATCCCGCGCTACCAGCAGAACTGGACGCAATCACCTGAATGTCTAACCGCGCGGGGAATTAAATGAGGGGCGTAAAAACAGGCCGCAGACCCGGCCTATTGCTCTGGAAATTCAGGTATGAGATCCATGAAACGTGTTCCGTCAGCATCTCTGTCAGGATTATCTGAATCTCTGGTGAGTTGATACCACAACCAAAATGCACCATTAAAAGCTGCCACCAACGCTTCAGATCTCTCAGGGCTAGCTTGTGCATCAGCTACATACTGATTGAGCAGGCGTTCAGTTGTATCGGTAATAACCTGGTACGAATATATTTCCCCTGGCATAAACAACCTCTCTTCTAAAAAATCAGGTCCATATTACCAGGCCAGATCCCGCGCAGCCAGCAGAACTGGACTGAAATATTTCCATGCCTGGCTATTTTATTCCTTTATGATTCCCAAAGAAGAATCTGATATCACTCTTCTTCCTCTTCCCATTTAGATGGTCAATATATTTTCGAAACTGATAAATTATATTTATGTCTTGACCACCTAAACTCCCATATGTCCTATGAGGTTCGTTTGGTGTTTCGCAGTACTTAGGGTTATCTACTGTGAAAAAGGTTCTACAATTGAAAGGTCGATATTCATATATGGAGCAGATTCCATCAATTAAAAATGGGCAATCTGTATTGGTTTTTAATTTTCTTTGCTTGTTAGATACAATTCTGTGGGATGTGTTTTTTTCTATAAAACTTGCTTCTAATGCCGTCATTTCGACACCTATTTTGCAACAGGCGCTGCAACCTTTCTGACATACTGTAAAGGTTGATGCAAACTCGCCAAAAGTATCAAGAAATCCATAAATCAAACTAATTTCCAAAAATGGATTATTCTTAACAGAATCCAGCTTCACCTGAAGAGTCTGACAGGCAGCTATGACGTTTTCAGGGATGTCTGGTAATACTCTTGTTTCATCCCTTTCAATGTATTTCACTTCAATTATTTCATTTTTTGGCTATTTGCATTCTGAGGTAGGATCGCAGATTTAGCCAAGAATTGAAATCCATCCCCTTTTGTGCAAAAGCTGGTTGACAATCATTCGCTTGGAATTGTACTGTTTTGTGCAAAATGTGGTTGGAGTCCAGAATGAACGAATTTACGGGATCGGCAGCTTCACAGGCTGACTTTATTTGGAAGAACGCGGAAGACCTGTGGGGGGACTTCAAGCATACTGACTTTGGCAAGATCATCTTGCCGTTTACCTTGCTGCGCCGCCTGGAGTGTGCTCTGGAGCCGACCCGCGAGGCGGTGAGAGAGGCATACGCCGCTTTCAAGGATGCCGATGTTGAGCTGGACACCATTCTGCGCTCAACCGCTGATTACCCATTTTACAACACCTCCGAATACTCCCTTGGCACCTTGGGTAGCACCAAGACGCGCCGCAATCTGGAAGACTACATCGCCCTGTTTTCAGATAACGCCCGCGCTATCTTCGAGGAGTTCGAGTTCGGCAATACCGTGATCCGACTGGAGAAGGCTGGCTTGCTATACAAGATATGCCAGAACTTCGCCAAGATCGACCTGCACCCTGATGTGGTGCCGGATCGGGTGATGAGTAACATCTACGAACACCTGATTCGCCGCTTTGGTGCCGAGGTAAATGAAGGGGCCGAGGACTTCATGACGCCGCGTGACATCGTTCACCTGGCGACCGCATTGCTGCTTGACCCGGATGATGCCCTGTTTGAGGCCAGCCCCGGTTTGATTCGTACTTTGTATGACCCGACCTGTGGCACGGGTGGCTTCCTCACCGATGCCATGAACCATGTGGGCGACTACGGTAACCGCGACAAGATCCCGCCAGTGCTGGTGCCGCACGGGCAGGAGTTGGAGCCGGAAACCCATGCGGTTTGTGTGGCCGGTATGCTGATCCGCCGTTTGGAGTCCGACCCTGGCCGAGATCTGTCGAAGAACATTCGTCAGGGCAGCACGCTGTCCAACGACCAGTTTGCCGGTGAGCGTTTCCACTACTGCCTGTCCAATCCGCCTTTCGGCAAGAAATGGGAGAAGGACAAAACCGCCGTCGAAGCGGAACACAAAAAAGGTGAGTTGGGCCGTTTTGGGCCGGGCCTGCCGAAAATTAGCGATGGCTCCATGCTGTTTTTGATGCACCTGGCGAGCAAGCTAGAACTGCCGATCAACGGCGGTGGCCGCGCCGCTATTGTGCTGTCCGGTTCGCCACTGTTTAACGGCGGTGCCGCGTCTGGCGAATCGGAAATCCGCCGTTGGTTGCTGGAAGACGACCTGATTGAAGCCATTGTAGCTCTGCCAACGGATCTGTTCTTCCGCACCAATATCGCCACCTACCTGTGGATTCTGTCCAACAAGAAGCCGCAGGAGCGCAAAGGCAAGGTGCAGTTGATCAACGCCACCGACCTGTGGACTTCAATCCGCAACGAGGGCAACAAGCGCCGTATTGTCAGCGATGAGCAGCGCCGCCAGATTCTGGACATCTACGCAGCAGGCGAAACCGGTGCGCTTTCCCGGATGCTCGACTACCGCACCTTTGGCTACCGCCGTATCAGGGTACTGCGCCCGCTGCGGATGACCCTGGAACTGGATAAGGCGGGCATGGAGCGCCTGGAAGCCGACCCCTCTTGGGAAAAGCTCCCTGACGCGCATCAGGCATTCTGGCGCGACGCCCTCAAGCCGCTGATCGGGCAAACGCAGACCTATGGCTGGGCAGAAACCTTTGCCAAGGACGCGATCAAGTCCGACGAAGCCAAGCAGCTCAAGGTCAAGGCCAACAAGACATTTATCGCCGCGCTGATCAGCGCCTTTGGTCACAAAGACCCGGAAGCCGAGCCGGTCACGGATGCCAACGGCAACCTGGTGCCGGATACTGATTTAACTGATTACGAGAACGTCCCTTATCTGGAGGACATCGACGACTACTTTGCTCGCGAAGTGCTTCCTCATGTGCCGGATGCCTGGCTGGATGAGAGCTTTACCGATGCCAGGGATGGTCAATTGGGCCGCGTTGGCTACGAGATCAACTTCAACCGCTTCTTCTACCAGTACCAGCCGCCGCGCAAGCTGCATGATATTGATGAAGACCTGAAGCAGGTAGAAGCTGAGATTGCCGCGCTACTGGCGGAGGTGGCCAGCGAATGAGCCAGTACAGAGCATATCCCGCATATAAGGATTCCGGTATTGAGTGGATTGGGCAGGTGCCGGAGCATTGGCAGGTAAAAAGGCTGAAGCATTTAATATCCCAATGCCAGAATGGCGTTTGGGGTGATGACCCACTGGAAGATGGCTCGGATACATTATGTATTCGGGTTGCAGATTTCGATAGGGATAACAACGTTGTCATTTATAACCCCTCAACGTATCGGCAGATTACCAAGGAACACCAAGATAGCCGGTTAGTTTCCAAAGGAGACATTCTCCTTGAGAAGTCAGGAGGCGGTGCACAAACATTAGTTGGTGCAAATGTGCGCTATCTGGGAGAAGAGCCTGCCGTTTGCTCCAACTTTGTAGCAGTTATAAAGCCGTCAAAAATGGCCGAGTCCGCATGGCTAAATTATCTAATGGCATCTATGTATGCGCTCAAGATAAATCTACGTTCCATTAAGCAATCTACAGGGATTCAAAATCTGGATTCTGAGCAATATCTTGATGAGGGTGTCGCTGCTCCTTCTCTTGACGAGCAGGCCACCATCGCAGCCGCCCTCGACCGCGAAACTGCCCGTATTGATGCGCTTGTCGAGAAGAAAACCCGCTTTATCGAGCTACTGAAGGAAAAGCGCCAGGCGCTGATTACCCATGCTGTCACCAAGGGCCTAGACCCCAACGTGAATATGAAGGATTCCGGCGTTGAGTGGATTGGGCAGGTGCCGGAGCATTGGGCGATCCCAGCGCTAAAATTTTTGCTATCAACTCCGATTACAGATGGCCCTCATGAGACCCCGGTTCCGGCAGAACCGCAGGATGGCATCGTGTTTATATCTGCCGAGGCCGTGTCATCCGGAAGAATCAATTTCAGCAAAGCTTGGGGATATATATCTCGAGCCGACCATAAGCGTTATTCACGAAAGTATAAGCCGCAACAAGGCGATATTTACATGGTCAAATCAGGTGCAACAACCGGAATCACAGCCATGGTTGAAGATAATCGAGAGTTCAACATATGGTCTCCTCTTGCTGCTATCCGCGCCAATTCCGAGACGGCACCAAAATTCTTGCTATATGCATTGCGCTCAACCGAGTTTCAAGCCGGTGTTGCGCTGAACTGGAGCTATGGAACGCAACAAAACATAGGCATGAATGTTCTGGAGAATTTGCCATTGCCAATTCCTCCATATAAAGAACAAGCCACCATCGCCGCCACTCTCGAACGTGAAACCGCCCGTATTGATGCGCTGATTGGCAAGGCAGAGCAAAGTATTACCCTACTCAAAGAGCGCCGCTCGGCCTTTATCACCGCCGCTGTCACCGGCCAGATTGATTTGCGAGGAAAACAATAAATGCAATCAGCAGCACATCAGGAAAAACACTTCCAGCAATACATCATCGACCGGTTGGTAGAGCAGGGCTGGAAGCTGGGTGATTCCAAGTTCTACGACACCGAGCGGGCGGTGTACCCCGAAGACCTGGAAAGCTGGATCAAAACCAGCGGCCAGCAGGAAAAATGGGACAAGCTGGAACGGCTCAACGGGGCCAAAACCCTTGAAGTGCTGATGGATCGCTTGGATAAAGCACTGGAGAAACAAGGCACCATGCAGGTGTTGCGCCAGGGCTTTTCCATTGCCGGTTGCGGCCTGATCGAGATGACCGAGGCCGCACCGGAAGACAAGCGCAATGCAGCAGTCATTGAGCGCTACCAGGCCAATATCCTGCGCGTGGTGCCGGAGCTGAAGTATCACCCGGCCCGTGAATTTGCCATTGATCTGGTGCTGTTTATCAACGGTCTGCCTGTGGCAACCGTCGAACTGAAGACCGACTTCACCCAGTCCTGCGAAGCGGCCATGGATCAGTACCGCAATGATCGCCTGCCGTATGACGCCCAGACCAAACGCCGAGAGCCATTGCTGACCTTCAAGCGTGGGGCGGTGGTACATTTCGCCATGTCCGACTCTGAAATCATGATGGCGACCAAGCTGGATGGAGAAAACACCTTTTTCCTGCCGTTCAATAAGGGGCGCAAGGACGAAAGTGGCACGGTACATGCAGGTAACCCGCCAGGTGAGATTAAGGCCGATGGTACCCAGGAATACCCGGTAGCCTACTTCTGGGAGGCGGTCTGCCAGCCGGATGCCTGGCTGCGGATTTTCCATAGCTTTGTCTACGTCGAGAAAAAGGACGTGGTGGATATTCAGGGTAACTGGTCGAAGAAAGAAACCCTGATTTTCCCGCGCTTTCACCAATGGACGGCAGTGAACCAGATGCTGGCCGATGCCCGCGAAAACGGCGCAGGCATGACCTACCTGTGTGACCACAGCGCCGGTTCCGGCAAGACCAGCACCATTTCCTGGACGGCCCATGACTTGGTGAAACTGCGCGAAGATAACGGCGACTCGGTATTTAACAGCGTGATCATTGTAACCGACCGTAATGTGCTAGACGGCCAGCTTCAGGACGCGGTGAAACAGATTGACCATCAGTTTGGGGTGATCGCCGCCATTGACCGGCAGAAGTCATCCAAGTCCAAGAGCAAGCAGCTCTCGGAGGCCTTGTTGTCTGGCACGCCGATTGTGGTGGTCACGATCCAGACCTTCCCCTACGCGATGGAAGCCATCATCACTGACAAAGCCCTGAAAGGGAAAAACTTTGCGGTAATCATTGATGAGGCACATAACTCGCAGACCGGCTCTACCGCCGCTAAGCTGCAAGCCGCGCTGGGGATGAGCGGACAAGGCAAGATGTCCACCATGACGGTGGATGAATTGCTGGAACAACTGCAAAAGTCCCGGGCCCGCCCGGACAATATCAGCTATTTCGCCTTTACCGGTACGCCGAAGCACTCCACTTTGATGCTGTTCGGTCGCCCAACAGACCCGAGCCGGCCAGCCTCGAACGATAACCCTCCACAAGCCTTCCACCTGTACACCATGCGCCAGGCCATTGAGGAGAAATTCATTCTCGATGTGCTGAAAGGCTATGTGCCCTACAAAACGGCCTTCAACCTTTCCAAGCAGCTTGAAGACAGCAAGCGGGTAAGCGGCAAGGCCGCCAAACGCGCCCTGGCACAGTGGATGTCATTGCACCCCACCAATGTGACCCAGAAGGTGCAGTTTATCGTTGAGCACTTCACCAAGAACGTCGCGCACCGGCTCGATGGCAAGGCCAAGGCGATGGTCGTGACCAGCTCCCGTGCCGCTGCCATTCGCTACAAGAAGGCGTTTGACCGCTATATTGAGCAGCACAGCGAGTACGGCTTTATTCACTCACTGGTAGCCTTCTCCGGCAAGATGACTGGCAAGCAGGTGATGCACCAGGATGACGGTGAGTTTAAGGACGATGTGTTTATCGTCGATGAGAGCGAGGAGTTCACCGAGCAGAGCATGAACCCGGATGTCCAAGGGCAGGATTTGCGCTTTGCCTTTGACCGCCCTGAATACCGGGTGATGTTGGTGGCCGACAAGTTCCAGACAGGCTTTGACCAGCCCAAACTGGTCGCCATGTATGTAGACAAGAAAATCGCCAACCATGTGGAGATTGTGCAGACCTTCGCCCGCCTCAACCGGACGGCCCCCGGTAAGGACGAGGTCTTTATCATCGACTTTGTGAACGACCCAGAGAACGTGCGTCAGGCCTTTACCACCTATGACAAGGGTGCTCACATCGACGAAGTGCAAGACCTTAATGTGGTCTACGAGATCAAGGAGCGCTTGGACGAGCACGGCCTATACGACGATAAGAACTTGGCCGCGTTCAAGGAAGCTCGCTTCAAGACCATTCGGGACATCACCCATACCAAATCGCCGCAGCACAAGGCGCTGTATGCCGCCACTGCTGGAGCGACGGCCTTGTATAACGACAAGATGAAAATGCTGCGTGATGGCATGGCGACCTGGGAAGCGGCTTTTGAGAAGGCCCGTGCTAAGGGTGATGAGGCAGGTATGAAGTCTGCCGATCACCATCAGGATGAGTACGCCGAGCAAATCAAGGCGCTGATTGGCTTTAAGTCGGATTTGGGGCGTTTTTGTCGTACCTACTCTTATATCGCCCAACTGATTGATTTTGGCGACCCGGAGCTGGAGAACTTCGCCGCGTTCGCCAAGCTGCTGCAAAAGCGTCTATTACACGAAGCACCGGAAACGGTGGACTTGACCGGCTTGGTGCTCACCGGCTTTGACATCAATGCTCGACCCGATGACGTAGAAGACGAAGGCAAAACCCCGGTATTGCAACCAGCAGGTGCAGGCGGTGGTGGCGCGGCAGGCGACAAGCCGAAATTCGTCAAAGAGATTATCGAGAAGCTCAACAGCCTGTTTGGTGAGGCGACGCCGATCCAGGATCAGGTTGCTTTCGTTAATCAGATTTCAGCGATTACCGGTGAAAGCGATGTCGTCATGGCTCAGGTGGAAAGCAACACCCGTGAGCAGGCTATGAAAGGCAACCTCCCCGGTGCTGTGCAGCAAGCGGTTGTTCGTGCTTTGTCCAGTCATCAGAAGCTGGCAACCCAGGTGCTCAAGTCTGACCGTCAGGGCATGACCGCATTGGTTGATATGGTGTATGACCTGCTGCGTGAAGGCAAAGACATCGATCTGGGTATGGATTAAGCCGATGCTCGACCTGCTGAATCTGCCAGGCATCAAGCCGGTCGATATGCGCCACGAAGGCAAGTGCCTTGTGATAGTTGCTGAGCCGGTAACGGTCCAGGTGCCGTTATGTGGGGACTGCAACATCCCTATGCACAGACACGGTACGCGCAAAAACAAGTTCATGGACACGCCGCTGTACATGGAGCCCGTCCGCCTTGAAGTTCAGCGCCCGCGCTTTCGCTGTGAGTCGTGCGGCAAAATGTCCATACCGGAGTTGAGTTTTCTGGATGACAAACGCCGAGCCACCAAACGGCTGGTCGATGTTATTCGGCAACAGTGCCTGGGAACCACCTTCCATGCTTTAGCCGAGCAAACCGGTGTGGCGGTGAACACCGTCAAGAACATCGCTCACGATCTCATTGAGGAACTCTCCCAAACCGTTCGTTACGAAACCCCTGTCATCATGGGAATCGACGAAGTGAATCTGGCCGGCGGGTATCGCTGTGTAATCACCAACCTGGCAACCAACAACGTCTTTGATATGTTGGAGCATCGTACTCAAGAGCACCTGATGCCCTTCTTCAAGGATTTGCCGGATGCTGACAAGGTGGAATGGGTCTGTACGGATATGTGGCGCCCCTTCAAGCGTTCCTTTGCTCAGTATCTGCCCAACGCCAAACTGGTGATCGACAAGTTCCATGTCGTCAAGATGGCCTCTGAAGCCCTGGAAGCGGAGCGCAAGAACTATCAGGCACAGTTAAGCAAAGAAGATCGGATTTATGTCAAAAAGTCCATTCGCTGGCTAACCCTGAAGCGGCCCGGCAACCTGACGCCCGCGGAGCAAAAGGCGCTGGAGGTTGTAAAGCAGGCGATCCCAGAACTTGCCGTGGCCTATGACTTCAAGGAAGCCTTCTTCTGCATCTACGACGAACCCGATAAGCAGAGTGCTCAGAACGCCTTTGAGGCTTGGGAGAACAGCCTTCCGCCTTATGGTATGGAGCCTTTCAAAAAACTGGTGAAAACGGTACACAACCATTACGACGACATCTTTGCCTACTGGGATGCGCCGTTCTCAATCACCAATGGGTATACCGAAGGGCTCAACGGCTTGATCAAGATGTCCAACCGGTTAGGTCGGGGTTACAGCTATGACATCATCCGTGCAAAGACGTTGTACTCCAAAGAAGCCCGCAAGGTCGGCAGTGGTATTCGAGCAGGACGAGGCAAGGTCGAGTATGGACCGCACATTCCGACATTGTTGAAGCAGGCAGAAGGTGGAGAGTTGGATTAACGCGAGATAGGGCGCGACTGAGAATCCAACCAATGTTAGATTTTCGCAGGGTGGTGAAAAACAGAAAAATCCAACCAGAAGCAGCTTTTTTCCGACTAAGAATCAAGGATTAGAATGGATGAGTTCCAACCCTAGAATGCAAATAGCCCATTTTTTTTTGGGAAAAAACGTTGTAAAAGACGTTGTAAAAAATTAATCCATTTCAAAATAACTCCTTAGGCATGACATGAAGCAGCTGCACATTGCAAAAGCAGATTAAACGACACGGATCCAGTAGGCTGGTTCAACAACCCAAACTCCGCAATCATATGCGATAGCCCTACGATGGCGGTTCATCAGCCAGAACGTCCAGGCGACAAACCGACTATTTCCACTATAGACGGTTCTATCCCCATCCAGCATGACAGAATAGCGAGGCTTTTTGTCCATATTATGATTCCTTATGTTGTTTACCTGGAATTATCGGAGCATCCAGGTGGCAAGGCAACTCTGTATCAGAGGATATTTTACCCCGCGCAACCAGCCATGCGCGACGTTGTTCCAGCCATGTTTTGAAAGCGGGTGTCGCTTCGACTTTTTTCACTTCCTTCTGTTTCCAGGCTTTTACCGGGCCTGCACTGAGCGGCGCACCGAGAAATTCACTGATCGCCTTGTCAGTCCAAAGACGAGCTTTCAAGCCACGTTTACTTATCCACTCAGCATGCCATTCATTGCTCGCTTGGGCTCGTCTATCTACTGCATTGTAATAAAGCCTCACGGTCATGGCACATCTCCTTGTACTTCTACATCATGAATGGGTTTGGCATAGAGGGACCAAAGAAAAATACAATGATTGAGGTAAGGATAAAACAGGTTAACCAGAGCCATTCAAGTTTCCAAGGTCTGAATAATTGCCAGATAAATCCGGCCGCGATAGTGCCGCAAACAACACCACCAATTAGAGCTTCAGAAATTGTCGAGTGTTCCATTGATTTTGTTTCTCCAAAAATTACGCCATTGTGCTTTATAAAACTACAAGCGATGCGACAGGGAATTTCATACTGAAAGAAATCACAAAAAACCTAGTTTTTTAGATAGTTAGGGCTGAAAATGTAGTGGGAACTTTTTAGTGGAGTCACACATTAAATTCCCACATTTTTTTATTTTTCGAAGGACTGCATGTTGCCCATAACCAGCCTGATGGCCTTATCTAACTCAGCCTGAACTGAAGCAGGAAGACGGGCAAATTCATAGGTCACTAAGCGTTTAGACGGATCGGTTTTCTTCCGGGCAAACTGCTTTTTGTCTTCAAACTCACGTAGCTTTTCAGTTTGTACAGTTTTCACTGGCGCTGGCTTCAGCTGCTTCGAATGGCGTTTAAAAGAGTCCATAATTAGCGACTTACTTACGCTTTCAACTTTTGCTGCACTGATGTCTGCCTGCACTTTTCCGAGCAAATCAGACAGAGGCACACCTTTGCTATCTAAGTCCTCTGAAATTTTTAACAGCAGCTGGTAATCAGCAAGGGAGAGTTCATTGATAACCGGGAATAACTCGACCATTTCAGCTGGCACAGAAGCAGCTTGAAACGCTCGGGAAACGCTTGCCGGTGAGACGTCCTCTACGCGCGCAATTTCATCCTTAGACATGCCATTTGCGTACATAAATTGATATCTTTGACCTATCTCACGAAGCGTATGCTCACGCGCGGTCTGAATGTCTTTGGCAAGCTGACGAGCATCTTCAAGACTTATCTCATCTTCTGTAACCAGAATTTCGAATTTCGCGCCACTGAAGATACATGCCGCCCGGCGCCGGGAACCATCTAACACTTCAATACAACCGTTAATAACTCGGCCGATTGCTGGGAAAAATTGCTGCAGGTTGATAGTTCGCGTTATGTCGCTCACTGACTCAGGGGTTACATACCTTTGGTCGCGACCGTTAACAGCTGGATCCACAAATGTCTTCTCTTCAATATCACCATTCAAAATGGTTGAGAGGGTGAACTTGGCCTGATTACCGGACTTAAGGGTGAATACCTTCTCTGCTTCTTTGGTTTCGAGGCTACGGATAAAATCTGAGCTATCACTACCTAAAATGTTTCGCCCGCGAGCTACTATTTTTTTCTTCACGCTGATTGGCTCCTCAGGAATTCAATACGGTCAAACACAGCCTTCGTAAAATGCTCTGCTTCTGTACGCGCTTTTTTTAACGCGTCGTTGCTACCGGGATAAGATGCTGGGTTGGCACTAATAATCGTATCAAACGTTTCTCCGCAACGTTCAAAGCCATCCAGGCGGGGCAGGGAAGAGTCCAGTATGCTGCTTGTGTAGACTTCACGAGCAAGGCTATGTGAAACCAGATGATCGGGCTTGCCAGTCATTTTCGACATAAAACCAATACTGGCAGCCAGACGCGGTTCAATGCCTTCTTCTTCCAGCGTTTCCAGCATTTCAGGCAAGCGGGTAAGGTATTTCAACGTGGAATGGAAATCGACTTGCGCCGGCGGAGTAGGGGTGAGAATAAGGTCACTTGCCGCCAAACCGTTTAGTAAAAATGGATCGAGGTGCGGACCTGTATCAATCAGGATGAAATCGTAGTCATCAGCCACACGATCGATAATTATTTTGCGAAGCACTTCGTACTGGTTTACGCCCGGCAGGTGCTCGCTAACCAGCTCCTTCCATGCGCTGGCTACAAAACCATCATCAATAGAAGCAGGAATAACATCTACACCTGGAATGATGGTTGGCCGTATCACTTCGTTACGCAGGGTTTCAGCATCGACATCGTTTAGCATCGCTTGCGCGGCGGTTTCAAGAATGGAACCAATACTGTGCGTGTGATCGAGGAACATGGTGCTGGATGCCTGCGGATCAAGGTCAATAACCAGAATACGCAGATCGTGACGCAATAAATCCTGATGCACTCGCAACGCGTGCGCCAGCGTTACAGTTGATACGGTTTTGGATACGCCACCTTTCAAGTTAACGACGAAAATAACGTAAGGCGATTGATGGATTTCACGATACTTCGGGATCTTGCGGTGGGCGTAAATATCAATAACATTCTGTACTGTAAGAGCATATTGCTCAACATTTCCGACGCGTTTCTTGTTGAAATCGTAGCCTGCATCTTCCATTTCTTTAATGGCCTGCTCCACGATGCGACGGCTTAGCTTGGGTAATTTGGCTACTGCGTTCCGGGTAAATGTCTGGAAGTATTCTGTAAGGTTAAACTCTTTGCGTTGATCTTCAATGTCCCGGCTCATTGACTCAAGCAATATGCCAGCTCGTCGCGCTATCGAGCCTACTCCACCGTAATCTCGTTTCATTCTGTTCTCCATGATGTTTTCAATGTAGAGGACATTGATTGTACAGCTCGGAGTGTACAACAAATACCGTGACGTGCAAGAAATTATTGATATTGGTGTTTTTGTTGCACGTTCAGCGAGTGACTCAAAGGCTGAACGCTGATACATGTGTTTATAAATCGGCTCGGAAGTGAGCAAACAGGTGTGTTTACAAAGCGGAAACAATATGAGAGGGAATAGATGTGTTTATAAAACGGATGCTGATGCTGTGTTACCGGGAAAACAGCAAACACTCGCAGTCACTGCGGCACATATCCGCTTTACAAACACAGTCAGGCGCTTTTACTCTCCATCTTTTAAGGCTTCAGACATAGCCTTAATGTCTGGCCTAGGCGTGCGACGGGTTATGATTAAGTGCCATTCACCATCCTTTTTAACGACATCGCCATCTAAATAACCGACCGCTTTAAGCTCGTCTATAGCCTTGTTAATCACTCGATTCTGCTGGTTATTGGGTGAGGTAAGCATTAGGCGACGTTTAATACGCGCGAACGATAGTGGTATTGGTCGCTCAGGAAGGCTCTCAATGAAAGTGTATAGGGCCTGTGCTGTCCCTTTGTTCGCAAGTTGCCGGATTATAAACATCTGCAGAAGCACCTGACGGTCGAATTGATAAAGCTCCCAAAGAGACTCATCGGCGGTAAGTTCCATGATGTCGTCTTTTTCGTCCCACTTACCACGACTTAACAGACCAGATACAACACCATTCCGATCCTTTTCTGAGGCAAGCTTGATAGTTGTGCTGCGAAGACGAATAAGAGAGTCGGCCAAGCGCGTTCTGAGTCCTTTATCTTTGTCCTTTGAGCTAAACCCGCAGAATGTAGCAAACTCGCTGAATGGAAGTTCAATGGTGCTGCTGTTTAAGCCATATTTCGAAAACGCGAGAATGATGCCAACCCACACCTTGAAGTCAGTCTCCATCGAAAGTCGTGGGCCGGTAATACGGATGTCTGTATAACCTTCGGCTCTTGCCAACTCTAAGCTTTGAAGTTCGCTACTCGCATCAATACTGATATTTTCTGTGTCCTTTCCTTTTCGTTTTAAGGAAGGTAGAAACAGACCTAAGCGCATCAAAGCTACAGGCTGGACAGTAGCGTTTCTGGAAGGCATGAGCTTCTTATTTTCATCGATTTCTACGAGAACCGATTCAAGTGATAGATCTACACTTTTCTTATACATAAGGACTTATCCACAGTTAAAGGATCATCCACAGACACAGCATGCGTAATCCCATTTATAAACACGCGCAATCCGTTTTATAAACACATATATCCGCTTTGTAAACACAGAATACCGATTTACAAACACAAATATCCGACTTATAAACACATGAAATGGCTGTTAGCCTATGCATGGCGCGGTTTTCAACGTACCGGGATCTGTTTGGATCATTATATGGATCTTTGCTGGATCAGATATTTGGATCTGCCCGGTGGATAACTGGATAAGTTGTCCATTTAACTTCGAGCGTAAGCAGAATTTATCCGTGCAGTTCCCTGGTGCTTCCTCGCTCACTCGCGGGCTTCGCCCTGTCGTTCGGCTGCGGCGAGCACTACTGGCTCTCTCTGAAAAGCGAAATTTAACTGATCCTCGCTATGGGGATATCTTTCCAGCGGGTGGTGTACGCAGGGGAGAGCATGTCGCGTTTCATTTGCCATGATGGCGCTATCCCTCGTCCGGCAAACCAGAGCTGTCCCAGCCCGGAATGATTAATGCCATCGAGAACCTTCATCAGCTCAGCGCTGTGAGGACGTGGAGGACGTTCGTCGAACAGCTGCAGCTGCGAAACACCGGAGCCGGTGAAGTCATTCAGCATCACACCGGCTTTGGCATACCGGTGCCCGTCCTTCCAGATACGCTCCAGAGCCGTTGTGGCGGCTGCAATGATGTCCCGGGTGTCCTGAGTGGGGGTAAGCAGTTTCTCCGTGGCCACGTTGCCATAGTAAGGCTCTTTAACGGCGAACGGAGACGTTTTGATGAATACGGAAATATGCCGGCAATACTGGTGCTCTTTACGCAGTTTTTCAGAGGCCCGCTCTGCGTGCTGACAGATAGCCTGACGGAGTGACTCGTACTCCGTGATCTTCACGCCAAAACTGCGGCTGCAGACAATTTGCTGTTTCGTCGGAGGGGCTTCCTCAAGCGAAAGGCAGCTTTCCCCGTTCAGTTCCCGTACCGTTCGCTCAAGGACCACAGAAAAATTTTTGCGGATGAAGGCCGGGTTCGTCAGAGCCAGATCGAGCGCGGTTTTTATGCCCAGCACATTTAGCTTGCGTGCAATACGGTTACCCACCCCCCAGATTTCTTCAACCGGCTGCAGTGAAAGCAGTTTCCGCGTCCTTTGCGGATTTCCCCTGGTCAGCGCGAGTACGCCACGAAACTGTTTCCACTCTTTTGAGGCCCACTGGGCTGATTTTGCGAGGGTTTTCGTTGGTCCGGCGCCCACGCCAATGGTCAGGCGGGTACAGTCATACACGTGCTGACGCAGCTGCCGGCCGAAGTCCTCAAGCCCCATACAGTGCTCCACGCCGGTCAGGTCGAGGAACATCTCATCAATGGAATACTGTTCCACCCTGGGGGCCAGTTCCTCCAGGCAGTTCATCACGCGCGCCGACATCGAGGCGTAAAGTTCATAATTACTTGAAAACGCATATATTTTTTCCGGGTACCTTTCGTTTTTTATCTGAAACCACGGAGTTCCCATTTTGATCCAGGGCTTCGCCTCGGCACTGCGAGCGATTACGTTCCCGTCGTTGTTGCTCAGGACGACTATCGGCTTTCCTTTCAAATCCGGGCGGAAAACACGTTCACAGCTGGCATAGAAGCTGTTCACATCGGCCAGGGCAAACATCAGTACATCTCCCTCGGGCGGTGGATGATATGCGTGACAACGCCAAAGATATCCAGCTCGTCGGGATCAGGATAAATCGGCGACCAGGAGGCATTCATGGGCTGCAGCGTCAGTCGCGGCGTCAGCAGAAGCCGTTTCACCGTAAACTCCCCCTGTACGCTGGCGACAACGATATCGCCGTGCCGCGGCTTTTCAGCACTGTCCACAACCAGCAGATCGCCATTGTACAGACTGCCGTCGGCCATGCTGTCTCCGCTGGCACGCAGGTAGTACGTCGCGCTCGGATGCCGTATGCAGTAATCATGGAGATCCAGATCGGACTCGACATAGTCAGCAGCAGGGCTGGGAAAACCGCAGCTGGCCAGATCGGCAAACAATGGATGGGCCTGTGGCGGGAGTTCTTTCCCGGTGCTGAAAAGTTGTAGTTTCATCTTTCCTCCTGACACTCTAATTTTTACTGGTTATACATACAGTGTGCGCCGGGAGAGCGGTAAAGATCAAGGGGTGAAAGTCCCCGACCATTGAAGGACCAGCAATCCACAGGGTCCCCGAGTCATGCGTTGTATACCGTGAGGTATGGGGCGAAGCGTTGACAGGGGTGTTGACAGGCCAGCCATTGAGCCACGAAATGTATATTAAATTCCCGGGTGCCGACGTTGTACTGTTTACGGAAGGCAACATCATAGGGTGCGTTACTGCGAGTGCCATATGGACCCGGCGGGGTCTGAGACCCTGGCATGTCAATACGATCTTTACGCGGGAACCGGGAGATCTCCCCTCTGACCATCTGCCAGTGCCGGAGATGGCCCGCACCGGGAAGGCGAGGAGCCGAAGCCGGTGATGTACGGAGAGGAGAAGTCGGACTCGCTCATAGTAGCTGCGAATCTGGCGAACAATCCGCAAGGAGCGGAGTCAGTGGAGCGAAGGAGCGGGGCCAAGGGAAACGCGGAACAGCCACACATGCGCCGGACGCAGAGCCGGGAAAGTATGTCACAGAGGCTGTCACGCGTGCGGGAAGCTGCGAAGCAGCGGAAGAAAGAACGGTTTACCGCATTGTTCCACCTCCTGACAGCAGAGGCACTGGAGAACGCATTCCTCTCCCTGAGCAGGAAAGCGGCTGCCGGAGTTGATGGTGTCAGGTGGAAGGACTACGCCGAAAACCTGAAGGTCAACATAGCAGATCTGCACCGGAGGCTTCATCAGGGTAGTTACAGGGCTCAGCCCGGCAGGCGGCACTACATCCCGAAAGCGGATGGAAAACAGCGCCCGCTCGGCATCGCCTCACTGGAGGACAAAATCGTCCAGTATGCGCTGGTTAAGATCCTGAATGCAGTCTACGAAAATGACTTTATGGGGTTTTCATACGGGTTCAGACCCGGGCGAAGCCAGCACAATGCGCTGGACGCACTGGCCACAGGGCTGGTTCGGACCAATGTAAACTGGGTACTGGATGCCGATATTAGTCAGTTCTTCGACAAGGTAAGCCATGAATGGCTAATCAGGTTCATAGAACACAGAATCGGCGACCAGAGGGTAATCAGGCTCATACGAAAGTGGCTCACAGCCGGGACCTCAGAGGAAGGAGAATGGCGGGCATCGGAGGAAGGCACCCCACAGGGTGCGGTTATCTCGCCGCTGCTGGCAAACATATACCTCCACTACGTCTTCGATCTGTGGGCGCATCAGTGGCGACGTCGCTATGCCACAGGCAATGTGGTAATGGTCAGATACGCCGATGACATCGTCATCGGGTTCGACAAACGATACGATGCCCGGCGCTTCCGT